>Ga0163217_1076761_pt1 | contig 13166 bp, 16 predicted proteins | sample SynspAceP_FD_185933 | JGI IMG/M metagenome (GOLD analysis project Ga0163217, IMG submission 185933) | Saline lake microbial communities from Ace Lake in Antarctica - Synechococcus sp. Ace-P (PacBio error correction) | ecosystem: Environmental > Aquatic > Non-marine Saline and Alkaline > Saline ...
TTATGCAAACCAACGCTGGTGAATCTTGATGATGCTTTAGCGTCCTTCGTTCATATTAGGGGGATGGAGAACCTGGTTTACCTAGCAGTGCCACTGCGCCCTCGACGTGCCCGCTTCACCATCGACTGATACAGGTGGCGGTCATTCGCGCGTGGTTTCGCGGGCAATGTGTCGCGGGGCGGAGATTCCTAATCAGGCGGCGGACCGCTGAGAGATTTGAGGCCAGCTTGATCGATCCGCACTTCGCTAAACCGAACACCTCAACGAAAGGACCGAGAATGACGCGTTCGCTCGCAACGGAGTGAAAAGATCGAGGCTGCATGTCGAATCGCGCTCAGCGTACGAAAGCCTCAGTAATCAATCAGCTCGCAAAGCCGTCGTTCGTGATGAAGGAAGAGAAGTTGAGGACCAGTGGGGAATGGGGAGATGAGGGAAGATGGGGTCGATGGGAGTGGCGAGCAGAATGTGTTCGAGACGAACTTGTTATAAATGCATTCAAGGGGCGCGGCATTCAGGATGACGTCGAGGGACAGTCGCCCAGTCCGGAAAGAAGAGTTGCTATTGGTGAAGTGACGTGCTGCTCTGCCGACTCGATTGCGGACGATCAGTCGCTCGAAGCCGAGGGAAGAACAACCATGAAACGTGTCATGGGACGGCGATCCAGGGACGTTATGGCGTGATCGGTTGATGGATACCCGGTCGAGCGCAAAGTGTCAGATGTAGGCTTAGAGAATTGGAATCCGAGAATGATCAGATGGATCCGTCGAAACTCGATGACTACTCGCGGTGGCGATCGGGCTCAGCCCGCGCCACCTCGCCGCTTTCGGCAAATTTTGGATGGAGGTCTCGGCATGGTGAGCAGGTCTTCTGCAAAGCGGTGGGTGCTCAAGGGTGCGAGTCCTCCCCGAGCGAGTATTCGGACGGATATTCGTGTTTCACCGAGGACAATATATATTCATCAAATATGGAAGGAGACATGCCTGAGATAACATCGATCCTGACGGGATCGCGCGCTCCGTAGATGACCCATAAGATACGAGACGTGAGGAGCAAGGGTAGATTAATGCTTTTTGTCCATCTGGCCGCCGCGGCAACCAATCCTCAAAACGGGTCTCACATTGCGGGTCACAATCTAAGTAAGCAGGGGCAATGTGCGCGCTTTCATTCCACAAGACCTGGTCTTTGGTAATGTTCCGCGTTGGTCGTGATAATTCCATCGTCGAGGTCAATGTGGCTCTGATGAGGAATCTCGGTCAGTCCACGTAATGAAGAGAGTGGTTACGATGAGGAACCTTGTTTTAGCATGTCTTGCTAGAGAGGAGACGTCAGAGATGACGATGGTCAGGTCCGGCATCGTGAGATCAGCACGAGGGGAAGATAAAAAAGGTCCGGCGGGGCAGGAGATGTGCGGAGAAAAATTCGTGAGAACGATTGCGAGTCGAAGGATCACCGGTTGGTCGGCTTTGTCATCAAGCGGCCGGGTTGTCGAAACGCTGGTCAGTGTTGGACTTCACTGTTTTACGCGACAGGAATACAACGCAGCTTTTGAGGAGTTGCCCAGATGGCTACGTTTGAGATGGTTTTGAAGCTGAAGACAAACGAGAATTGCTGAAGATTCTTACTACCATGGTGCTTCTCGGAGTTCGAGCAGCGGTTTGTGGAACTGGAATCAGGCGGCACGGCGAGAAGACAGTCAACGCACGTGCCCTGCTGAAAAGTCCATGAGGTAAAAATGGACGGAGAGAAGTTGCGATCATTGACTCCAGCGGCGAAATGGTCACGTCCACGATTGGGATGTGAACAGGTACAATTGTGTGTTATGTCATCGATAAGGCTGTGGATCGGGAGAATGGTGTCGGCGATGTAACTTCTGCGGCACATCCTGGAATCATAGCGTTGGAGCAGCTTAGCTCCAAGGGCTTGTTCGTTCTCTTTTATCATACGCATCTCAAGAGTGACGCGTTCGGGTTTTAACAGGGGAAAATGCTGAAAATCCGCCGATCGGCGCGTCGCGATCGTGTTTGGTTTCTCAACGCTGCATATGTTCGCTCAAATTCTGTAAGATGTTTCGGAAGCGTTTAAATTTGGCAGCACACATGGCAGATGGTGCTTAGGGGTGGCTGCCGTGGGATTTTCATCCATTTGGCACTCAGTCATTGTTTTCGAAGTTACGTCTCATTGAAATCCACGTTGAAACCTTCGGCGGGTGCCAAGGGATGTAGCAGTGAACGAGAATCCAAGTCGGTACGAGGAGATTGCAGCAGTCATCTTTATGTTGCGCACGAGCGAAATGCAACTGAAACGGGAGAAATGCTTAGGTGGCGGATTACCAGGGACGATCTTGTGATCGGTCTCCCTTTGCTTACCGAGTCTAGAAGGCTGTGTTCTTCTAAGTGACATATAAGCTGTGAGAAGTAATTGCGAGAAGACTCAGTCACAGCCACAACCGTGAAAATCTCGTCATGTGATGGCTGCTGACCCTACCGCGACATGAAGAACCTCATCGGGGTGTTGGGGGTGAAGTGGATGTACTGCCTCCGTCATTTTGGCATATCGGTTAAAAGTAGTCATGATTTCCTACGCTCGTGTGTCATAGTTTGGTCTTGTTGCACGACCGATCTTGCCAGTTTGCGGTTGCAACGGAAATCGGCCATCGTCATCTCCTAGGTGCCAGTGCAGATTGACAAGTAACCACGCACTCGCGAGACCAGCCATATCTGCTGCAGCACGCCAATCGGTGACTGGATGCGTGGGGACGCGGAAAGCGTTCGCCAAGGCAAGGGCTGAAGAACAAACCGATTTTTGTCGGTCGGTACCTCGACTTCCTACTGGGGAATGTGATGGATTGCGAATCATTCGAGTGTTGTGTGGGAAATATCAAGCAAACTTTCTGTGCTGTGTATAGAGTGATCGTGAAAAGATCCTGTAATGTCGAGACGAGAAGTAATAATGCGCGAACTCAGTTGGTTACCGGTCGTCGCGGATGCCAATCAGTTTTGGTTGACACGGGGGCAAACCATACGGATCGGCGGCACGTATTTTACCACGCGAGCAGTTTTTCAAGCGAGATACTGCTCACTCTTCCGAGGGGAATAATCGGGGTAACGAAACGATGACGTTGTCCAGCAGCGGACGATTTGACTATCAGCGATCGAACTCGGTGGCGGGACCGCGGAAGCATCCGATATCGACAAGCAGCTGATTACGAGGGGTCCGACAGTGCGCGCGTTTGATCTGAGCGGTGGAGGCTTCGGAGACGCCACGTAGGTTTCCGGGATATGCGCATTTGGTCTGTGTAAACAGACAGGTGATCGTACGTGAAAGCGAACTAGGAGTCAAACGTCCCTCAAAGCGATCGAAACGAGATCACGAGCGATATGGCGGACCGGGCGTGTTTATATCACTTGTGGTGGGTTCATCGTATTAAGGCCGACGAGCGTGGTGTTGCTGCGGGCAATTCGAGAAGTAATGGCGTGTACGACAATGGGCGCTTATGCGGGTCTACAAGTGGCTATTTACTTTACCAAGAATGAAACGCCATCGGAAACTGTAGTCGGAATACGACGATTGGCTGGTGTGAATGACATCGCCGATGGCGGTTCTAACTGGCCGCAGGGTGCGAATTGAAGGATGCTGAGGAGGGGTTTTACGTTTGGCTACGACGAAATTATCAAGGGTTAATGGAAGGTGACGTGAGCTTTCGCGAGTTTACGGCTGGATCCGATGGCAATTTTTAAAAGAGGAAGCGACTGGCCAGGAGTCGAAGGACAATGTCTGCATCTGCAGACACGTAGACGGAGCTTAGCGGAAGAATTGCTTGATTCAAATGTCTGCGACAAGCGACTGTCCGCGATGCGAGAAACTGAGCCTTGCGTCGAAGCGTGAATACAACCTGGACGACAAGGTGGTGGCTGGAATGGGCTGATGATAGCGGGACTCGCATACGCGGGTCGCAACTCCGACGAGCCCGAGTATAATGACGAAAAATGCTTTGGCAGGTTCTGGTATCGACAGAGTGATGAAAGACGGGAGGACACTTACAGCGACCTATCGGCATTGTAGAGACGCATGAGATCAATGAATTAACACTTACGCATGTCGTCGCGCTGGGGTTTATATATAGTAGTCGGTTATCGCGTCGCCAGGATAGAAGAGTTCTGTAGAGCCAGCGATGCGATAACAGTGATGGCGGATTTCGGACGAGCAGAATGGCGGATTTTTCCGCGAGTTATCAAGGGGGCGATCAAATTGAGTTCGATCATCCCGTCAGGTGTAAAAAGTGAAGTAGAGAGATATTGTGAAATAGATCGGGTTATTTTGTGGTTGGATGAAAAAAGTCAATGTCGACTTGGAGGATCTGCTGAGAGGCAAGATCGGCCTGAACAGCTCCGCAAGACAGTAAGATCGAAGGATTGTCCGGTTCCAATGTGCAAATCCGTCGGGTCGAGGAGCGGATATTGTGTGTTGGGGCGGGCGAACGCGACTGTGAGAAACGGACTTGGATGTCATTTAATCAGCACGATGCCGCTGACGCGCATTCCAGGAAACGGCGGTGGCAGTCAAAGTTACGTATCGCAGTCACGTTGAAGCCCGGTGATTCGTTTCACTGGCGGTGCGCCTTAAAATATGCAGAATTTCACCTTTGGCAGTGGGCATCGAGTTTGGGTTCAACACTGGATCATATTGCATGTCGAACGTTCCGATTTGTTAAAGTTTGTAGCGGGGCCGAGCGGGTAACAGAGTTTGATAATGCGATAGGTCAGGCTCTGACGTAAGGTAAGATACGGTACCTTCTTCGCGGACTTGAACTGCTGACGATTGCGGATGGTTGGCTTCGGACATCCTCAGTTCACGGCTGTTTCAACTCAAGCTTGCAAACGACAAGGCATTGCATGGCACAAGTGAATAACGTGGAGATTCTTGTTGATCTTACCCGCAGCGAGCTCGGTCCGTCCGTCACGGGGATATTTTGCGCTTCGGCAGTAAGTTTTCGTCCGTGGGGCTGGAACCACCGCTGTTTTCTGGAGGAGCCGCCTGAGGAGAATGCCTGCATGATGAGACATCCAATTTTTGTCGTCGAACGCTTGCTCTGCTGGAGTTCGGCGGGATTGGCTGTCGAATCACCACCGATTCTAATGGAGAGGAAATCAACAAAGTGATGCGGTACAACGTACGCTTCTGATAACCGAGGGACAAGCTCACGAAGGTGACCCTAATCTTGGCCATGAATTCAGTAGAATGTCAATATATCTTGAAATTAAGTTGACAATACCCACGAAATCCTCAGCCGAAACGGTTTGCCGATGGGTGACGAATGATGCAATCGCAGCCTGGCTTGAACGTCCGCTACAGTGGTTGGTGTGCGGTCATCGTCACGATACGGAAACACGGTCAGTTCATGACCCCGTGGCGAAGCTGACGGCTGAAGGGCGCGCGAAGCGACGGTCGCGTTGGATGCGGGTGTTTCACATCGTCAATCAGAAAAATCGACGTTGGAAAGCCTGCATGACAAAGCCCGGTGGGCGGGAAGCGGAGGTCGTGCGCTTGGCGGGAAGTCATAACAAAGGTTCTTGATCGCGAGGATTGAGCGACGTCCATCGAGACAGTGCGCCGTTCGGCGAAACGAGGCAGCAATCATTGGGGCTGGTGCTGGTGTTTCGAGACGATGCCGGAGCGGCAGTGGGTAGAGCAGTTGGAGGATTGGGAGTTTTTGCGGCGAAAGAGCACTGGCTGAGGCAGAAGCAACGCATCCGGTCGGATGGTAAACAACGTCATAAGCGGCGTCATCAACATTGACGAGAGGGCGTGGTGGAGTATTCAGCTCAGCCGCAGACGGGCTTTCGGCGCTACAGACGAGGAGTCGTCGGTACAGAAACGTGCAGGATACTGTCGGGCATGAACTGGCATACAAGGCGACGAAGCTAACCTGAGGGCATTACAGGACGACCGAGGACAGCAAGATCATCCGGCGAATTGGCACGGCGAAGTGAGGGACCGAAGGACGGCAGCAGATTTCTCGATTTGGACTTGGAGCATGAAGCGAGTTTCTGGTGGGAGAAACGACTACACTCTTACGCGTTTGTGCGGAAAACGGAACGAAAGTCTGGCGGCGAGTTGCGGCGAGTCGCCGCCGACTTGTCGAGGCCGAACCGAGCGACGGTTTTGGCGATGCTTCGGTCGACGAACTGCGTAAACCGATGGCCCGATGTTTACGCCTGCACTGATTAGTGGCAGGATGGGGGCACGAAACCGAACTCGGAGAGGAGCCCGTGGCGTCATCGAGGGCAGGTGGCGACATCTGTCGAGATCACCGACGACTCTGGAAGTCTACTGCATCAAAGGCAGTATTAGACTGCACACGAAAGAGGTGGGGACGTGAACGGGATCGTCAATGAGCGTGGAACGATTGCGTCGAACATCGACCGTGCGCCGTCGGACTTAACATTGACCTGGCGACGGGTGTGATTTGGTTGGAGCGCGACGCGCAGCCGCTTGAGGGCAAGTATCGATTACCTGCTTAACACGCTTCAAGTACAAAAGGGGCGGCGGATTGGCTGACGGTTGCATCATTAAGAGCGGATCATGCAATTATTCGGGTGGGATGTAGATCGGCATGGTGATTTGTGCCAGACATTTTCGAGGCGTGTTTGCACAGGCAGGGGACATAAGTCGTTGGATCGCACTGAAGTGCGGCTTGGGCTCGGCTTGGGCTTTGGTCAAGCAGCTCTTAGTCGAACCTTGCACGGGGAACGGTAGCGGTTGAAGTCAACGGGGCCTCAGGGCAGTCGAGTTTCAGTGCGATTGCGGTTGCACGTGGACAGTAGATCGATGTCCGCGAAGCAAGCGACCCATCTTAAAGCGACGGACTCCTGCGTGTTCTTGGTAAGTGGATGACAGGTGGATGCCGCTCAAGATGTGTTCGATTGTGACTCAGGTCGTGGGGTCACGAAGCACGTTGGCCCAAACGGCGCCCGACGCCCTGCAGCACGGCGACCGGCCTTCTCACCGCGCAGTCTTCTTTGCGACATCGGATTGCACAGGCGCTCGAGTCGCCGAAACATCCGCCAGACACTCTGGAAGGCGTGATGTTGGTGGCGTAACCAGGTAGGGACAAGAACGCAGCACGCTCAAAGAGCCGGATTCGATCTTCATATGGTAATTACCGTCGAGTCAGCGTGCCTGAAAGATGCTGGTCGGCAATCCATCACCCTCAACGTAACACGGGCAGATTGAATTTGGCGATGGTCGTTCCCATGTCAGAATATCGGGATCGTGAAATTGCGAACGTGAGTAGATTGAGCAACTTCACCACGACATTCAGAACTGCTTAAGTGTCATTTCGATGGTGACGGATATTCTTGCGGACTCCCGAACGATGATGCAGGTTTGCTAACCTCTATAAGATCGTGCGGGAAGAATCGAATCTCGCGGCTCGAGCAAAGTTGTTGGATCCGACGTTTCTCAAGGGTGTGATGACGTGCTAATTTAAAGGGTAGGGACGGGAATCGCATCTTTGTCGAAAACCGTCGGCGATTTTTTGCAAACAAAAACAAGTTCACGTAGGCATCGACCGAAGGTTGCGCGACCAGGATCGGGTTTTTTCCAGGACTCGCTCTCTCGCGTGTCATCGGATTTGATGAAAATCGATGCTTGTGGACCCGAAATCCGTCCGCCCGAATCCGGCGAGGAGGCGCTTTGAGAACACATGGGGACCGCTTTTGGCAGGACGACCGGTGGCGTACTTCGAGATCTCCTTGTCGAGTGGGCCTCTGCAGAGCTCGACGGTATTTCCTCCGGTTTAGCTGTCCCTATATCCATACTCAGGCAACCAATCTCGTTGGACCACGGGAGTGGCATGCTTGGGAAAACCTGGCGCACGCTGCGCCGGAATGAACCAGCTTGTCTTGCTAAGCTCAGAAACATCGCTATTGGTTGAGTCCGACATTCTTACTTGTTGGTTAGCGCCATTCGTTCAATTCTGCGAAGCGATATCACTGATACAGCAGCACCAGGCATTGAAACGATCCAATCGATCGATAACGTCAAATGTCATTGCCATGCGAGTTTGTTCTCGCGGCGATAAATCGACGCCGGCGTACGGCCTCCGCACGTTGACTGCGCAATTACGTCGAGCATGGTGATAATTCTGCTGTCGAGCATCATGATACGCCAATCGAATATCCGTCGGGCAGTACACGTGTGCATTGCGGTTCATCGTCGACCAAGCGCAATCAGTCTTGGATCTTTTTGACGAGGCTCCAATGCGGGTTTGAAGCTTGGACCCCCTCGCCTCAAATCGCTTGTTCGCTTCTTGGTCGATATATAAGCATAGTTGAGCCCGAAGATATAACAACGGCACTAAGATGGTCTTTGATGGTTCTTGGATCCTGTTTTTAACGAAGCTGAGCGCGGGGGTCAGTGTGGTGGAAATGCGCCGCAGGACAATCGAGATGAGCTGGCATCCTTGAGGCGAGATAAACTGGTTTATCTTTTCAGTATGTTATTTGTGCGTTTTTTTTGCTGTTGGTCGTCCTTAGATTGAGGTTGCCGTACTGAGCGGTAAGAGGGAGTATTTTGAGGAAGCTCGAGCTTGGACAGTCGCAGAGGATGAGCTAGTCGGTGCACGGTTCATTTGCAAAGTGATATGATTGAGGAATCAGGGAAGAAGAGGATATTTCCAATTCGCAGTGGTATGGATTTTGCCGGTTAGCGAGCCGCTAATATAGTATGCCTGAATAAGACCAGCTTGAGGTGGAATACGAACTCTCGATGGTGGGTGATAATGACCGCCGTCGCCCCTGAATTTCATAGGACGGCGGGAATAGAGCAGCGAAATGAAGCGGCTCATTGGTCGCATACAGGCAAGCACACCACGCGACATGATGCAACAGTACTCAGGGAATTACTCCATCGCGGGAGGGTGAAGACGCCTCGTTTTCCATTTTTCGAATTCATCTCTCGTGCCACTTCAGTCCATTCTGTTAAATTCATGCTGACGTAACTTTGTTTCGTGTCCGAGAACGAGACCGTTTGGCTGCGGTGATGAACTTTCGTTTTCGGGTCTCTCTGGGGAGGTGTAGCGGATTTATGCGTCCCAACGGGGCGAGGTAAACGAGGCGAGCTGCGGATGGTGCTGGGCGGGTTGGTGGGTCGGAGAGGATACTGGGACCGAAAGAGTGGCGGGGATCCGACGTCGGTTGGACGCCGTTCGGGCGTGGGAGGAATCGTAGCTGGTTTGTCTTTGGCGCGGAGCGAGGGGTGTACCGCGTGGTTGAGTGTGCGGAGATGCATGTTGTATTTGGCGATTTGTATGGTGTTGGAAGCGATGCGGGCGGAGGTGGGATGCGATTGAGAAGACGCTCGCGTCGAGGGGAATGGAAACGTTACCGGTTGGTTTCTCGAACGTAGGCCGGGCACGTTGTCGACGGGGCAAACGTAGGAGGGTGACGTTGGTGATGCTTGTCTGTATCCGAGGGACCGCGTGTGATGTTGTCGACGGCCGACCGCGGGCTGATGTGGTGGGTTGCAACGATTTTTCGATTACAATTTGCACCTCCGTCACATCGGAAAGCGGTCGTGGTTTGCCCGCCGATTTGCACGAGCTGAACGGCTGTGGGACAGTTGGTTTGTGCCGTGGTCGACTGGCGGTATCAGGGTGGTTTGGAACAGATCCGCAGGTAAGTACGGCCGTGAGGCATCTGGTGGAATGGGTTTGATAAGTTTGATGAATCCTCTTGGAAAGTAAGAGAACCGGTGAAAATTTCTTGGTCTCAGCTTGATTCGGCTGAGCGCAAGAGCTATCGTGAAACGCTTTCGTCGATCTCGTTCGCCGCGATCTGGATCTTGTGATGATGGCTTCTGGTGATCGCTATACTGTGTGTCGAGCGGCTGTATGGCGCTCAACCGGCTTTCTCCTGTCGTCCGGTGGCCAGGGGAAAGGGTTCTGTCTGGGTGTGGGAGCAGGAGGAGGGCGATGCTGTTTTGCATCGTTATGCATCATTATATAGCAGCCGCGCAGAATCACTTCAGGATACGCAGTGCGGAGATGCTGGCGGATTCACGTCGCGGGTGATCGTCTGGGGGCACGCGTGACGAGGCTTGCTTGCATCGTTGGACAATTTGGCGGCTTGGGATTCAGCCGAGTCGACAACGGGCGTGCATTCGGCGTGACGGCGTTCACCGGGAATGCGAGCGGCCAGCCACGGCGGCGGCGGATTCTGCTGGAACGATTGCATTGGCTGCAACTACGAACGTCGGAATCCTGTAGTCAATTGATCCTCGACTTCAAAGCGTTCGGCGTGAAGAGCGAAATGTGTACACGATTGCTCGACGGCAACGTGCCGGCCCTCGAATTCAATCCGCGTCGTCCATGGGTCGCTTGATGATCGGCATGGCGGTGTTGACTCGGGCGATCGATTTGGACGGCCGGGGAGCGTGAAACGGGGAAGATGGAGGTTGATGGCGTTCTCCGTGCCGGACGGCGTGGCTGGTTGATTGGATCATGTGGCGTCGTGTGGCGCTGGCGTTGTCTAAAATGCGTCGACTTGGGCGATTCATGCTTGACGCGACGTTGGGAATTCGTATGAGAGGTATTGATGGAGTGAAGTCGCGGGGGCGGTGCGGATGTTGGGTTTCAAAGACGGATTGGGTGATTTTCTGTTGTGGTTTTGTTCAGTGCGTATTATTGCAGCGTGTTGTTTCGTTGCGAGTTTCGCGTCGTATTTAATGAGCCGTGTACTTGGGTCCGGCTGTATGTTGTTCTGTCGCTCGCTCCGGCGATGGGTTGTCGTTGATGCAGGGATGAGTTTGGGACGGTACCCTGGCGGTGGCGGCGCTAGTTGGAACATTGTTTTGTTGGCTCGTGAATCCTATCCGACAACGTTCACGTTTTCGGGCGACCTGGCGGTTGTCTGACGGTTTTTGTACGTGTCGGCGGCGTGGCGACGCGGCAAAATTGTTTGGCAGTGAGCAGAGTCAAGACAAGCGAGCGGTTGATTGGGGTCGCTGTTTTCGTTCGCTCTGCAGAGGCGACTCGCGGCCGGAGTCTGGGGGAAGCCGGTAGGTACGTCGCGGTTGTTTAGATTGCCACGCATTCGTAAGTGGTGTCGAATATCGTTGATGCGTTGGATCGGCAGCCAGGAGGGGCGAGTGAGTGGGTTAGAATTGGCTCAGGCCGTCGCACTGATCGCAGCGTTTTGGTTGATCCGTTGGCGGAGTTTCGGTCGAACCGATATCGGTTGCTACTGTGTCGCTGAGCGATCGATCGGTTTATCTTGGCGCGCCGTGTGGCTCTCGGGTGAGGTGGGCGTTCGCACTGAGGCGCTGGTATTACGCGATCATTTGGATTGGCGAGTATTGAGCGAGAGAAATTGGAGCAGACCGGCGGCGTGTCTGGAGAATGGAAACGATTTTCTCGGTTTTGCTACTGCGCGACGATGGGGTTCAATCCGCGTGATTGAAGAGCTTTGTTTTCGCGGTTATTTCTTCAGCGCGTTTTTCAGCGTGATGCGTATGGCAAACGATAATGGCGACGGCGGTGTTTTTGTTCGGGTTGTTTCAATGTTTTCGTCGCAGAACTTTGTTGGATCGAAGGTTTTCGTAGAGGGAATTGGTTGCTCGGGGTCGTGTTGGGTTGGTTGGCATATCGGTGGCAGGTGTTGCGGGGATGCTGAATGCCTTTCTGGGCACAACGGTTTTGTTGGAGTTAGTCGGCCGCGATTATCATAGAGCACTCGATTTCGCTCGGAGGCCGAGAATGGGAGACAGCGGCATCTTCGTTGAAGGCTGGATCGGCGTGCGGTGCGTTTTTGGTGGTCGGGGTTTTCGATGCGTTCATTGGACTCGCCGTGGGGAGGCGGAGGCGGGCGTGGCGCGAGGTCGAGTGGGATTTTTGTGGGTGAAAGGGCTGGCAAGGCTAAAGCAGGTTGGGTGCGACAGTGAACAATCAGAAAAGCGAAAATTGGTATTGTTATTTTCGCTATCGTAATTCATTTCGTCCCCATTTCGCGTTGAGAGTATTAGCACGGTTGACGTGAGAACCGTGGCGAGCAAATCCGGCGAAGTTGGCAAACCTGCGTAGGCGAGATATCTCTGAAGATACGTGAGTTTTCAGCGGTCCTCAGAGAGGACTGTAGTGGTATAACGCTCGAAATATTTGTGATTCGATGTGCTTAACTCAGGAGACACGATGCGACCATGCATGACCAGAAAACTGACGCGAGTCGGATCGGTGAATTGCGCATCGACTTTTCCGCTTAGTTAACGTCTTAAGAAAGAAAGGCAACTTATTGCAACTTAAATAACGAAGTTGACTTCTACGCAGGCGAAAATCACTACACTAAGCCGAACCTAGCGGTGACGGGCCGCGATTGACGGCGGCGGCTGGCGCGTTTTTTTTCATCTTTTTTTTGGGATTTCGCGATGAAAAAGAATCCGTGGTTTACTTAGTGGAACTGCTGGTTGTGATTTGCCATTATTGGCGTTTTTTAGTGGGTTTATTGCTGCCGGCACCGTAAGAGCGCTCGTGAAGCGGAGGCGGAGGATGAGCTGCAGTACTTTCAAGCAATGGGCTTGGAGATTAAAATACCCAGCCGCCTACATTAGCTGCATAAACAGGATTGCACGGAATTGGAACGATACCGGGGACGCTTGGGGACTTGCACGAAGATAAATCGAGGGTTTGAGGCCATGATATGTATCGGTTCTCATCGTTCTTATGACAAGCAATGCTTTGTGGGGAATGATCGAGACAACAAAATGGCGTCTGATGTGACGGGGAAATCGGGAGCTGGATGGCCCAGCCAGCGGGCATCCCATGGGTGGCGTGGGCGCGCACATCAACCATAATTCGTGGGCAACCGATTCATCACTCGGTGTCCGTCCGATCGGTGTCGCTTGCCCGCCCTGGGGGGACCAACTATGACGGACCTGCGGCGGCGAGCGGAATTGGCCCGGTGCACTGTACTAACTCCCGGTCGCGCTTGGAGAATGCGGTGGCAGTCCCGTTCGATATCAAGCTTCTGGCGGAATTGCAACAAGCAGCGGCGATGGCAGCCGGGAGCATTTCGCGTCTACCTTGTTTCGACTTGAAGTTTCGTGACATTTTTGGATGGTCTAGCACAACAACACACACGGTTTGGGGGCGTAGTGCACCCTACTCTGTTCCG
>Ga0163217_1093540_pt1 | contig 13166 bp, 6 predicted proteins | sample SynspAceP_FD_185933 | JGI IMG/M metagenome (GOLD analysis project Ga0163217, IMG submission 185933) | Saline lake microbial communities from Ace Lake in Antarctica - Synechococcus sp. Ace-P (PacBio error correction) | ecosystem: Environmental > Aquatic > Non-marine Saline and Alkaline > Saline ...
AAGAGAGATACTCTACGAGCGTTTTTTTTGGGGGTAAAAAAACTAACCTATAGGTTAGGTGGTTTGCGATCATGGGTGGGGGTTGGTTTTATAGAGGGAGTCCCCTTTTGGTTAAAAAATATTGTTTTTAATATTCAGGGGTGTTATACCATTTTTTTAAAAATTTGCACGAACCCTTCGCATATCTCTAAAGGAAATCAAACAAACACAATGTTACAGAAGGTCCTTTTGGTTTCTGTGGTTGGTTGAATTTGGATCAGTTGGGAAAGCGGACGTTGAACGTCCCAAAAAACAGTTTCCCAAAAAATATTTAAAACTAATGGAGGTTTACCTATTATGAACATTAAACGCAACCCTACTAAAACACGGCTTTGGTACTGGTTACAAAGCGGCTACATTTGTTGCAGCAATGCATCAAGATTCCTGAAGACAAGTGTAGAAGAACGCCATGTCAGTGCAAGGTGGATACCGTTGATGCAAACCCCATGGACGAAATGCTGGTGGATGCTTTGAATAGCGCTGTAACTCATGGATAAGACACCATGACGTGAACGCAGGTAATGCTGTAAGAATACATTGTTGAATGACATAAAGAAAGGCGGCGAACGCGAAAGACACTGATTGTTAATAGCTTTCATTGGCAGCAAAGGGGCTGGTAATGACCAGCTCCTTTGGCTAGTTTGACTAGGTTGTTTTGACGTAAGTAAAATGTATTTACAAAAAATTCCGTATTTTTCGTAATTTATCGGAGTTTTGTTTGTAAGACGTTTTGACGCTAATACGCAAGTTTGATTTGTGCGGTGGTCTGTTCTTACTATGCCATCATTTTTTTTTTGAGTGTTTTTTTAATATTGCGATTTTTTTCTATTCCGTCTAGGCGCAATGCCAATAGGAATCCCGCTGATTTTAATCTGTCTCGATGTGGTCATTTAATCAATTGGGGTAACGAGTGTTCCCGGATAATAACATGATCCGAGAAATAATAGGCTCGTTTCAATTGCATGTTTTTGCTTCTCGTTACATTAACCAGCCAATGTAGAGGCTGATTTTTTCTAAGCTTTTGTGGCAGAAAGTTTGTTTGTGTTGGCCATCTGGTTATTTCGATAGTCGCTAAAATGTTGAGCAAGGCCCTCAGCATCGCCTTCTCTGCTTTAGTTTGGGCGCCATAATAGGGAATTTGAGCTATAACGAAAATACAGATCTCGCGAAAACTTCAATCGCGGATGGCGTCCAACATACCGGTTTGTTGCGGCAATGATTGTACGTTAGCCTATTTTTTTTAACTTGTTGAGCACCGACCGGTTTGGTATTTCCACCGCTCTCGAGTACTCTTAATAACTTTTACTTGTTTGTTAGTAGGCATTTCGGTGACTTCAATCTTAAGAATAGAGTGCCACCTTCTGCTTGCTCGAAAACGCCTTGGTGATTCTTTTAATGGGCTCCCGTGAAAGCGCCCTTTTACATGGCCAAGTAGCCTCAACTATCGATCAAGTTCTTAGGACTAAGGGCACCGGCAGTTTTAAATTGCGATGAAAGGGCCTTCTGCGCGTTTGGGCTTAAAAAAACAATGCAGAGTGTTGGCAATTGTCTCTTACGTGCGCCACTTTCTCCCATGAATAAGGCCGTTGGCTTTTTGTTTGCCCTGCGACTTTTGAATAAGTTACGGTATATGCGAATGCATAGCTAACGAGGAGCCGACTAAATGGCCGAATTGGTCCGAGATAAGCTTGTTTTGTGTGCGATTAAGTTCTTTGGTTAGGTTGAGCTCACCAAAAGATTTTCTTCTAGTGAAGATCCAATCAACTTTAAGTTTGAACGGGCGCGATAGTGGAATCCAGCGCCTTTGTGCATCAGCTTAATCCAAATATTGGATCCGGCCCACCTTGGCTGAAAAATAAAAACTCTGTTTGATACAGAATAGGCTATAAGAGTTCCTTTTAAAGCAGTGTCATGCAATGAAAATTGACTTCAAATGAGAGCGACATCGCATTGTGGCAGCCGTGAGCTGATCTAGCAGTTTAAATCTTGATGGCCTAATTGTTCAGTTTCATACTGCGAACGCTTTGAAAATTGAAGCAAGTTTAAAGGCTACTAATGGATCTTGAACATGCAATAAACATAGCTTTGGGAAGACATTATTATTTTCCCTGAGTGAAAATGAAAAAATTCATATAGTATATGAAATCTAGGTTGAAGCCTCGCATAGTCCATTCTCATTATTACCTTTGCCATTAAACACGGCTTTTAATCATCCTTATTTGCACTAAAGCCCACCCTTTTTTGAAAGGAAGTTAGAGAATGCACTTATGTCATCATTCAGAGACGATGTTTCTTATCTAATTCAGCCCGCGTATTTTTGTCGACAATGTTGTCGATGTGTTTTGATTGGTTTTTCTGCTAATCCCACACTATACGTCGAGTCAGCAATACACTGGATAAGCATTATTTTTAAGAAAAGTGTCCTTCTTTTGTAATCGACGACTCGCCGAGCGATTTATCTGTATGTGCGTAGGGGCTTTTACAGAAGATACAGATACATGAATCCGGGCCTGGTTATATTGCGATAGCGTATTTATCCGCTCTAAACGCTCCCTGAAAAATACGCGTCAAGTCTGTAATGTTGTAAACGGCAAGTCCAAAAAATAAAAAAAAAAAAAACGGGCCCGGGGGGGGGGGGGGTTTTTTGGGGAAAAGTTTTGGTTTAGGCTATTGGATGTAAGTTGTCGCTAATACGAATAATGACTACTTGTGTGCATTCAGTGTGTTGCTGGATCAATGTGCATCACAGACGCAAAGCGGCCAAAGCTGTGGAATAGGTATAACACAGAGCCCTAAATACATCATCAAGCTTACGCAGTTTATGGTTCTGTGTTTGATTATTTATCAATTCAAAATGCGGTAATCAATTACCTACAATACTGCCTTGATTTGTCATGTGGTGTTTGAAACACTAAAACTGGCTGCTGGTTTCTTTCTTGGTGTGATTGAACCGTCCGCGATGGTTTGGTTATTAAACCTACTCAGTTGGGTAAGTTTCTGAAAACGTTGATGTGTAAGTTCTTCTGATCTTGATTTTTTCAAAATATTAAATATGTCTTTTAAACGAATAACTCGGGCTTTCGCCTCGCAAACCCACTGCCTATCATATGGCTGTGCTTTGAACTTAATTACTATTGTGGAGTGAACGGTCGCTTCGGAATAAGAATAATTCGTTATTCAGATCGCCATCTGACGCAAGTTTCGACGATTAATCAACAGCGAGCATTTAAACACATGCCAATCCGTATTGTGTCTTACTTATATAATGTATCGTATTGCTGCTGAGTCCGCTGAGCTGATTTCTTTTTATTTTAACTGCTCCTAACAGCCATTAATTCTTGGAAGCGCTAGGCGCGGTTTCCCGATACGGTTTTTGAGCTCTGTGAAATTTGTATTGGCGAGCTGTTTTTTGTGCTTTGAATTGCTCAATGATGTTGATCATTGTTTTTCGACAACTGCTGCGGCTTCAGCAAGATGTATCTTTGGCTTCGCTGTGTCGTCTCAATAGGCTTGATTCTTTCAGCTATATCGTTTTTTTGTTTGACGTGCTTTTTTCCCAGTCGCAATGTCCTGAGTTTATTGTTTTCTAAGTTTTGAGTCGGATGGGATTCTTGTGAAAATTGGCATCGAGCGGCGCGAGTAAAAGCGACGCAGTAAAAGGCAGTTACGAAATGTAAAAGGTCATTGAATAATCTAAGATTGTTAAAAAAACAAAAAAATAAGGTCATTAGTATGTCGGGATGGCGTGTGGTATGTCGAGTTGAAGAATCCTTATTAGTTGATGCGGATTTCTATTAAATAATACGAAATTAAGCCCATATATAAAAACCGGTGTTTTTAATATGACGGGATATGAGTAAGGAAAGCAAACTACTTTCCCCTTACTAACGGTTTATTTTTGCGATTTGATTCCACAGAATGCATTCGTCTAGTGTTTACACCTCGCCCAGCCAAATATGTCTAATGCGCTACGCAATGGTTAATATCGACTTTTAACCATTAGACATTCGTGGAAACACGCTTAAGGTCCGAAAGTGACCTGAGCGGCCAACCTGCATAATTGCATCAGCGACAGGGGAACCTTTGGACCGAGCAAAGTGGACTAACTCTTCATCAATACAGCTTGCAATCCTTCTACGTCTGCAGCATGATATCAAAAAATTCAATTCGCAGTGGTTTGCCAAGCTCGATTCAAGTTTTTTCCTTGAATTTACTTTGGTGTCGATCGTAATGGGTTTGCTCAGCGTCAGTTTGCATGTATCCAGCCGTTATCGGTGCGACGAGACAGCTTAAATCCTAGTTATCTAGGCGGTCAGTTTACCTTTTCTACGTTTTAATTTTATCTAAACGATCCCACGAGACTCTTCCGTTTTCAAATAAATAAGACGTTGATCGTTATAACTGTGAGACGCGCCAAGCATTTTAGGTAGTCTTTGCGGCATATTGGTGGTTTCACACCGCCACCAAATTGTAAACCCTCCAGGGTAAGCACGTAATGGCGCTGATCGCTCCTCTTGGTTGCCTTTGCCTAACGCAATAACATGGACTCTCCATCAGACCATGCTAACGATACACTGGCGCGTAATGTTCAGACATTGTATTCACTGATAAAGTTTTTTCTGTGGCTCCTTTGTCATTCAGGCTGGCCCCACAATTTGCCTTAACCTTGGCCTTGGTGTAGATCGATACAAGATCGGAATTGGTCACAAATTAATCCCTATTTATATATAAATGTAGAGGACAGATTATAGCGGATTAGTTTCCTAAAAAGATGCCCAACATATACTTCATAAGCCTGTTACAATCCGAGGCCAAAATAGATGAATAGGAATTTATAAAGCAAAATAGTAATGTTGCCAATTACCCCATCGCTGTGCATCCCAGACACGGAAATAGAATTGACTGCGATACGAGCCCAAGGGGCAGCGGTCAGAATGTGAATAAAGTGTCTTCTGCTATCTCATCTTAGGTTCAAATGTAGCCAATTCTTCTTACCTGAAATTTTATAAGGAACGGCTGCTTTGCATGAGTGATTCACGACTCACCAAAGTACGGTGATATTCGTCCTTAAGGCACATCAACAGCATCGAACGCAAGAGCTCAAACCGCGGAGACGCTTAACACGTTTTGATAGGCGCTAATCCCTTGGAAGCGGTGCGTGTACGAAAGCCCTGTCGTCCGACAAAACCGTCTCGCTCTTCCCAAAGAAAGGGATGGACCAAAAGAAACAGAAAGGTCAAATTTAAAAGCTTTGAGACGCAGTAATTGGGATTAGAATTTTACGCAACATGAATTGAACAATACTGTGTTTTTTCCAATTAGTCATACCCTTTGTAGTAATGGTTGAGCGTTACTTTTTGGAAATAATAAAAATAGTTTGTTTACCAATGAAATTGAATCTCCTTGCACTGCATCGCACGGTTATTCATCTGAAGCGCTACAAAGCGCGGCTGGCTATCTACAAACGACGTCTTAATACTTTTGATGATAACTCAGCATGGCGCTGATTTGTTTATTAAAGGTAAAGGGCAATATCTACACTCGAAATCATGAACCCCACCACCGATGTGGTTAGAGCAGCGTGTTGCGGCGATGGACAGGCGGATTGCTGCCCTTAGCGGTAGCATCTGGTATGGCCGCCATTAATACGCCGAATAGAATGTGTAATGTGAATTGGTTCTAAATATCGTGAGTACTAGCCAGCTTTATGGTGGCACTTACAATTTATTGCCATAGCTTTCCCAACGACAGGCATGAAACCCGTACGTGGTTTCAGCGGATGAACTTTGCGGGTTTATGAAGCGGCCAAAGATGATAATACCCGCGCTATTTTCTGTGAATCGATGGTAATCCTGCCGGTTAATATTGTTGATAATCGAAGCGTTAGCCGCCATCGCGAATAAGCAATGGAATCCCTCTTATTGTTGATAACACGGTGGCGACACCATTCCCTAAATGTCGTCCTTTCCGAACTCGGTGCGCAATATTGTTTGTGCATTCTTTGATACAAAATACATTGGGTGGTTCATGGCACGACTGTCGGCGGTATTATTGTTTGATTCCGGTAAGTTCGATTGGGTGGCCAACAAAAAATGCGCTTTCCTATGCTGAACGAACCAATCCGTCTTATCATGATGTTGTTTACACGAGCGTTGCGTCAGCGGCTTATATTGGTCGTTGTCGAGTAGTTCCATTACGCAATCAGGGGCCTGCGTTGTCGCCCGCACCAGTGCTTTCCCCTTGATAATGCAAGTTTGGAAACACTGGCCCTAAGAAATGGAGCGTCATTTGTTCTAATGCTGGAATTGGCTGTTTTTTCTTCAGTAAATCAGATGAGAAAGTGAGTTTGGTCAAATTAAGACGCGTTTGCAAAAATAAATATAATGAAAATGAAGCCAACGTATTACCAGCGGTAAAGCATCTGGTGTATTGAAGCTTGGTATTAAAGGCGGCAATGTAAACGGGTACACAATTCATTGATGCATTAGAGATGGTATTACGTCTCGTAAACATTGGTGATGCTAAATCTTTTAGCCTGTCCGATCCCAGCTTCAACAACACAATTCCTCCGGCGTCCAATTAAAACGATGAGGAATGGTCGAAAGCGGGCGTTAGCCGAGACTAATTGTCGTATTTCATCGGAATTGAAAAACATCGAAGATAATTATTGCCTGATATCACTCAAGTGCACTTCGATAAACGTAACGGTTTAATAGTAAACATGATAGAAGGGTAGGGTTGCACTGAGTGATCCTCTTTTTATGACAATGAAGAATCGTGTATATTTAAAAATGTTTATCATGGCGACTATAAACGTTTTAAAGTCATTACGTGAAGGATTACTATTATACTGGTTGATTCCTGCTAAATGGGATTTTATAAGAGTAATCGTACTCACTACAGCTGGGATTTAAAATGGAAAGATTAAGCGCACAGCAGAAGATATATATGTAATGAGCCGATCAGCCCTTAAAGAGTCCTTGTAAGTGCGACCAATTGATTGTCTATTGATACTGATAGAACGTCTGTGTATCGGTTTGCTATCGTACCATCACAGAAATTATGGATCTGGCATCAATCAACCCAAAATCAAATAAAACGACATATAACCGTTGTTTGTTACGTAAAAAACAACGCCCCATTCAATAATATCGACTTTTTACCTCCTTCTTTTAAGTGTAGACTCTTTCTTCGCAAGTTCTCTTAGTACAGTATGCTGGTGGAGCACGTGATGTTTGTCATTCACCCGTAACTTGTAATAAATCGATTTTCAGCTAACGTCTAAACTATATTAAGAGAGAGTGTGGCTTGGTTATTTTCCAAGTTTTGGGACAAGTTTTTGGTGGGTGCTTTACGTTTGATTTCAGAATTTCAGACATGGCTAGTTTTCGGGTTTCGACGTCTTTCGCGTTGTTCAAGTGTTTGGTATTGTTATTGCTGTCTTACTTAACTCGAAAGACCTTGCATTGCAAACGGCGGAATCTTATCTGCTCAAGATCATTGCCTCCTAAGTCCTTGCCTTGTTGGCGATTTTTATTGGCATTGTCACGGGGGATCTTGGGATTGTACTTTTGGGGCAGTTTACCCGAAAAATACGATGGTTGCGTTATCGAGCGTTAACCAATGTGTCTTATAAACGGTTAAACGTAATTTGCAGCAAAGAGCCTTCCTAAATCTTTTCAATTATCCGTTTTAATCCCTGATTACGTACCATAAGGATTTAACGTTAAGTGGTTTTCTCCTATTCTCTTCCTCTCTTTTTGAGTGCGGTCCTTCTTGCCTTCTTTCGATTTGGAGCACTGTTTTGGTATTCACACTTATTTATCTCTTAGGAAGCAATGTGTTTGGATGTTGTTATCAGAATTTAAATGGGGCTTATTCCTTGGTGGCATTTTGCTTTGTTGTTTTTTTTATAAACTTTTCTTTAATTAAGTCTTTTTCAAGAGGTTTGTCAATGAGCTCTATGCTAGAGGGGCAGTTTTAAATTGAGCCCAATTAAAATCAACGCAGGTATGCCATATCAAGTCGATTGAAAAGGCCAGTATTTCGCCCCTTATGAGTTTATGCCCAGTTTGGTTCTTTTATGCCCCTGTTGTTGTGCAAAGCTTGTTTACTTGGCCCTTCGCCAGTGGTGAATGTCCTGTTGCCGCGATTGCGAACCAAGTATTAAACTGAGTGGTAGGTGGGCGATTCTAAAACGATATCTTAAACTTGGCCGGCCCCATAGCAAAACAATGGATTTGAACACTTTTATTAACGTTACAAAAGCGGAAGTGGATTTAGCGAGTTCAGTTAGACGCGGCATTACAAGCTAATGGACTCGGCAGCGTTTGTCTTTTCCAATTGTGGCTAAACCGGATTTGGGCTGCAAGAGGCGTGGGCGTCAAATTGCTGGAAATCTAAAATGCAGCTTCATGATTATATTCAACGATTTCCCTTCATCTGCCCGATTTTTTATTACAGCGAAAAGCGCCTATCAAGCGAAGCTGGCGTGTTTTAGTGTGCGCTATCCAGGTGCAGAATGAAGGTGAAATTAATTTCCATTACTTTAAAGTACACCCCTAGTGTGTGGGTGATGGAACGGCAAACAAGTTGAGACAACTAATCGAGCGTTTGTCCTCGTGCTGGCCAATTAACGCATTTTGTATTTTTCCTCGTCATACCCAAAAGCTTGGATTGATCCTGAAAGCGACCGAAATAACCCGCTGCTTTTGCCGCAGTCCATAGTCGCGCCTCTATTTTCCGCAATGGTAATCAATACTTACACCTGCGCTGACTCGTAATTGGATGACATCTAGTGGACGTTGATGGCTACTATTATGGACGTTTGGACCATTAAGTTCGCTGACATAGAATCCTTTTGGCGGGGGAGGATTTTTTCCATTTTAGAAATGAACGTGCCAGTACGAAGCTACCCATATATGGGACAGAAATACCAAGCTTTTTGGATATTTTTTAGTACCTTATTAAAAACAGTATCGAATTCTGTTTGATTTGGCGTGTTTAAGAAAAAAACGCGGAATTAAAAACCCCAACTATTCCGTTGCGTTATTAAAAGCAATGGAGAGAGGAGAAAGCGTTGACACAACACTACCCAAGTACAGATTGATCCATGAGCTCTACGTTGAATCCTCTCAATGAATTTATTACATAAAGAATTATTCAAAAAAAAATAGTAAGGCAATCATTATGTCATTCGGTGTTAAAGAAACATGAGAAGCAAGCGACTAATCATGCTGTTTCATTTCGTCAGCGATTGAAGGTGTCTAGAAGTACTTACTCAGCGTACTCGCTGTTCAGATATGCTGGATATTGAAGATTATAAAGCGTCAGTGAAGCTAATGTTCCCAGTTCTTATTGGGGGGCCTTTCGTCATTGGTTGGATGTTTTTTTCAGGAATATATCAAAGCGGATAGGTGATTGCTATAACAAACGACGTCGAGGTCATGCGGTAAGAAACATCACGGTTAATTGCTCAGTCCTGAAAATCGCTGAGTTAACAGATTGGCTAAATGAGCTATCTTTGAAAAAGAGCTTAAAAAAACAGTGAACGCTAGTGAACAGAGGTAGCGTTATCGCATACGCGAACGTGTTTTATTCGTCTACGTTTAGAGCGTGGAAAATTACCTTTGCCTGCCCTTCATGCCATCATCATTTTGCCGATGGTGAAAGTTTACGGCGAATTTGATGAATAAGCCCATTGAACTGGACTTTTGGTATCGCACCAGCCACTTGCTTCTTTTTTACGACAGGCCAATAACGATGTGTTCCGTTTTCTTGTGTATTGACGACTCAGTACCAAATATTTTTCCCATCGAGACGAACAAAAAACAGTCTCCGCATTGGCACAATTCTTTTTTGCAACAAGAACCACACGTTTCTGATGCAATTTGACCAAGTTGGGCAAAGAAGCTGGATTAGCTTGAACGAATACGGGTTGTCCTTTGTGCTTGTTAATAATTATCAAAGGGTAACAAACCAAGAAGGTGAGCTTCATTAGCCGGGACAAATTGCTCAAAACGGTTATCTTGAGTGAAGCGTTTAGCACAGGGTTGAAAGCGCATTTTGGCACGCTAACCCTGAACGTTTGGGCGCCTTTTAACTTAACTGGCGTTTTGAGTTGGAAGAATATAAGGTGGATCGTTTGAAAATGGGAATGGAAAGCAGGCTTGCATTAGCAATGCTGTATGCCCGCATTTTTCTTCTGCGGTGGCGTTAGACAACGTCCTCAGAGTATCGGCAATCGTTTATGAGCATTGATGCCAATGGAACAACCGAGGCGTTATTGATGTTTCATTCCTCAGCATCATCCAGAGCATCGCACATGTCGGTTTGTTAAATGCAGCGCGAGAACGAATGCTCAACCGTTTAGTTTTACGCGTATTCAAGTAAATCCAAAGACAGTATGAAATGAATTATGTGCCGGATCACCTTTACTCATTTTGTCACCTGCAAACAATGGCGGCCTTGGCGTACCGTCTACCCAACACCATTTCATTAGGTGAGTTAAGACTAGAGTCTGATATGACACGTTTTATTTGTTTTTTATGACTTTTTTCTTGAGGCAGTATTACTTATGCACAAGATGTATTTAACCGGTTTTTTTTAGCAGTAAAGCACTTAACGGCTACGATACGGTGGCGTATTTACTGATAACCACCTGTCGAAGGGAATGAAAAATTTTGTTAACGAAATATAAGAATAGCGGATTGGTATTTTTGTTTTCGCAACAACATCTTAGATATGTTTTTTTGACGGAACCGAAAAATTAGGCACCAACAATACGGTGTTTTATTGTGCTTGGGCTATTTCGGCACAAAATGACCTTTGCTTCTTCAGATCCCGACTCAGTGGCAATTGTCGACGGAAAAGCTCTAATTTGAAATTACGACCGTGACGTTAATAGAAAAAAGTGGGATAGGTCCGCTTTACCATCCAACAAGCAGATGCCCAACTGGCCAGCGTTGATTAAAACAATAAGGTTAAGAAGAATGAAAAAGTTCATTATAAAATATGTAACCGATATTTATTGCTTTTGTTTTGTGCAAGTCATTGTTTTTTTTAAATTCACCCGGTCTTATGGAAACCGAGATTCATATTTTTTGGTGTAATTAGGAGTACTGTCTGGAATTGGCTTTTTTGGTGAATATTGGGGGTTATAATTATTGGACAAGCAGAACTGATTGTGTGATTTTATTGTTTACCGTGTTCAGTTGTCTTGCGCTTTGATGAAGTTTGGGATTATGTCTGGCGCGATTAATATTTTTTTTTTTTTTTCCATTTATTCACGCACTTGGCATCGTCATGCCGGAATTTAACGAAGTAGTGACATTGTTGGTAAACGATGGTGGTTTGTTGTTTGGTATGGCGTGTTTGGTTTTGGCTGAGCGCGGCTTTTTTATCATTCCCGCGATCTAACAAAACCCGTCAGGGTAACCTTATATAAAATCGCTGATAAATAGTCAACGCAAGGAGCCTAGTCGATCGTTGGAACGTCCTTTTTCGTTTGCCCAGTCTTTTCCGTTTTTACCAAGAGTCACGTCCATTTGGCGTCGGAGAAATCTTATTGTTTGATGGGCAACGGGCTTGCTAAATGAATCGACTGTACCAGAAAGACTCCAGCAGACAGACCAGCTTTGAGTTTAATGCGTACCACCCTGACGCGTTAGAATATTGATTTATTCATTGCTAAAGGCAGCGTTGGTGAAATATTCCGCAAAGACGGATCCTCTGTGGTGATTGTGGCAACCATCCGCTTGGCGCTATGAAGGGGTGTTGTACCTGGCCCGACTTGGTTGGACGAGTGCGTCAAGACGTCAAAGTAATTGGCCAATGAATTGCTTTAAAGCGCTTGCCTGAAATAAGTGACTTGTTCATTTGGGTGGATGTCTTTTGGCGAATAGTCAGCGCACAACCAATGGCCAAGCGGATTCGTGATGCACATCGGCACCTTGCTAACGGTTGGCCGTATGATTGTTTTATCCCTGCAGGGGAATGTCGACTTACCCTAAACGGACTTCTTTTAAAAAAGAGCGAACCTTGACTGACATAGATATGGCCAGTCGGTGGCTAATTTTTCTAAAGCGCAGCCAAGCCGTCACGGTTCCCATTTTTATTAACGGTCAAAATCAGTGCTTTGTTTACTCAAGCCGGTCGTGTTCATTCCTTTGTTCGCACTGCTTTGCTGGGCAAGAGAGCTAAATTGAATAAAAAGCGTCCGCGGAATTGTAGTGGCGATTCCTTTTTCATGAGTTGAGTCAATTTGGAACAGTCAAATCTATGAGTTATCCTGCGTTTAAATACCTACTTGATGAGCCCCACAGCAAAATCAAACAAACCGCAAAAAACGCAACGAAAATACTGATTTTACCAATTATTGCGCTATCGCCCCAGCCGTCTTAGACGAAGATTGCTAATCTGCCGATGACATGCTGTTGTTGGAGCAAAGGTTGAGTTCCGTGTTGTATTGTGCGCCAACGCAATCTTATTCCTCAGTTAATACAGGAAATCGGCCGTAAATTCGAGAAGAAAACTTTCGAGCAGTGGGGGAAGGCAGCGGATTGGCCTGCCGATTTTTAGACGAAATACGATTTTTTATCAATCAACTTTTGTTTGGCATAAAGTAAACAAAGAGGTGTTGGTGCGTATCGTAATGGAATGTTGGATAAGCTCAATCGCTGAACACGGTTTAGAGGGTTTGTAATTCACGCAGCTTGTTCATTATGACCAGGCTTTTATCGATACCTTAGATTATAGCCTTGAAAATGGGGCGTTCGGTGGTTGCTGCCCAAATACCAGCGTAACCTAAATTCCCTGCTGATGCTTGTTGAAAGCTTGCGACGTTTGCTCATCGAAACCCAAAATACAACATTTATTTGGCCCTGTGAGTATCAGTATGACTAATAGCATGTCCGCCAATTAATCGCAGCGACCTTGTCTATTCATCATTACGATAAAGTAAAAAGCGGGTTGGTGAGAGCTTCTACGCCGCTAAAAAACAGCGGTTGATATTTTCTGGAAAACCTAATCTGTTAGCGGCATTGAACCAGGTTACTTTTTGTTGTCGAAAATATTGTCAAGAATGGAGCAGGGTAAAAGGATTCCTGTTTTGATTCGTCAGTTATTAA
>Ga0163217_1054537_pt1 | contig 13165 bp, 8 predicted proteins | sample SynspAceP_FD_185933 | JGI IMG/M metagenome (GOLD analysis project Ga0163217, IMG submission 185933) | Saline lake microbial communities from Ace Lake in Antarctica - Synechococcus sp. Ace-P (PacBio error correction) | ecosystem: Environmental > Aquatic > Non-marine Saline and Alkaline > Saline ...
AAAAAAGCAGAGGAGAAAATATGAATGAGGGCACATTTTCCCCGACTTGGATATGCTTTTATGAAAACGAAAAGGAATTAAGGAGATGAAAACAAATGGGGCCCCCTGGTCCAATCAAATCTCCCCCAATTCCGGGAGGGGGCGCCCAATTTCGTCGGCTAATGGGGTTAATTGGTTTTTTTCATTTTTTTTTTCAAAAGTAAAAAAAAGACTTTGAGTTTTGGCAAAGATACTAGACAAAAAAGAAAAGGCCCCCGCGAAAAAGACCTTACATATAATGCCGTGGAAAAAACTTCCAAATGCAAATTTACCCAAAAGTGAAATTTTCAGAAAGTTGGTTTTGAAAACTTGTATGAAACAGTAAATGATATGAATCGAATCTTTTTCTAAAACCACAATAAATGATTCTCTGAATTTGTTTTATAAATGAAATCTTCTCTGGACATTTTTTCATTATTTTAATTTCTGGAACCAAACTCTTCCTACTAGTTGGAAAAAGATGCTATTAACCTTTCCTTCGGCAAAAATCTGATCTGTTTACTTTGTTGGCCACTTGGGTGAAAGTGGGCAAATAATATTCCCTCATATTGAAAAAAATATCCTCGATCGCCCTTGTTTGGGTCCCAATTCTAACTTTGACCATTTTGATCATTTTTTTTAGGCTTTCTTCAGCTGTATAGGTTTCTCCATTTTTTGGATTGATCCTTCCTAATTTCAACTTTATTTTAATAGCAGCAGCTTATCCATCAAATCAATCAAAATTGGAGAACTCTTTAGCATGTTTTTTAACAGCTCTAATACTTTTTTCCGTGACAACCTAATCTTGAATTTATTAATAATAATACTTATTTAAACGAATAGAAGATTCACAAAGATTTAATACTCACTCCTGAAATCTATTCTAGCTTAAAGAAAGAAAAAAGATGTTTCGATTCTACTAATGCATCCGTCCGCCATTACGCAGAAACTAAAACACCTTAAAACTCGCTTTCCCAAACTCCTCCAAAATTGCTCATCTCCAAAATCATGATGAGTCACAAAGCGAACCTAAGTCGGTCCAAACTTGACCATTTAAAATATTTTTGCGGCGAGCTTTGAACATGAAATCCTCTGGAAGAAATTCCGTCAATCGAGCGATCACAATGTTTTGTTGCCACAGGGAGGCACTTCAGAAACAATGGATAAGCCTCGAAGCATTTCGCCCTAGCTTTCTCGCTCGAGCCATGAAAATTCTTCTTTTCAAGGCGCTCCACCTTGATTGTCCTAGTGCATAAATTCGCGCTGCGTAGAAAGCCTGCTTGTTCCGCATTCCTCACCAAATGATTTTTCCTCAACTTTTCTAGCTCGCTTGATATGCCCGCTTTTTGAGCCGATCAAAAACTGACCCCACGGACATCCTGCCCTTGTGCTCAGGCAGATGGAAATTGGTTGAAATTGTGCAACCCCAGTCTGCCTGGATTTCGCCCAGTTTCTACTAGTGCATTGAACAGTCTTGCTCAAGTCAAGATGAAGTTTCAACCTTTCGCGTTGCAAAGGTCATGAAATGGGCTTGATCTCAATCCAGGAGTGTAAATACTTCCTCCAGCCTTTATTCATGGTGTTTTTCAGCGAAACCAAGTCGTCTCAGGGCATGGGACATCAATCCTGGAATTGAATCGAAGGCTGCAAATTTGGCTGCAAGTTATTTTCCCTAAATCACCATCTAGCAACTTGACCGAAGCTAACGAATTGCCATAATTCCTCCACCCTCGTAAGAGGTAGATATGAGAATATTTATGGCAGATCACGTCGGTTTGAAAAAATTCGTGTATGGAGCCGAATGCTATCTGATTAGTCCATGGTACCAAATGGACAAAAGAGTCTGCTTCCATTCCAATATAGCTTGGAATTTTTTCCTCCAAGGCATTTACCAATTGGGATCCTGCACCAAATACTCATCCTCCCACTGGAGCGGAAAAACTGGCATCCCCGCATCCCAGCAGCTGGCTTGTCGGGTATCACTTCCTTAAATCAATAAATCATCGTCCTTTAAAAATAGCTGGATTTGGAACTGTTAGATGGACTGAGGGGTTTGAATCGCCACTAGCGGCTTCTCCTGGGGCGATCGTTAAGCTAAATATCTGCTCCTTTCTGCACAAAACTAGCATAAAGTTGATCCACACTCGGGAGATAGACTTCGATCCAAGTTGCCTAGCACCCGAAGGATGTGGAAAACCCCTTTCTTGTTGTAAGGCTTGGTTAAATTCCCTGCGGCCGCTCTGCGACTCCCGTAAAACAATCACCCGTTGTCCAAGGAATGCTGTCTCCTCAAATCGTTGAATCTCTTCTTCCATTTCCGGATGGTGCATTCGAGAGCATTAATTCTCGGAGCTAAATAATTGCATCTTTCTTTGCTGCCGCAAAGCTGTAAAGTAATGACCCCGCAGCATGGCTTTCCGAACGGGTCTCTCGAATCTTCATCATCAATTTTTCGTAAGGCACGATTGCTTGACATCCCACAAGTTAGCAATACTTCGCCCTTAGACCAAATTAATGCTTCCTTAAATGTTTGGAACTGTGAATCAGTCAAAGGTTCCCAGTCTCATCTTCAAGAAATAGGCCTTGATGTATTCGTACGTCACTTTCACGGACTTTCCCTTTACCAGTGGTCGTGCGCTCCAAGTTCGTCATCATGCATCAGGACAAGTACATACACAACCATCCTTTGTCATTGCGAACGTCCAGCTCAAATAATGGTCGGAGTGTTTTTGGTTACGTTTTCAAACGTTTCTATCGCCATTTCTCGGGAAATCGCAGGATAAGGACGCTCCTCGATGCGCAGAGACCATTCGGAATACGGTTCCCGAGGTCCAAGAATAAAAATCTCGCGTCTCATCACACAGGCCATCTACCTGAAATATAAAAATCATGCCAACTTCAGCATTCTTTCAATTAATCCGGATTGGGGAGTTTTCCTCACTGCAGTTTTTTGTCCACAACTTGAATAAAAATCAGCGCCAGAACAATTTTATCCAATTCCCCAGTTACTATTCAATTCTTTTTTGTTTCTTTTTTGAAATAAAATCTAATCCACTGCTCCGTTTTGGAAGATTTCTTTCTTCCATATCCCTTGAGCTCCAGATTTAATGCTGTTGGTGGAAAATTTGAATCTCCAACCAGCGAAAATCAAGAGGGAGACTAAGAGGGAACCCAATACTGCCTTACAACACCCAATTGCCGCCATGGTATAGCCACGGAAGAGCAAATACAAATACAATGATGCACAATAGAAAGCTAACAACGCCGAAGAGCTGGCATGTTTTTGATGAGTGTGAGCCGGCGACGGCAAATTATGAACTGCTCGACGATAATATCTGATCGGGTCCCTTTCATATAGTTTTTTAATGAAGTCCAGCGAATCAAACTTGCAATGGCCAAAAAAACGGTTGGTGGAATGCAAGATTAGCAGCGTGATGGCGCGAAAAAAGTAAAGCTGGGGTGGAGAGTTTGGAGTTCCATAATCTTGTTAGGTTTTTAAAGATGGTGCCATTTTTAGAAAAGCACAAAAAGCCTGCTCCAAAAACGAGCGCAGGCTTTCATTTCTATTTTTTATATGCCTTGTTAAGCTCATTTCCAATTACCACAATTTTATCTAGTGTCCGGTGACTGAGAACTCCCGTTTGGCTTCGATGGTGATGGCAAAAGTGCCCTGCTTGAGCTACGGCTTGCATTTGCTGAAGGGTCAATTTTCATTCCTTCCATTCACCAAGCCGATTCCAATCGAACCCTTCATCTCCCGATTGCCCAAAGCCTGTAGTCAAACTCGTCGCTAAGGGTCATTTCCAGATTATTTCACACCGCACAATAAAACTTCTTGTGCACTTTGATCCCAGAAGAGGTTTTTACCGAAGCATCTTTCTGCAATGTCCAGACTTTCACCTTTGAGTTTTGACAAGTCGGAAAATCCCCCTGCCAGCCCACTTAATCCAACTGAGGATTCTTTTGCCACAAAAATCCCTAGCTTCACCGTCAGGTTAGTCCGCTAGTACAGGGAATTGATCTTGGAGCCAAGGCCATAAACTGCTGCTCTTTTTTCATAGAACTTACTTGCGGTAGAAATCGCTACTCTGGGCAAAACAGCGACAATCGAAGCCGCTAAACAGCAAAGGATTTTCCAAAGGAGAAAGTAGCTACTACTTTTTGCCTCTGATACTACAGTTGCTGAAATTTAGAAACCAACTGGTCTGTTTTAAATCCCGATTTCAAGAGAATCGAATATTTTAATCGTTGATTGCAAAGGGAAGGCGTTTTCCCAGTGAGCTCGTCGATGGCAAACATGGCATCTTCCAATTTCATCGCCAAATTCTTTTTGGATTTCGGGGAATTTAAGCAGCCATGGCACACTTCTGCAGCGCTTCTTGCTCTGATAAATCTCCCAATAGAAGAGTTCCAGTTTGCCTGATGTGATTTGTAATGCTTTGAATATCCCACTTAAATGCTGTCTATATTTTTCTTTAATACTTGAATTGGCTGCCTAACCCTAGCACTTTACGGTTCCGAGCGGTATTGGTCCAAAACTCTTCAGCTATTTCTGAATGTTGTATATCCCTTGAACGTAAAATAATGCTCAATGATAAATATGTTGATCTCTTTAAATGCATTCATCAGTCATAGCTTCACTCCGATGGCATTTCACATGGTCCATAGTATCTGAATTTGCTTTCAAAATCCATATACGAAGTCAATCAATAGTATTGGTCTTACTGGATTGAGATATTTCCTTTGACCGAGTTTTTATCAATGGCAGAATTCTGCAAATATTTGCCATCCATGTGTATAGGCGGGCCTGATCATCGTGCTATCTATTTTTTTGGGGATATTTTCACCGAAAGAATGCATGGAAAACTTCCTCCGCAATAATCCTTGGTCAAAAATAATCTTGGAGACCACACCAAATAAGGGCCACGCGGAATATTTTCATAGAGATATTCGGTTCGTCTTTCGGTCTTTGCTCGTAGGCCAGCGATTAGTTTTGTTGTTCCTTCAAAGGGAAAATTTTTAAATGCTTAAAAAGAAAAGCACAAGATCGAGTGTTTCAACTTGGTTGCTTTCAAGTTTTATCCTAAAATTCACTACCTGTTTACAAATGTTCACCTCATCGTAGGCGCCGCGGCGCTTCCATGTCGCTCCGAACATGGGTAGGGTTGCGATGAACTGTCTTGGAATTAATTCAATGACCGGTCCCGCTCTCTAGCTACGAACCGCGACAACTCCAGCGATCATCTCGGTCACATTGGCTCCGGATCATGTGTGCGCCAAGAAGCTCACCGTATTTCTTATCGAATACTAAATTTCAACAAACCCATCTTTAAGCTTCCCGCTGCTGAAGGCTTTTCCCAGAAGCTGAGAAGGGAAATTTACCAAATTCGGACTTCAAATAGCGCCCCCTCTTTGGCTTTTGGCTTCGTCATGCCCACAGAAGCAATCTCAGGGGAGCAATACGTACATCCTGGGATATTACCATAGTCCCCCCTAGCGGATCAGGAATTTTTGGCTGCGATTTTTCTCTACAACAGACACAAATAATCCCTTCAGCGGAAGTATACGTGCGCCAAGGCTGCGTCCAGAAAACCACATCACCTATGGGCGTAATAACCTGGCATGTTGGTTTTAATACTCGTCTACTTTAATTTTTTCCTTTTTTCCACACCAAAAATACGCGACATCTTTCCAATCCGCAATTCTCAAAATTAGAAAACTACCCGGCTGCAGAAAGAAGACATCGCATTCTAGCGTCCTTCCCCTTTGGCTGTTTTTACAGTCACTTTGCAACCAGCACCCTTTTTATATCTACAGCAGTCACCTCTGATGAGGTCACTAATGGTGATTCCTGATTTCTTATAGATTTTTTCCAATGCTTTGGAAACCTCCACATCCTTCTACAGGGACGATTCTGTCCTAGTAATTCAACGATCGTAAACGCTCAGTACGCAATAAGACTTATAGAAGTAGGGCAAACTCGACCTCCGATAGCTCCAGAACCTACAACCACCGAATTTTTTTCTTTGGCTGCTTTTCCATAGTCATCGCTTTGCGATAGCCAAATATTTTTTTTAAACTCCATCGGATTTTTCATCGAAGGCAATTGACGAAGCCCGAGCTCCAGTAGCGATAATGGATGGTTTTTCAGGCCGAATAGACTGTCTTTTTCCTTCCTTATCAGCAACCTCGATTTTCTTACCTGCTTGGATTTGCCCCAACCCTGCAATCAATCGATTTTATTTTTTTTTCATCAAAAAAAGTCATCCTTGGCTCATGCCGTCGGCAACCCCTCTGCTTCTTTTGATCATTTCCTTCAAAGTCAGCATTCGCTCTTTGATCAGTAATCCATAATCTGCAAGCATGTTGGGATGTATTCAAAAACTCTGTGCGCTTTTTTAAAAGTGCTTTGGGTCGGATACAACCCCAGTTCAGGCAAATACCGCCACACTCTTCTGCTTCTATAATGGCTGTTGTGAGGCCAAAGTTGCGAAGCGCGAATCGCTGCTACATATCCAACCTGGACCACTGCCCAACACGATCAAATCAATTTGTTCCGAAGACATATTTTAAAAAACTTTTATTGAAACTGATTAAACTATGCAAAAAAATAGGCCTTTTGAATTCAGAAAAAAATTCTGCGTTTGGGCTCGAAAAGGCTTAATACCTAAGACGAAACTTGTTTTTACAGTAATAATTCAAAATAGAATTTCCATTGATAGCTTACATCTGAAGAAATTAAATTCTATCAATCCCCCTCTTCACCCATTGATTCAGATTCGATCAGGTTTTAAAATCGATCACTATAAGCGTATAAAAATCGATCTTTATCTTTTTTTTCTATTTTTGGGCAATTAAAATTTAAAAATTAATGGATTACTTTCAGGAACAACAGTTTGAATTATCCGGGAGCTTCCAAGGCAATCGGTCGTGCAATGCCATCAAGATATGCACAGAAGGCGCAAATGTGGCCTTTACTTTTTTATCAAGTGTTATGAAAAAGGTCAGCCGCTCGAAGCTTGAATTAACCGCTTTTGGAAGTTAAAGCAAAAGGCTATCAATCTGACGCTTCAGAACTTCAAAGCAGCCGGATGAATTGGTCAATGCAAGTGGTTTTGCTGAATTTGGCGCACTGGACATCTTGAATCACAATGCTGGAATCACCGTGGAACAATCCTCTTGATGCGAATGACAGAGGAGCCTGGACGATGTAATCGGCATCACCTATACACTGCTTCCGTTCAAGCTGTCACCGAACGATGGATGAAGGGGGAGCGAAAAGCTGGGATCTCATCACCACACTCACACTCACACCCTTCACGTACAACAATCGCGGATTAAGCGAAATGCTGGAACAACGCAGCGAATTACGGCCAGACGCTTCAACCAACGATGCAATCACATATTGGCATTTACTAAGTCAGTGGTCTTCTGGGCTAGGCTCAAGAAAATATCTCCGCTCATGCAGGTTGCCCACACCAAGGAATCTATATCCGACCGAAATGACTGCTGTACTCGATGAGAAAATAGTCCAAGGCTGGCGAGATGGTATTCCCGATGAAGCGGTGGTGGCCACCTGAAGAACAAGTGCCACGCCTGCCGTATTCCTTGGCTCAGATATGAGTAGCCTATATCTCAGGTCAGGTGCCTCCAAGTGGATGGCGCGAATGTTTGACGCTACCTTTTGAGGTCATTAAAGACCTCGAAGTTTTTATTTACGCCTAAGACCTTCGAGGTTTGAGAACCTGCAACGTCGGGCCCGAACCGGCGGCTGGAAGCAGATTCGCCGTTTTTTTTTTGAGATTAGTAATGCTCTATAATTCAACGATCAACCACTCATTTATTTTGAAAAAATCGAACTAAGTAAAACCATAACAAATCCCAATTAGAACCAGTTGCTTACGTATTTTTTTATTGAATACTAAACTTAAACATCTACGGTATGATAATTCTTTTCCAAAAAATCATGGGTCTAGCATTTTTTGGCGTCTATCGCCTTTCAAGCTGCCAAAATCCTAACGGAAGAAACTCCTGGTGATGAATCAAATTAACTGACGGGTGACGCTACGGCTTTCGCCACGACTTAAACGCGCCGAAAAAGGTAGCTTGCTGAATATGGGGCATTTCTGACTGGTGGCAGAGGAGGCCAGCGGTCCCGCGTCTCCAGGTTCTGGAGCTGCAGAATCACTCAAGTGGCCTGGGGACAGCCACCTTAAGTTTGAAGTCCGAGTGGGCAACATGCACAGGTATTATTTCGCACATCTTCCATAATGCTGCAGTAGGTGCTATGGGGGGGCGTAAGTAGTAACCTTAATCCCAACCTAATCACCGCTTCTGGTCTTAGTATGGTGTAGTAAGCCTATGAATCGATGCATCAAAAATTATCAGGTCCATTGGCAGGTAAATCTATTGGTCATCCTGATGCAAGGAATTTAGAGCTTGGACAAGGATCTATGTCAACATTCACACGCTCCACTAGATCGAGGCGGTGGAGGCTCGCCGTCAAGTTAAGTGTGGTCGAGTTCAATGACAACAAAATTCAAGCGGGGAGCTAAGTTTAGCTGGAGCAATGAAGTCCAGCAGTCATAAGTCAAATGGGAAATGGTATTGCAAAATTCAGCTTTTTCCAAAAATGAATTGGTAAATTCTGCGTTACTTTCCATGTAAACGTTAGTGGGTCTTGAAGATGTGGAATTTGCTCATCCTTCATTTTGCTAAAGGCATGGAGCAAATGGTGCGTGTCTATACGCTAAGAATGGATAAAGTATAGGTCCCGGTTTCGCGGAAATCTTACGCCAAAGGCGAAGATTTCTGCAATGAAAGATTATACTGGTCAAAATTATTGAGGTGGCGATTTGTTTTAATCGCTTAAGAGAAGCAATTCAGAACGGAGAATGAGTATGGTCAACGTGCATACAGACAAATTTCCTAGAGGGCGAATTAAGAGGAGCAAGTAAAAGTTGAAGTTGTTTAGTTTTCTACCTGAAGTAGAAAAGGCCCCGCGTTTGCTGGGACTTTTTTTAATTTCGCGTTGTAGGTGGTCTATTACTTCAATTGAAACCATCAGCTTAAATTTTTTCTGATCAGCTTCAGTTTTCCGCATCAATTCTGGGAAAATCTCCCAACATTCAAGTATTAGACTTAGCGGAATCGAAACAGTTTGTGAGTCGCCAAATAGGAATCGGGTAGTTCAAGAGCCCTGTGTTTCCCCCATGCCACCTGAATCTGGGTCAATTATAAAAAATCTGTTTTGCTCAATATTTTCAGGAAACTTTAGAAAAGAAAATGAAGGCGACCACAACATGGGACAATTGACGCCATGCGGATCGTCAAACATAGGCAGGCCTCATTTTTGAATCCGAAAAATCATCGAAAGGCAAAGATTAGCAACACAATTTTTCTTACTCGATGGAATGAATGGCTTTACCGTCTTTTTTGCTGTAGATATCTTCGCTGGGTCCATTTTAAAAAATCAAGGCGGGTCTCTAGAAATGGCTTTCCAAGTAACCTTTTCTCTTCCGAATTTCTCCATCTGTCCTCAGAGAGGGATTAGAATTCTCACTGCTTACAGCCTCCGCTTTAACACAAGACATTACTAATCCTGGATGCTACATGCCTTCTCCTTGTTTTAGTTCTTAACTCAAGTCGCTTTATTTGATATCTAATTATTTTTTTTCAAGGCCATTTGGAATGCCCTTCATTAATTTTCCATTTGGTGAGAAGGCATTTTCGTTGGGCATTTCATAGATTAAATTTAAGTAAATCATTTTTCCAAATCCTCTCCGCGCTAAGTTAAATTATCTCCAAACGCGACTTAAGTCAAATCTTTCCAAAACTCATATTCCATCCTACCGGACTTTTGCTGCGGCTTGGTTCAATAAAATCCCTCAGAAGGCTATAAAAGTAATTTTCCAACTTGGATCCAGTTCGCTATTCGAAAGTTGTATTTCCCGGATAAAGGGTTCAATCGAATCAAACACCCGCCTGAGAAGTAATGTTTTGTCTCTCGAGTAGGTTTCGCCTGCACCTGAGTTCCAATAAAATTTTTGAAATCTGATGAAGATATCCTATAGCTTATCGTAGGCAGAAAAATCTAAAATGAGAACATTGCCCCTTTTTTGCAATCAATATATGCCATATTCTCTCTAGTACCCTATCACTTCCTGGCAATAATTAAAATCTATACCAACCCTAAAAACTTCTGTTTATTCTTTACGCTGAAATCGACTGACAGAATATTGAATCCGAATAGGGAAATAAAATATAATTCATTGTGGCTTCAAAACCTCAACTATAGGAGGCAGTAGGGAAACAGATGCATCATCTAAAAATGCGACTTGGTAGCCAAAAAGGGGAATAACAATATTTTGCGGTAGCTGTTTTTAATTTCTTTAGAATCAAAAAGTGATGTAACCCATCTTCGATTTTATTAACGCTTCATAAGTTTTTTTTCCGGGAAAAAATTGCTGGCTTGGACTTATGAGAGGGGGATACTGAAATTTGATATAGGCTTTCAGAGATATGGTGAAAATTTTTGCCCTTCTCCCATAGTATATATAACTACTTGAGTAGGTATTTGGAAATTCAATGTCAGGATCGAATTCCGTTCACCAGTAATCCTTTGAACTTGGTAATAGGTCTAAAACCAAGCCGTCCGAACAATTGACCAGGCGTCAATGAATCCATCCTCCAGCTGATCAACCCAAACAATATAACCTTTTGAAGCTATGGGTCCATCGTAGGGGGAGTTTGGACTTTCCTTGACCTTTTGCTCCTGTTGTACTGAATAGTATTAGGAATTGTCGCGTCTCTCTGTCTGCCAACGAAACGTAATAATCGATATCCTGAATAATACTTTGCTTTGCTTGACTTCTATAAACCCTTTTGTCAAACTACTCCTTTTTGATAATCAACTTCCCAACAATCAACTCCTCCACTTCCCCTTGATTAGATTTGCTCAGATGATTTTCAGAGCAAAGAAAAAAGTGAGATAAAAGCTAGAAGGTATAGATAGATCCCTTTTCATCAGTCTTGCCAAGTCTTGATAAGTCAATTTATAAAAACTCAATCTTGCATGCCCATCGACTTTTTGCTCGGGTTTTTATTGATAACAAGACCTTCGGAGGTGAATAAACCAGTTTTTCTAGATCAAAGTTTGTGATTTATGAAAAAGGTCATATTCCCCTAAAGAGTCAAAATCTCGATTGTAAATGAGAATGAAATTAGTTTTATAGTAATTCTAGAATCTTGCTTTCCTCCCGTCGCCGGTTTCATTTTTTGCTTTCCTTATTAGGAGAAAGAAATTACGTATTCTTTATGCGATAAAACAATGCAATTGGTTTGCCGACGATTCTTTTTATTATTGCGTAGAGGGAAAATACTTATCATTTGTTCCTTTAGAACGTTTTTTTCTTAACTAGTTCTGTCCCATCGGTCATTTTGAATTCCGAGGCTGCTTCAAGGAAACATTTCTTAGCTTACATAGCAATGAGTCATTTGTAAATAAAGATATCGGAATCGGAAATAAGGAAATGTAAAATACTAGATTTCAAAATCAACCATATAATAAATCCTGTGGGGTAGGCAACCAATATCTTTTTGAAAATTTTTTCTAATATCTGCAAGATGGATAGACCTATAGCAGTAAAAGAATTTATTTTTTTATTCTTTGGATCGATGACTAAAAACCAAATTTTTTTTAAGACTATTTTTTAATAACTATCTTGCATCCTTGTAAAAAAGTGACTTAAAGGTGAAATAACGGTTTTATAGTGCGCCGGTTTTATCAAGTCTAAGTAGTATGTCGGCAGTTGCTGGACTTATACGAAGCTTAAAATGAAGGCTGTCTCAGCAATTAAAATTAGAGAAGTTTTTTTTACAAGCACCTTTTCTATACATAAATAATGATGAACAGTCCTTGAGTATATATAGGAATTGCTCCATTGTCCATCTTTACGGAAATTAAGTCATGAAAATGAAAGTCATCCATCAAGTCCATCCAAAAGGCAATAAGGAGCCCTATCTAGTGTAGATGAGTAGGGCATGAATTACCTTGTCTGAAAAGTTCTAATGAAATAAATTTTGCAGCAATTCTGTAAAATGCTCGTAGACAACCTAAGATTATTTCTAGTATTATGCAATACATCAAATCTGATTTAATTTTCCAATCCTTTTGTTAAGAATCTTTCATCCAAAGGAAAAATTCCCCAGACAATCAACTCTGCAACTTCCCCTTGATAAATCGTGATCAAAGATGCCTTTTTCAGACAGGAAAAAAGTGAGATAAAAAGCTAGTAGGTTATAGAATAGGAATCTTTCTCATCAGTCAGGGGCAAATCCGTGATAAATCAATCTTAACCAACATTATTCATCCTCGCGACATTTTTGGCTCGGATTTATGATAACAAAGACAACATATATAAAGACAGGTGATACCCAGTTTTCTAGATCCATTATCTTTCAGTCGAAAAATTTGCCCAAAGGATCGGCCACCTATCGCGCTGAAAAAATGCTTATCACAATAGATGTTTGTTTCGTTCAAGCTTGGGTCTCACCTTAAACCGCCGGATTCCATTGATTTTTTTGTGCATTTTAATATGATTAAATTCTTTTGCTTGAGTCAACCGAGCAAGAAAATATTTTGAGACCCTTCTTTTGGTAATTGATAAAAGCGGGTGAGCATTTAGCACCCCATTGGGAATTGTTTCGGCAGGCAAATGAATTGAACATTCTAGCTGTTGACTTGAGGTTGTGATTTTTTCCAGAAAGTCTAGTTTTTAAGAATAAAAATTTGACTCGATCCAGGCCCACATTAAATATGGTCCCTTATCTCCTTTGTGAGATCAAAACACCCATATAAATTCTAGTCCGAGGTTGGATCATTTCTTAAAACTTTCATATCCGTCCTGGATTTTAAAAATACTTTTCTTAACTGTTCTGATTTCAAATCTACAGAAAATAAGGCCATTCATTGTCTTGAAAATCAAGTTGAGAATTCAGTCTTTAATTCTCCGGCCAAATTGCCTTTTTCCGAATTAACAGATCGATTTGGATTTCTACCCATGTTTGAATGGTGGAACCATAATTATGTTAATTAAGATCCTGCCGTAGATTTGTCAAGCAAAGACTCTGTGCAGATTTTCGCATC
>Ga0163217_1058646_pt1 | contig 13164 bp, 9 predicted proteins | sample SynspAceP_FD_185933 | JGI IMG/M metagenome (GOLD analysis project Ga0163217, IMG submission 185933) | Saline lake microbial communities from Ace Lake in Antarctica - Synechococcus sp. Ace-P (PacBio error correction) | ecosystem: Environmental > Aquatic > Non-marine Saline and Alkaline > Saline ...
ATTTCCGGGAAAGAAAGTTGGGTAAAATTCTCAAGGCAATTTACACAGGTAGGGTTGCTGAGGATGGTTAAAAAAATTTTAAAACTCAATCTGGATTCTGGTAGGATTTTGTTAAGCTTGTTTAAATCGTATATGCCCTGAAGAAATTGGGATTGCTGTCCACTGATGGCAATTGTAGTAAAGTAGAATTTTCAGATCCATTGCTTTCCAGTCAATGCAAATTTGATTGACCTTGGGAAATAGTCAATGAAAGATTTTTTAAAAAATTCCATTCATATTGGAAGCGTTTAGAACAGCTTCCTTCAAAAGTTGGATTGCTCATATGTTTAATTGAATATAGGCCCTTTCATTACCTCCACGTTCCTGAAGAATCTGATGAAATTCAAAATTCTTCGTCACGCTCTTTTTGTGGCGGCGTAAGTTTAACTTCTATTTCTTCCAAAGCTTTGCTATTGTTTCATGCTATTCACAGAAACAAGAATCGATATACTTTCCTGATATGGGAAATTGATTCACTGGAGAAACCCTCTTCTTCGCAATCCGAGGCTATTGAGCACCGGCATAGGAAAGTGGCTCTCGGCTGCTTTTTGTAATCAGGAGGCACATCCTTTACGGACCTAATGAGCCACCTGAAGATCCATCTGCGGGTGCAATTCCCGAATTTTCACAAAATTGGTGAATGGCAACTCGACCCGCCAATGATTGCCCATCGTCCCTTATTACGACATGGCCAGCGATTCTGTACCGCATTGGCAATGATCACATGCTACCAATGAACGCAATCATGTGGCGAATGTGGCACATAAGCCATCAAAAGGCAGTTACTTCCGATCACTGTGGTTTGCTTGTCCACTGTTCCTCTGCTGATAGTCACACAATTCTCTAATTGTGGCTATTGTTCACCAATCGATTACAGTTGAGTCCCTTCGGCTTGAAATTTTCAAATCCTGAGGGATACCTGCGATTAAACTGCTCCCAAGGAAATATTTTGCAGTTTTTTGCCAATTTTTTTGCACCTGGAATAAATGGTTACAATTCGATCCAATCCCAAGTATTGTCACCCCGATTTCCACGTTCCTCATAGAATCATGTAAAATGGATCAATTGTGGACATTTGCACCCAATTTAGCCTTTGGGTTCTATGTGGGTCATAGGACTAATCATAATTTCTTTTACGGGTAATGCTTGCAAGTCATTACAGCCTCACACACTAAGGTGTTGCCTACATAGGCTTCACCTTTCATTTTGGCGATTCCTCTTCTAAATGGGGGCTAATAATTCGCATTTGAAAATAAGCGTATCTTCTCCGGGTAGAAGATCCCTTTTCGAAACTTACAGTTTTGCTTCCTAAGAAATAGGTCCGTATTTTTCAGGATCTTCTACCGTGCTAAGTACTAAAATTCCCACCAAGTCTGAGCCATAGCTTACACCTGTAATACACCTGGCATTACTGGATTTGAAAAGGGAAATGTCCAGAAAAATGGCTCATTAATGTTACATTTTTTAACTCCTGCTACTACTGTATCATCTAAAATAAATGATTTTATCTAAAAGCTGAAAAGATAAACATGGGGAAGGTATTAACTAATTTGATTTGATGTCCATAACCGTGCAGTTTTGGATCATAATAGGGGATGTGTGGAAGAAGAAGACTTCTCCATGGCCGTTTTCAAATTTTTATTTGGGCAAAGGCCACATTAGCGGCATGTTCCCAGGTCTTGCAGCCAAGATTTTGTGCTTCAATGGTCCTCCCTACTAAAGCAAGATTCTGCCTACTACTACATCCAACAACTTATGACGACGCCTGGCTCAAATTTCTATAGGCGAAGGTCCACGTTATTTAGGATACCTTCTTTTTTGACGCTCAACTTTTTGCTTGTTGAACATCTTTGCCAAGTGGCACCAATTCTTTTTCCCTCGACGACCACGGTCAACTACCCACAATGGGCATGTTTAAGTCCCACCTTTGGATCAGGTTGGATATAAAGCATTTTAGCTCATGAAGAAAAGCAGAAAGTTCGGCAAGAAGCATTTCCGATCGTCTGAATTGGACTGATATCTGTGATCGAGGCATGTTGACTTCCAAAACGGGAGAGTTTAATAATCTACATTACAGTTCACTCGGTAATTGTCAGTTGTAATGCAACCATTTCTACCTCTCGTGCGACGTCCTTTTGTATTGGATTACTTTCCCTGAACTTCAAAAAATCTTCGTAGTGCATTTTTTGGCTCTTCAAATCCTGCATCTTCTAATACTTACGATGAATTGGATCGAAGATCCCATCCATAATCGGAGGCTCTGGGCCGTCTAATTGTATGAGGACATTGTCAAATTTCTAAGCCTACCAAAGCAGCCAAACGTGCTCTACAGTATATACTCGCGCACGCATTTTGCCTCAAGTGGTTGTTCCTCTCTGGATACAACGACTACTAATCACAATCTGCATCCACCTGTCGGTCTTCCTTCAAGATCTATCGCGTTGGAATTTTTGATTCCGTGATGAGGTGGTGCAGGCACAAAGGTCATAATTGGAAATCAACTCCAGTATGTAGGCCCTACTCTCAGAAAAAAGTTCTACTTTTTTTTCTGAATGGTATGTTGTTTTACTTTCATTTGGTTGTTGCAGCTTCTGCTTTTGCAAAGGGTGCAAAATTTACTGCTTTTTTGTCTAGTTCTCTTCAGGCGGTTTTCGATTGCTTCTAGATTCGGAAAAATGGAATAGGACTTTAAAAATTCTCTTGATATCCATCCAACGGTATCCAAATAGGGTTTTGCCCTGAGGTTACGATGTTTTTTAGAACGCCTGGTATTTGCCTCCAATAGTTCGTATTATCGGCAATTTTTATGTGTCCAACATTCCTGCTTTTCCTGGCAATGACGCAGTTTTTGCCAAATTTTCAAGGTCGACCCTGAGACGCCTGTTTGGGAGGCAATTACGGTATTCTCTCCAATGATGAATTATGGGCAATTTGCACTTGGTTAATCAATTTTAACTCTTTTTCTCAGAATAGTAGAGCCCATCGTTTGAACAATCAATAGTTGCATTAGCTCGCACCGCTGACATGAATCTTTCCAGATTACATTCCGATTGGCGGGATTGTTTTGTAGCTGCCCCGTCGGCTGTGGCGCAAAGCCAAATCCAATCTGAACCGATCACTGCTCCGGGATGATTTCGCAATGTTGACGCCATTGATAGTATCGGAGCAAAAATTCTGGCGCCAGAATGAATAATCGTATAATTCCCCAATATGTACTACTTCGATCTCCTACGAAAGCATGTGGATGGATTTTTAACCATGATTCCGATCTGACAGTTTTTACCGATATAGAAATGCACCTCGATAATCTGCTCGCTGCCATCCTACTGGAAATCATCCATGTTATGAAGGTTCTTCGATGCCCACAAAAGCTTGATTTCATCATGATGTGGAATAAGCCTCCACAGTAGTGTAAATCCGGTTAGGCATCTTTTCACTCGAAATCAAATTTTTGTGTTTACCGGCTTGGCTCGCTGCCAAAAATCCTCAGATACAATTACGGCCGTAGCCTTTGTTTCATATATGTGTGGGGTGTTATTTTTTAATTTGCCATAAAAAGAAATTCACCTCCGGATTTACCATCCTGAATTTTGTCTAGACATTTTTACGGTCTTGGTTTCATCTCCTTCTCTGTTCCATTTTAGGAATCACAAGCGAATCTGAGCAAGTGAAAACTCATAGAAATCAATTTATTTTACTAGTTTAAAATTAAACACTTTTAGCCTTACAGATGTAATGTTTTCTCGACTATTTTACTCATTACTTTGTATATTCGTAAGTCTGGCGGCTTGGGCTACATCAATTACCTTTCCTTTTTTAGTCCAAAATATTGATTCGTTCCTCCGCATTACATATCCATTAGTTGCTAAACGAAACAATGGGAAAAAAGAAGAAGTCGATATCCTCTTCTGGGACGTTTAAGTTTATGTCTGGGTTTTCCTCGTCGGATTTTTTCTACTTGCTGAGGGGAAAATGATTCAGTTTGAAGATTAATCTTTGAAAAGGTTCGGGTTAAAAACAATTTGCGAGAATGTTTCTAGCAACTGGTAAATCCGGATGGTTTTTTTCCAAAGTTTGACTGCTTCCCCGCAAATCCACATGCCATTCTAAGAATTTTGGAAAGCACTCGGGAAAGGTTTCGAAATTCCTCTTAATGTTAATTCATTTTTGTATAGAAGAAATCGAACCCTCCATCGAAATCGTGAAGTTGCCCTGCTTGGACGAAGGAATTTTTTGGCACGATTGATCAATTGATCACATCTTTTCCGCACTTGCCGTTGTCTTGGTGTAGGTAAACCTGCCAAATACATGAGTCTTCTGGCACTAAGAAAAGTTTTCATAGAATAGATTCCTTTTTCTTCGATGACTATTTGGTCATCCTTTTACATCCATCATTTTGATGATTCGGTCTGCTCGATCGTCCCTTCTGATACGCCGGTGAAAAAACAAAATCTCGCTGAAGGTAATCCAATCGATCGATGTCAAGCTGGCTAGAACGAGCTGAATGAAAGACTTTTCTTTCGTATTGAATTCTTAAAAATTCTAAAAAGCGAGCCTCCAATTTCCTCCCTAAATTGTGATTTAGGAGTTCAATAAGTCAACAGTGAAAAGCGATTCATGAGGAACCTCTTAAGTAAGGTGGTATTCGCAAGGGCGTGAAAGAAAAACGGCCCATGTCCGATAATCGTGAAGAAGAATCGCGAATTAAGGCAGCTTTCAATATTCCATGTCTGAGATTTTCGTTGCCCCTTTTTATGCGTAGATTGTCCAAGGTGATGCTCAATCAGATGCATCGCACCAAAGTGCATGGTGAAATCGGGTATGCATGCGTCGCCGGGTAGAACAAAAATCCGTAAGTCCAAGCTGTTTGATTCGTCTAAGGCGCTGAAAAAAAGGGTGATCAATTTATCTCAAAAATCAAACTCACTGGGAATTGTTATAAAATCCCGTAAACTGGGGTCATTCAGTTTTTCTGGCTTTCAAGGAGGCTCGTTTGATTTGACTCAAAGTAATTATAATCTTTAAAAGAAACAGAAATAGCAATGTCACATATCTTTATACTATACTCTGGGCAGACGAATGAGATCGATCTTCTCAAGCCCCACATTCTTTTACCTTCAGCAAGCGTGGCTATGAAATCACTACACGTAATTCCGGCGTGGATGCGAATCGAAGAAAGTCGAAACAAGAACTTTTGACGTCATCTTTTTGGATGAAAATGAATGCCGGGATGACGGTTTGGAGACGCCCAACAAATCAAGCTTCCTTAAGCTCAAAATCCGCAAGTGGTGATGATTACAAAAAGTGAGGAAGAGCACATCATGGATGAGCCGATAGGGAGTAAAACTGCCGACTACCTCATCAAGCCATCAACCCCAAGTCAGATTCTACTTTCGGTAAGAAGCTATTAACAAAATAAACAAGCTGATCATGAGCGTTACTACGCAAAGTTAATCAGGCAGGATTTTTATGAATATCAGCATGCTTTTGGCGGATGCAGAAGACTATCAAGATGGTCCAAATATCTAATAAGAAGTTGACCTATTGGGAAATTGAGATCGATATACTGAAATAAAGAATATGCTGGAAGTATTGGATTTCTCAGAAAGATTGGGCCAAACGCAAATTTCTGTAAATTCATAAGGAAACTTACATAAGCTGGATGGAAGGAGCGGAATCAGACGAACCTTTGCTTTCTCCACAAGTGATGAAGAAGAGGGTCTTTTCCGCACATAAAGGAGAAGAAACCACTCTTTTTTATTGTGAATCGCATAATTTCCGGTTAGATCAATGGGAAGGACATTGAGTCCTTGTTACCCTCTTAATTTCAACCTCAAAGAGAAAAGATACCTATACAGTATCTTGCCTACTAAACGGCATTTGCCAGGAATGCTTTGTTCTCTCGAATGATGCCAATTGGAATGGCGAGAATTATACCCTAATTTTTGGGAAGATGAAGAATTCGGATGAAGGCAAAATAATTTTCGAGAGGATTGGATTCGATTAGATCTTGAGAAAAATCGAACTTCCGATTAAAATTTTCTTACAACAAAATCATGCCCAGTCGTACCAAAGGCAAAGCTGTATTGAGCAATTTCACACCTTTTTACAAAATGAGCTAAATGTAATTGTTTATATTTTGTAGATATGGTTTCGCATGCGGACCGGACAATGAAGAATGATTCGAGACTAGGCACCAGATGAAGCTGCTTACCGTTCACGTTTACCAACGAGTTGGTTTGAGCATTCTCGTTATTCGAACTTTTGAAAAAAAATAACTGCTGGCTGGTGCGGAAGTAATCATCACCACGGATCATGGAACCAAACGGGGAATAAGCCTTATCGAATTATAGGAGATAAATAATGTGACCTACGAACCTGCCGCTATAAACAAGGTAAAATCTAAATTTTGAAAGCTGGAAAGGTTTTGAATTTAGAAAAACCAGAAGAATGCTAAGCTTCCGGAAGCTGAATGTCTCTTCCAGTTATGATGTTCCGCTGTGGAGGATTACTTTTTTGGCATAAAACGCCGAATAATTACAATTTATTAATGTGAAACTTCTAATAAGGATACTTTCCAGCATGGAGGGTGGTATCTTTGGAGGAAATGATAGTCCCTATTCCGTTCATCTAATCGCCAAAATAATTCGTTTTTTGATTGCAGTATTCATATTTCCTAATGAAATAGATTCCAGCAGCCACAATAAAGCTTATTGAATCTAGCTGGAGTAGAGAAGATTTGGGTTTTTCAAGGGCGAAATGGGGAGGCGGCAAAACTTACGTGATCGAAAGCTTTGGCGAAGGCCTTCGATATTATTATGCAAGTAAGTGTTCCTAACTTTGGGATTGTCAACCACTATGAAAAATCATCATCAGGAAGAGTTCTAGTCATTTTGATTTCTACCGCATACATAAATCCCATGGAAGCCTTGGATATTGGAATAGAAGAGTATTTTTTTTTTTTTAATGCCGAAAATTATTGCTGGTTGGAAAATGGGCCGAACAGATCGGTTGCATTTGCCTGATCAATTTTTTCTGATTGAGAATCAACTACAGATTCTCAAAAACAACGAACCCTTAAACTACAACACGTAAACGTATGGCACTGAAAACTACCCCAGTTGCTGCGGTTGATTGATTCCTAAAGATCTCCCCATCAAAAGTCAATAAAAGTGAAGCATCAGTTGACCGGTTAGGTCCTTCCCGAAAGAAGTTTTCTGATCAAGAAAAACGGGTGGTCATTACACCGAATCTGTAGGTTTTTATTGACCAATAAACGGATCCAAGTAATAATCGAGTCCAGGGGCTGGTTTAAATGCAAAAATTTAGCGATCAGGATTATTCTGAATGGCAGGAGCAAAGGTCTCTTATTCCAGAAACCAAGAAAGTTTTGCCTCACAGGTCGTACTTTAAGGTAGATCCAGCCATCAGTGAAGAAATCATTTCATTACCTCAAGGAAGCCTGTCTGGATATCGCATTGCAAGGGGGAGAACAATCTAAAGAGTTTTTTATTGCATTAAATGAGAAGAAATCACTGCAGCGGCCTTTGAATACTTAGAAGATAAAGTGGGAGGGATGCCTGTAGTCAGGGCAATGGTGCGGAGATTGAGGAAGTACAGTGATGCTCATTGCTCCGAGTATTTGGTCCAGTTGTAAATGAAGGGAAAAGGCTTGATTATGGGAGGTGTGCCGGAGTTCCACCTACTCAAGTGGTCATTATTGGCGCAAGGGACTGGTGGCGGAGTATGCTGCACGAACCGCCCTTGGTTTGGGTGCCTCGATTCAAAGTGTTTGACAATCATATTTACAAGCTTAGAAAGGTTAAAGCAGCTTTTGGGTCAGCAGAATTTATCCTCTACAATTGATAATTTCAAGTTTGAATCAGGCACTATCTGGAGGCAGACGGTAGTCATTGTGGCATTACGAAGAGGAAAAGGGGCCAGAATAAAAATTGGTTGTATCGGAGGAAATGATTGCCAATATGATGCATGGTAGCATTGTGATTGACGTTTTCTATAGATTCAAGGAGGATGGCATCGAGACCCTCACGAATGACGACTCATCCAAGATCCTGGGTCTATTTGGTACATGATATAATTCCATTATTGCGTGCCAATATTGGCATCTCGGTGGGCAAGAAACGGCTTCCTAATTCACTGCAGTAATATTTTTTAACTCCCATCCATTCTAACAAATGGTAAGAATTAAGAGGTGCGGAGGAAATGATTTTTTAATTACAAATGGTTTTTGCGTGGCGTATATACCTTCGAAAAGGCCCCCCCCAAAAAAAAGCCCCTCCCAACCCCAAAAAAAATTTTTTTGCCCCCCCGTTTTTAATTTTTTTTTTTTAAAAAGGCCAGGGAAATTTGGCTTCAAGCCACAAGGCACTTCAGGCTTTTACTACGCGGCTAGATATTGAAATTTAGGATAGGAGATTTTGGGCGAAAGCCAAAAATTTCCATTTTGCTCATTGGGCGCTTGATCAGCCGCCATCGGTCAATCGTTTCATTTTCTCATTCGAGCGTGTGATTTCAAACGCATTTTTTTAATTACTGGGTTCGTAAGAATCCTCTCCCAAGGCTTCGTAAGGTTAATGATATACTTGCCTTTATTGATCGCATCAATAACAGCCTGAATATCAGTATATCCTGTTAAATAAAAATTCCGAATTGGGCTCGGATAAAAGCGGGATGATAGACTCAAGGAAATTCTCCCCTTTTCTTTCTGGGCATTCTCTGATCAGTGATGATCAAATCAATATCCCTCACCTTTAAAATTGTTCTCCTTGGCATGCACTGCAACTTAATTGCCAAAAAAAAATCTTGTAATCCTTCTGAAAAGTAAGCTTGAATGGCCTGAAGGTAATTCTCTTCATCATCCGAACGTATAGGATTTTTTATTTTTCTTCTCAGGTATGGATTCTTCGACAAAATTTCAATGAAAATTAATTATTTTGGTACTAAATAGTTTTTTTTTAAGTAAAACACCAAGATTAAAACTTAACAGCAGAATTTACTCTTCTTTTTTAAAAGAATATCTAATTAAACATGTAAATAATGCTGCTTTTTTATTGGAAACTTATAGTTAGAAAATTAACTTATGCCTAAAATTATCACCCGATAAGAACTCTTTACTAATGTTTGAAAAATCCAAATTGTTTGATTTTGAAATCAATCGCATCCTATGATTACAAGCTTATTAATTTAGAATTTCTAAAATGATTTTGCGATTAAATAAAATTCAGCAGTCCCCAATTCAATTGAATAAACTTGATCACCAAGTTATGAAATTGCTAAAAGCGAGGCTTGCAGGAAAGTCCTTTCCCTGAAAAAGAGATTGGGACTTGTTCCAAACTTCTTCGAAGAAAATGCCCTCGGTCCACATATGGGAACTGGGTTTTATTATCGTGGAAATCTAAAGTAAGTCAGAATTGCTACCTGAAGAGGAATTTTATATTTGTTTAAGGACTGCAACGAAAAATAATTAACAATTACCCTTCAGAACAAAATGAGCCCCGCGCCCAGGCCCTTGCTCAAAAAAAGGTCGGAATAATTGTCTCTCTTTGGACAAAGTAATCGCTTTCTTACTATCGCGCTTGAGCGTAGCTTGTGGAGAGCTACCCTAGAAGATTTTTTGGAATACTTTAGAGCTGTAATCTTAATCGGAATCAAAGCTGGAAGTCTTGACTTAAGGAGTTGAGAAAGTTGTCCATTGGCAGCTCGTGGAGAATTTCTGAAATTGACCCTTACCTAACTTACACTCTATAGAAAGGGCATTTCTGAAAGTAATATTATGATTTTCTTTCAAAAAGATGGAAAATTAGATTTAAACTTGTAAGATGAGTGTGATAGCTTGGATATTAAGATTTTTAAGCTCGAGAGCGAGCAAAATTTTTCAGGATTCCTGTCATTATGGAAACTTTCTGATCGTGGGATGTTGGATGTTCGAGCGGTTTGAATTTGGAGCCTGACCGGGAAATTACTACTTCATGGAGCTATGGGAGGATTTTCGACACGTGATCTTAAATTTGACACAAAAACCAAAAGTTTGTATTGTTTTAAAAGATTACTGGAGGCTACTCGTCTCAACTCGAATGAAAGCCCTCCTCTGCTTGAATCAATCAAAAACCAATCTCTTCATGGCTCAAATTGCATCGGCAGTTTACCTCGGTTGGAGGCGCCATTAGTGGCTCACGTGGAAGAAAATTGCTTTAAAGGATGTAGTTTAATTTCCGGAAAGATATTTTTGACCTAGATGAATATTGTAAATGGCAAAGGCCAAGCCTTTGGACAGCGAACAAAAATTAGAGCTATCGCCAAAATCCTATTTTAAGTTCAGCTACTCCCCAAAATCAAATCTTGAATCATCACTTAACTCGACAACAAGAATCGAAGCTTTAATTACTCCAAGCAAATTTGGCATTCCTTCCGGAGGAAACCTGTCAGCCATGGTTATATTGGAATCTATGATGAGAAAGTGGGCGTTTTTACATTTATTTCATGATAAAAAGCGGAGTCTCTCCTTTGCTGGACTATAAAGGAACAGGCCTCATTAAAATCGCTTTTGGTGGCTGCTTTGGAAAAATCTAGATTGGCTTCTGCTGCGGCAGGAATTGGTCATTACGAATTTATTCCTCAAATCAAATCTTTTAAAGATGAATTTTTTAATTGCTTCTGTGGTAATTTGAATCAAGACAATCCAAGCCTGTTGAGGTCCCATTCGAGAGTTGGCAGCTGGTATCCAACTCCGAACTACCAATCGAAGAAATGAGGATCGGTGATTATTTCCCAGCAGAAAAGTTGGAAGCCTACGAGGCTATAGCCAAAGCAGTGGTTCAATCGTTTGAACAAATTTCCGACTTGAAAATCTCCAAAAGTTTTGGTGAAGTAATAGGGGGAATGGATCGATGAAGATATTTCAATACTCAGGGGTAATCACGATTTTTGTCAGCGAAATCAGCCCACTGGTCAGAGCAAGAAGCGATTATACACGGTGATGGAATAGATTATCGCTACTTTGAATTATCCAAAGATTTGGACCAATTGGTGATGGGCTTGAATTCGAGATCCTGGAACGATGGAATTTTGCAGAAAATTTGATTTAGGTCATGGATTAGCTAAATTCAGATAAAGTTTACTTCGGCAATCTGCAGTGATGGATGGTATCAAGCTGAGGAATTTAGGCCCCTATTTGCCTTTATCTGAACTCTGGAGTCCACATTACAACGGATCCTGGATTAAGGCCAACCAGATGGATTTAGCTTCCAACCTATTTCAGCTCTCTATTTGTCCTTTCACCGGGTTAATAAGAGAAAAAGAAAATGGATAATTCGAAATCAGAAGTAGCAAGTAATAGAAGGTGCCTTAAGAAAGTTTAAATATCCAATTATTTTAATAAAGATTTGAAAATCAAGAGGTTTTCCATGTTTAGATTTAATGTAGCCTCAAGGACCAAAAGCCAATTAGATCTTTTAGAAGAGAAGTTTCTGAAAATTTAATTATTCCTATAAAATGTTTACTTTCAAATGCATTAGAGCAATTGAAATGAGCCTGATTTGTGATAAGTTTATTGAAGGGCATGCCTAATGTCCTCAAAAGATTATGGAAGTAACGAAAGTTACCATCCTCTAAACATGAATGGAACATAATTCCATATGTGTTTTGTAGTAACTGTTCAAGAGGATTCAAACAAGGTGATGTTCGTTTCGGGTTTACGAGTTCATATTGCTAATGAAGATTATCATTGCCCCTCGAAGGTGCCAATTGCCCCAAGTTGATCTGGCGATAAGTGATTTAGTTAAGGGCTATAGAGATTTAAGGAGGGACGGAAGAAATAGGTGGCAATTTGGATAGTAGAGCAATATTCAAGGGTATGGAAATCGGAGCACTTTTTTATTCTAGGACAATCTTTAGTAATAAGCAGATCAACTTAATGTACCCTTACACTTTTAGCATTGTTGTGCTGAGTATACCCCTCAGCCTACGCTTCAAAAAGGCTTTCAAATTGAGGGAAAAAATTGGGAATAAAGGAACGTTTTTTCTACCAAAATTAGAACTTGTCCGCTACTCTAGTGCAGTTTTAAAAAAAGATGTGAAAAGGATTACCTTTAGCTTTAGCTGAAGAGCGAGATTAATATTATGAAGTCTAAGAGGTGATTTGGGGAATGGTATTAGAGAAGGAAGAAACACCAAAAGGTAAAATTAGAATTAAATACGATTGAAAATTAAAAAAATCCTAACTGGAAATAAATTGTGCTTGATATTTTTCTTGGGTCCTGTCATTTTTAGTAGCAGTTTAATGCCTAAACATAGATTCTAATCAAAAGATTTAATCAAAATTTGAATATATAAATTCTTGATGCTGGTTAGAATCAAATATTGAATGAATGTTTTGAATTCCCCGGAAAGTTTTTTCTGCCATCGAAAACAAGTCTATTAATTTTTGGGAAATAAACGATAACTTGGTTTTGGTTAAAAATATGACTTAATCAATGAAACGGATATGAAGAGAAATATCTAATTTATCAATAACCCCTCGCTTGATAGTTTTAGATTTATACTGTAGTCGAAAGGCAAAAGTAATTAATCATTATTTTGGGGGGAAGATTGGCAGATTATGCAATATTAAGCCTAATTAGGTCAAAATCTATAATTTTTAAAATTGAATCTCCAAAAAGAAGAGAGGTGTCCCTTTGTATTGAAAGTAAAAAGTGTGCATAAGAAAGTTATTAATATCTACATAACTGATTTAGAATCATATAGAGGAGAATTAATTAATACGGAAAACATCTTTGTTGTGGCATTTTTTCAGGAAGTATTAATTGGTTTGTTTTTTTACAATCTATTCCTTTATTTCTCAGTCAAAGATAAAAATCTATTTAATTTATGGTGATCCACACTGTTTTTGTTTGGATTGCTCAACAGTTCCTATTTTAGGTTATACGCAAGAGTTTAACTTTGGCAGGACTCAGTTTGGTTATCTTGAAAATCAGGAAGTAATTTTCTCATCATTTGTTAAGCATTGTGCATTTGGTTTTTAGAGTTTTTTATTGACAAAACACTTTAATCCCCAAATTATGATAAAGGGTTTATTTTAAAATATTTTTTGTATATGGTTTTATTTTA
>Ga0163217_1078213_pt1 | contig 13164 bp, 17 predicted proteins | sample SynspAceP_FD_185933 | JGI IMG/M metagenome (GOLD analysis project Ga0163217, IMG submission 185933) | Saline lake microbial communities from Ace Lake in Antarctica - Synechococcus sp. Ace-P (PacBio error correction) | ecosystem: Environmental > Aquatic > Non-marine Saline and Alkaline > Saline ...
AAAAGGGGGGAAACAGGGAGACAGGGAATGGGGTTAAATAGAAAAAAAAAAACCCGCGGTCCCAAGCCCCCGGTTTCGAAAAATTTCACCCGCCCCCCACGGCAATGGGTTTTTGTAAAAGAAGCCGCCCAACGCCCCATTCTTTCCGCAAAAAAGCCCTTCTTGGCCATTGGCCAATGCGTCGACCCGGCAAAAAGCGGGAAACTGCCCGCACGTACAGAATTTCCCACAATCCCAAGTGTCAATCCATGTCCCCGTTGTTTTTTTCTACCGAGAACTGTGATGGGTCCCGCCCGCGCGGCGTCAAGCACCGGCTTCGCGGCCCCCGGGGAACCCCGCCGGGTCAACCGCGCTTTTTTAAATCGACCAACACCAACGGCCCCCGCCACATGTTTCCCGCCGCAGGATCTCGGGCCCCCAGTTTCCGGGGCAAGATCTGCCAGTGTCGCGGGCTGGCACCATCGCCTCCAAGCTTGTCCATCGGCCAGGTCCGCGGGCAATTCCCGCGCCCATGCTGCTGACGCGGTTTTGTCATAGGGTTGCGCAGCACAGAATCGTGCCCAGAGGTTCCACGCACCGCGCAAACAGAAAAGGCACCACTGTTGTGGGCAGACCCGTCCGCCACCACCCGCCCAGAACCCCCACAGCGGCAACAGAAGCGCCGTATTTCATCTGCCCCAGCACCCCGTGCCCATCGCATGGCAACCTACCACAGCATCGACACAAGCCTGTCCATTAGTCTCGGAATTCCACGTGGGGCGCTGACGTTTCGGCCAGTTCCGCGCGCCGCACAATGCGGGTTCGCGCCAAGTCCGCGCAGGTAATTCCTGGTTTCCGGGCCGGTCCGGTTGAACAGCCGCCAAAACTCGGTGCCCAATGCGGCAAGGATCGCCCTGCGGACCGATGCCCACGCCCCCACCCGCAGCACCCGTCACCAGCAACCTCGCCAATGCCACAGCTCAACCCGTGAATCCCTCCCAGCGCCAATGAAACCGCCAAGCATCGCGTAAAGCCTGCCGTGCCCACCGCATCGCCGCGCGCGTGGCTCAGCCCCTGCGGAAGCCGGCACCAGCCATCGGCGCGCACGCGGCCCTTTCTGGAAATACCGCCCCAATGCGCCCTCGCCGACGCGCCAAGCCGGTCAGCACCACCTTGTCACCGGGCTATAGGCGCGATCGCTTGAGGTTTCGACCGTGCCCGCTAAAAATCGATCCCCGGCAACATGCGGGTATATTGCGCAACCAACACCGCCACCCGGCCCGATGCACAGCCCGTCCTTGTTAGTTGACGGTCCGAGTATTCAATCCCCCCCGCCAACCGTCAACCTCGGCTGCCGGCAAGTTCTGCTCGCTGATATGTGTACTGGCGGCGCTTTCCTTGCCGTCCTCGTCCTATTTCAACAACCAATGCGTTGAACAATGGCGCGTGCTCCTTTTTTGTGGCAGGCCGGGGATCAGCCCCTGCCTTTCTTGCATCAAATCATCCAAATACGGCCGTGTGTCACAAGCCATGGGTCCGTCCTTGGCATGAAGAACAGATCCGAGACGGGGCGCCTTTGCACCCGCGCGTCAGCATGGCATGGAATCTGTCCCGCGGTGATGGGCTGGTGGTTGAACATTGCATGAACCAAGGCCCGACAGGACGGTTTAACATCCTGCTTCAATAAAAGCCGGAATACCAAACGTCAGATCACCGACGCAGTTCCAGTGCCTTGCAGCTTTTCGGCCCAGAGCAGGATACCCCCGTCCTACGGACGCGTTCGGCAACCTCCATACGGAAATAAGTTGGTGTGATGCGTGGTGCTTGCCCTCGATCCCGCCTTCAGGTTGGCCCTGCCCTGAAACGTGCCATTCCACATCCGGTCCAGCCCACAGGATATGGTTCGCCGTTGCATGACCGAGCCGAAAAAGCCCCGCGATCAGGCACGCAGCGCCTCGCGCTCATGTTCGTCCATCGCCAGCCTCATTCCTGGCGGTTCTGCCATGCGTTTATAGCGCGCATGGTCAAATGCGTAGCCCGGTTTAATTCATGGCGTCGCCTCCCTTCCCTGCCGGAATCAAGCGCGGTCCGTGCTCAGTCGATCTGGCAGATCTCGGCGCTGCGCCCGTCGAAATCCCACACACGGCAAAGGCGCGCACCACGGCCATTGGTGGCGGTGGCCACTGTGGATATCCGGCCCCAATCCAGTATTCCGTATTGGTCACAGACGATTTCCTGATCGGGGTCCTTTACCCGCCACCGGCACCACCTCGCCGTGGATTTGCGCTTACCGACTCAATAGACGCGTCGTCTTGCCTTCCGGTCTCGAAAATCACGGGTGCGCGTTCAGCCCCAGAAACTCGCCTGGACCAGCACCTTGAACAGGCCCGTGGTGCCCCGTGCCGCGCCGAAGAAATAATTGACACAAAACCGTCATAGCCGCGTCCGAGGCGCGCTCATCAATATAAGCCGCCCGCTTCCAGTTGCCGCGCGCCAACATGCCGGGGATTTTCCAGCAAACAGCCCCATGTTCAGGCCCGAGATATCCTCGTCGCCAGTATGCCCCTCGTCGTGCGATGCCGGACCAATGCCTGACAATAGCTCGGTCGGCGCGTGTTTTCCCAATGACACGACGCAGGGGCAAGAAAACCGTGCAGTGCAGTTCAGGAATCAGCTCGCCCTTGATCGCCCAAAGGCACTGTTTCCGACTGCGTTTTGATCCAAACCATGTTTCTCTCTCCCTTAGATGGCGCGTAAGCGGCAGTGTTTTGTTTGCGGACAGGATCAGAACCGCCCCCAAAGGCCGCGTCAGGATACGACCGTATCGAGGCAGTTTCTCGATCACCATGATCAGGGTCGCCAAACCCCATGAAGGCGATAATCATCACACCGCCCCAAAGGCCAGAAGCATCAAGGCCCAGCAACAGCCCAGAACAGACCCAACCAGGCGGCAGCCTTGCGCAATGGGGCCTCTCCAATGGCCATGAAAAAGGTCAGCGGAGCGCGGCATTTGCTCAGGCACGCCCTCCTGACCGGCGAAAAACTGGTAAAGCCCTGCCACCACAACCAGACTCCGCCCGACAGCCAGACCAGACATGCTGTCGCCAAAAAGCGCTGACCAAACCTGCGGTGAAAAGGCCCATTTGCAAGGCACCCGCCCAGTAAGCGAAAAGCCAGCCAGACGGGAACAGATAGCCCCAGCACCAGCCGCACAAAGCGAGTTTGCGTGCTGCGCCCAGATCGTCATAGGTTGCAAAGCTGGCAGCGCGGTCGGGCCAAATCATCGCGCGCCATCCAGCGCCCACCATCAGCACAAACGCGCCCGAATCCGCTGCCATCCGGCGTGACGGGGTGCACAGGCCTTTCCCAGAAATCCGCGGCCAAATATCCGCGCTCCGAGGCGCGCAGATTCGGCCAGGCAGCGCCCCATTGGCATAGAGGATTATCCATGAATGCCCAGAATATCAGCCCGAACAGCGCCAGCCAATGCCGGTGCGCCCATCCGCTCGATCCGTCTGACAGCATGTCCCCTCCTGCTTTGGCCCTCATAAGTCAAGAGAACCGCGCAAGGCGCAAACCCCGCAATGTTTCGGTATTCAACCGCCCCGAACCGCCCCTGACCGCAGCCTGATGTCCGAGGACCGGTTTTTTTGAAGCCTTGGTGCAAGCGCCGCTTTGCCCTCTTCAAGCGAGGCCCATGCCCTATATTAAACTGTCTGGCAACAGAACTTGGACATAAAACGCGCTCCGTAATACGCCGGATCGGACCCGGGGGCGGTACCCGGCCAGCTTCCACGCAAAAAACCCGCCATTTGGCGGCAATGGGGCTGAAACAGGAATCGACGAACGTCTAAAGGGGTTATGCCTTTGTCCGTGAGGTAAACCACGTTATCGTCCGAAAGTAACAATTGCAAAATGACAATCGTGCTCGGTAGCAATGGCCGCGTAAGCGGTCGGGCCGATAATCGAAACTTAAGTCCTGAGGCTTAGCAGTTTCATGGCGGGGGTTCGCAGGCAACCTGGCAACAGAAAGCCTGCACTTTCCTCGTCTTTTAGCCGTATTGGCCATTACAATGCTTCATGGCGCTGTTACCCCGGTATCGCAGCTGGTCTTGCAGGCAGGTCTCTATGGTTTATGCTTGCAGCAATATTGCCAAGGAGCAGGACCGATGCGCCAGAACACCCGACCTATGCCGAGTTGATTCCCGTCCTTGGCCAGCATCGGGTTGCAATGTCCTTCGGCGGACCTGCGGCACAATTCGCATTGATTGCAGCGCCGAACCTGGTCGAGGAACACGAAACTGGCTGGATCAGGGCCAGTTTCTAAGGGCCTGTCCTTTTGCATCTGCGCCGGGCCAGAGGCGAGAATGCAACTGGCCACATATGCCGGATGGCGCTGCGCGCCAGGCGTGGCCTCATCGCGGGCGGGCTGTTCGTGTTGCCGGTGCGCTGGTGATTTTCCGCACTGGCCCCTTGCACCTATGCCACTATGGCCAGCTTCCCGTGGTGCAGGCAATTGTTTCTGGCATAGGCCGCCGTAGTTGGTGATCGTGCTGATGCCCTGCGCGGTTTGGCCGCGCGCGCATTGCGGGGCCGGAATGGATGTCGTGATCGCGGGGCTGTTCTTTTGCGGCGATCTTCCTTTGCAACTGCCTTCCGCTGATCATCGCGCTGGCCGCCCCTTTGGGGTATGTCACCAGCACGTGCAAGGATACACCACACCAAAGCCCGCATCCGTCCCTTTGCGCCAGACAGTATCAAACCGCAGCGGTCTGGCTGCGCTGTGGCTTGTGCCCTTGCGCCTGTTGGTCTGGCTGAGGGCGAAGTTGCTGGCCGATCTGGCGTGTTCTTCTCGACGCTTGCGGTTGTCACCTTTCGGCGGGCTTATGCCCGTGCTGGCCTATATGACCCAAGCCGTGGTGACCGGATTTCGGCTGGCTTAGCAAACCGCGCAGATGATCGACGCGCTGGGGCTGGCCCGAAATCCCACACCGGGTCCCGCTTATTCTTGGGTCACAGCAGTTTGTGGATATTGGCAGGAATCGGACAGGGTGGTGCCGGGCCTTTGGGGATCATGGCAGGGATCGTGACCCGTGATGCCTTCACCCCCTGCTTTTTTGTGGATATTTACCGGGCCTCTTTAATCGACGCGCTGTCACCATTCGGCCCCCCTGCGCGCGCGCTGGCCAGCATCAACTGCCGCCCGTGGTGTCGTGATCCCCTCACTGGTCGCTGTGGTTTCGCACTGCATGTGATCTTTGCCGATGTCAGTCTGACGCGCTTGGTCCTTTGCCGCGTCTGGGACAGTTTCCCCAGTGGCAGGCCTGGCGGCGCTGACAGCAATTGGCCTGCTGCTGACCTGCGTCTGCACTGGCCGCTTCCCGGGCTTTTCTGGCTGTGATGGGCAGTGGGCTGGAAATTTGCATTAAGTCTGGCACCCCTTCTGACGGTTTGCCGTACAGGACGCGTTTTTTGCAAAGTGATCGTCCTTTTTTGCCCTGCCCGTCTTTTGTTTTACCCCGAACCCTATGCATGAAAATCCCAATTCCAAGGAAAACCTATATGTCGCGCACCTCATCGATTACGGCAACCTGAATCGCTCGCGCGATGCGCAGTTTGATTTCAGGAAGTCCTAAGAAGAATGTGGCAGCACATGGCCTGCCAGGGGCGCTCATTTCTTTCATCACCTCGACACAACGCATCCACAGGCCAAGCTGGCCAACTGGCTGCGCGACCGCTATCCGACCGAAATGACGGTGGTGATGCAGCAACTGGTAACGACAATCTTGAAAAACGTGCAGGATAATGGATTTTCGGTCTCCGCTGAAACTTCGAGAGAACCCCGAACGCGCTCTATTACCCTATAATGCGATCAAGACCTTTCGTCGATCCTTCGGTGGAATTCCGGCTGCGCTTCGAGACGCATAGCAGCGATGACGAAGATGACGGATGAGGACGGGGATGATGACGATCCCCAGCGAATCCGTCCGGCGGTCATAAGGAAGCCGAAGTGGTGCGTCTGGATACAATTCCGGAAAATAGGCGCAAATTTGCAGCGGTTTTAACGGGCCTAAATCCAGTATGCGAAAGCATAACAATATTGGATCTTGCCGACCGTTACGTAATGAGGGGCCCGCATATCCAGCGCAAAAGGGCAAGGCCATGACCACATCCCGCATTTGAGACCGACAGTTTCCGGGCCTCTGCGACGTTACCGCCGACAAATACTGGGGCGCACAGACACAACGCTTCGATCCAGAATTTTCCCGATCGGGTGGGAAACGACAGCGATCGCCATCGTGCGGGCGCTGGGCGTGCATTAAAAAGCCGCCGCACACCGTTCAACGAGAGTTTTGCGATCTGAAGCAGACTTGTCCCGCGCCAATCCAGAACGCAGCGCAAGAGGTGAATCGAGGGCAGTTTGACGACAACTTCCCGCTTGTTGTCTGGCAGACAGGATCGGCGCACCCAGTCGAACATGAACGCGGAACGAGGTGATCTCGAACCGCGCAATCGTAGATGATGGGCCGGGGTCATGGGATCGAAGTCGCCCCGTTCATCCCAAATGACTCATTGCCCAATATGGCAATCCTCCAACGACACCTTCCCACCGCAATGCATGTCGCCATCGGCATGATGGAGCGCGATACCCTGCTGCCGGACTTGCGCAAGCTGCATGCGGGCGCTGGGCTTGCAAAATGCCGAGGAATTCCAAGGAATATCATCAAGATCGGACGCACCCAATACGCAGGATGCGACCCTTAACTTGGGGCCAAAGAATGTCGGGTTACGCGCATCAGGTCAAAAAAGGGGATCCGGAACGGTCGAAGGCGTGCCTGCCCGACATCTACGAAACTGGCCACAAGGCGGCACGGCTGTCGCACAGGGCTGGAACACCCGCAAACGGCTTTGCCGAAAAGGTCGCCGCCGAGATTCGCGGCGCATCAACCGCCCTGCCGCTTCATCACCGCACCCAACAAGTTCGAGGCGTTGGGCCGCGCGAACGGCGATGTCATGTTCTCGGGCGCGCTGAAAACCGTCGCGGATCGCTGTTTTCAAAGATCGCCAACGACATCTCTGCTGGGCTCCGGCCCCCGTTACGGTCGGGCCGAAGCTGATCTTGCCGAAAACGAGCCCGGATCGTCCATCATGCCCGGCAAGGTCAACCCGACACAGGCTGAGGCGCTGACCATCGGTCTGCGCCCCGATGTCATGGCAATTGCGGCCGTGGGGGTTCGCAGGAATCGCAGGGCATTCGAGTGAATGTCTATAACCCGTATGTCCTATAAACGTATTGGCAAATCCCATGCAGTTCTGGGTGACGCCCCCGCAGGCAGTTTTCACCGACAATATGGTGGTTGGCACGCAGGCCAATATTGCGCGATCGACAAGCTGATGAAGGAGTCGCTGATGCTGGTGACGGCCGCTGGCACCGACGATCGGCTATGACAACGCGACCAAAGTGGCCAAGACCGCGCATAAGAACGGCACCAACGCTCAAGGAAGAAGCCATCGCGCTGGGCCTGTGGATGCCGAAAAACCTTTGAACCGGGTCCGTACGTCCCGAGACATGATCGGCCCCCCAAAGGTAAACACCCCGGTATCTGAAACCGTGTGCGAAAAGAACAAGGCGCGGCCGAAAACAGGCCCCGGCGCGACCACAGAATTCCGTCCAAATACGGACCCAGCAAGGCTGACAAAAAGCTTGAAGAGGCCAAAAGCCGCGAGAATTGAGCGCGTCCTGCCTGGACGCCGCATCGCAAAGAGCCATGACAGGCGGTCCCGGTCAAACATTTCCCTGACTTGCGCGGGCAACCGCACGAGTGTGTCCGCTCGAGCCTGATTTCTGGCAGCATTTCGCGATATTCCGCCAGTAATAATAAATTGCTATCAATGTTTGGCGGCGCAAAATTGATCATCACGCGAAGCTGAAATATCGGGCTGGCATCTGCCCATATCGGGTCTATGTGTTGGGCGTCATTTATCGCGGGCCCGCATCTTAACGCGATCTTACACCGATTTCATGCCATTGTCGCTGAATTGAGCGATTTGACCCCCATTCCTGTCAACCCGAAGCTGTGGATTGCGCCGCATTTCGATGCCAAGGCCGCGGAGTGATGGTGGCGTTGTCAGGCGTAGTCTTGCGATGGGAAAACGATTTATGGGGCGTGACCGCTTTGGAAAGCGAAATTGATCCGGCGCGGCCAACCATGCCGGTTGAAACGGCCAGGACAGATCGTGGGATTTTCTGCAAGAATCAACCGATCCGGGTTGCTGCTATGATGATGCGCCTGATCTGGACAACAAAATTCTCTGCAGAGTTTTTGCCAAAACTCTGGTCAGATTTTTGGTCCCTCTCAGCGGCGTGATGGCGCCAACCAATATTCCCATCTTTCGCCCGCACCGTAGATGGCGACAGCACGGGCACGCTGTCCGCGACAGCCTCGAACCGCGAACGCACCACACAGCATCGACAGGATAAGGGGACCCTCGACCATGGCAAAGCCTGCGCCGGTGCACACCCGCGCCCGCCGGGAAAAAGGAATGACGCGTACGCGCAGGCAGGTCCTTTCCATCTCCGCTGCCCCAGCGCGCCGATCAAAAGCCGTCAGGATGTTCCCACAACCGCGTGTTTGTCGGTGCAGAATGCCACGAGCTGATCACGATCTGCGCCCGGGTGCCACATCACGCGGTCGCGCAAGCGTTCCGGGCATGTTCGTCTCGCGGACCATCATCGGGACGGGTGGAATAAAGCTGCAACGCCTCGCGGAATAACGTCGCGGCTGAATCTTGCCAGGCGCGCATGACCGAAAAATCCGCAATGCCATAACCTTGCGCCTCATCGCGATCCGGTCCTGCATCGGGATTGCGGTCGCCAGCAGATACAATGTCCAGGCCAGCGCAGATCGCCCGCTGGTTCATGCCCGGCCAGAAAGAAGACGCCCCACCTGATCCGCCATCTCGTCGGTGCTGAAATGGGCCTCCAGTTTGCGGTCGGCGGGTCGTCAATGATCTTGGTGGCCAGAATCATCAGGGGCCGTTCCGGCGTCGATCTCGTCTGCGCGCCAGCGTCAGTCGCGGTGATCAACCCGCGGATGCTGCAGCGGTGCGCTTTGGTGCTGCGGCGGTGAAAGCGCGGCCCCAGCGTGGCAGGGGCAAACGAAAATGCCGCGATGTTCAGGATAGGCTGGCTGCGCTTGATAGGCGCGAAATTCATGAAACCACGGAATTGCGTCTCGTTCTCGATTCGGGATCGAAAACAGCGTCCGAAAAAATTACGTCAGCCGCGACAAGGCTGTGACTTCCTCAAACTCGATCGGGTTTGGTTGTTCGCGGTGACGCGCAATCCCAGCCGGTCTACAGAAAGGCTTGGCGCCGCGTCCCACATCGCGGAAAGGTATCGCCCAGACGCCCGCCCCCTCAAAAGGCCCGGATCAAATGATCCGCCGCTGTCGCTGCCAAGACGTCGCCGTTTGGTCAGAAAAGACGGAATGCCCAACAAAGGGCGCAAACCTTCGGCGATGCGGGTGGATTTGGGAAATCGCGTGGATGCGCCTTTCAAGCACCAGCCTGACAAGTTCGGGCTGGTTTTGTCAGGTAGAATCCGAAAAGAAAGGGTGCGAACTCGGCCCATCCACGTCGGCGGTAAAGACGCGCGGGGTTTTGGGAAGACAGGAATATCATCGCGAACAGGCGGCATAATAAGCGCCCAGAGCGTCACCTTGTTCGGGACGCAACCGCAGGTTTGGGGGGAATGGGTGGTCTGTGCCGGCCACCGAAGACATGGCCTGTACGGGCCTTTTTCGATGCGCGATCCTTTGATGCTGCGCGCCCGTGATAGCGTGCGCAAGCGGGACCGGAACCGCCGTGATAGCGAAATAGTCGTAATCGCCCGGTCGGTCAAAGGCACACAGATATGAAATGCAGCCGGAAAAAGCGCCAGCGCAGAAATTCTTTCCACCGCGCAAGGGCTGAGGGTTTTTGTGTGAAGGCCGCAGACAGAACAAGCGGCCATCGCTTGCCCTGCCGCGCGACCCCGAGACCGAGCCGGATCGCAACACGCGAAGGCCGCAGCCATCGCCGGGTCGGTGACATCGACCATGTCAGGGCATCGCTTTCGCTGAGATTATTGCATCTGCCCGCAGGCGCTGTGCGTCCGCCAGGAACGCAAGCATCGGCACGACCTGCCCATGACAGGGAAAGCCAGATCAGGCCGTCTTGCGGCAACAACGACCCGCGCGGAATCAAGGTCGGCCAGTAACCGACACCGCCAATGCGCGCCGAAGGAATGACCCACGACAAGCACCTCGTCCCAACAGCTCTTGCAAAGCGCGGCGGCAACAGCTTTCGCGAAGGTTTGCATCCCGGTCCTATCGAGTGCGGGCGGATTGGCCCCCGCGCAGATGGCCGAAAACGCATGAATCATGCATCAGGTAATGGCAAAGGAACGTCCGTCCCGCCGCCGAACCAGCGCAGCAACGGACCATCCGGCACCGGCCCGCTGCCAGCCCATGCGCCAACTGCACGACAGTTCCCGCCAAGCTGTGTTTCCATGCCGCTCAGGTCCAAGGCCCACAGAAGTCAACCGGATCACAGCCAAACCCGCCAGCGGGCAAGACAAGTTGCGCCCAGCAGAAAGACCAACCGGATAGAGTGCGGCAATCACACCGGGCCCCTTGCGCAACCGCATCAGCCGCGCCAGCGCAACCACTGCCGATATGACCCAAGCCGTACGCGCAGTTGCAGATAGGGGTGGCGGATCGTGTTCCCGACTGCTGTCGCGCACGATATCGGAACCAGACAAGGACCCTCGCATGTCATCCTGCACGTGATCAAGGGCCGAATTGCCCATCGACCCTGCCAAGCCATAGGTGCGCCATCGTTTTTGGGCGCGCAGCGTGGATCCCGTATCCCGAAATGGCGCCTGCGCGCGCTTTCCTTGCGATAAAAGCTCGCGTAGCGGCGCCGGATGGAATCGGATCATACCGGGGATATAAGAACACCCTGGCGCCGCAAACCTTTTTTTTCGGGGAATACTGCTCATCCGACCTCGTTCCACAGCCATGGTAAACGCAGCTTTCCGGCAGGTGGTAAGGCATTCTGCGGGGCGCCAGTGAGCCGCAGGGCGGTCAGCCCCAGCCAGGCCAGCGCCGAAAGTTTCCAAGCAGCCAAACGAAAAAGGCCAGAACCCACCCGTCCAGCATCATCAACGATGTCCGCAGAGCAAGAGCCCCATGACTTTCTCGATTCCGGTCCATATGGCGTTTCAAATCGCCCGCATCACCACTGTCCAGCCGCGGCAAGGAGGCCGCATACCCAGCAGGAAAGGGATACCAAGCCTGCGGCATAGATACCCAAAAGGAAAGTGCCAACGCGTCACAGAGGCCTCGGACGCGGCAATCAGACAGAATCGCGCCCAGTTTGCGGACCGGATGCAAGGTGTCCAGGCCCCGAAGCGAAAGCGATGCCTAGAATATAGGCTCGAAGCGATCCGCCCACGGTGCCCGCCCAGCCGCGCTTCGCGATCCAGAAAAAGGTATGCGGTAGTGCCCGATGAAATGTGCACCGAACGTCATGACAAGAACGCCCTGCTACCGGGTTGAAAATGCTTGATATTGGCAAGACGCCACACCGAATCGCCGAGGCACCGTGAACCCCAGAACAGAAACACCGGTCGACAAGCCTCATGACGAAAACAGCGCAGGCAGCAAGGCGGCGGGTTGCGGCGCGTGGCTTTCATATCTGCAGATTCGTTCAGGGACACGCCGCTCATAATACGCGAGATAGGGTGGCACGATTGGCAAACGCAGGGGGCTGAGGAATGACAGCACCCCGGCCAGAAGGGCCACAAACATTTGCGGGCAGCAAGCCTGCATCTATGATTTTCGATTCGAACATGCAGAAGACTTACGGCAATCCTGCGGGCAAGGGTCCGCGCGCCCTTTGTCACAACCTTTGTGGACAGCGCGTGACCCCGCTTCTATGTCCACGGTGGCATGAATGGATGAATCCGAAAATTGGACGCCAACTGGCCTGCTGTGTCCGTTACCGTGCTGAAGGCGGCGCAAAGCGGCTTGCGGCAAATGCCCGAGGGTGCAGTGTTGCGCCTGCCCTGGCCAGTGGATCCTGCCGCCATTCGCGATGTCCCGCATTTCTGCAACGCAGGCAGGTCATGCCTTCTGGGCCAGCATGACGCAGGCGATTCAAAGTGATCTAACCGCCTGCGTCAAGGGCACAACCAGCCCAGCCTGACGCCAGCGGCGAACAGCCATACTCAGGAACGGCCCCAAAGAAAAAAAACCAGCCCCGAGGGGCGGTTTTTGTTTGCTTTGCCAGACCGGGTTTAGCGGCCCGTGACCTACCAGCCCTGCGCTTGGCTTGCCGTCGTCCTCGGCCAGTTTTCTGCCTTTGCGGCAGCAGCAAGCTTTCGCTGGCAAACTGCTGTCGCGGGCCACAGCTCCTTGGGTGCCTCTGGCGCACTGTTACAGGGCTCTAATTACTGCTTGGGCAACGGGTACACAATTCAGTCGGCTTGCTTGTCCCCCCTCGACAACACGCATCCTTTTGCAGGTTTGCTGCAAACGGCTCGCTGGGCTTTTGACGCGGGCTTGTCCGCCACCGCTCGCCCTTCGACCACGTCCGCTGTTGCAGCGGCGCTTTGGCGTTTGCCCTGGCGCGGGGTCGGGGCTTTTGGGCGTTGCAGCCTTGGGGGGGAAAACGCAGCCTTGGCCGTGGTCGCTTCGGCCTTGGCCGGCGCCCGGTGGTTTTGGCGGTGCCCTTGGTCGCGGCCTTGTCCGATCCTGTGTTCTCTTTGGTGGCGCGGCGGGAATGTGGACGCTTGTCGCGTCCCGTCTTGGCGTGGTGCCTTTTCGGCCCGGCAATCCGCCCGGCGGGTGCATCGGTCACGTCGTCTACGTTTGGAGCGCCGGGCCGCATCACTGGCAGGTGTTGGCGTTGGTCTCAGCGCCTGCGTCAATCCCGCACAGCAGTCGTCGCCATCATCCTCGGTCAGAGCCATTCTCATAGCCGTTCTCAAGGCCATCGACGCTGGATTTGGACCGGTCTCGCCGCCGGCGGACGCCGCCGCTTTTTTGGGCTTGCCGTCTTCATCTGTCGTCTAGGTCGGGCGCCGGGCTACGTTCTGCCTGCCTCTGTGCGTTCAAGCGCGGAGCTGCTTGCCTGCCT
>Ga0163217_1064883_pt1 | contig 13162 bp, 14 predicted proteins | sample SynspAceP_FD_185933 | JGI IMG/M metagenome (GOLD analysis project Ga0163217, IMG submission 185933) | Saline lake microbial communities from Ace Lake in Antarctica - Synechococcus sp. Ace-P (PacBio error correction) | ecosystem: Environmental > Aquatic > Non-marine Saline and Alkaline > Saline ...
CTACTCCAAAAAAAAAAAAAAGGGAGAAGAAAGAAATGAACACGGTTGCCCCCCGCGGCGCCGGGAAACTGGCGGCCCCCTTCCCGGCTTCAACGATTGGAAAACAAAGGAAAGCCCCCGCCGTTGTTGGGTCAATCATCGGCGGGGGCAATAATCGGAAAACAAAAGTCTGGCTTTCCTCGATAATTGAAAGAGCAAAGTTTTTTTTTCCGTGTCACGGCGCCGCCTGATCGAACTCGACTAAGGACAGGGCGCAGAAGCAGCACAAAACTGCCTGTCACGGACCACCCCGGTCATCAATGCGATGCGCATCGAATCCGATATTCTCGCAGAAGCCCAATAATCAACCAAGCCCAGCCAACGGTTTTTGGTTTGCTGTCCACCAATGGATGACGAAGTCCACATTCTGGCCTCAGCTTTTCTGCGCAAAACGGTTATGACGCGAGCGTCCGTGACCTGGTCAACAGCAAACACCTCAACCGCTGCTGGCCAACCACTGGGGATCGATGTTGTTCCGTCAATCGCGTGTCATCACGGTCCGACCATTCCCTTCAGTTATCCGCCGCTGGGCGCTATCCCTCTGTACATTCGATCGCGAGAAATTTCGGTGAGGGTGATCGAAGCGAGGCGCTGGAAGACATCGAGCCTGGTTGGGAAACGATCCAAGGATTGCCAAGGCTTCCCGCGTGTATTGTTGCGTCCATGTGTGCGCGATGATACAGGTGCTGCATTGGGTCGACAAGACACCGGTCGTATCAATGTCGGCGAATAGCGTTCATCCTTCGTTTGCGACCCAGAAGGCCGTCGCAAGGTTATGATACGGAATTTTGCGGTCAACTGGGAATTTTTCCTAGACCGAGAATTGCGCGTGAAAATCGGAGTTTGTTATGCCACGCCACTGCTTATGTGAGGGACCCTATGTGGATCATGCGACGCTGTCGTGCATTGGTCGAGGATTCGCGGCTACCAGTTCGCCGTCGGCGTGCTATGATGTCATCCACTTCTTTTCGGGGTCGTCTGATGGATGAGAGCCCAATCTGACCGCTGCGCGGTCGTTATGACGACACTGAAATGGATGGCGATGAACCGGTCCGGCGCTGCGCGTCGCGATGCGCGAGTGGTGCGTCGCAAGCGGTTTTTGCCCCACTGGGCTTTTGTACATTCAGGTACCCGGAGGCGTGCACCCGCGGCGACACAAATTCCAACCGGCATCGTCGTCGATCGTGGACCGTGCGCCCGATCCCGGAATTTTTCCGGCGAGATGCGCATCCACGGCGTGGGCGTGACACGATGCGAGATATCCCGGTGGGCGCGGACGGGAACATCAAGCTCCATATGCTTCTGCGCATGTGCCTGGGCAAGCAGGCTGCCGCTGCTGACGCAGTTTATGAGGCTGGATGTACGACGATGACGTTTCATCACCGAGGGACGCTCATCTAACGTGTATCATTAACGCAGTGAAGGTCTGCTCTCACACGACGGCCGACACGATTCCTGCCGTGGGATCACTTCGGAGGGAGATTCCTCGGAACGTGCGCGTGAACTGGATATGTGCCTCTTGCAGAACGGAAATTCACCCGGGATGAGGCCCTTGTATGCCGGGAAGCCTTCTTGAGCAACTCGTGCCACTTGCGTGGACACGGTCACCCGGAGTGATGATCGGTGATTGCAACGGTGAACCCGGCTGCCCGCTGAGTACGGCATGCACGCCGTACGTGGAATTCATGGCCGTTTCCGAAAATCGCCTAATCCGGGCGGATTATTGTGAATTATTTCAACCGAGTTCGGGCGCCTGGAATGCTCCAAGCGTGCAATAGCATACGATATAATTCTCGTATCACAAACACGGCGCAGCATTTACGTGTGCCACCCAACAGCCGGCATACAATAAGCCAGACGCACAAGAACAAAGCTGAGGTATAAGATGGCTGCAGGAGACGGTCATCAGAATTGTGCAAGTGACGTATTTGTCCTGAACCACATTCGCGAAACAAAAGGACACTGGTTTACGGTTTTTCTCGTCCAGGGCGCTGAAGCTTCAGGGTGTTTGTCACCTGGTTCGTATTAATTTCTGTTGTCCGTGCGCCGTGAGTGCGCACTCACTGCTGGTCTACAACACGCAGGATATTCGACGGTGAATGGCCATCTTTGCCTGTGCAGTGTTGTTCGAGCCGGGACGGAACGACGACGGATATCCGACGCGAGGCGGCAGAGTAACCAACCATCTTGGGTAATCAACGAAACCAGAGGGCATCGGTCGGTGACGCCGACACGTACGATCGTGCTGGGCCGGGGCTGACATTAGGAACAATCGTCCGACACCCCCAACCGACGCCGGTGTTTTGGCCCTGTGTGTTTCAACCGTGTTGCGTGAATCGGCAAGAGCCGGATGCGCGTGCGGAACGTGACCCGATATCCTGCTCGAGAATCGGGGGCCTCGCCCGTGCCATTGCGCTGCGATGTGTAAGCGCGCGCGCCATCGACCGTTGAACGGCGCGCCGCAAGCTCCTGTTTGGCGGTGTCGTTTGAAGAGGTCATGAGCGGACATCGAGAGCGGAAGAGGCGGGACCTGGTTGTCGTGGGCGGGCCGTCTTCGCCGTGGCAACACGCAATCTGGAACGGGCCCTGGTCGTGCAAGGGTGTATTTGAATTCGAACCGTCTGATACTTGAGTATTTTCGGAGTAACGTGCGTCGCACCGCGAGGGCAAGTTGCAGGTCGAACTGGCGGCGCTGTAGCCTTATCAGCGAGCTGGACGGTACTGATCATGGACCCATCTGGAACGTCAGCAGGGGCGGCTTCGGGTTGTCGGCGGCCCTGGGGCGAAGTCAGATGAACTCGACCCCGGCGGTGATCGAGTGATCGCATTATACGGCTCAACGTGAGCTTGATTCAGGTTCTGGGGGTACCGGCGCACGCGTGGCCTTCACCGCAGGCCACGTGAACGTCCTTCCGCTGATCGGCTTGTCGGCTAACACAATGCTGGCAAGTCGACACTGTTCATACCGGCTGACCCGGGCCAATGTTCTTTGCGAAGACATGCTGTTTGCCCACGCTGGATCCCGACCATGCGCGCCTGGAACTGCTTCGGGGCTCGTATGCGCGATCGCTGTCGGATACGCGTGGGTTCTCATTTCCGAGAACTTGTCCCCATGGACCTTGTGGCTGCCTTTCGCGCAAACCTTGAAGAGGTCGTGCCGCCGATATCGTCGCTGCATATTCGCGGACATTGCCGGATACCGGACCCGAGCACAGAGGGCGGATGTCGAGTGAGATCTCCAAAACCTGCTGCGGGACCAGGAATAAAAGCGTACGATGACGGACGAGAAACATGCCCGTGCAGATCGGTGTCCTCAACAAGACCGACATTTTTGCCCAAGGACGAACGCGATGCTCCTGGCGGCGCGCGGCGCGCGTGCCGCCAGTACTGTTGTTGCTTCCGCGCGAACGCGAAGGCTGTGATCGACTTCTCGGCTGTTCATTCGATGAGCCTTGGCGCAGGGCGCGGAACGTAGCGGATGTGACGTGGCGTGAGTGACGGCGCCCTGAAATTGGCCTTGCTCTATGAAAAAAGGGAGGGTCTGTCCGCGAGAGGTAACGGGATAACTCAATTTGTACTGTTCGCGCTGATCCGCCCGATATGGCCTCGTTTGGCCGCAAGCAGCCAGGCCGAAGGCCGAAGACCCGGAGTGTGAGTATACCTTTCGCGATTCCGAGCGTGTCCCTGACTCTGATGAAAATCGCCGGCTGCTCGACAATCATCATGCCGGCGTTTTCAAGTCCGTCAAGGATGGCCGAGATCGACGAAAAAAGACGGTGGTGAGACTCGTCACCAAAATCCGCCGAAAAAATTTATTCCTCCGGAAAAAACCCCCCGAGAAATGGCTGACACAGCCGGCTGCGTCTGATGCTGGCCAGAGTCTGATAAGAATGTCGTTGCTCGGAGAGGAAAGCTGTTATTGCAGACAAGAGACGTCTTTGACGTTCGCCGCCGACGAGCCGGTCTGGAGTCCATTGAGGACGCTGGCACTGGTGGAATTTTGGCACTAGGCACCGGTCTTTGCGGATCCTGATCGCGCTGGTCTATCGCGCCGAGGTTGTCTCGGCCTGGATCTATGAGCCGGTGACCGAGCACGACGGTGAATCGTGCCCGTGGGGCAGGCGTTAATTTATCGGCAAACGTGTCGGCTCGAGTGCCTAGATGATCGGAGTCCGACGTGTGGGAAGCGGCACGGATATCGTATGAACGCGCAAACACGTATCTGACGTCGTGGATGCAGGATGTTCAGCCTCGAATTGTGCGGGTCATGAGTATGTCTGATCCTGTCCGGAGAGCGTGCCTCTCGGCCTACCAAGCTATTGCCTGGGATCACGCGGCGGGCAGTTTCTGGTCCTGAAGCCGGGGGCCTACAGTGCGCTGCTGGAGCAAGGGATCGATACAATCTGGCCCAGCCAAAGCGACTTGCTGACACAGAGAGCGCTGCGGTTTGCCATATCCGTGCTGTCCTCACCGAAAGAGGATGGAGCGGAAAATCAGGGGGGAACGCATGTCCGATAAAGAGATCACAGCAGCATTCATGGGCTGGGCGTTCATGGGTATCCGATGGCGGGAATATCCTCAAATCCGCAGGGCATCAGGTGACGGTCTTCATAACGCACAGCTGCGAAATAAGCCGAAAATGCGGCCCAGGAGCATGGGGGTGCGCCAGCCCGACGCCGCGCGGGACCGGCAGCACGCGGCCTCGCTAATATCGTGTTTGTATGTGTTGGGCCAATGACGATGATGTGCGGCAGTGTTGTATTGGGTGACGGATGGTGCGCTTGCCGCATGGAAAAGGCGCCATTTGGTCGACCACACCACACGTTGCCGATCTTGCACGGGAACTTTGCCCGGCCGTTTTGCCGAGTCCGGGATCCGGTTTTTCTCGATGCAGCCCGTCTCGGGCGGGGCAAAAAAAAAAAAAATAACCCCCCCCAAGGGCTTGGCGCCGAGATGGCACCCTGACGGTCATGGCCGGGGGTGAAGCAGGAATATTTTCGACCGCGCCGCGCCGGTGATCTGACCGCCTATGCGCAAGGCCCCTGCACGCTGATTGGCCCCTGCCGTTCTGGCAGCTGGCCAGATTGGTCAATCCAGATCCTGCATTGCGGAGGTCCAAGGCCTGTCCGGAAGCGGTGAATTTTGCGCATGAGGCCGGTCTGGACATGGAGAAGGTGATTGGGGAACCATCTCCAAGGGCGCCGCCGCAGAGCTGGCAAATGGAAAACCGCTGGAGAAAGCCATGGTCGATGCAAATTCGAGCTACGTTTCCGCGGTCGACTGGGCGCAAGTGATCTGGGGATTTGGGTTCTGCCGAGGCCGAACGCAATCAGCGCGTTGCCGAACAACGCCTTGATCGACCGCAGTTCTATGCGCACGGTTCAGGCCCGTGGGCGGCAGCGCTGGACACATGATCCAGGCCTGATCCAATCTTCTCGCCAAGGATTAGCGGAAAAGCGCTCGCTTGCGGCTTGTGGGTTTTTGGCAGGTTTCCAGCGCGTTCGTATTCGTCGATCGCGACCTTCCGTCATCTCGATCGCATCGTGCTTCAGGAGCGTTCGACGTGCCTGGAACCGTTGCTCGAATTTGGCATTGGTTTCCGCGCAGGGCAAATTCCTGATCGATCTTCAGGTGCTGGCGCAAGTTGACGCAAGGAAAACAGCACATACCCATCTCGTCTTGAAAGACGATCCCGAACCACCGTCCGTTTTCGAATTTCAGCTTTCACTCGGCCAATTTCCTCTTCGATCTTTGCCAGAACCGGCAACTATGCTGGTCCAGTCAAACCCGACCGTGCCGCCCGTTTCTGGAGCTTTTCAGCTCGTGTCAGAGCGGGAGCCCACGGGCACATCGTCGAGAACGCTGGCGGTCTGCCCGTTGGGCCTGCCTTCTTCGGCGCGTTCCTCGGCCTTTCAGGGAACTCCCAGCGTCACCAGGCCGGGTTCCGACCCATCCTGACTTTCCGTGGCAAACACATGGGGTGCGACGGATCAGCTTGTCGCGATTTCACCGGTCCACATCGTCGAAATCGAAGGATTTCTCTCCTTCGGTCCATACGGGCGTGAAACAGCACCTGCAGGCAAGAGATCGCCCATTCCTCCCGCAAGGGATCCGCGGTCACCCCCTCGAAATGGCATCGACGACCTCATAGGCTTCCTCGATGTGGTAGTGGGCAATGAGCGAAAGTGCTGCTCGACTCCCACGGGCAACCGTGTTCCGGTCACGTCAAGGCGCGCCATGATGGTCGATCAATCGTCGATGTTCTTTTTCGGTCATGGGCGGTCATCCTCGGGAGCGGCTCACTCCATTTTGTCGCATGTACCGCGATTCCAGACGATATTCTTCCGGTGGCGTTCAGCCGAAGGTCCGTTTCATAGAGTGCGAACAATCGCTCCCAGTTACGCTCGGGCAGCGGTTTGTCATAGATCGCCCGTTCCGGGAACGCGTAAGGGCCGTGGAATGAAACCTCCGGGTGAATTTCGATTCACCGCGTGTGCTAGCCGCATCGAACATGTCTGGAGTTTCCGCGACGCTCGGGAGCAGGGCCAGGTCGTCCGATTCGGCGCAGGATATAGTCCTTCGCCGTGAACTTCGCGAGACTGAGGTGCGGGCTTTTCCTCGGCGTCTGACACGAATCCAGGTCCCGTAAAACGACGCCGCAGCGGCATCGCCGGGTCCGGGTTATCGCGCGGCTGCGGCGAGCGCAAAGGGTCCGCTCATGCAATAGCCTGTAAGCCGAGACTTGCCGGACGCGCCCATATCGCGGGTCTTGTCGAACAAAGGCGATCATCCGCGGCGACGTCTTCCATCACCGGCGGGATCATGAGAGCTGTGCGGATGGAACGCATGCGGGTCCATTCGCGCTTTTCCTTCACAAGCACATCGGGTCGATTTGGTCCGGCCTACGATAAATGAGATTGGCAGCAGAAACGCTGTAGCGCCACTGTCGCCAGTTCGCCCGGGTCCATGTCGCAGAGCTCTTCACGGATCCCGGGGCATCCATCGCATCCCCACGGGCGGGCAGGGCGCACCGCGGGCTCGGGCGGCAGATGAGGTTCCATCGAACCGCATCGCGTTCGGGATTCGAAGAATTTCCTCAATCATGGTCGTTTCTTTCAAAAAAAAAACAAGCCGGTTCTAGAGCAGGTTTCCGCACGGTTGCTTCGATGCGGGGATTTCGCTCCGATGACATAGGCTCGTGGTTCTGCTCGATCCGTGCTTTGTCGTAGAGATAATTCACATCATCCGGCAGATGCGGAAGCCTTTTTGGAACTATCGCCAAGGCCAGTGACCGCTCCGACATTCGCGCCACCGTTGCTCCAATGGAAATGGGCAACGGGATCGAGCGCCGTACCACTCGCCTCCGCGGCGCTGATACAGCAAGGTATCCCGCCGCCAAGAATGGGTAGGAATCGGCTTTGAGCTTCCGGCATTGCCGGTCCGCCATGCCTAGTCTCGCGATCCAGAAAGGTTCGCGCCGAAGTCCACCTCGGACATCGTCCAGCCACGGCACGAAGGTGTCTTCCGTTCGTGTTGCAATTCCCGCGCGAGCGGGCGATACGGCCATCAAGCAGCTTTCCGGATAGCCGGGATTGGTGACAGAGTGGCGTGGTTCTTAACGTTCGCAGCCCGGGCGAAAGCCCGTTCGACGACCTGTCTTTGATGGGAAGTCCCCAAAGCCCCACCCGTCAGCCGCGTTTGCGCGTTGGAGATGGAATAGAAGATCGCTGTATCCGCTTCACATCGGGGTTTCCACGGCCGATTCATCCAGCAAAGCCTGCCACGTTTTTCGCGATGCCAGTTGACGAGCGCGACTTCACGAAGGATAGGGGCTCATCGGGCATTCGAGGATGAAGAAGCAAAAGCGCCGGTCGGATTCCAAGCCGGTTCTTCATGTCGTTCCAGGACCGATTTTCGTGGACCGCTCATAGGCAATCAACTTCTCCCAGCAGGTCAGCAGGTGCGGACCAAGTGATTCCGGTGCAGCACCTAGGAAGCCCCTGCATCGAAACCAATGCGAGAGCAGCAGTACTTCAGATCGCTCCAGAGGCGTAGTTCCGGGTTGTCCGCAGGTGTCCGATCAGTCGCGCGAAGGTCCACCAAAAACTTGATTCCAGTTCCAGCCCTTGAAATTGACGGAACAATTTCATCGCGAGATTAAGGGGTTGCGCAGTGTCGTGAATTGCCTTGGCCTGTATGCCCGCGGGATCATCTGTTGCCATCGCGCACAGCGTCCATCCGCGTGTCAGATGGCCGGTTTCGATCCCGTTCGAGTGCGAAAGCCGAAAAGAACCGCAAACGGGCCCTTCTTCGTTGAGGTCGAGATACAGCGTGCGAGGTACGTTGCCATGGTCCGGCAAAGCTTCGCCGCCACGACCTCGAGAGGCTCGCCATCGATTTGCTGCTGAGAGCGCCTTGATCTTCATCAGGCAGTGGGCGAACGGTCGAAACGCGCGCGGTTCAGGCTGGGAACACTGTCGACCACATCTGCGCAGGGCGCGGCGCAGCAGGACAACGGGTTCGGCTGAATAAACTGGATGGGACGTGGTGTCCAGACATGGCGCAACCATGGCGAACGACGTCATGGGACGCAAGAGTCGAATTAACGAAAGTCTTGTGAAGTTGGTGTGACTTATGGCCCATGCAGGTCTATGTTTCGATAAACTGAGTATAGAATGTCGAGACCAGCAGGGGAATTCAGTCAATGGCAGACAAGAAATATGCACTGATCGTAGGTCGGAGAAGGCTTGAGCCGCCTCGTTGGGCGTTTGTGTGCAAAACAGGGCATGGAACGTCGCGTTTTTGGGGCCCGGGGGCCCCCCCCCCCGAAAAAAAAAAAAAACTGACAAGCTGGCTGATTAATGCCCGAAACAGGTGCGACGGCCTATCCTGTGCGTGCATTGATGAAGGCTCTGTCGATGGCAATGTTGGACGCCGTGTCGCAGAAAAAGGTTGCCCGAACCTGGTGGTCTTACAACCCCAGCGCCCGGGCACGTGGCCCGATCACGGAGCTTGGACGCGAGGCGGTCAGAAGCCGTTCTGGTGACTGCATGGCGGCTTCGTTGTGCTCAGAAGGCGCAGAACTCATGCTCAAGCGTGGAGCGGCTCGATCTTGTTCACTGGTGCATCGGCTAGCGTGAGGGCTAACCGAATCCTCGTCTTTGCATCGGCAAGTTTCGGGCCTTCGCGCCGTGGCACAATCCATGGCCCGCGAGTGCAGCCCCAGAACATTCAACGCCATTCGTCATTGATGGCGGATCGAGAAGAAATCCGGTGATCCGGCGTGCTTCGGACCGGGGGTGATGATGGAATGTCGACCCCGACGCAATGGCCGAGAACATATCTCCACGTCCATCGGCAGCACCGTCAAGCGCCTGGATGGAGTCGAAATGCGTCCTGGTCGAGAGAGTTCTAGGCCGCTGCCGGTACAATGCGCATCATGTGCTACGCGCAGCGCGTGCGGCACGTTCTTGGCCGTGTTCGCGCTGTCTCGCAGCGCTGCCCTTGTCGGGTTTGAGCGTCTATGCGGTTGCTGCAATTCGGCTTGCTGGTGGCCGACCATAGTTTGAACTGGGCGACACAACGAGCCTTGTTCCTTGCAGCCATGCACCTATCTGCCATTCCTGCTGGTCTTCACAGACGCTGGAACTGGGTCACGACCGGTGGCCTGGCGCCGACCATGCTTCAAAAACGGTGGAACCGCTTGACCGGCAACTCGCGGCAGAGCGTGCTCTGTCGGCTTCGATGGTGCAATCGGCGAATGCCACTCTTGAACGTGTCACAACCACACAACACGCTGCTCCCATTCCGAAGTCGATTCTGCGGGAACGGCAATAGTTATGTCCGCCGGTGCGCGCCTTGAGGCCCCCCAGAGTCGTGAACGCAAGCCGTGACGTCTTTCGGGAACCAGCGGGTCCCTTCGTCACGACAGAATAACCCAGAAGATTGGGCCGGGCACGGACTGAAGATCTTCAGGCGTCACAACCACCTCGCCCTCGGGGGTTTTCAGAAATTTTCCCGAGCCCGCCGAACCCCGTGCACCGGGATCACCGTCGCGAACAGACACGCGCGGCCAGAACGTTCGGCGTCGACCGGCCGTGGGTTCTACAGTCGGGCCTCGCTTTTTTGGGCTTGAAGTGGCCGGGTGCCAGAGGAACGACGACAACTGCCACGCACATGCGATGGCGCGCATATCACCTTCTTGCGTTGGGCAGCCAAGACGACTTGCCGTTCCGCTCGCCCCGCGCGGCAATGGCCACTGCTCCTTGATTCTTTGAAAAGCGGGGGTGGCCTCCCACGGCGGCGTGCATCCGGCCCTCCGAATGTAGCCAGCCAGTTCGCTGTAGACCGCATGCGTTCTCGGGGTCGATACTTGCGCAGCCAGAAGCGTTCAAGCAGACGCCTGTAAGGGTGATTTCACGGAAAATGATGTTCATCGGGGCGCAACTGGCAGGGTTTCTGTGACAAAAGATCCGTAATTGGCATGGTGCCACCATCCGGGAGGCAATCTGCAAGGGCCTGGGGGAATCACCCGCCATCGGCATCGATTGCCCGCCGGATGGGCGCGGCCCCTTCGTCGCAGCTTTCACGGCGCTCGCCAGATCGGGCCTCACAACAGCACAAATTTCGCCTCCGCTTTGCGATGAATCGATCCAGACCTTTCCGCCGTACGACGTTGGACGGTTTTTCCAGGCATAGTCCTTTGGGCCAGTTGCATGACATACTGACCGACCGCAAAGAAGTTGCCCGCGTTCCTGGTGACCAGTCACCGGGTTCGAGATCGATCACGCTCTTGAGGAGCAAGCCACGGCGTTGGCGGGTTCGCCAATGATCATCGCGAACTTGGAGATGGGGTCGCCGGTCGTCCGACCTTCACCGCGAATTGCTGCCTTGACGCACCCAGTTTGGCCTGCCGCCAGTTCTCGAATAGGGGGGGATCATGACCCGATCACCACCTTACATTGGTAAACGTTCCGACCGATCGAGCGACGATACCGATCCTTCCGCGCCGGAATCAGCGGGCAGTTCGGTTGAACCCGTAAACGCCCGAGAGGTGAGCAGGTGAGACGGTTGACTTTGCTGCCTTGCTTCCACATCGACTCAGCGCGTCGTCATCCCAACCGGGCTTGTTCCATGTCGATATATTGAGCACCCACACGGCGGGTTAAACCCGTTCGCGAAAACCGAAACGGGCCGTTTTTCATGTCAGTGCATGGCAGCGTCGTTCCGTGTTGTCGGGTTCATCGCGGTGCGGATTTGCCCACTTCATTGTCGACGCTGACGGGTGTTTCCAAGATCGTGATATCGGGGTCCAGCATAAAGGTTGCGGATGCGCGGCGCGCCAGTCCGCCCTCGCATAGACCTTCTCTGCACCTCGCGGCTTTTCCAGGTGTAGACACCGTCCCCCGACGCCATTGTCCCCAATCGAACGAACGAAGTCTTGCGATCAGCCGGGCATGCTTCAAATTTCGGCGCCACGTTCTTTCATGTTGGTACACCTTCGTCCACGCGTGGTTGCCCGTCTTTGGACTTTGAAACTGAACAAGTTGCGGTAATCATTGAACGTCTCTCCTGAAGTTCTACACAATCGTTGGGACATTGTGGTGCAATCGGTGCATCCGCACAGACTCATCCCGCGTTCCGAGTTCCCCGTTGCTTTCAGAAGTTCGCACGCCTGCGTGCTGTCGCAGAACCTCCAGTATGGGTGGATGATGGTGAACTACGATCCTCAATGTCACCATGCCACACGATGATTCCGGCACGCTGGCTGATCAGGGCTGCATCCCTTGAAAATCGGATTTTTCCGGACTTCTTTGGAGCGCCGGTCGTCTTGGTGCTGTTGGATGAGTACGGCGGGCATTCTCAAGACCGACCAAGAATCGGATACACGGGATCGTTCCTTCGTCACGTTGCGGCCAATGATTGCTGTTCTTTCTGGGGCTGTCCATGACACCTCTGCGGACGGGAATGCCCTGGGCGTTCACCGGTCGCCGCCGCTTTGCCACGGTCCCTGGCCTGATCGCACTCGGGGAAACGATCCGCTGGCGGCGCTGGCCGCGCTGATCTTCGGGTTTGCCGGCACACTGGTGCTTATCCGTCCCCGGTTGCGCCGATGTCGGGAACCGGACCGTATTCTGGTACTGTTTCGTCCCGCGTCTGGGCCGTGATCCAGAGTGTCCTCAAGAAACTGGGGCCACGCGACAGCAGCACCGACTATCGTGACCTATATGGGTTCTTTTTATGTCCCCGATCGCGCTCATCCGCGCGTTTTCGTGTGGGGTCGTGCCGACCTGGTCGCAGTCGGCATTCTGCTGCTCATCGGGCAACAATGGTACTGTTGCCCATTTGACCCTGAACCCAGCTTCGCTGGTGAAGCGGCTGTGTCTGCCAATGGAACTTCTTCAAGCTGATCTGGGCCGCTCGCATTCGCGTACTTGATTTTCGGCGAGTTTTCCACTCTTTACACATGGGATCGGCGGTTTCATGATATCGCCAGTGCGATCCTATATGCGCTCCGCGGACGTGCAATTGTCACGGCCCGATTTTCGCCACCAAGGATGGTCTGATGTTAGCCAAGCTCGAATTTGGCGCGGTTGCGACAGCGTTTCCACCCTATTTGTCCTCGGACCAGAAAGAGGTGGTGTGAACGCGCCCGCGAGATTTTGCGCCTATGTTTCCCGCTTTGGAGCGTTTCACGGATGCTTAATCGGAATGCCCCCATCTTTGAAAACGCGTCACTCATGTGTGTCCGATCGAATGGTAATTTGCCAGAACACCCGTGTCTCCGAGCGCAATGACTGTTCATCGAAAACGCGGTTGAATTGCCTGGCAGAGTCCCCCGAGAAGCTGTTCGCTCGATGCGGGATTGAGGCCAAGGATGTCGATGGTCTGGTGGTGGTGTCCACGACCGGGTGGCGACCGCCCAGTCTGGGGATGCGCTCTGCTCGAACGCCTTCGTTTCGTCGCGCCGGTCCCAGCGCCTGCCGATCTCGGTCTCGGCTGCGGCCGGCGGGGGTGACGGGACCTGGCGCGTGCGGCCCAAAATGGCCATGACACGTCCCGAAAGCGGGTGCTGTGTTCTGGTCGTGGAGCTTTGTTGCGGATTGACCTTCCGCGTCAACGA
>Ga0163217_1101367_pt1 | contig 13161 bp, 15 predicted proteins | sample SynspAceP_FD_185933 | JGI IMG/M metagenome (GOLD analysis project Ga0163217, IMG submission 185933) | Saline lake microbial communities from Ace Lake in Antarctica - Synechococcus sp. Ace-P (PacBio error correction) | ecosystem: Environmental > Aquatic > Non-marine Saline and Alkaline > Saline ...
GGCGGTCACGGTCATGGAGGGCGCTAAAAACTCCGGGCCGCACCACGGTACGGCTGCGATTCGGCCATCACCCTGGCGCTATGAACAATATTTGCAGCCCAAACCCCTGGTAGGTGCGCTGGAACGCCGATACACCGTGAAAATGCTCCCCCTGTCGGACACCGAGGCATCCCCCGACCGCCATCGACCGCACGGCCCCCGCTGAAGATACACCAGCCAACCCCTGCAGTGAGCGCCTTCTACGACCGGCTTCCCCTAACCCGGGCGACCCCCTTCAAGACGGAGCTCCGCCTGGAATACAACTGGCGCTGGTGTTACGAACACTGCCTTCCCATTCCTGCACGGCCGGCTGCCCAGCCTGGCGGAGCCACCACGCAAATCCTCGATGGCGGGCTGCGGTACGCGTGAAACACGAGATTACCTTGGCGCATCACAACCCATGGGGCAAGAAATTCTTGGCGATCGACATCAGCGCCGGAAGCCCTGGACGTGGCCCGCGGAACGCACTGCGACGCTCCGGCCGCTGCGGCTGTGGCCGCGATTCTGCGCATTCAGTAGGCAACGCAGCCCTGCTGGATCTGGAGGGATAAGGCCCCCTTCGACTTGAAATCCAATTCAGATGTAGTGCTGCACCACCTGCGCGAGCCAGGCGACCGGACGTTGGCCCTAGCGGGCCTGCTCAAGCCAGGTGGTTGCTGTCAATTCCTATTTTCTGTAATAGCAAAGGCGGGTCGCTGGGAGATCCACCGCATCCAGCGGTGCACTGCAGAGACCCTGGGTGTGGCTTGACCTCCAGACGCTGTGCGCTCTGGGCCGGCAACAATTTCCAGTGATATTGGAACCAGAGAAAAACCCAGTCTGCGCCGCCATCACGAAGCAACGCTGGGCCCTAGACACAGCAGCGGGATGCGCAACTAATCGCCGACATGTACATCCATCCCCAGGAGAAGAGCTACGAAACCTCGACGGGCTGTTTCGCATTCGTCGAAGGCTCGGGCTTGAACTTCGCCCGGATTCTCCAACCCGCAGCAATGGGATCCGGCTTCGCCTGTTTGCGGGAATGCTGGAAGCGCGCTCGGCGGCCTGCCCAGTAAGGCAGCAGTGGCCCTGGTGGAAAGAGCCTCCGATCCAGAAGATCAGCCATTTCGAGTTCTTCCATTTCACCGGGGGGCCTGGAGTGCAGCCTCCTGGACCAGCGCACAGGATCTGCTGGCAAGCTTTCGGCGGCGCAATCCTTGCCCTCTGGGGCTGGCCCCCGGGCGAGCCTGCTTGATCCAGATCTGCGTCCAGTTGAAACTTGACCCCGAACCGTTGCAGCTGCCTCAAGCGCTGGAGAGCGCCGCGCCAGCCAGTCGTGGCCTGACGCTTTCTCACTGGGAAATGGGGCCCCCAGCACCAGCTGGCTGAGGTGGGCGTCCAACTGATGGCCGGCAACGGCTTCTGACTGCCTCTCTGCAACCCCGCTGAAACAACGGCCCGCAAGCCTTCAACGTGATAGGTTCTTAATGCCTTAGCAGAGCTCAGGGCGTTTGCAGCGCTGTCAATTCGGACGAGTATCACTACCTCCGAAACCCACACCGCCTTGGCGCGAGAAGGTGGATGAGCGTGAATGAAGGTGACGGACGCAAGGTTTTCCTGAAATCCTTGATCGTCGTTCTGGCCCTGCCCAGATTTGTCCAGGGGACAAGGAGGGGAGCTTGCCCTCCGCAGAAAACCCTCCTCGGCAGCTGATCTCAGAGTCCTTCTGCCTGGCTCTGGCCACCCTCCCTGAGTCAATGGCCAATGGACGACTATGCCCGCCTGCAAAAGCCGTCTTCTGATGGCCCGCTGAATACAATTGCGGTGGTGGCTGTGCTGTTGACGACCCTGCTGTTGGCAGCAGTTACTGCCATCAGCCCTGATGGCGGTGCCTTCGCTGGCATTGCTCTATCTGAAGTTAACTGGCCCCGTTCAGTGGCTCGAATCGGCTCCAAATTCCCGCATGTGGGCAAAGCCCAGTTGTAGGTTCCTGTGGTTCCTGGTTCTGGCTTGCAGCCCGTCTGCCAGCCTCCTGGAACATACCGTCTCCAAGTATGATACGCTTTCCGCTTTAATAAGCGGCGTATTGAATCTCAGGCCCTTTATCCCCGCCAAGGGTTTCTCGATCCGAGCGGCCTCACACCGTCCGTCGCAGCAGCGGCACTCCGTACCCTCCGATGTTTCCGTTGCCTTCCCTTCCTGCCACTCGCCGAACTTGAAGGTGGGGAAAGCCCACCTCTACTGGCAAGAATCGGTGATTTCCCAGATTCACCGGCCAGGTGTTTTCAATCAGATTCCTGGCTGTCATGCGGCACTAACTGGCTTTGTGATGGCAAGAACCCGCAACGTTGAACGCGATCTCCGCGCAACCTCAGAACCTGCTGGAAATTCCCTGCTTGGGAGTACATCCGGAACATCGCCCCGACTACATCGGCGAAAAAGCCACGTGATTGCTTTCCATTCATCGGAACCCTCTTTTTTTTGTTGCCATCTTCGTGAGCAAGCTGGGGTGCCTTGTCCCTGGAAGTTGATCAAGCTGCCGAGTGGTGAACTCGGAGCGCCCACCGCCGACATCACACCACCATCTGCACTAGCTCTGCTGTCTCCTGGCGACTTCACGCAGGCACTGCGCCGCAAGGCTTCCGTTACTTCGAGTACTACGTGGAGCCCACGCCGATCATGCTGCCGGCTTCAAGATACGTCCGGAAGACTCACCAAACCATCTTCTCTTTCTCCCGTTTGTGTCGGGCAACATTCTTGCCGACGAACTGGGTGGTGGCCGTTCTTTGCCTTCCTGGTCCCTTGATCGTCACCCTTGCCGGGAATGTTTCCTGGTCTGTTCACCAGTGCCATTCAGGGGCGCTGACATGGAATCAACGAAGAAAAACGCCACCCCTTGCCGCTTACTACATCAGGTGAAGGCCGTCCACGAGGAGGCCCACTGGATCCGATCGCCGCTCGCTTCTTCGGCAGGCCGCCTTTCTGCTAAAACTCCTGCGCGCAGGTCCGGTTCGCTCCGGGCCCGTCTCCGCTTCACGTGAGAATGTCCCTGCGCCAGCCCTATCCCGCAGCTCCTCCGGCGCCCCACATCCCCCTCATTCACCATGGATTCCAATTCACTTCCGCTGCGTCTGTTTGTGGGGCTGCTGGTTCTGGCCGTTGGCCTCGGCTCGATCGACCTGGCATCGGTTCAAGGCACTTGCTTCCGCGGGCGCTTGTCAGAAGGCATTGCCGCGTCAGCCCGAAAGCCGAAGGAAAAGATCCGCGGCACATCTGCTGCGGTCCCCTGGCTTTCAATGGAATACCCACGCTCACGTATGGGCGCCTGCGGTGGTTGCCTTGGTGCTTCTCTTCGCCAACCCCTCGCCGGCCTGATCGCGGCTGTCTGCACGCCCATCACCATCACCGCTCATCGCAATGAGGGAATTTTTCCTCCTCTTCGAGCATTTTCGATTCCCGCACAGCGCTTTCCCATGAACCAGCTGGCTTCTGTTTTCGCCGCCTCCGGCACACCCGAGGAGGTTTATTCGACCTCGACGCCACCTTGCCCTCATGGCCGCTTCAGGTGGGGTGCCATCTTCGTATCTTCAATGCCCTGTTCTTCAGCCCGTTGGCAGAACGGTGAAGAGCGGGAGAGCTACCTCAGCCCATCGCTCCGAGGCCAACAGAAAAGCTGCCCAGTTGAAACGTGCTTGGAAAACTGAGTCTCAAGGCCCGCTCAAGGGAGGCCCGCCAGAAGTCCAGTCGTTTGATCCTCGAAGCCGAGCAAGAAGATGGACAGGCTTTTACCGCAGTGCCTGGCCGCTCTGCCCAAAGCCGAGCCAACGCCACAGGGAAACTGCCCGAAGTTGAGATCGATCGCGAGCGCAAGCTTTCGCTGAATCACTGAAATCCAAGGCTGATCAGCTCGAGATCAGATCGTCAACGTTTTGCTGGCCGTGAATGATCCTTGCCCTCTTACCCGTGCTGCTCCATTGGCTTGAAGGTGGTTTTTGGCCTGAATCTTTTGATTTGTTCGAGTCGAACATCATCCAACCTGGCCTCCGTCATTGCTGGCCTGGTCTGGTTCTAGCGAAGGCGTGTTGGAAGCGTCTTGAATCGCCGCTCGCAGCGCCTCCTCAACGACCCTGGAGGACAGCCCGAGCTAACGACTTCAAAAGCAAGGCCATGCCGCTTTGATCGTCCGCCCAGGAAATCTGGCGAATCCCAGACCAAAGCGGAGCGCATCAGGCATTGATCGGGGTGCCAGGGCTGATGCCAATTCGCTGGAGAGCGATACAGACGCACGGGTATGAGGAGATGGCCCGTCTCAAGCAGTCGGGCGGTGGCTGATCTCGAATGTCCGAGCGGCCCGTGTCAGTGATCAGTTGCGTCGGGAGAGCCCGCTCGCCATGGGGGGGGAAAGGCCGATCGAGCGCGCCCTTTCGAATCCTGCCGGGCAAGCTCGAGAGCAATCCAGGGCCCTGCCTGTCGACCGGTCCATCCAAACCATCGGACAAGGCTGAATGCCGCTGCTCAATTCGATTGCCTCCCCTACGCCCCGATCTCTGCTTTCAAGGTGGCCTGAGCAGACGGCAGAAGCCGACCTGATGCTTCAGAGGCCAAAGAGCGTCTGGTGCTCTGGATTCTTCTGCCGAAACTGCGCGACAACATCCATGGACCTCCCGGTGATTGAACGGACGTCAAGAAAAAGAATTCTCGTCAGCCTGTTCGGCGAAACAGGAGTCACCACAGCCCTGCTGAACCTGTTCAAGCTGATGCCCGATCCCAGCGTCTCTCCTGTGCCGTGCGTGTTGATTCGCTCTTGGAACTTTCCGATGAACAGCGAGGGCATCCCCCTGGCAGCGCACGTCTGGCAAACGCCGCCAGCGGAAGACCAACACTTGCCTTGCGCCAGAAACAGTGATCGCTTGTCGCTGCCCGGCCACGAGAGTGTCGAATTCGATCTAGAGCGTTGATCCAGCCCTGATCGGCGGCTTTGCCCTCAGCTCCTGGCTCTCCGTGCAGCGATGCCCCTGGCCAGGGGCAGGTTTCGTCGCCCTCGCTGTCCCTGGCCAAGGCGGGCTAGCCCAGCCGCAGCGCCCACTCTCCCAATCCCTCCCCTCCATCACCTCCCCGAGCGGGACCTGAAATCCATGGTTCATCCGAGCCTGAACAGAATCAAGCGGCCATCCTCAAGCAGCAGATCGAGGAACTAGACAAGTCCCTTCGGTCAGCGAAACGTCGCGGCACGGTGTTGCAGGTGGGTGATGGCAACGGCCGGTCTACGGACCGCAGAAGGCCATGCCGGACGAATTGCTGCGAATTCGAAGATGGCAGCCGAGGCATTGCCCCTGCGAACCTGAGGACTGACACGATCCGGCGAGCGGTGCTGAGCCGAAGGCCTGGAATTCCAGGAAAGGACAGCACCGTGAAGGCCTCAGGCCGCATTCGCTGAGGTGCCTGTCGGTGAGGCCTGCTTCGGACCCGCGTGATAACCCGCGGGTCTCCCCACCCTCGATGGCATAAGGGCGAAATCGCCATACCAGCGAAACCCGCGCGAATCGAATCGATGGCCCACCGGCATCAATCAGCGCAATCGGATGCATTGAGCCGATGCAGACGGGCAATCAACGGCGAATCGACGCGAATGATCCCCGATCGCCGTGGCAGCGGGAGCTGAATCATCGGCGATCGCCAGACCGGCAGAAGACCGCCATCGCCATCGACACGATCCTCAACCCAGAAGGGCGAAGACGTTGTCCTGCGTCTACGTGGCGATCGGTCAGAAAATCACAAGCCTCGGTGGCCCAACGTGGTGGACGTGCGCGTGAGCGCGGCGCCCTCGATTACACCGTGGTGGTGGCCGCCACCCTCGGACCCTGCCCCCTCAATATCTTGCCCCTACCACCGGCCGCGGCGATTGCTGAATACTTCATGTCACATAGGGCACTAGGCCACCCTGTGTCTCAGCGACGATCATACCTTCACCAAGCCAGGCCCAGGCCTACCGCCAGATGTCGCGCGCTCTCACGCACGCCCGCCCGGCGTGAGCCTACCCCGGCGATGTTTCTACTGCCACAGCCGCATGCTCGAGAAGAGCCGCCAAGCCTTCCGATGCCATGGCAAGGGCAGCATGACCGAGCCCTGCCGATCATGCGAAACCCAGTTCCGGCGACGTGTATCGCGGCCCTTACATCCCCACCACGTGATTCGATCCACCGTGGTCAGATCCTTCCCCTCACTCTCTGAATCGTTCAACTCAGGCCATACGGCCAGCCATCAATGTGGGCCATCTCGGTGAGCGCCGGGGTCGGCGGCGCTGCCAGACCAAGGCCGATCAGAAGATCGCGGCCAACCAACTGGAAACTGGCTCAGTTGATGAACTGCGGGCCTTCTCACCAGTAGCCTCCGATCTCGACGCCACCGACGCAGAACAACTGGACCCGTGCAACGCCCTGCCGCGAAGCTCAAGCAGCCCGCAATTCAGCCCCGCTGGATCCTGGCCGAGCAGGTTGGCGTGGTCATGCCGGTGTCCAAAGGGCCTGAATCGATACGGTTCCCGTTGAACTGTGCAGACCAGTTCGAGCGTGAGCTGCGGGAGTACCTCAAAATCCAATGCCTGTGCGTTCATCGCAGATCAGACCGATAAAGCAGATAACCCGATCGACGTCTAGCGTGTTGAAGCGGCTCATCAACGAAGTCAAATCCACCCTTTCACTGGCCACCCGCCTGAGCAACTGAACCATGGCGAACCGTTCAAAAGCAACCTGCGACCGATCAGTTCGGTCAAGTAACACCCGCAAGATCACCGACGCCATGCGTCTGGTGGCGGCAGCAAGGTCAGGCGGAGCCACAGGAACAAAGTGGCTTAATCGCTCCCGGCCTTAATCGCCGATCGCTTGCACGCATGTTGGAAATCTCCAAGTCCGCGGCTTCGCTTTCGAGAGATGTCAGCAACACGCCCGCTGCTGGAAACAGGGCGACCCCTCCGCCACATCACCCCTGTGGGGTGAGTCGCCGATCGAGGCCCTCCTGTGGCGGCTATAACGCCAACATCATCAAGCGCACCGAACAGCGATTTCGCCCGAGCTCAAGAATCAGGGCTTGTCACGGTGGAACTGTCCTGAATCGGAACCACGAAGGCCAACCGCTATTTCAAGAAAACCGCTCCTAACCCGAATCCTCTCCACCTCACCGGCTGGAGCAGGTGCCAACCGTCACAGAGGCCGCAAGATTGGTATTGAGATTCTCGCCGAATTTCTTCTCGGGAAAGCACCGACAGAGTTGAGATATCTACGACGAAATTCGTCAACCTGGTGAGTACAGTGCTACCGTCTGCCCAGACCCTGCTACCTACTCACGATTCCCCAGGAGTTGTGGCGGGCCAACAGGATGACGAAATCTTCCGCCTCACCCACCCGCGGAAGGCCTGCTCACCGTGGGAGCGTGGCGCCCCTCGTCTGCCTAATGAAGAGTTCCCGGCGCTTCCAACAGAAGCGAAATTTCCTGTTTCGAGCAGAGCCCCTAACACATGCGAAAACCCAAGCTGCTCAAAAAATGCGCTGCCTGCCCCTCTATCATCATAAGACCCAACTGCGCGTTCGTTGCAGAGGCGGCGCCAGTGAACTGGCCAGCCGGATGACGGCGCATGAAAACAACGCCAGCGACAAGCGCCAAGCGAGAGCTCGCCAGGACGCTCACTCCTGGGATTAACAACTAAGCCCCCAGGAGGCCATACACCCACGGGAAATTCCTGGAAGTGGGTGGGTGGCTCGGCGATGGCTTGAGCGGAGCTCGCAAGAGCACTCCAGATCAAGAAAACCGCTGTTTCCGCCGCCCTCGGGCGATCACCTGGGGCCCGACCGCTGACAACGGCGCGACTTATGCCAGGACCGTGCCGCCTCGCGGTCAAAGCACCCTCAGACAACCCGAGAATCCAGGTTGTGCCTGGACCGCCGATCTCAATGGGTTCTGGCAGCTGCACCGCTTAACCTGTTTGCCTGGTTGCGCGAACAATGTTGAAGCTCAAGGCCTGGGCCTAACCTCGAAGCCTCGGTTCAAGCTCGAGGAGATCGCCCTGTCATCCAGCGCAGCTGGCCGTGTCAGCGAAGAGGCATGGTGGATGGCCGCCCACCACCCCAAATGCCCTACCTCAGCGCCGTCCTTTTAATCTCAACGCGAACGGCTCCGGGCGGGGCGTTTCGCTGCGCCTGTTCGCCCCACGCCAGCTGAACGAGCTCGTGCGCGGGGCTGGTGTCGGCTCATGCTGGACCGGAGATCGCCGCCAACCATACCGGCTCAATGCGGCCTGGCTGGAAATGTGGCCCCCCCGAGGCAACTGGACCTGCTGGTATCGTTTCCCCGGCCAGCACCGACCATCGCGGTCCACGCTCAATCAAGATGGCGACGATTGTGCGCCCTCTCGATCGCTTCGACCTGGGTGTCTGAGCGCCCCGTGGGAATCAGCGCAGGCCAGCCTAATGCTCGCCTCCGCCTCCGCCTCCGAATACTGGCGCCCCCACACACCCGACCACGTGGACCCAGTCTCACCCCCGCCTGTCCAATGAGTGAGAGCTTCACGTTTGTTGCCGAGCTGAAGCGGAGCCCAATGCATAAACGTTCAGCGCCTCGCCCGACCCAGACCGTGCTGGCGCAAGCGGAACTGGCCGTGTGCCACCTGCCAGCTCCTGTTTGCCTTCGGGTGCGTCCTGACCAAACCTGCCGCCGCCAAGTTGAGCGAGGGCACGTCGATCAGATGCGCCCGAGCGATGGGGGGTAAAGGCCAGCTGCAGCCGAGGTTACGCCCTCCTGTGCGTCCTCCTACCCCCGCCATGCGACCTCAATTGCTGGCGCGGCCAGGAAGATGCTGTGTATGAGTTGCAGAGTTCGGGCAGTTCCATGTGATGGACAGGCGCCCCCGACGGCGCCAAGCCGTTCGCCCAGGAAGGATGAAGCTGCAGCGGTTGGATCTCTGGCTGGAGACGGCGCCCAAATCCCTTATGCTGCCCCACTGCTCGCCAGCGTTGGGGAAAAGGGGATCCGCTTGCGCTGGCGATCAACGGTCCGCAAGAGCCTGCCCGCTGATAAGGCGAGCCTGGTTGCGCAGGCTGCGGTCGAGGCGGTGCTGAGCTTGGATGCTGGCCCCCCCGACCCGCCCGGACCATGAGTCGCGCTCAGGTCCGCCCTGCCCCACGCCGCTGCTGTAATTAGATCCCGCACCAGGAGATCGGCTGCCACGGAGCGCCGCAGCGGGGGTGCCACCGCGCGCGCGAGAAGCCGCCTTGGCCAGGTCAGCGGATTGCCGGCGCCCGTTTTGGCCCTGGGCCATGCCCAGCGCTAACTCTGCATCACCTGATGAACCAATGCTAATGAATCGACAGTGGGTAGCCCTTAAAGCCCTCGATAACCGCTGGACTGCTGTATCCCCGCGCGCCACTATCGCTGACGGCGCCGCTGGGCGTCTCGCGATCGCCTGCCAGGCGCGGTCCGCCAACATTGCCCCCCCGCCCGGAGGCCGGCCCGCCGCAGCAGCCCCGTACACGCCTGCCACTTGATGAGCGAGGCGAATCGCGTCGAGGCCGGACGGTTGCTCAACTAGCACGCCATCTGTCAGGTAGGCCGAGGCCTGCCGGGCCACCCTGGGCGGCCCCTCCTCGAATGAACGGGCATCGCGAAAGACTTGGTGACCGCGACCTGAATCTAACCGGCCACTCAGTCGCGTGATGATGGCTGCTGCCCGGTCCGGACCGGCCCGATCGGAAGAGGAGGGGCCCCAAACGGCGTGAGCTGGGGACCTAGCCTCGATTGCTATGGCTCCGATAGCCCTCGCATGCTGCCGCCCCCGCACGCGCCAGCCAAGCGCGAAAACTTGCCGCGAGCGCTCGAAACGGAAGCCACCTGCGGAATCGCTGTGGTGACCCGAACCGCTTCCGCCGAAGACGCGCCAGCGGCACGGCTCCCAGGCAGGTCCCTCAAACGGGCGCGGCGCGATCCGCAGGCATCAGGCGCGTCGGGCGAGATAAGGCGATGCCCTGGCGAGCCGCGGGCGCCCGAGTCGCCACGTCTCGAGAGAGTAGCGCGCAACCGTCACTTGCGCCTCAGGGCAGCGCATGCCCGCCGCCGCGCTTGCCACAGCGCACCGTCACCCGAAGCGCCATCGCCTTCCCTGCCGACCCACGCTGCTCACACGCGACCTTCTGACCGGAACAACTGCCGCTTGACCCTCGGCCTCCCTCCGCGATGGCCGGCCGCCGCCGAGGAAACTGGAGCCACATCCTTTCTGGCCCTGGGCCTGCTGGTCTGCAGGCCCTGAGCGCCGGGCGCCCGAATCTGCTGTCGAGCTTCCTTTCTGGCAGGACGATGCGAGCCGCCGCCCGCGCCGCTTGGCAGGCTGGGACCTGCTACCACCTAGCCAGCCAGATCTGCGGCGGTGGTGGCAACCCGGCGGGGGCGCTGGGGCGGCCAAGTGCCGGTGTGCTTCATCTTGCGCCGAGCGCGCAATCCCCCATGATCGCGTGGAAGGCAATCCCTGGCCTGGCTGAGGCGACACGGGCCCGAAAGCCCTTGCCTCCAAACGGCCTTGAAAAGCCAATGCGACCTAGCCCAACCCGCGGAAATGCCCGCCGGCGGATGCTGCTGCCCTTGCGCGAACGTGCGGTCTGGCGCCCTCCTGCCGCTGAAACTCTTAGAGCGGCCCGCAAGGGGGGCCCAAGAGGGCAGCTCCCTACAGGCCTCCTCAACGGCCAAAACCCCTTCGGCAGGGCCAGCAGCATACGCCGGCGGTTGCTTCCGCGTAGCTCGCATTGCCTTTTCAAAGCCTTGAAGGCCCCAAAGGGCCTTTCTCGGCCGTGAATCGCCAGCCCAGGCAAGGGGATGCCTTCCACCGCTGTATCAGGGGGGGATGCCGCCCGCTTTCGGCGCGCTGAGCAACACGCCCCCTGGCTCGCCCAAGCGCCCCGCCGGTGGCACCACCGCCGATCTGCCTTGGGGTGCGACAGGGTCTCCGCCTTGCCAGCGCGCGCGGCGCGGCTTGCATCGTCTGGCAGAAAAAGCTCGACCAGATCGGGCCCGGCCCGGCTCACCCCACCAGCACGCAGGCAGAAGGTGTGGCCCCCCAGTCTGCCCTCGGGCCGGCGGCCCCCGGCCCACCGAGGCCCACGGGTCAAGCGCAGGGGGCAAAAAGGGCCGGAGCGGGCCCATCAGGGCAGGCCCGAGGTGGCGGCCCAGCGGTGGCCTGATTCAGTCCCTCGGCCCTGCCAGGGCATTCCACCTCCCATGGCCCCCCTCTGGTTAAAAGCCCTGCAGGCCCGTCGCTGCTGCGTCCTTTCGGGAAGCGTCTCACCACCGCGAAAATCCGGTGGCTCCCCTTCCGAGCTGCAAGCCCGTCCGCGGCGTCGCACAGGGTATCGGGGACAATCGAGCCCTGGCCTCCAGTCCTCAACGCCCGCCTGGGCCTCCTCGCGACAATCCTGCTTCACCCCCGAAGGCCTTGATTCGGTGGTCCAAACACCGGTCCCCGATTCGAGAGCCCCAGATGGAGGTGGCGGCAGCCCCCGCGCTCCTGCAGATGCGCAGTTCAACTCCGGCTCGATCGTCCGCCATCCAAAAGCAGGCCCAGACCCTGCTGGCCCTGCACCCGTGCCCAAGGCAAGAGCCGCCGCTGGCAAAGCGATCGCGCGCCCAGCCCTCCACGAATTGGAGGCGGGGAAAATCGCCTCCCAAGTAGAGGGGCGCCCCAATTTCATTACCACATTGGTATGGGTGATCAGCGCATGCCCCGCTGAGACGCGCCCAGCAACCGCGCCTGACCGACAGGCCCGTCGCCGAAAACCGCCGATTTGGAGATCCCTCTGGGATTCAAACCCACCCCACGGTGGGCAGGGGCCGCAAACACGGGGTCAGGGGCACAGCAGCACCGCCTCGATCCCCGCAGCCTGCCGCCAACCAAGGCTCGCCCAATCAGCGCAGCCTCCTTGCCGGCCGTAATCGCCCATCCAGCGGTTCCCACATTTTTTTTCCCCAAACCCGCGCCGACAGCCTGGGGCAATGCAAGGGACCTGGCGCCCGTCCTCCAGCCAAGAAGCACCACCGCTCCAGCTTTCATCCTTCACTGGAGCGAAACGGCCTTGGGCCCCCGTTCGGGGGCCGGCTTCCATCACTGAACTGCCCGAACTTGCAAACTTCATACACAGCCCATCTTCCCTGCCCGGCCCCAGCAATTTGAGGTCGCGTGCGGGGGTATGGAGACGCCCCCCACAGGAAGGGCCCGAACTCCTCGGACCCCTGCAGCTCGGCCTTTTACCCCATCCGCTTTCCGCTCTGATCGACCCGTGTCCTCGCTCAACCTTGGCGGGGCGCAAGTTTGGTGCATGACACCCGAAGCAACAGAAAGCTATGCAGGGCACAACCGCCCCAATTTCCGCCTGCCGCACAGCAAACGGTCCTGGTCGGCGCGGCAAGCCTGAACGTATGCATGGGTGCCGCTCAAAGCTCGGCCCAACAACCGTGAAGCTTCTCCCCACTTCAATGACCAGCGGGGAAGACGGGGGTTCCCCAGTGGTCCCGGGGTTGGGGGGGACCCAAGGGTAATTTCGAGGGCGGAGGCGGGAACCGGCGGAGGGTGCCCTGCGGCTGATCCCACGGCGCTCAAACGGTCGAGCTGAAAAATCGAGAGGCCTGCACATTCCGTCGCCCATACTGTTTGAAGCGTGAAAACGGTCCCATGGGTCGGGTGGCTGGCCGAGAGAACAGAACCAGCAGTTCCACAGCCTCGGGCCCCACATCCCAGCCAGGCCGCATATGAAGCGATGGTTGGCCGGCGGATCGTTTCCCATGCAAATGGCCGGACAACCCAGCCCCGGCACGAGCCTTCGTTCAAAGCTGGCCCGTGGGGCCGAAACAAGCGCAGCGAAACCGCCCGCCCGAGCCGTCGCCGTTGAGATAAAAGCGGCGGCCCTGGAGGTGGGCATTGGGGTGGTATTGGGCGGGCCCTCACCACCCCCATGCCCCTCTTCGCTGACCGCACCGGCCCAAGCTGCGCTGGAGAAAACAGGCGGATCTTCCTTCGAAGCCTTGGAAGGCCGAGGGCTTTCGAGTAGGCCCAGGCCTGAGCTTTTCAACTTGTTTCGCGCCAACCAGGCCCAAAAACCAGGTAACGGTGCA
>Ga0163217_1112601_pt1 | contig 13161 bp, 13 predicted proteins | sample SynspAceP_FD_185933 | JGI IMG/M metagenome (GOLD analysis project Ga0163217, IMG submission 185933) | Saline lake microbial communities from Ace Lake in Antarctica - Synechococcus sp. Ace-P (PacBio error correction) | ecosystem: Environmental > Aquatic > Non-marine Saline and Alkaline > Saline ...
AGAGAGATGGAACAGCTCCAGGTGGTGCCCCGAGGCTGCGCAGGTAGGGCCGGGTGTCGATCCAGCCCTAGGCCCAAAAAGCTGGCCCCTTTGGGCCGGACCCTCCCCGCCCCCCGGGGGGGTGGGGGGGCGCCTGGGCCCCCCCGCCCAAAAAAAATTTTTGGGCCCCCTTTTTTTTGAAAGGCAACCACCAAATGCAAGGCTCCATAGATCAAAACGCGCTGCGCCCTTTGCCAGCTTTGTTGGCGGGGCCGGGGGCGGGGAAAAAATCCGAAAATCGAAAGCCGGGTTTCCGTTTATTTTCCCCGGTCCAGCAAACCCCTTTAAGGCAGCAGCTGGTGTTTTGGAGCACAGTGGGCCGGGCTTGGCGCCGCGCGGTCGTTAGACCTCCCAGCCCATCGATTCGCCGGGGCGCAGGGATCGGCAGCACTTTGGCCGGATTGAACCGTTGCGCCTCCGAAGTAGGCGGGACCGAACACCCGGTAAGCCGTAGCGGCAGCCGATCCAGCCCTTCAACTTCGCCATGCCAGTAGTCCGGAGCGGTGGCGGCATCGAGGGCGAACAAACCCGGTAGGCTCCGCGGCCGAAAACACATATCGCGGACAGCAGCAACTCCACCGGGTGGCCCCCGCGAGCCACGCACAAGAGAAGTTTACCCCGCGCCGTCACGCTTGCTTCCGCAGGGGCAGGGGAATGTCCGAGCTGGATCGCCGCAAGGGCTAGTTATCTGGGGGCGCACAAACTAGGAGGCTTTGCAACCGCTGCCTGGCGGCCTCACACGGTGTTTTCAAGCGGCCGCTTCTGGCAGCGATGCCGCTGATCCAGGCCCAAATCGGCCCAATTTGCCAATTGGGTAAAACGTTGCGACAGGGCGATTTCAGTTGCTGGATTCAGCCCTTCCCATACGATTGGCGCGCTTCACCCCGTTGGCTGTCCACCGCATGGCGGGGGGGATTTTTTCCGCTCCGCCCAGATCCGCACTCCTGAAGGTTTTCCTAATCCCGGTGAACAAAGCTGATCTGTCTCTCGTTCGAGCCGCCTCGAACTCCAAGACAGACGTCTCAATGTGTAGACGCGGACCATCTCCACGATCAGATCGATTCGTTGTCGAAAGGCAAAAAGGTGTCGATCCTCGTTTCGGCTCTTCGAGGCCGGCGAGCGCTCGGCACGTCAGGGCTGAACCAAGACTGGTGAGAAAATCGCATCCCGCCAAGCGCGTGCGTTCAGCACGGCGGCAAGCAGTTCAAGACCCGGTTCAGGGCTGAGTCGGGTGATTCCTTCCGCAGCCAGCAGGCAGGCGCCGGCAGGCCCGGTGGCCTCAGAGAAGGTTTTTCAAGACGGCTTGAGCACAGCTGAGCGCGGCGGATGTCTGCGCAGGGCACCACCGCGGGCGCTTTGCCTTCCCCAGCGGCCCGATCTTCACTCGGCAATCTGCGCACGGCCTGCTCAGCTGGTTGCAGACCAGGCTGAGCGGTGGCGGTGGTTGCTGGCCTTCGACGTTCGACAGCACCCCGCATCGCAGCGGTGCCTGCGAAGCCATCGAGGGCCGACTGGGCTGTTGGGTCCGATTGGGCCGGCGGCGCTCTGTTCATGGAGCCGCCGCTCGCTCTAACGACGCGGCACTGGAAGGCTCGCGTCTCGGGCCAGTCTATCCTGCATTGCAGCCGGCGGATGCTCGCAGATCTTTCAGCCCCCCGACGGCGGATGGTCGCCTATCCCAGGTTCTGCGCTGCGTCTCGCGATTGGGGTACAAGGATGGCCGCCGCCCAGCTGGCGCTTGCGGCTGGCGCGGGGCGGCTTGCATTGGCCTGAACTGGTTGGACGGAGGCTGGGCTTGGTGGTCAACGGCGTCCGATGACGTGGGTGCTGCGCAGGGCGATGGCTTTGTGGTTATCACCTGGCACGAGTCTGATGACTGACTGGGCATCAGCATACGGTGCTGCGTGGAGCCGACCTCTGGCAGCTCCACTCGCGCCGCAAGCTGCTGTGATGGCCTGCCTCGGAGCGGCGTCTCCCGACTGACTGGCATGTGCCCGCTCGGGGGGGCCCGGCGGCGAACGGCTGGTCAAGGCGATTCGGGGCCGAAGGTGTGCTGGGTTTTGCCGCTTCAGGACTGGGATGGACCGGCGGGATCGGTCGTGGCGGCGATTGCAGACTGGGTGCCAGTCCGGCAGTCGACTCAGTGCCCTGGGCTCATGCGGCAACTCCCTGCACGTGTTGGCGGGAAGCGGCTACGGCCACCCGTTAAAGCGGTTTTTGTGAAAAGAATGCTCAGGCAGGAGGGCTAGAACAACACTTAAGAAAGGATTCCTTAAGGAAGAAGCTGATCGGGTCTCCTGTGAGGAGCAGGAGGGGCAGCTGCATTCATGCAGATGGTGTTCGTTTGTACCTTCCCCCTCCGGTCAGGCCCCAGTGCTCCTTGCCTGAATGTTTTACGCTGCGCCGTGCCGATTGGCGGTAGTGGGGTCTGAGGATGAGGAGCAGCGCTTTCGCTGCTGCTGCTTGGCAGGGTCAATGAGCGCGCTTCGAGCCAGCGAGGCTTCAAGACTGGGATCCAGCCGGACGTGATTCAGTCCCTTGGAACAGGAAATCAACGCTGGGCCTTCTCTTCTGGGCTCAGATGAAACGAGGTGGCGGGGTCCCGACCCACACCGCTAAGGGCGCAGCCGTGAGCAAGCAGAGGATTGAACGGCGTCCAGTCGGTGTACTGTGGCGAGAAAGTCGTGGCATCATTCCCGTTTCGCCGGTCAGCACTAAACATGACAACGCCATCACCAAGCGCTGGCAACCGCATTTCATCGAACTTCGATTTGCGCTCAGCGCAACGGCGCACTCTGCTCGCTGTGGGCGCCTGCGGCTTCCTGGAACGAGTGAGGCCCTGTTTGGCTGATATCGCTCGAAATTGCCCCGGCTGTCGCGGCGATACTGTGATACGCAGCGGAAGGCAACACCTTGCCTCAATGACGAAGCGGCCCGCACGGAACTGTTTTCGAATTTGAGCAGCCAGGATGGGGTGAATTCCGAGCGTACCAGGCGATGATCAATGTTCTGAATCAGGGTTTTGAGAACGGTCCGGGGCTACGTTGGTGAGAGCCTCTGCGTCCGGGGTTCTGGTGCGGCCTGTTCTGTATCGTTCTTACCCGTTTCTTACGTCTTCGACCGGTGTTATCGTGGCTGTCCATCTGGGCTGCCGCTGTGCTGGCACGGGCCTCGGGCTCGGCGCGATCGCTGGGCGTGACGCTTCTATTGCTGCGATGCTGGCCACACGGCGGATTATTCACCGGCGATACCATCGGTTACCGGCCCCCAAACTGGTGCTCTGGGCTTGGGGGCGTTGGTGGGGCTTCGGCAGGGCAATGGCCCGAGAGGTGGAAGGGCTAACACTTCAGTCAACCATCGCTACGCTGACACCGATCGGGATCCACAGCCCTGGCGCCCTCAGGGGTGGCAGGCTTCTGGGTTTCCCAGGTCGGCTGGCTGTGCGGCTTCCTTTTCCCCGAGGGCTCCCCGGAGTGGAGGCTGATCCGGATGCTGCGCTGATCGCTCGGCTATTGCATGTCCTGTCGGCGTAGGCCTGGGCTGGTTGTTCGTTCGCCCTGGGCGCTTCCTTTGCTGGCGGCACTACTGCCTCAGCACGACAGTGGCTGTTCAGGGTGGCCGACCAGTGAATTCCTTGGCACCTAGGGGCGCGCGTTTTCCGCACGCGAAATGAATCACAGCGCAACAATGTTAGTGGCGCTGCTGACCCTCGGCGAGGGATGGCACAACTGCAACCACGCCTTCCAGTCATCGCGCGTGCAAGGGTTCACCCTGCAGGCGGGCAGGTTTTGCGTGCTGGCCGGGTCACCTATGGCTTATCGTTTCTCCCTGGACGCTGCGGCTGGCGTCTCGCTGATTGTTCAAGCAAGGTGAGTCTGTTTGAATTCGGGCAGGTTCAGCAGTTTCTGCCACTTGAACCAGCAGCGGCGGATGGAATCGGCCCGGGGCCGTAAATCGCCGCGAGGGGGTCATGGGCGCACGGCGTTAGACCAGTGGCGGAGTAACGCTGGATTTGATTGCCGTGCGGCATCGCGGGGGGAATGCGGCACCATGACGGGGTCGTCTTCGCGCAGGGTGATCGGGCTCGAAGCGGCGTTGTGGAGCACGATGAAGTCGGAGGGAGCACGCAACGGATCAGCTGATTCGGTTGGTGGCGGATGGCAGAACAGTCCCAGGGTTGTTGCGGTGCAACTCGGCATAGGGCTGTCGCTGGATGGCTGCGCAGAGGTGGTGCGGCGGTACAGCTGCGCTCGCAGCTGTAGACCTGCGGATAGGAAAGGGCATTTGACGGGTGGAGCGAGTTGAATTTCGGTCAATTGCTGGTTACAAAACGTTGCGCCAATGATTGTTTTATCACGGAACCGTTCGGGTGTGAGCGAACCCTGGCGTCTTCTGCTGGCCGGCAGGGCTGGAGCTGTTCACGGGCCCGGTGCGGACTCGGACAGGACCGTGGCTTAGAGAGTCGCATGCTCTATCCAAGCTGAAGCTACGGCCCACACACGGGCGCTAAGGTGAGCGGCTACGCAACCTCTCCAGTTATGGCGGCCAACGGCTGCAGCGTAGGCAGAACAGGACTTGGTGCGGCGCTATCAGGGGGCCGAGGGCTCCCGGCGCTGGCTGCGGCTTCGGATTGCAGCGCACAAGGTGACGCGCTGGTCCAAGGCGGCTCTGGGGGAGGAGGTTCTACGGACAGCTCAGCGGCAACGGCAAGGCCCAAGCTTCTCCGTTGCACTAGGCAGTTGCTTGTTCGGCGCTCCTAGGTGCTGGCGCTGACGACGTGAGACGTTGAAGACGGCGCTGAATAGGCAAGGACGACGGACGAGGACACCAGGGCGTGGTGCTGGCGATCGATGATGCGTGATTTGTGAAGAGAACGAAGGAACGACGAGGGGGGATGGGCGGCGATGGCTTGGGCGGGAGAAGCAATTTTTGTGCGTCGTGGGGTTGCCCTTGGATCGCCCGCGGCAGCCTGCCAGCGCTGGAGAGCGCGACTGCCTGAAGCTCTACATGCTGTCCGACAAGAGTGGACTGCGGCGCTCAGGTTTTCCTGGCTGGCCGTGGTGGGCAAAGGTCAGGGCTGTGGTGTTCGAACCGCGCCAGCAAAGCGCCACTGCGGGCGAGCAACGGTGATCAAGCGCGACAGCAGGTTTGCGGGCACGCCGCTACCTGGCTGGTTCAGGGCATACACCCGACTACGTGGCTCGAAGGCGCTGTCTATTCCCTGCGGGATCCTATCACCTGGCATCAACCAGGGCGGTGGAGCTGCCGGCTGATAAGCCCACCACCAGGGCGACGCCACAAAAAAGCGGTGGCAGCGGCCACGGTGCGGCCCATGCCGCTGACAGCAGGCCCGTTCGTTGAGTTCGCTAGCCAGGCACAGGATCAGCAGCAGCACAGGCCGCCAACGAGCTGGAGAGCACAGCGCAGAACGCAGATAGCACGGGACAAAACAGTTTTGGTTGTGATTACTGAATGCTGGGTGGGCGAGCGAACATGGCCAGGCGAACTGGTAGTGGCGGCTGGCTATGGGGTGGCCTGGGTGGAGAGGGCGTAGGATCCTGGCCGGCGGGGAGGCCGTTTCGCGGGCGAGCTGGCGGGCGGCGTCGCTGCCACTGGGCCGCTGCAGCGCCGCGCCAGTTCCGCTGAGCTCGGTGTCGTCCACTGGGGAGCTCGGGGGCAGGGGCGGCCGCGAGCACCAGGGTGCAATTCGCGGGGGGGCACCTGGCGGAAGTGCCCAGGGCCGCTCCACCGTGGGAACCAACCTGCTGCTTCGTAGGCGTTTGGTGAGTTCCGGGCCACGCAGCGGGTCGATTGCCGAGCAGATCGAGCAGGTCCCTCAGCAGTTCGACGCAACCGGTGCGGGCGCTTCGAAACAAGCACCAGCTGTGCGGCGTTCCGCGGCAGCCTCCTGCAGGCCTGGCGGCGCAAGGCGGGCTTGCGGGTAGAAGCTTCGAAGCAGAAACGCCCGTCGCGGCCACTGCTCCGCAGGCCGTGGTGCGGCGCAGGGGCCACGGAATGCAGGATCACCGGCAGCGGGGCGCGCATCGGCCGCCCAGCAGCTCGCCGGGATCGGAGAATGCCCGGCAGGCCGGCATCGCTGATCAGCGCCAGGCCTTCGCGCGCTGCAGCGCCGGAGCAGTCGGGGTGTCGGCCGTGGCTGGTTGTTGTGCCTGGGAAAGCTGAGCAGGCGGCCACGAATGGCGAACCCGCAAAGCTTGGCCGTGTGGCGGGTGTCTTCGAGGCGATGATCACCCTTCAAGCACCTGCGGGCCGGGGCGAGAGAATCGCCCGGTTCCGATCGGTTGTGCCACCGTAGAGCATCACCGGCGGCGGTTCAGCCGGGGATTCCAGCTTCAGCCGGGGCCCGATCGATCTCAGACGCACGGGATCTGGGACCACCGGCGCAGGTGAGGTTGATACGACGCGGTTGTCGATCTCGGCGCACAGACCGCGGTGACGCATCGCCCATTTCAACGTTTTCCCCTTCTCGACCCTGGCTTGGGAGCTGGAGATGTGGAATCATCCTTCCTTGCCGGGAGGATTCTCACGAGGCCGCGATCGGGATCACCGGGTGAACGTGCGCTGACTGCTCGCCTTCACTGATCCGGCGGGTCGCCCTCGACTGATCCCGCTGGGGCTTCTCGCGGCGGCGGCGTCCGTGGGCTGGCGATCGTGAGATAGCCGCATCCTCGATGTCGATTCTTGGTGTTGGTGCTCGGTATGCCTTGATCGTGGCGCCACCGGGGCCCAGATCACCGTGCGATCAGCTTCGGGATGATGCGGAAGCTGAGCGACCGCGGGCATGCGCGAGAGATCTGCACGGGGCTTTTCGTTGCTGCCAGCATCTTTCTCGAGAGGAATTGTGCAGCCGGGCCGGGCGGGCCTGGTGTACGGCCTTCGGCGATGGTCTTTCACCGCAACCGAACATTCAATGTCCATGCTTGCGGGCGTGATGCCTTCTGGTGCCGGCACCTTGAAGTCCATGTCGCCGAGGAAATCCTCGAGCCCTGGATTGTGGTGAGGATGCCGCCTCATCCCCTCCTTGATCAGGCCATGCGGCGCCGCTTCGGGAGCCTTGAGCGGCCAACCGGCATCCATCGCGCAGGGTGTGCCGCAGACCGAGCCCAATCGGAGTGGAGCCGTTTGGAGCTGAAGGCACTCCGAGACGACCGCATAACGTAAGGGAAGCTCCTTGGAGGACAGCAGGGAATAGGGCCCGCTCGGCGAGGGCGCCGTGGCGACTTCGCGGTTCTGGCGGGGAAGGCATGGCCGGGTTTTCGCCGACGGAATAAGGGGGGGAAGTTGTAGTGGGTGGAGAATAGGTCTTCTCGGCCCATGGGTTGGTCGTCCATACTCCGGGCATCGCTGGGGGTGCCAGAGGGTGGCGCAGGAGAGCAAATGGAGATGCCTGCGAGGAAGAGGCCAGGAGACATGCACCGTTGGGCGCACGCCGCGGCGCGTGAACTCGCCGCACTTCTCGAGGTTGCCGGACATCGACCCGCTTGCCCTCGCTGAGGTCTGGGGCGCATCAGCTTCTTGGTGATGCCCTTGTAGGTGTTGCGAGGGCCTTGCGTGGCGGACCAGGCGTCGGATCGTCGTCGGAGAGACCGCAATCTTCTGCGGCCAGCTGCATGATCAATCGACTTGGGCGTCCGGCGCATTCCGCCTTGGTGGAGGCTGAACTGCTTGAGCCCTTCGCCGATGCCGGCGCCGACATTCCTGCGAGGAATTCGGCAGGGCGGCGTCGAGCACATGCGCTTCCGGGAATACTGCTCGTGCCAGGTCGGGCGAGGAGGGTCTGTTGGGCCTTATCAGCTCGCCCACGGTTGTAGCTAAGTCGATCGCTTCGGGATACGCTTGTTCGGAGCAGCTGTTTGCGCCCGTTCACCATCACCCCCGGACGGGGTGCGGCCACACACCAGATCCAGCTCACTGCGCTCGATCTCGCGTAGCTGGGGTTGGAGCAGAAAGTCGTCGCCAAGAGGCCGCCGCGCACGCCTGCCATCGGGCCGTTGAAGGGGATTTTGGCCAGCAGGGTCGGGATCGAGGCGCCGGTCAGGAGCACATCCGGGCGGGACACGTTACATCCAGCGAACAGGCAAATGTGGCGTACACCTGAGGTTTCGTCCCGTGCCAGGGGGGAAAACAGCGGCGCATGGGAGGTCGACATCAGGCGCGGTGGATGAGGATGGCCGCATAAGGGGGGGGCCTTCGCGGCGGAAGAGCTGCCGGGGATGCGTCCGGCGGCCGTAGAGCGCTCTTCGGTATACGCAGGTAGGGGGAGGATCGATCCTTACGCGCCTGGGCCCTGGTGGCGGTGACAGCAACGAAGTATCACCACATTCAACTACACGGCGCCGCCTGCTTGAGGGGACAAAACACCCTGTGTCAGCCGGATCTCCCGACCATCGAAGGAGACGACTGAATTTTCCTGGCATCTGATTATGTCCGTTTTGTGAGTTGTTGATTTCTCGCATTTTTGTCCTTGGCCCGTTTATGGGCTGCGCCAAGTAGGTGAAGAGGCAAAACGGGGTGATAGGGCCCAAGACTAGAAATACAATCAGGATATCGAGCCTGCCCTGCCTGCCGGCAGCGCTGGTCCTACAAAACCCCGACAGAGGTGGACGTTCAGGGCACCCGTGCTGTTGAATCTTGCGCCATATTTTCGCAACGAATGGGGTCGCAAAAAGGGGCGATAGGAAGACAACAGTCAAAAGTTTGCGGACAAATGAAGCGAACAGAGCAGTTTCAGCATCGGCCAATACATCAGCCAGATTTTTTCATCAGCTGGAGTTGGTTGCAGCCGAATGGGCTCACAAATGATTTGGTGACGCCGGGCGCAACCTTGTGAGCCATCTCCCGACTGGTTGCGGCCAAGACCGATCGCGGTAGTAGCCAGGGGCTTGCCGTGGCCCAGCGCGGTTACCCCCTGTTGCGAGCGCCGCTGTTGCGGGGCCAGAGCCTCGCGATTTGCGGTGCACCTTCAGGCGCTCCATCGTGGCTGGGGCGGCTCGAACGCGGCCTCAGGGCGGCGCGCTTAACGGCGAAAGACGGAGCACGATTTTTTTTGGCGCTTGACATCGGCGCGATCATCGACTTCTTACGCTGCGCTTCAGAGCTGGTTCAGGATGTATCAGTATACCGCGCACGTGTCGGGATGGCCTGGGCAGAGGTCGGCGAGGGGGCAGCCGTCGCAGGGGGGTTTGCGGGGGCGTTGCAAGACGGGCGGGCGTGGGAGGATCATCCGGATCGAGAAGTTCTCCCACTCCGGCTGGGCAGCAGCTCATCAGCTCGGTTTCGATGCGCCGCGGCTCGCTCTGCTTTGCTCGGCGAGCCGGTTGCTCAGCGCCGCACATGGTGTCGACGTGACGCCGGCGTTGATCCGAAGGCTGGGCCACACAACATTCCGCGGTTTTCCCGGCACACAGGGAGCTCAGCAGGGCGTCCCATGCGCGGCGGCACAGCCCGCCTGGTGCTCGATCAGCAAGCCGGAGGCGGCAACGATGTTTTTGGCCCTTGTTGCGAAAGAAGCCTGTGGAATGCACGTACGGATTCACCTCTGCGGCGGTGGCAGCGGCGGCGGCCTCCGCATCGGGAAGGCTCGAACAGGGCGGGTGACCCGGTTGACCCGTTCATCAGTGCTGGGCGAGAGCAATCGTGGCCACAGCAAGCTCCAGGGGTGGCACAGTTCAGCGAACAGGTGGCCTCGGGATAGAGCTCACCAAGCCGGGCCAGGTCAACGGAGCCCGCTGCCGCGCCGTCGGGAAGCGAGGCGCGGAGACGTCGTCACCAGCGGCGATAGGTGCTTGCAACCTCGAGAGCGGCTGGTGTCCTTAACGATCAGTAGGCACTTGAGCCCACCACAAGCAGGAAGCCGACTGCATGAAGACATCTGCAGCGTGGCAGGGGCGACCGCCACCTCATCAACAGCAGCAGGAACTGACCGCATCGAGCAGGGCAAGGGGCAGGGCTTGATCAAGGCCAGGTTGATCGAGATAGGGCTGTGAACAGGTAGAGACTGCTGCCGCGATCTGCCAGCGTGGCGCCATTTCAACGATCTTGCGGCCGAATCTGCGAGCCGTTTCCTGAGCGGGTGCCAGGGCGACGAAGCATCGATGGTGCGGCCGGTGGCTGGGCGAAGAGCGGGTTGGTCTGGTTGTATCACTCCAGTGGGCTGGCGGGAGGAAGGCTCGCTTGCAATTGGGTTGCCGCTGGGGCGCGATGCGCCGATGCCCGTCGTTGTCGGCGGGGTGAGGTTGAGCGTGAGGTCTTGCGTCACGCGGCCACCAGGTCAGGGTCTGGCTGGGGGCGGCCCTTGATTTCGCGACCAGGCCGACACCGCATCCTGGCCTCCCGCAGGCTGCGCGCCGAGGCTGGACGATCCGATTCGCCGGCGACAGGCCCAGAGGGCGCCGATGGCCAGGCTGTACGGCCGCACGACAGCCCGGTTTGGCCTGAACCAGCCGATGCCCACCACAATTCCCTGGGCGCCAAGCACGTCAGGCAGCAGCAGGTTGGCGAGCAAGCCGGCGGCGATCCAGGGCGCGCTGGTTGCAGGGGCCGGTTGCGCAGCAGATTGGGATCGTCGGCAGCGATGGCGCTGGTCTCGTCTTCGTCAGCGTAGGGAAGGCGACAAGCCGCCGAGCGGGATCGCCCGCAGGCGAACTGAACGCGCGGCGCTGACGCTCCAGCAGCACGGCCCGAAGCGATCGAAAATCGATGACGCGGATGCCTGCAGGTGGCGGCAAAGAAGTGGCCAGCTCATGCCACGATAGGGCGCAGGATCGCCAGAGCTGAAAGAACACCCATTCAGCGTGACGCATGGCCCTCATTGTGGAGGGGCACCCGCCCGCCGGCGGGCTGAGCGGTTGGGTAGGTGTGGGGAGCGTAAAGAGACTGGGTCAGGTTTCGGCAACGAGGCGGTCACAGCCATGTAGGGGACCAGCGCCTGCGGCGCCAGGACGCTGCCTGGCTTGCTGTTCCCGGTTTCGAGGCAGGGCCGCCATCGTGCGCCCCACCGCAGGCGCTGCCGTTTGAGGGTGTGGAGCAGGCGCGTCTTCTTGCCCAATCTTACTGCGGATGGCGGAGCGGCGGGCTGGAAGTACCGGCAATTGCGCGCTGAGATTTCCCCGATAGGCCGCGGCGCCGGGAGCCAACCTCCGATCAAAGGTCGGGCCGCGGAGAAGCGGATCAACCGGTGGCGAAGTCCAACACCCGTGGCAGGTCCAGGGCCCTGCACGCACCGCTCGGCGTTCGGCGGTGAGCTGAGTGGCGGCCTCCGACGCTTCTGGCTGCAGAACAGTACGTTCTCACTTGTTGAACTGGTGCAGGGCGGATCAGGCCGCGGTGTCACGGCCCGTAGGTACCGCCTCGCGCCGGAAGCAGGGGGTGAAGCGGCGTATTTGAGGCAGTTGTTCGGCCGCGATCAAGCTCGTCGCGGTGGAACGAGGTGATCGGCACTCGGCGGGGCGTCAGCGAGGTCGTCGTCGGCGCAGCGAAGCTTCTTCGGCGAATTTCCGGCAGCTGGCCGGAGCCCATCAGGCTTGCGCTGTTCAACAGGATCGGCGCATCACTCCGTAGCCGCGCCGGCCGTGCAGGTCGAGCATAGGCGATAGGGCGCGCTCCAGGCGAGCGCCCTGGCCCAGCAGGGTGACAAGACCGGCTCTGGCAATCCGCACCGAGCGCTCGCTTGTCCGATCAGGCCTCAGCCTCTTCGGGATCTGCTGTGCTCTGCAGGCCCTCGCTGGCGGGGCGTTCCAGCGCGGCACCTCGATGTTGTCGGCCTTCGATAGTCTCGGGCGGGGGCGACGGTAGATTGGGGAAAGCAGCAGTTGGTCGCGCGGGTTTTTCGAGGCTTCTTCCCTCTTCTTCAAGCACCCCACCTGCTTGTTTGAGGCGTTGCCCTGGTCGGAAGCGCCTTGCACTCGGGCTGTGGGGCGCTTCGCGAGCGACTAAGCTCTCCCACTGACGCCCACAGGTTTGCCTCGCTGGAGACTGCTGCGTTTGCTGCTCAAGATCCTGCTCCTGGCGGGCGTCATCTGCAGGGCGGGAGATGAGCTTCAGGCCGCGGCGGCCGAGCTGCTCGACGATCGCTTCGGCGTATCGCGCACCAAAGCGCAGGTCAGCACAGCCAATCAAGGCAAGGTGTGGGAAGCCTAACGCTCAGTGGTTGCCCAGGTTTTCTGGGCAACAACCTTAACCAGCCCTCAGCGAAGGCTGGCCGTGATCACTCGGCGCAGGGGCCTCAGAGCACAATGAACCATTGCTCCACTCGGGGATCGATTCACGCAGCTGCGCTCGATGGCCCATCTTCGGTCATGTGCTGATGGGGCGGAGCGCGAGGCACCCTGGAGACGCATCTTGACGATGGGACGTCCGATCTCGACGATCTCGACTTGCCGCATCGGCCCATCAGGTACGGGCGCACTCATCGAGCAACACGCTCCCGTTGGGGATGGTGAGGCCGGGGGTGCTGATCGCAGCTTAGTTCAGCTCTGGAGGTTGGTTTCGCTGGTGGCAGATTTTCGGGACTCATCAACGAATTCGAGTGTGGTTTGAGTTTAGGGAGGCAGCCTGGAGGTCGCCTGCCAGCCATGATGTCTGGGTTCAAAAAACCGTCCGTCGGTCGTAGGCGCGAGCTGGCGATCGGCCGTGAGCAGCCTCAGCGGTTTTCGCTGCGGCCTGGGCCCCAGCAGCGATCAAAGGGATGCGCGGATGCAGGGCTGGTTCCAGTTGGCCACAGACGCAGGTGCTGTTGCGGATTGCAGCCGCGGAAGCTCCTGGGCGGAATGGTGCGTTCAAGCTTGGGCAGGTTCGCAATACAGCCGCCCCACGGAGGCTTTGATTCGCAGTCAGAGAGAAACCTGGCTGATCATGAACCTGTTCTCAGGTCCGATCAGCTCGACCGCAGCCTTGGGCAACTGTGGTGGTCTGGATCCACAGAGCACCAGGTGCGTGGTGAGGAGCAACCGGGCATGGATCCAGGGCGATCGGAGCTGCAGACGGTGAACAGGTCGTCCAGGTGCGATTCGGAAGTCGTCGCCATGGTTATCTACCGGCGCTCCCTGGAGGCGCGACGCGGAGGCTTGGGGCCTGAATGGACAGTTGGGCGATGGGGATCAC
>Ga0163217_1117700_pt1 | contig 13161 bp, 21 predicted proteins | sample SynspAceP_FD_185933 | JGI IMG/M metagenome (GOLD analysis project Ga0163217, IMG submission 185933) | Saline lake microbial communities from Ace Lake in Antarctica - Synechococcus sp. Ace-P (PacBio error correction) | ecosystem: Environmental > Aquatic > Non-marine Saline and Alkaline > Saline ...
ACACCCCAATGGCCGGAAGCGGCTGGCGATCGTGCCGGGCTCCGGCCCCGCCCTCGTTTGTGTGTTTCTGGAGGTGTTTTCTGATCACGCCTATTACCTCACCTGACAATCGCCCTGTGGCAGCTTCCCATGCTCGTGCCAGGTTCCACCGCTCGAAGCCAGAGGGAATCTGTGATTGGGTGTTCTGGTGTCTACGTGTGCTGGCGTTTGCGCTGCCGGTCGTTGATGACACTGCGTATCCACCGGACCTCTGGCATCGACTGGCCGCTTTCCGAGCATCTCCACCAAGATGGCGATCCTGCTGTCTGGTGTTCTCGTGAGTTCCGCCGACGAACTGTGCGAGGAGCACTATGCATGCAGCCGTGGTGCGGACAGTGATCCGTGCCTCACGTCCCGGCAATGCCGGGGTGATGCTGCTCAGCCAACACTGCATGCGGGAGGTGGAGCTTGACACCTGCCCACTCCTGGTCACGCCTGATTCAGTGACTTGCTGCTCTTGGTTCGGACTGGTCTGTTTCTCGGCTGCTGGGGCACCTGGCCACCTGCTTGGAAACGGGGCCACTACCTCGCCAGCCTATCTCACAGCCTCTCGATCCACGACACCCTGGGACTCGGGCCTTGATCGCTGGTGGGCTATTGCGCTCAAGCTGCCCGCGTGAGTGGCCCCCCCTGCTCAGCTGGCCCTGCTCACGCCCCTGTGGTCTGGAACACCGCTGTCGCTCGTTGCTGGCGTGTGCCGCTGAGCAGGCCTGCGACAGGCCGCCGGAATGATCCGGTCTTGGCCTGCTGGTGCCGGAATCAGAGCACTGCTGCTGCTACCGGCGATCCTCTGGTTCCCAACCAGCGCAAGCCCGTACCAGAACCGCTGGTCTGCGGGGCGTTCTCGGGGCGATCGCCACCCTGCTCGTGGTATGCCGCTGCTGGCGCCTGCGATGTGGCCCCATGACCGAAGCCCTGGTGGGCACCTTGCTTCTCACACCACCCAGGTCCTCTTATGCATCGCCCCTTGCGCTCCTCAGATGGTCTTTCCGCCGCTTCGAGACTCAAGGCAGGGGTCGAGCTGGCCACACTCGAGCGGCGCGAGCTGTCTGGAACGTTGCTTGCAGCGAAAGAGGCCTTTTGCCCTTGAGGTGATCTCGCCTGCCAAGGAAAGACGCCCAAGCGGCTTCCCAAACCAAAAGAAGCCCGTATTGACTGACCACTGCTGGCTACCCTGTTCTATGGTTGGTTCTCAGCGCTGAACCAGCTCTCCAATCGCCTCGCCCTTGGCCATGAGCAAGCCACACGCTTCAGGGTCTCGTCCGGAGCCCAGCTCTGGCAACGCGCTTTGGCGCGCTGAGCGCCACAGGGGGCAGGGGTGGCGGAACTGGATGACGATCCCTACCTGATACAGCGCGGCCGCCCTCTGCCCTGGCGCCACTTTTCGAACCTGGTACGCCAGTCGCCCACCCCGGCTTAAGTCGCCGGGATCGCCCTGGCGGCCCGGTCGTGCCGAACACTGCGTGTCCGGCATCATTTTCCGACTCCGCGCTCTACGACACCGTCGTGAATTTGGTATCGTGGTTCACCTCGCCTGATCGGGTGAAGTCGTCGCTCTCTGGCAGAGACGCCCAGCCACACGGATCCGGGGCGGTCCAAGATGGAACCCTCGATCGTGCTCTGCCAGCTCGGACCATGGTGGAAAGCGCCCCCTGGTGGCCGTGGAATTGGCCCTTGCCGGTTCCAACCTTTCGCCGGGCGCGGCCTGTTGCCCGCGGCGCGCCGGTGCACCGCGATCCGCCGTTGGTGATCAGTGGCTCCGCCGCCGCGACCAGATGCCCTCTACAGCCGTTACCGCAAGGCCGACATCGGAATAAGTGCGTAAATTTGCCTTTGGTGGTGCTACCGTTTCAGCCTGATCCGGCCTGGGCTTACCTTCCGGGCCATTCGGCAGCCTCTGTCATGGGGCGCTGGAAATCCCTGGCTGAAACGTGCCTGTGGGCCCTCAAGGTACCCTTGAAAAAACTGGCGATTTCTGCAATGTTCGTATCGCTACAAAAGGTTTGCTCTGACAGCAGAATTCCCTCTGGAGCAGGGACAAACAGTGCGCGCTTAACCGCTTGCACAGCACGGGCAGCCAGAATCAGGTGCCACGCAACTCGAGAAACAAATCGGGTGCCCCACGCATCAGCGGATCCAAAGCAATGGGAAGAACTGAAAATCACCACGATCGCTCAGCTGAGCAGAAGCAATCGGCCAAAGTTCCAGATCTCCCACTCGAGCTGAACGAACCAGGCCAACCCTCTGGCATCACAGCACCGCCCGCAGAATCTGGCCTCAGCCGCAACACACGGTGCTGGCCAAGGATGAGGGAGCACGGGCGAGGCGGGGAACTTCAGAAAAACGCGCCGCCCGCCTCGCCGGCCGTGCCCGGCAGGGGGCGCCCCTGAGCGTTTGCGCTGGTGGTGCGCACAACAGGAGACGCTGCCGGCCAGCAGCTCCCAGGCCGGGATCACAACAAAGGCCCAGCTCGCGCGCGAGTGCGGGCATTGGGCCTGCAGGCCGCACCACAACGCCCGCGGGCCGCAAGCACCAGGCGTGATCGGACCCAGGCCCAACAACGGCCGCCATCGCCGCCAACTGGCGGCAGCACACGCCAGCGTCCAGGGCCGACAATGGCAGGCTGCCGGATCGGCCGCCCATCAGGATCAATCGCTTTCGTTGATGGCCCAGCCCCTTCAAGCGCCCAAAGAGCTAGGCCGGCACTGGCTGCACGGCCGCAAGGCCGGCAGAGTGTCGGTGGGAAGATTCCCAGCAGAACTCCACACCAGCGCACCGCGGCACGCCTCGCCGGCCATGAGAAGGCCTTTGGCGCCAGCTCTGGGGCTGATCTGCGTGGTCCTGGTCAACGCACGGGGTGAAGGTCGCGGGGTGTCGAGCGAGATAAAAGCATCAAAGCGAAAGCTGGGGGGTATCGAGGCAGGCGCCGGCAAGCGGCCAGCAGCTGAAGCGGCCATGCCCTGAGATCAGAAACACCTGCTCAAGGTCCCTAAACGCCCGCAAACAGCCGCCTGAACCCTCTCACTTTGGATCGTGATGGTGTCCAAGCCACAACCACCCCCCGGAGCCCAGCCCGCTGCGGCAGCCAAGGGGCAATCAGGCGCAAGGCATCGAGTGCAAAATTCGACGCCACCACGGTTCATGCAGACGGACCAAACCAGCTCCAGGCTGGCCATGCAAGAGGAGGGAATGTAGGGAGGGTTGCTCACCACCAATCAAAGGCACCGCAAAGGCGGCCAGCCCTGGCCCCACCACGATCCCAGCTGCAGGTCGCACCCGAATCAGCAACCCCCTGCCATGCCAAAATTGCCCCTCGGCCTGAAGGAGGGCGGCAAGAACTGCACAAAAAAGCGAAATGGGCAACGCCCTGCCAGGCCACCGCCAGAACCATCCGACCGTGCCCAGTGCGGCCCCAGCCGCAAGGAGGTGGCCCTGGGAAAATCGGCCCTGCCTGTGCCATCAAAGCCAGATCCACAAGTTTCCCGGCCGGATCAGTCCACCGGGGGCCAACTGCCAAACCAGGGGAGAGCCCGACCAAAAGAATATTCACAGGGGTGTGCTCGGCGCAAAATGCTGGCAGCCAGAGCCCGGCCAACTCTCACAGCGCACAAAAGCCAAAAACAACAGCACGCTCGGGATCCACCAGGAGATCTGAACGCTCCGGCCCTCTTACCCGGGCCAGATCTCAGCAAGCCAACGATACGACGCGCCTCGCCCCCCTACGCCAGCATGGTGAGGCGCCAGGCCAGCAACTCGGAACCGGTGAGGTTTTTCAAACCACCTGAAGTGCCACGCCAGAAAAACGCGGCCAGTGACTGGTCATCAGCCCCCTTGAAAGAAAAAAAAAAACCCCCCAACCCCCCCCTGAAAAAAAAAAAAAAAAAAAAAAAAAATCCCCCCCCGCATGTTCGCCAGCAGAAGTCCCGGTAATAACTGCCAGCCAAATTCCCAGCCCCAGCAACCGAGAGGCGAGATCCTTGACAGGCAGGCCCAGGCCAAAAAAACTGCTCCAGCGAGCTCCCCAAACGAGCGGCAGCGATCAAGGCCGCGGTCAGAGGCTGAAGGACTTTGATGTGGCGGGATGCCCCCCTGGAGCATGAGAACACCCCGAATCAGCCCAGACCTGGAAGCTGGGCGATCAATCAGCGCAGCAAGCAACGGCGTCCGCCCCCCGCAACAGCAACCCGATTGCTACGGCGAGCTGAGCGCCTTGCCCAGCATTCGGCGGACCAAAAAGAGGGGCAGCCCCTGCTCCCACGGCCAAGCGGCCGAGTTAGAGGGCGCGCACCGCTTGCTCGGCACTCAACAACGAATTACGGCCTGGGAAGCGCCCCTAGACGGTTGCGCGCGGCGAAATGGCCGCCGCGCTACCGCTGCCCCCGCAGGCCGCTCGCTGATCAGCACCCGTTGTGACACGCGCTGGAAGCTGCCGTGAAGCGGGATAAACCCGCCGCAGGGCTGTGCCCACACCGCAACAGGCCGGCCGCCGCTCTCGAGCAGCCGCGGGGAGATCGGCCGCATCGCATGCTTCGGCCAGACTCACTCACCAACGGCCAGCCCGCCGTTGCCCAGGCCAGCCCCCAGCTCCCGCGCCATCGCGCAAGGCCCATCAGGGAGGGCGGCCGTTCCACCACGCAATGGCCATGCCGCTCAAAAGCAGCCTCGCCAAGAGTGCCGTGACCATCCCAGACAGAGGGACCAGGCGGTGGACGGATCCCTGGGCCAGGGCCCGGTGAAGGATCAACACCCGCCCGGGAGTGGCAACGGAAGATGCCGTTGCGCCAGTGTGAATACCGCCCCCCAGCGCGGCGATGGCGCCTAAACCGGGTCGTCCCCACCCTGCCAGCCTCGAGCAACGGCTCAGCGAGGTCCGCCAGGCTGCCTGCAGCGAGCCGCAACGGCGGAATGTCGAGTGCTCTGAGCCAAGTACACCCGGTACGCACCCACAGCCACACAATTCCAAAAACAGCAACCACCAGAGCCTGCCGCTGGCGGGGCCAAGGCCCCCAGGCAGCTGGGAACCACTCACGGCCACAAGACGACACCGAAGCCAAGCCGCAAGATATAGCATCAAAAAATACTTCCCAGAGCTAATGAAATAAGGGCCCAGCGCCAAGCGACCTCTCAAGGCGCTCCAATCAGGCGGATATGCCGCAGCAGTCGGCGCTGGCCGCGTCAAAAGGTCCATCCCGCGCCTCCGCCGCCAGTTCACCGCCCCCCATTGAGAAAGCGCTGCTCCAACAGACGTAGGCCGCCGGCGCGATTCCACCAGCAAAATCCAACACGCAATCGAGCATCCTCAGCGGGTTGCCGATACCATCCATCGCCAAAGCCACCACCTGGACACTCCAGCCCCCGCTCCGAGAGCGCGCCCTGTAAGGCCATCCCGCCGAGGCCAGCGCCACCGGGCCTCCTCCAAACCGAACCAGATAGGCGCCATGCCACAATGAACGCGCCGCGTGTCGGTGTGTTGGGCCAACACCAGGCGCCGGAAGGGCACCACTCACGGCAGCGGATCCATTCGCGGCTGGCCATTACGACCTTCCGAAAAGCGATCCACAAAGGGCTGAGCCATAAGCTCTTAGAACCGCAATGGCTCAAAACTTATGACCCGACTCCGGCAGGGCAAATGTCGAGAGATGGTCAAATGTTGCGTGCCCCTCCTTCCTTCAGGAATCAACCTGCTCCACGTTCGTCACCGAACAGGCTAGCGCTGCTTCAGGAGCATTGGCAGCGGGCCTCGGGCCTTCGTGGCCGAAGCCGATCCAACCCCTGGAAAACTCAACCCCGAGAGAGGTGAACGCAGCTCATCCGCCAGGCGATTGCCTAAAGCAGACCTGCTCACGTGGCCGACGAGCTCGATGTCGACCTGACGTGACGGGCTTCGGCGCGGTCCTGGGTCGACTGCAGTCGATCCTCTCGAACAGCTCCAGCCAATACCGTGTTTCACCAGCTCGCCACCCGGCCGAATGCTGCTGTCCGCGACGAACCTCGACGTGAAGGCACGTCCAACAGAGTCCTGGTCGCGATGACGCAACCGGAGTGGAGACGACGCCCTCTGCGCGAAATCGCCCTCGAACTGGTGCGTGACATCCCGTGCGTGCCACGGAGTCCCACGTTGAGCCGCAGACAACGTCCAGCTCGGGGCGGCAAAAAGCCCCGGCCGATGACGTGCTTCGAGAAAGCGTGCCACCGCCGCAGCTAAGCTGCACCGCACCGGTGACATCGGTCGCGGGTCTGCGACGGGCCCAGAGAGGGTCAACGCGGATCTTCCTGTGATACGCCCTCCCAAACAGGGCCTCCGTCGTGCCAAGAGCCCTGGCGACATCGACCGCTGCCTCGGCAGTTCGTGAGCGATCTACATTCCGGCTCCCGCCGCAATGAGCCCAAGGCCCCCGTCTGCATGTGCGGCGAGAGAGGAAGCCAGAAAGGGGAACACGCCGAACTGAAGCTGTCCGGCCAGAGCCCAGTTGGCGGCTGTTGGTCTGGATGTAAAAACAAAACTGCCGCACCAAAACGAACAGCAGGCTGCCACGAAACCGGAAAATCGTGTATTCGCATCGAGGTGTACGGGAGTCACACGGACCGTCTCACACCGAGCCGATCGCCTTCCTGGGCTGTCTTCAATCCGGTCGTTGCGGCGATCTGCTCGCTCCAGCGGTCTCCGCTGAGCTTCCGGCCACGCAGGTGGGCCGCTCGGCAAGGGGGCAGACCACGGGCCGCTTCCAGCGGCCCTGACCATCGGCAAGCCCCAGCATGCGAGACGGTCAAGCACCCAACCACCCGAGTGCTCCCACCAGAGTGCCCTGACAGCCCGAGCGCTACACAATCGAGGAAGGAACGGTATCTGGAGACTTGCGCAGTCCACGGGCCATGGCCGAAACGAAGAAGCGCGTGGACATCCGCTCCCACCGGGGCCAGCCCTGCCACAAAAGCAGTGAGAGTGCAATCTGGCCCGCAGCCACGCCGCAGTTGGCCCACAGCTTGCCCTTAAGCCATAAGACGCTCGGACGCCCTCGCGCAGCCCACCTCACGCAGATTTTCTCTCCGGGAAGCACTCCGCACTCGAGCCCCTGCGGACGAACGGATCACGGGCATGGAGGGTCAGCGACTAGACCCCATTCCAGGGAAAGAAGGTGCGATTGTAAACCGCGTGCTGGCGTCAATCGACAGGATCCACCGCACCGGGCTCGTTCAGCTGATGGGGTTTCGCCCCCCCAATGCCACGAAGCCCTACGATCAGCCAGGATCGATCCAAATCGATCTCCACCGCTACCTTGCGTTCGGCAACTGGTTTCGCTCGGATCTAACCCCCATGGACTGCCCTGGATCGCGGTGAACACAGTCGTGACACACCCGGGCGCTACTGGCCGCAACCTCCATGCACACCGCTCTGGTCCGCCGGCTGGCCGCTCCATGGCTCTTACGATCTCGCGATGTTTCACCACCTCCGATCAGTTCCAACCCGATGTGGCGCCAGGCAAAATTTCGTCATGCCTTCATGCCGCCGCCTGGCGACTGGAAGCTGGAGCGCGGGGGAGTGTCACCGTTGAAACCGGGTTGGACCCCGGTTTCATGGAGTTTCCGAAGGTCGTTCGCTCAGCACACATGTCTTCAGCGGTCTGCTGTCCTTGCCGCCAACCCTGGCACTAGACCACTGGGAACTGGAGATCTGGCAAGACCTCCCGCACTGGTGAACCGCCGCTCGATCTTCCCAAGATCTCGGCATTCACCTGCCTGCTCGGCAGTCTGCTGCTTCGGTTCGGCGCCCTTCTCCACCTAAAACCGGGTCCTTTGGTCCGGGAGTGGGGCACACCGATCCCTACCGACCCAACTGGCCACAGTCCTCGAAGGCGGTGCAACAGTCCTGGGGCCAGAGGTTCAACCGCCTTCAATCCGATGGCGGCAAATTGTGGCCCCACCAACATTGCGGCGGGATCGTGGCATCATCGCCGCATTTTCCCACATCACACCACGTCCCACCGAGACGCCTGTACAAAGCCCTGCGGCATGGCAACATCGAAACGTGCTGTCCAGTGCCATCGCCGCCGTGTTTGGCCGCCTATCGTGGCTGGAACGAGGTATGGCTCAGCGCCACTCCTGTGGAGTTGTTCGGACCCACCTCGCCTATCATGATCCAGGGCACTTCCAAACAGAAAATCAAGCGCGTGTGGCACGGCCCCTCCGAGAACGTCCTCCAAGAAGAGCCTATGCCGCGAGTCCTGAGAAATCGCCTCTTGACTACGCTCGCAGACAGTCCCCTGCCAAGGACGGCCTGATTTCCGTGTCGGCCCCATGGCCAAGGTGACGGCCTGCCCACAGGCTGGATCGGCCAATAATCAGCTTCACCGACAGAGAAGGACGTGGGCACTTGCAAGTGAGGCGCTCCCGAACTTCTTCGAAACTTCCCGTGGTGCCGGAAAGACAAGACCAGGCATCGTCAGCGACATCCCCTTCCGACCCTCCGAGGCCAATATTCTTCGAGCAGACCGCGGACCGCCAGTCCTATGGCGGAGCCCCTCGAACTGTCAGGTCTCCCGAACCCGGCCGCGTCAGCGATGGCCCGCAAAGCGCAACTGTAGTGCCGGTTCGAATTCGATCGCACCACCACCAACTCCGATGGCACCTTCCGCATTCAGCCCTCGCGGCTGTTCACGTTCGGCCACGCCACCTTTGCGCTGCTCTTCTCTTCGACATCATCTGGCACGGGCCCGGCACCCTTTACCGGATGTGTTGCCGCAATCGACCCCGATCTCGGTGACAGATGATTCGGATTCTTCCAAAAGCTGGGCGGACAAATCCACACGCCGATCGCACAGAGCGCCACAACCTTCTGCCGGCAGCAAAACATCACTGATCCCCTCACTCCCGGAGAATCCAGAGGAAAGCTTTGCTACTCCTCATCTGACCTGTCCTTGGCCACGCCTGTTCTTCGCCATCCGCTCCCAGCGATCCCCCAAATCGCAAGTAACACCGACGGAACCACCGGTCTCCCCTCAAAACCCAACCCCCCTGCTTCCGGCAGAGGGTTTTTATGCTCCTCGGCTACAGCAGGATGGTGCCGGTTCCGGGAATCCAGAACGAACTGCAACAACACCTCTTATTTCGAGAAGTTAACTGTTTACACTTGAGTCAACTTTGCGCCGTGGGAATGCAATGTCCCTCTGCCACACACCCGACAGCGGTGCTCCGAATCCCTCGGCTTCCGCTGCCAGCCCGCAGTTGTGCGGCGGCCGCGAATGCCTGCAGTTGGACTTCGCTTCACGACCTACGAGCGGGTCGAAACCTGTGCCGTGACCGGTGAAATCAAACCAAACGGGTCCCGGGGACATCTCAAATCGCTCCAACTTCTCAAATGGCTTGAATTCGGCCTTGAAAAACCGGCCCTCGACCCGCCAGGCTGCAAAGTTGGGTCGAAGGAATCAAATGCTGCTTCAGCAGCGCAACAGCCGCGAGGTCAGCAGCAGCGAATTGGTGAACTCGTTCGCACCAGCTCAGCGAGATGAAACGAAAGTGGCCCTATACTGCTCGCTTTTCGTCTATCGCCAGTTCCAGGGCATCCACATTTCCCGTGGGCCACCTGAAAGGCCTCAGTCTGCGAACGTCACGCCCAGGCGATTGGCAAATTCCACCAGCCTGGCGTCGTGGCGCGTGAACAGCCCCAGGCTGAGCTGTCTGCGCAGGGGGCTTTGTATGATCGATGTCAGGGTTTATCTGTCGGCGGCAGGCACCCCCTCTTCTGCAAAGCAGACCGCCATCCCTTCATGACCGTTGACCCCTTCCGAGATAGCAGCACCGAGGCCCAATCTGATCTTCGCCAACGAACCAGCGCGCAGAATCTGGACCCTCGACATCCCTGAAGAGTTTCCCCACTCGATGCCCAGCACCGGGCCGTCTCCCGGTGACTTTGAGAAGCGCCCGGCTCACGCTCGATGATCGCCTCCCTGCCCAGCAAGTAAACGACTACAAACTCCAAAGCCCGGTGATTTGGTGACGCACGCGTTTCGCCATGGAGCCCAGGCGCCATGATCGACCATCGGCGCCAAAACGCCGCCTTCAGCCCGCTCAGGAGGTCTCGATCACCGGTCGAGCTCGCACGAGTGCTGCAGCCGCGAGGTGCTGAGTTCTTCATCATGAGTGAGAGAACAGACGGCCAGCTCTCGCTCTCGAATCCCCCGCATGAATAACCAGCGGGGCCTGGACGGGGCGGTCAGCTCCAAAGGAAGACGCCAACCAAGTACACGAAGTCTTCGCCACCAACCGCGGCGGTGCCCTGGTTCGGGTGAAGGCCTCAGGGCTTCATCCCAGGCACCACAATCAGCACCCGCACCCAAGGAAATATCTCCGTTGCCGATTTCCTTCCCCTCAACGTTCCTGAGGAGGTGATAAGAGCGCAACGCGCCGGTGCTCAAGCCATCGCCGGCCTTGGTGAGCGCAAGATGAATCGCCTCGAGTGGGCCGAGTTAGTGCCGGAAACCTCCGCGGCATCAAGCCCTACGGCGCCTTCATCGACATCGGTGGAGTCACCGGTCTGCTGCAACATCTCTGGACAGCCACGAGCACATCGAAACACCTCACCGGTGCTGAACTGTGATAAGATCAATTGAAGGTGGATATCAATCGACCTCGACGCCCGAGCGGGGTCGATCGCTCTCCACCAAGGCCCCCTGGAGCGCGGAACCCGTGACATGCTCAACCGACCCCCAGAAGGTGTTCGACAAGCCGAGGAATGGCGGCCCCGCTACCAAGCAATGCGCTGGGCAGGCTGGAAGAAACGAACCGAGGTGTCACCTCGATCTGAGCCGTTCCAGGTCCCTGCCGTGAGCGCCGGTGGCCCAACTCCGCCTTAAAGGTTTTCCACTGGGTTGGCTTCAGCCGTTCTCTCGACAACGGCGCACCATGAGCCGCAGCGAACCCAAGCTGCTTGCCTGCTGAAAGACCGGATCTTGCTCCTCAGACCAGTGGTCCAGGGCATCGCGCCAGTCTCGGGAATCTTCTGGAAAGTGCCCTATGGCGTCAGGGCTGGCCGGATCGACCGGCCCGGGATCACGCGCTGTGGCCAGCAGGATGCACAACCGATCGCCACGGCAAACGCTTCGCCAGGGTCCTTGGCTGGCCTGAGCCCTGAACGCAGCAAATCCTCTCGACAGCAATCGACGCGGCTGCTGGCAGCGAACCCGCCTCCGCCCCGACCACCAAAGGGCTGGCGCGCCGCTGCTGCTTGCTCTTCGATCGGCCGGTGTTGTCCCCTCGGGTGATAGCAACGATCAGACCATGGCACAAGCACTTCCTAGCGCCCATGCCTGGAGAACACATCCGGGGCATCTGAGCGCCGATCACCGTGCCGCCAAACCCAATCCCTGGCCGCCATCACTTCCGCGCCAATGGGCGTTGACCCTGGAGCTTGCGCGCTGATCCGCCGAAGCCGACAGCGATCCAGCCATGGCGTCGCTGCCGGATTCCCTGCACTGGCTACACGGCGGCGCCACCAAAGGCCGAAGCGGGCCGGCGGCATCCTGCTGATGATCACTGGTTCGGGGAGCTCACGGTGCAGGCCACAGATCCAGCCAATTCCACGCCTAAGCCAACAATTCAGGCCGGCGGCACCAGTGAATCAAGGCACAGCCTGAATGTGATAAAGGATCTGCACAGGCGATAAGCTCTCAGGCCAACGCTTGGATCCATCCTTGGAATGACCCGTTACATCTTCAACCTCGAATCGTCACAGAAGGCAATCCGACAAAATCTGCGTCAAGATCAGTGATCAGCCGTTCTCGAGCCCTGCTCAGCATCGATCCACTCAGTCGGGTGCCTGGAAAACGGTTGTGGAACACAGGCCCTCTGCCTGCTGACCGGCGAAGTGAGCACCACCCGCCAAGCGTCGACTCACGAGCCCTGGCGCCGCGGGGTGTCGAGCAATCGGCTATAGCGGTAGCCAGACCGGTGGGTTCGATGCCACAGCTGCGCCGTGCGGTGTCACTCGATCAGCAATCCCAGACACGCCCAAGGTGACCGAGCGACGATCACGCCGGTGATCCGCTCGCAGGTGGCGCCGCGACAGGCAACAATGTTCGGCTTCGCGTGCGACGAAACACCTAGAGTTGAGCCCTGCCTTCAGCCTGCCCACACGGCTGGCAAGCAAGCCTGGCCGAGGTGCGCCACAACGCCTCCCTTGGCCTATCCCTCCCGAGGCAAAACCCAGTCAAGCGTTGGGTGTAAAACGAGCAACGATCGACGACGGTGGATCGACACCCGCCCTGATCTCCACCCAGCAACACGCCCGTGATCGATGGCATCAGCTGATAGGCCGGCCTGCAAGCGGCGCATCGCCGACGACCTCTGGAGCACGTCGTCGTCCCTCGCCACGGCCGATCTGATACCAGCCCATCGCGCTCCACCCGTTTTCTGTCAACAACGACCCGCAAGTCGTGTGGGGGGCTCCCAGGGCGATGCGGCCTACCCGGCCGCAAAATCATCGTTGACACCTACGCGGCAACGCCCGCCACGGCGTGGTGGCCTTCTCCGGCAAGATCCCCACCAAGGTGACCGCCCGCTGCTATCGGCCCGCCATGTGCCAAGACCTGTGCCGCAAAGCCTGGCCCGAGCGCCTTGAAGTGGGCAGCTCAGTTATGCCATCGGCGGCCAGGCCGAACCAGCAATCGGCGACTTCGGCAACTGGGAAAAGCGGCGACGAGGATCTCACCGCCTGTCCCAGGCACTTGATCTTCGCCCCGGCGCCATCATCGAAAGCTTGCCTGCCACCCTTCCCTCAGAGCGCGGCGGCCGCTTCTACAGGATGTGGCGGCCTAGTGGCCATTTCGGCCGGGATGATCCTGAATCTTCCCTTGGGAGAACTGGAGGCCAACGCACACGGTCTTGCGGCAAGGCCACAGTTGGAAAGATTCGCCGCCGGTCAGCGCCATCTGAGCGGAGATGCGTGCGGCCGCCACCACCAGACACCCTGGCCTGGGCGTTGATTTCGCAGCAGTGGGGCTGAGGCCTCGCCTTGATGGCATGCCTGAAGGCTCGCGACTCGTGGCTGCGAACGGGCGCTGCCTATGACCACCCTTTTCCTCCGATCCTGAGGATGGCGCCTCGGCTGGCGTGTCTCTTGGTGGAGCT
>Ga0163217_1118080_pt1 | contig 13161 bp, 21 predicted proteins | sample SynspAceP_FD_185933 | JGI IMG/M metagenome (GOLD analysis project Ga0163217, IMG submission 185933) | Saline lake microbial communities from Ace Lake in Antarctica - Synechococcus sp. Ace-P (PacBio error correction) | ecosystem: Environmental > Aquatic > Non-marine Saline and Alkaline > Saline ...
ACACCTAGAAAAAAAAAAGGGGAAGAAGATTGAAACAGCGGGGCGGGGGGGCCGGCCGGCCCTGCTTTTTGCCGCGCGCAGAAGACTGGAAGCGCCGCGGGGCCTTTGCGACTTGGCTGACCCGGCGGTTTCGCGCCCGTTGCGTTTTTTGCTGGCAGGGATGGACGGTTTGGTGTTTTGGACGCGCCATGCAAACAGTGGCCCGCTATGGACACAGAGGTCCATTTCGCCGTGAATCGAAACTAGTTCGGAGAATGTCACCAAAACATCTGGGATTGATCTGGCAACCGCCGACCTTCTTGAACTTGGCGATTGGCAACGGGTAAAAGGCGCTTTCGCAAGACAAGGCCCCCCGGACCGCGGGCTGGCGCAGATGTGAATAATACGCTTATGGCGTTTTTGAAAAGAGAGATCGTACCGCGATTTGGGGGACTGGAAAAGCGCCTAATGGCACGTTTTCGGGGCAGCGATCCGGTGCTGACCTCAGCTCGAGACGCCTGGCCTATGATTGGGCGGCTGGCGGGCCGTTCTTCGATGGCGGAGCTGCTGGACGCGCTGGATTTTGCAGGCAAAGGCGATAACACGCCGAGCAGATGCAGGGCGTTGGGTGCGGGCATGGGGCATACACAGTTTCATGCCGTCGTCCGCTTTCAGCTTTAATGCGAGTTTCATTCACGCGCTGACTGGCAAGCGTGACATCTGGGGCGACGATCCCTGCGTGATGCGCTGGCTCGACGCGGCGTATCTCAAGCACTTTGGTGGATCTCGGGCCAGCCCTTGGGGCGGTTTGAAGTGCAATCTGCCGAGGGTTTCGACTAATCTTGTTGGCGGGCCGCGATATTCTGAAGACCGCGGAGGAGTGGACGCCTCGGAGTGGCCCCGTGACGAGGGGCGCTGGAGGATCACGGGCTGCGTCTATGTGTTGCCCCGCGGCGCAGAGGGGCGCGGCGTTTCTGATGATATACCAATTTCGCGGTGAAGTGAATACGCTTATACTCGGCAGATTGCTTATGTGATCGGGGTCGGACATTTGGTGACGCAAATCGCCGGAGTGATCGCATCGCCACAGCTTGGGCCGTGCAGGAATCTGGGGGCTCAGCTTACGACGAGCGGATCGAGCTGCAATACCGCTTACTGCGCAGGGAATTCGATACGGTAAAGATTGAATGCTAAATCGGCCCTGACTGACAATCGAGCGCGTGCGCGGTCCCATGTGGTGGCAGGAACGGCTTGCCTGAACGGCTTATGCTTATCGCTTGGTTATGTTGGATAGCCTTGAGCGCTGTGCGGGCGAATAGTCTGCCGCAAATAGAAATGGAGCCGACCTTGGGGTCCGGCTCAGGCCTTCGGCGGAGGATTTTTTTACCATTTGGAAGTAGCTCAGCGGGTGACATGCAACGCAAGGGCGTTCCTGAGCGGGGCGCAGCATTTTCGACAAGGTCAGACAGGCAGATTATGATCAACACGAGGGACGTTGCCACGGATAGATCGTGGGGCTGATCTTGTTCGGCAGGCCGGTGATTACATTTGCCACGGCAGGGTTTTTCTGACGCCGGCAGAGCCGACAAAAAGGAAGCAGACACGACTTCGTTCAAACGAGGTTGATGAAGGCAACAGCGCTGAATGACGCCCGCAATCAGCGGCAGATTTGTAACCGAAAGAAGGTCGTGAATCGGATTGGGCACCATGTTCGCCGCGGCAGCGCGTCAGTGTAGCGGATCAAAAAAGCCAACGGTCGCCGTGCGGTGATGATGAGAACGGGATGCCAAGGCCGTGTGAGGACACGACCCGATAGGTTCCGCTTGGCAGGCAACGCGGCTGTAAAGAAAGTTACTCCCAGGCGCGCTGGATATTAGCGGGACGATCGATTGGCGAATCAGGATCGATGGATCGCGCGTGGCGGAAGGGCACGTGCTGCTGGCTTGAGGCCTGGATGGCGGCATAGCGTTCCCGGAAGTGACGAGGAGCAAGTCGCTGGCAGGCCGCGATCTTGACCGAGTTCCAGACGTGCACTTGCATGGGCAGAGCTGTTGAAGAAGTCTTGTAGTGGGCAGGCGAATAGCTTGGGATCAAAGCTGCAGCATTTCAGGTCGTGAAGGTATAGAGAAGTTCTCTGCATTAAAGCTGAGCGGCATAACGAGGTCGTGTGATCAGGAAACATCAGAGGACGGCCGCAGATATTGCGGGGGAAATGCCAGAGGGACTTGCCGGTTTCAGCTAGGGGGGCGACCTTGGCGCGGTAGCGTCTTCGTAGAGCAGAGCTGAACCACCTGAATGAAACGCAACGAAGATGATCCGAGCACAGCAATGGGGACACCGCCAGGAAACCGCTGACCGGGCGAGAAGGATACATGGGCCCAACGGCAAACGGTTTCGTTCTGATCAGTTGCGTCAGGATGAAGCCAGCGCGCCATGTCAGCGCCCCGATACGATAACCCAGTAAATCCGCTGCTTGGGCGTACGAGAAGAGGCCGAAGGCACCGGGCAGGACGACCGGTACATAAAAGCTCAGTTTGCGGGGAGATAGTGTGAGTGGACCATGTGGTTTAGCCTCCCAAATTTTATCGTTATTCGATGCGGTACGATTTTGTCGTAGGCCAAGTAAAGCCGAGCACAACGCAGCAGGATCGCCCTGAGTGGGCCGGCGAGGCCCAGTTCAGCGAGCTGGAGGATGTGGTAGGTCAATCGGTTCGAGATGAATGTCCCCGTGGTGCGCCACAATTTTTCCCGGGGCGTGATGTAAGTAGCCGATCGACAGGATGAACAGCGAGGATCGACCCCGCCCGTGCGGGCCCGATTGCGGGAAATCACGCGCCAAAGGCGTCCAGTTGGTCGCCCCGCGATTTCGGCCGCGCGAGATCGCTAGGTGGTTGAACCGTTGCATCACGGAATACGAGCGCAGGATCATGAAGGCAGCAGGTATATTGCGTCTCAGCGATGATCGTACCGTCGGTCTGGTTGTTTGATCAACGCCAGAAGGCTGTCGTCGGCTTAAGATGACCCTAGCCAGACCAGAGTATCGTTTAAATGAAAGCTTTGCTGTGCAGCTCAATTTTCCATGCCGAGTGCGCACCAGAAGCGATGTCCAAAGAAAGGAGCAGCAGAGGACATCAGCAGGTTGGCATTGCGGGCGGGCAGGTTGGGAGGATGCAAGCCACCGAATAGCCAGCAAGATACGTCTGAACCGTAATGCAGATCGACGATAAATGCGTGGCGCAAGAAGAGTTGCATAGATGCGTCGTGTTCAGTGACGGAATTCAGGGCAGTCCGAAGCTTCTGATATCGACAGCGTTAGGAATACATCGTTGGTGAGTGGCCGGGCTTGTAAGGCGGGGAATGTGCCCCAGAATGGGTGTTTTACCAGTCTTTGTCAATGACTTGCTGAAAGCTGCTTTATAATCGACGTCTCAAAGCAAGGCGGCAGCGGCGGCAGCTTCGATCAGTTCAGCAGAGGCAAGGGGCCCGGTGTGCTTGCGCGACTCTGCGCGCGCGGTCGGCGTTCAGATTCGTCTATAGAACGCGGAAATAAATAACGCAAAGGGTCTTTCGTTTGTAGCAGGTTTTCTCGTCGTCATTTTGAACGAAGTCGGCGAAAATCTCTAGTATTCGGCGGTCTCTGGCAGCAGTTTCTGCCATGCTTCGCGCATCTTGAATGCGGTCTGCAATCGCCGGTGGATTCCTTCCAGTGCGGAAATTTCTGCAGCCAAGATTGAGCCAAGCAGCGGGTTTTCAGTTTTTCGCCCTTTTTTTCCAGGAATCATTCAGGTTTCGAATTGGTCCTGAACAACTTCGGCCGATTCATCCGACGCCACGGCCGACTTGCGAAACAGGGACGATGCAACGTCAGTTCGTAAAGTTGAGCCGCGAGTCCCAAGGGGTGTGGCAGCTTGCGTTCTGGCGATAATCGGGTCTTGCGTAGAGTGGTTTGTAAACGGGGGCCCGGGCGTTTCGCCGCTTCACTGTCCATCATTCCGCAAGTGTTTGTGTGGTGCGGGGCAAGCGTGTTTTGCACGATCTGGTTCCTCGAACAGAGCGGAACAGCAATATCGGCATGCGTGCGATAGAAGGTGACTAGGATAAAGATCAGCAGAGGGGCGATCAGCAGAAGCGGCTGGCTTTTGACGACGCAGTGCCGGTTCAGGCTGCGCTTTAGCGCCGTGCGTGGGCAGCAACGGGCGTCTGTTCAGATGTGTCGTTCGTTCGCGTCCGGTCTGTGTTCGCTCATATCTGCCCATGGGGTTAGGTCGGAAAATTCGAAAATGGCATAAACGGATACCGAGGTGGAGGAGGAGCTGTGGCTGCTCCGAACGGGCTAAGGTTATTGCGCCAACCATGCTTGAATTTCGCGTCGATGTTCGTCGGCGGTAGTGCAGCCCAGAACTCGTAGTTTAGTACAAGGAACGTGTTCGTTGGCGGTTTGGCCGATGGTTGGCATGTGAGGTGCGATGTGAGCCCAGTTCTGGTGCTTGCCAACCATAGGAGCGGAGGACAAACGGGCAGGGCGTAGCTGAATCGTACTGCGATGATCCGCAGACCTGTGTGTTCAGGTCGGAATTTCAACGAAAGTCTTTGACGCGGGCAGAGGTTCGTCAGGCGGCCTGCGGGATGATCTAACCGTTCAACGGTCGAACACCTGAGCGTCCCAAGCATTGCATACGGGCCTGGTCCTGCTCTTCGATGACGCTGAACAGACGGCCGTTGTAGGTCGAGTCCCATGACGGACTTCGCATCGCCCAGCAGCTGTGGGTACTCGGCACAGGCGGGAACACCAGTAATTACGTCGTCCTTGATGGTGTCGAGCTTTGGCAGAGCCTTCTCTTGAACCTTTCGGGGTTGCCAGAACGTCATATACTTAGTCTTTGGCAAACGCCGTCACAAAGCAGCGCCATTCCATGTTGTTTGATTAGGCACGCTTTTTTCGCAGTGCGCGCTCTGGGTCGGCTTCGGTGTCGAAATACAGTCGCAGATTTTTGGTCGGGGGCGTGTCGCAACCATAATCGGTGGGTACGCGAATGTGGTGAATAACGATCTTGCGGATCGACGATCGTCTGAGCAGCAGGTCGCAAGTCGTCTTCGCAGATGTCGTCGGGGCTGCGGCCAGCATTTTCCTCGGCGGTTCGATTTCCGATCGCCAGACTTCGGTCCCACAGGAGGATGGCGTCAGCGGCACCAGTTCGACCAGATCCCAGGTAACGTTGTCGGCTTCGTTTCTCGCGCGCAGTTTGGCCACGGCTTTTCGTTGAGCTTTCGTCAAACGGAGTAATTTCAGATGCTATTTCAGATAGGCTGCAGATATGCTTTGTCCTGGCTGGCTGGTATGCGCCACCCTGGAACAAGCGTAATCTCTTTTGGCTCATGTACGCGCGCATTAGGCGAATGCCATATGTGCCAGCGCCATGATCGCCGAGGATGCGAGTAGCGTTGTCGATAAATTCATTCGTAAGTCTCCCAATTATATGCCCGTTAGGTATTGAGGATGTGATTCGGCTTACCACACCCTCGTACGACGCCGTCGATCGTTGGCCGGGCCGACGCGACCTGACGCTTACGCTCGAGGCGGGAATCTTGCAGACAACCGATTCGATCTGCTGGCCTGGCTTTCACGAACCTGATCGGGTGGCGTTTTCGTGTCTTGATGGATAAAGTTTTCGGTCCCGGCAACCCGCAGGCGGGTGCGGAAGAATGTCGCCCATGAATAGACGATCTCAAAGCACTTCGGCTTTCAGGGTGGTGTGCCCCTTCCTGCATCGTTCCCTTGTTGAATTTAAAACGCCTCAGGGCGGATCGAGAGCGGGTGCGTTCCGCTGGCGCGTGTGACGTTGATCGCTTTGCCTCGATAGGCGCCGCCGTCGTTTAGCACAAGGCAGGTGCCGCCTTTGATCTCTGTCAGAACCTTCGAGGGTGTTTATACTCGCCGATACTGTGGCGGACAAAAGTATTTCGGGGCTCTTCTACGCATCCCGGTGGGCAGCTGTTGGGATGCGCCCATTTTCGAACACGGCCACTGCGGTCGGACATGTCAGGCGCTTCGGTCTGGTTCGTGGTCACGTAAATCCACGGTAATGCCTCAGTTCATGCGCCAGATGCGTGGTGATTTCAACTGAGGTTTCGCGCAGCTGTTTTGTCCAGGGCTGCCTCAGCGGTTCGTCCATTCAACTCTGAGTTCGGTTAGAAATACGCAAGGCGCGCGCCAGGGCGACACGTTTGCTGCTGACCGGCCCGAAGAGCTGTTGCCGGACGGCGGCCGCGAATCACTCTATGCTGAACACAGGTCCCAGCGCGATCTTTTACTTGCGCCTTCTACTGTTCGGACTTGCCGATTTTGCGGACCTCTAATGCGGAAGGGAGGTTTTTCGGAACTGTCATATGCGGGAAGCGCGTAGTTCTGTAACTAACCAAATGCAAAATGCCGCGTTTTGTTGCGCGGAATGTTATTGATTCGATTTGCCATGCCAGCAGGATTGTCGCCGTGCGTGGCCGTTCGAACCCGCGATCATCATCAGGCAGGTGGTCTTGCGCCCCGATTGGCCGAGCATCGTCAGAACGCTCGTTCCTTTCGCTCTGACAGGTTAGATCCTTTTACGACAGATTTTGCCGTCATAGCTTTTCTGCACGCGTTTCGAAAATTCTATCATAACTAGCAATTTGTTGCTGAAGTATCTGCCAAAGCTGCTCCCGGTTTATTTGTTGACGATTCATGGCGCCTTGTTTGCGAAAGTTAAAGCGGGGTGGTTTCTAGTTTGCAACCAATTAACGACAGTTTTGGGCAGAAGCGTCAATTGCAGGAAGGATTAGGCGGTTATTTTACGAGAAACAAGTTGTGTTTGCCTGCGGATTTACTGAGCTCTGCTTGAATAAGGAATTAAGTTCATAAATGCTGCATGGTTTTAGCAGCCTTTTGGCACTCCGGACCGGGTGGTTTCCTGCAGTCCAATGTCAGGCGGTGCAGATGTCGCAACGGAAAGGTTTATGCAGCCCTAGTTGCAAAGGGAGGGGCGACTAATTGGCGCCCGACCGATGTAAGTCGGGCTTAGCCAAGCGGCGATTCAGCGTCCAATGTGCGTTGGTCTTCGCAGCACTTCAACAGGTTGCCTTCTTGACCGCGGCATAGGTTTCTCCAGGCTTTGGTGGCGCGTACATGAAGATCCTTGATCTCTTCGGGTGTTATGCCAGCGGCGGAGAAGATGATCATCCGTTCTGCCGACATGGCGCTTACCAGGTTTATGTCGCAAAGCAAGCGTTCCGGACAATAAAGACCGACGGTGCGGCATCGCTGCGACTTGATCGGTTTCCTTGCGGGGGACAGTGGCCAGCGCGCCATCAGGCGGCAACGTTTACCGTACCCACGCAAAGGGTGCTCTGCCAGTTTTGGGCCAGAACTTCTTGTAAGCGGCGGGCGCTGCGATCGTTGTTCACGTGACCAGAATTTTCGATCTGCATAGATCGGCAGGTGTTCCAGCGCCAACGGGCAGAGAGACAGGCGTGGCCTTGATAGGTATCAACATGGTTAAACTCCACCCGATCGATGGTGCGGCGATCTCGTCAACAGACAATGGGACCGCCAATCGGCTGGTAGCCAGAGCTAAGGCCTTGGCGATCGTCATGATATGCCGGCCTTGATACCATTGGTTTGAGACCCGACCAGTTTGCCGGTGCGGCAAGCAAATAAACTCAATCCGCGATGATCATAAGTTGTATTTGTCACAAATCGCTGATTTCAGGCCAGTATGTGCTTGCGGAATAATGACGCCGGCAACTTGAATAGGCTCGCCGATAAAGGCCGGCGACCTTGTCGGCCCCTAGTTCGAGATTTTTGCTTCAAGCTCTTGCGACGCGCAGCCGAATGCCTCGGTGTAAGGTTCCCGCCCTAGACCCACCAGTCGGCTTGGTTGATGTGGTGAATGCCGGGGATTAGGCATGCCGCCTGTGCGATGCATATTAGCTATGCCGCCAAGCGAACGGATCCAATCGACGAACCCGTGATAGGCATTCTTACGGCTGATAATGTGGATTTCTCGGGCTTGTCTTCATGTCCATAGGTGCGGACTGCGAATGTTTGTATCGTTCTTCGGGCCTGATCCGGCAAAAAACCATGGTTCAGATCGCAGGGGCAGTGCCGCGATCTCTTTGGCAGTCGCAATGGCGGCACGTGGGAGGTCATGAAGAATGTGTTATAGTAGTTTAGCTCGATCATGCTGAACGCGCTGCGATATCGGCATTTCTGAACGGCCATAACCGATGTTGAGCACCAAAGACGGCATCCAGTCAAGGAATTCGTTCCCCGTCGCTGTCGGTGAGGTAAACTTTGGCCCGCGTGATGGATCCGCGCTTTCTCGGCAAGCTCGTCACTTCGTAGTAAACGGGTGCATGTGGTGCGCGCGTCAAGGCTTTGCAGCTCGGCGGTGGGCATGTGGTTTGGTGATGTGGGTTCATTAAGAGGCGCCTCTGGGGATGGGAGTAGATATCCTCAGGATATGGAATAAATTGCGGAGTCAATCGAATAGCTGCTGCGCGGTGCTGATAAGTGGGGATTAGCGGTCAGCTTTTAATCAAAGTGACAGCGCTGAATCTGCAGCATGCCCTGCAAAACAATCTTCGGTCTATTGCCTAGCCCGCCTTTCTGCATCGCCCTCGCTAAAGGTTGGCAAGCAATAAGCATGCTTATCGGGCGGTTGAGTGCGAACCGACCGCCAAGCCACAGCAAAGGGATGGGCCAACATAAGCCACACAGCGATAGACCGTTGCGTAGAATAGGGGCGTTTGGCGTCAGGTGTTTGATAAATAGTTGTGAAAGCGGTAATTCTGGGTCAGATAAGTCGCCGATATCCCGCGGGTTTGGGTGTTCGCAGGTCGTGACACGGATAAGGGTGTTTAAAACGGTCCTCTGAAAATGCGGGCGGCGGCGCGCTGCGCCAGTTCTGGCTAAGCTTTTTTCTCATGAAATCAAGTCTTTGTATCTTCGGTCCAGTACTGGAAAGACACGCGCCGGTTGCCTGATGCACCAATGCGCCTCGGCGATCAATCGACGCAGGCTTCGGCGTATCGGGGTCCATGCGCGGCATCCAAGGGTTTTCGCGAGCCCCGGAATCGTCACGGCCTGACCGGGGGCAAATCGCACGAACAAGATCAGCTTGCGTCACGTTTCATAGACGTCTGATGGGCCGGCACTTTGGATGGGCTGTCGTGGGCTGTGTGGCGCGAGGTCTGGGGGTCCTACGTTCATTAAATTCGCGCCTAAATTGTAACATCGATGAGTATTTTAAACCCCGGCCCGCATCTGCGTTATTTATAATGAATCTGCGCATGGTGAACTTGGAATCAAATTTGATGAAAGGCCGGATCAACCGACCTACCAACGGGAAGATACAATGAAATACAGCTTGTTAGCGAATTGAGCACGCATTGATTCGCACCAGCGCAATGGGTGGAAGAGGTGCGGGCTATAATGGTCGACTACATCGACGAAACTTGTGAAATTTAAAAAGAAACCGCATAGACCTGATCTAATGATAGTCTTTGACAGAACGAAGTGGCTGAACCAAATGCTCGCGGCGCTCGCTATGATTGTGGTTGTTTCCCACAGCACGTCCTAGAGGGTCAAATAATCTGGCCGGTGTTTTCCAAAGACGACAAGACAGCTGCCTAACATTGTTTTAATATGGTGGGACGTAATCGGGAACGTGTTTCAAAGTACGATCCAGATAACCACTACGCTGTGAATTACATGTGGGGCACGACGGTCTGGGTGTGAACGTCGGCAAGGTTAAAGAGGTATTGGGGTGAGGAAGCGCCGTCGATTCACTCGACATCGTTTTTAATCCCGGAAAACTGTGAAAAGCTGCCTGAATGTGGCGGTGATTTCTTTGGATGCACGACGAATGATCCCGGCGCGCTTTATAGTTGGCGAAGCACGCTCAATCACAAGACGCTGAGTGATGCCAAGGCAGAGCCGATTTTTTGAGCAGCTGTCCGCACCTATGTGCAAAAATTCCATAGTTCAGATATATCAACGCACTGGCAAACGGGAACATTTGTCGTCTGCTTTGGTTGGTCAAGGCGACATCCTGCAATACGTGATCGTGCAGTCGAAGCGGACGAGTGTGGGGGTGAATTGCTATTAACGCGCGAAGGAAGCCGCGTTGATGTGGTTCGAACAACATGGCCGATTTCCGCTGACGCGCCTAACCCGGATGGGGCGCAGTAAGTTCTTGAATTTCTCATGGAGCCCGAGAACATGGCCGAGCATCAAAACTATGTTTTATGCGAAGCGGAACAGAAGGCGAGCCAAGAGTTCTGGCGAAGAAGTCTTGGGACAGGCGATCTATCCTGAACGGGGCCCTTTGGAAAACCGTGTATACCATTTCTCCTATCCGCCCAACTGCAAGCTGTCATCACGCGTATGTGGACAAAATTAATCTGTATATAGAATCTGTTTAAGGTCAGAGCCCTAGGGTTTTTGACTGGATCCATTCCCCTTTCCCAAAGGGGTAAATCGTGTGCAAGGAAGACCAAAGTGAGCCACCGTTCGCGCCCATGGGTGACCCGAACGATAAAGCGCTTATCCGATTTGATAATGTGAACAAACAGTTGGTGATTTGGTCGCGATGGATAACCTTTGCTAGTATTTACGAAAGCGAGTTTTTGCGCTTCTTGGTCCACGCTGTGGTAAACGACGATGATGCGTTGCTTGCAGGTTTGAAACAAGCGCAGGGAAAATGAACTACGGGCAAAAATATTGCCGGCGCCACGAACAAGCGGCGTGAACATGAAATGTTCATCCTATGCCCTGGTTCCCCACCTATGATCTGGAAAATATCGCCTTTGGTTTTGAAACGCGGCGATATGACCAAAGCGGATATTGCCGTGCGCGGTTGAAGAGATGCTCCAAACTGCGCGCGTCCAAATTTTTGCCAGCGCAGCCCACTACAGAATTTCTGGTGGCAAGCGGCAAAGTGTGAGTCGCGCGTGCTCTCGCCAAAGCGCGAAGCTATTGGTTGTTAGATGAACGCTTGGCGGGGTTGACAGAAGTTGGTCAGGATAGCCAGTTTAACTGATGGATATTCAGGAAGTAGGGCAACTTTGTTATCGTTCCACGACAAGAGAAGCAATGACTGTTGCCAGCGGTGGCGGTTTATGGATGAGGGGCATGATCATCCAGGTGCAACGCGGACAGGATATATGAAGCAAACTTATTCCGTTTTGTCGCCGACTTTATCGGCGATTGAACATATTTCGGCACTGTGAAGGCGCTGTGACGAAATGTACCTCTTGATTGGGGTGCCAACGAGGCCGTTTGCTTTGCAGGATAGAAATCGCGACTTTCAGTGGAAACCAAGCAGCCATCCGCATAGGCCGGGAAGAATCGCATTTCGGTCGATAAGCCGACAGAACGAAAAACGCTGTCAGGGAACGTTCTTGATATCGCATATCTGGCAAACTCAGCACGTCCACGTTCAACTTTGCCGGAGGGCAAGTGATCAGGCCACGGGCGAATACGCGACGGTTGGTCCGCCGCACAATTAACGTGGGAAGATGCAGTAATGAGATTTCCTGGAGCGCCACTGCCGCGTCCTGTTAGAGGATAATATACGCCGCTTCATCTTATTGCAGTGCCTTATGCGTGGCTACTCGCGCTGTTTTGATCCTTCATTATTGTTTTTAAAATTTCGCTTTTCTGATTTATGGGGCTTTGTCCATTCCTCTATTCTCGACTGCTAAGGACGGAATTCTGGGCGATGTTCGGGCATTTGGACGTAGAAAACATTGTTTTTCTAGCTTTCAGACATCTGTACTGGAGGGCTACTGAGCATTTTGAAGATTGCGTTAAATCTACAGTTTTAGCGGTCTTAGTCGGCTATCCAATGGCCTAACGGCAGGCGCGCGGCGCGAGGAATGGCGGTCAAGCCTTGTGATGCTGGTGATTTTGCGTTTTGGGAGCTTCTAATACGCGGTCCTCGGTGGGTTGGTAATTCTAAGCACGAGGGCTGCTGAACAATTTCTTCTTTGGCTGGGTGGTCATTGTGCGACTTTGAACGATAATGACACGACGACCGCTTGTCCTTTTATATAAGAATTGTTACCATTCTGCATTTATGATTTTCTACGATTCTATGCCGGCTGGATCGCGACGAGTCTGATTCGAGGCGCCGAGAATTTGGGGTGTTCACGGCTAAAGGCGTTTTTGGCTGGTTACTATTCCGTTGTGCGCACGGGATTATGCAGGTGCTTCTGTATTTATCCCGCCTGGGGAGTTTGTGAATCCCGTCTTTGCTAGGGGGATCGGGACGCTTATGATTGTAAGGTCTTTTTTCGAGGAGTTCTTTATAACTCGGCGATGGGGCCCGTGGAAGTGCGGTTTGCAGTGATCCGCTTGTGATCCGATTGTTCCATTGTCTTGTTTCAGGCAATCAGAACGTCAGGCGAGGTGGAGTATGAGACGCGGGAGCTGGTTCAATATTACGTCCTCACACTGGGGTTTGCGTTCCTTTATCTCGATGGTTCTTGCTGGTCCATCACTCAGATTTTCAACAGCTCCAAACTTGTCACCGTATGGGCGGGTTTTTTTCGACAAAATGGTAAATGGAGAGTTTGCCTGCAAGAACGATGCGTTCCTGAATGCTGGCATTGGTAAGCGTTAGGTTTCGGTTGTGTCTTCGAACGCTAGCGACGTGTTGGGGACGATGGCGGCTTATCCTGGTGCGGGGGGCGGGTTTGCTAGGCGCGACGCGTTCTTCGTAAATGATTTACGCGCCGCTTGTCATGCAAGAGGTGATTACTGGGCTATCCTGCTTCTGCTCTTTATCGGATCGGATTGAACGGGGAACGCTGACGATTGTGCTGACATACGACCTTTTCCGATGTGGCTATGTGTCCTGTTGTCGTATCCTCGCGGTTGGTGAGTTTTCGAGCGGTCGCTGGAGGAAGCTGCGCTGTGATCTCGGGTGTCGTCTTTGATGCCTTCGATTAGTGGACCCTGCCATCTTGCGCCGGCGGTTTATTTCAGTGGCTGCTGGTCACTGTCAACGGATGATCTTGTTATCGCTTCGTTTACCACGGGGCCCGTCTCGGACAATCTACGAGAAGATCTGAGCGGCTGTGGCGTCTTGGAGTTTCGCCGAGATCAACGCGCTTTCGACCATTATGATCGGTAATCGTGACACC
>Ga0163217_1071170_pt1 | contig 13160 bp, 10 predicted proteins | sample SynspAceP_FD_185933 | JGI IMG/M metagenome (GOLD analysis project Ga0163217, IMG submission 185933) | Saline lake microbial communities from Ace Lake in Antarctica - Synechococcus sp. Ace-P (PacBio error correction) | ecosystem: Environmental > Aquatic > Non-marine Saline and Alkaline > Saline ...
TTCCTTATTGCGTTTAAACGGTCAGTAAATGGCCATTTCTATCGGTTCCCATCGAGGCCTTGTCACCCGGACCCGCGCCAGGCCATGTTTTATCAGGCCCGCTATTATTGTTTCATGTAGCGTGCTTGGGAAAGAGGCTCAAAAATCTTCAATTCCGTGAAAGCAAGAATTTTGGAATAAATAGAAAGGCGAAAATCAAGTTGACCTATTGCCCAACCAGCATAGGCCCGAGAGCTTATTTCCGACAATATCCAAGGGAAAGTGGACCTTTTCTGTGAGCTCTTAGGTAACAAAGGATCAATGATCAACGGGCGAGTTGAATTGCTCGCAAAAACCTGCCGGAGTCCAGATTTAACTCACTTGGAATACTGGAAGGCTTGTTCCAAAGACATGAATCTTGCAGTTCCCCAAGGACCGAGCCCTAAAAGAAGCAAGAACCTCTGAATGACCCAGGTGAATATCCGGAAACCCGACTCTGTGAAAATCTGGTTCTGAAAACAGAATCAAAGAGTGGGTTCTATGAAAAGTCCGTTGAAAACAGAAAATCCTGTTGCTACGGTGGGCGGAAATGGTTTGAGGCCATTAAAGGCCCGTAGCCTCTGTAGGCCGGAAATGAAGTATGGTCAATCGCGTCTGAGGCCGAGAGTCAGCGAATAGATCTGAAATGAAGCCGATCGAATGGGATAGCTAACCAGAAATCCTGAATACAATCCACTGTCCTGATTGGACTCTTTTGACCCAATTATGAAACTGGAATACATCCAAGCAAATAAAGATTCCCTACAATCCGCTTGCGACGACAAAGTTTTATCAGTATCGGTTGCGCAACCATGTACCCGCCGCAATTCACGGGAGAAGAACCCGTGCCGGCCGATGGTGTTGGGAAGAAATCGAAGAAGGAAGTGTGGCTGCATAGTAAAGTGACCGATTTGATGTCCGGGATTCCCGATGAGGATTCGATATTCGATCTTCAATATGCAATTATGAAAAACTAGAACATTGAGATTCCTTGGATGAACTTTTCAATATAAGTAACTAATTGAAAATAAGATTAAATGCTTTCAGTAAGCTCGAAATCTTCCTCGTAAATCTAATTATATTCCAAACCTATTACTACTAACCCAAAAAGAAGCAGAATTCGATCCATATCCTTCGGAATGGCGTGCGCAGTTTGAGCGCCGTTTTGCTTTTCTGGGATAAAGATCATCACTGCACTTTGGTGAGATTGGCCAAAAGGCTTCCTATCCGCAAAAATTCCTTTCCGCTCTTACATGTGGGAACACGGGACATAATTTTCCTGAGACCATCGCATTTCGAGATAAGCTGTAAAGGCGAATGGGGATGGAGCTGAATTGTGCGAAATGTCCAAGATTCCATCCCATCAAGGCAAAGTCGGAGGAGCGTGGACGCTATGCCAGTCGAAACTCTCTCAGACGACCACACTTCTCGAGCGATCCCGAGGAATTGCAAAATTGAACCCCTGCTTGTATTGTGCCGAGCGGATACGGATGAAGAGAGAGCCGCGTCGCGCATAAAGAGCGCGGATTTCTCAGTAAGTAAGAGACGATTGCAGTGACGAGAAAAAGCAAAGACCTTGAGCTTTTCCGACATTAAATGGCATACCTGGAACGACGGGTTTCCAATTTCCCTAATTGGACCGGAAACTCGATGCGTTGGAGTAATATCCGGAAGAGGAAAATTGAGATTCCCGAGTATCTACTTGTCCCATGCGCAGCGCGGTTTTTTTTTCGAGATGGCAATGATCGGACCCTGCCGAGAATGAGCACTAGTCTTTCGTGGAGTCCTCCACAGAAGTGAGACCCGAAGCGGTTCCTTCCGATTCCGGACTGTGTGGTGACATGACTTGTACCGCCGCTGTGCTTCGGAGGCCCAATTGTCCCTAAGAATGATCCCAGAGATGAAATGCGTGATTCGACATTGTCATGGGCGAGGAGCTAAGAAAAGACGACAAGCGATCCGCAATCGGCTATTGGAAGTGTCGGAAGAAAGTGGATAACTAGAAAAAGTGTGAGGCCAGGAGAGAGAGACGCTAAAAAATTAAATCTCCGAGCAATCAAGTAGTGACCTGTATACTTCTATAGAAAGAAAGCGCAAGACACAGAAATGATATTAGCTAAAACCGCTTTGGACTTTGGTCTGCCTGACCGTTTTGAGCGAAAAAGAATCCTGAGCATGGAAATACAAGGAAAGAAATTGATGAAAAACTCGCGCACTAGCGGGTTTCGTCGATGAAATGGCAAAAAAGAGACGCTGATCGCGAGCGCCTTGCTGTATCGACTACCGAATTTCTTGACACGGAATAAAGATTGAGGCAATGAAGCGAAATACCTCGAAGCAACGTGGCTACGATTACTTGCCGATTTTTCCTTGGCAACCGACGGCTTGGCTTGCACACAAGAGAGGCAATGCATCATATCGCATGGCGCATAATATTGCAATCCTATCAATCATTAAGAACGAATTTCCATTGTCGCAGAATTACTCCTCCGGACATGTGGCAATACCACCCGAAACATGGAGCGGTGAGGAGCTTCTAAACTTTCAACAGTTGCCATTGAGAGCTTAATTGATGCTCGTGAAAGGAAGTAAAAAGGCAGACTTACTCGAGCATTTTCGTCGCTTTGAGGCCCAAATCTGTCTTCGAACTTGCCGATGTAAAGTTCGTCGCGATCAACAAGATCGGATTTGGTGAGATTATGAGGAGGATATTATTTTAAAAATCAAGACAGATTCGATGTATTAGTTGCACAAAGGTGAACTTCAGCGAGATTCAGCCATCACCTTATTCCGGTCTCGCGAGAAAAGGTGAAAAATATTTACAAAAATGCTTCAATGAACCATGTCTGGTACAATGGAAATACGCTTTGATCATTTAGAGATTTTGGAAGCCAGCAGATTGGAGAAAAAGGTATTGATAGGCAAATATTTCCCTATTTCAATATGTGTCGACCGAAATCATATATCCGTATGATTCATGAGATGTCAGAGGATTATGCAGGAAGCATTTTACCCGGTGGTATCTCAAGTAGCGATCGGAATGACTGTTTTACCTCCGGAAATGCCGAAACTCACATCAAAAAGCATCCAGCTTTTCGATTCAGGAAATATCAAGAAGTCAGCAGCAGGTAGTTCCATCACAGCCACTTGGAAGACCGAAAGTTGAATGAAGCCGGGACTGCAATATGACTGTGAAGTCCCCGAAGCGGTTCCCGAGAAGTGAAAAGCAAAATAACCGCTACAATTTGCCAAGTCAATAACAAAGCATTGCCGAAAAGTGGGGATAAAGACCCTACCTTCGAGCATGCAGTAAATCGAAGTCAGGCTACCTAGCTCGATCAGATTGAATCTTCGAATTTCACAACCGATTCTGCAGGATTGAAGAATCCGATCAAATTGAAAGCTAAAATGATATACATCGGAAGGTGAAGTCAAACGGCAGAGGCGAAGACCGCGATCATGTCGATTCTATATTCAACCACAATAAACTCGAGATATCGAGCATGCTTATAACTGATGCGAGATGAGAAGCAGTTCTTTGACTAACCCCGTAAGTGTTGGAATTTTATCGAAGAGAAAATACCGAGAAAGAGGAATTGAGGGGAGAAGAAGAGATCTATTCGCTTCAAACTCAAATTTCAATGTTCAACCCATACAAAATATCACATAAGTCAGAATTCAAATGCTTCGGGGGTCTTCACTCTCCTGTAATTCTGAAATCTATAACCTACTTTCCTCTATCCGGGAATAAAATACCTATAAAACTATGCAAAGCTTTCCCGAACCGAAATTGGAAAATCCGATGTAGAAAAGGGATATACTGGATTTGAGCGTAAGATTGCGCTTTTCAAAGAAGGGCAAAAGACGAAGGGAGAACTTCCGAAGTCTCACCGACTAAGCCCGTGTCTATGGAACAGCGTCAACCTGCGTGCAAATGATCCGAACAATTGCCTTATGGAAACGAGTGACCTCCTATGCCCAAGCTCCGACGGATTTCAAAAGTTCTGAAGAGTAAACCCACGGTCGTCACAACATTAACCACACGTCAGGATATTCAGATCCAACTTACGTGAGGTTTGGACAGAAACGCCTGCAGCTTGGGCGAGCTCGACGGGAATGATGTCACCCTTCGCGATGCCCTGCGGGAACACGGTACGAAATGTAAACTGCTTCAGAATTGGCAGGAATAGACTCCAAGAGTATACCCTTTGATGTAACGCCCTTATTGCAGTTGCTGATGCCCCCGAAACTTATTTCATGTCCTATTTTGAAGAAATCCTTGTTTGCCTAGGTAAATGGGTCTGGAGAAAAAAGGTCAAGAATGGCTTTCTCAATCCTTTCTGATTAAGAATAATGGCATTGAGCCTACCTCCAATGGATTTCGGATCGATCCGGAAGCTTAAAAGGAGAGAGCGGGATGGATCAACAGTGCGCGGCTCTTCAAAGTCCTCCTTGGTGGAGGCTTTGGGATCGCAGCCGCCGGACAAGCGGATGTACGGTATCATAAGTTTCTGGAAGTGGAATCAGCTGATTTCATTCTATCCGAAGCGGTCCTCGAAATTTTTGTGAGACCGCCCGACATTGGCAGAGCGTTGCCGAGAAATAAAGCCCGACCATGAAGAAATTCTTTGTGAAAGACTTGGGCTTGGATCATCTTTTCTAGAGTTAGTACGAGAGCAGAAGACATAGAGACACGGCCCTTCCATTTTTCAAGTATCGCCTATTCAAACTGAGGAAATACGTAAGCCAAACAGCTTCTTCCCAAGTCGCAGAAAAAAACCAAGAATTTGATAACGGATTAGTTTTGGAATTTTTGAGCTTCCGGAAGCTGACAAATGTGCTTCACTCAAAAAACTAGCCGGCTAGTGTGTCCGAAGGGAGTAAAGGTACACTTGGGCGATTTTTACATTGATCATGCGAAAGCCACCATGGCCCCGATTGGTATGATGCGCCTATGCGCCCATGATGAAAAATTCCGATGTAACGCATTGCGTCTATAAAACGCGCTGAGATCCGAGATGTTCGGGCCGATTGGGTTCACTTATTCCTCTATCAGGTTGAAAGCTTCAAAAGATGGCCTGGAGAAAAAGGATATAAAACCCTCAATTTGGGCTGATAATCACGCCTGTCCAGGTACTGATAACTTGTAATTCTTGGAATAGCAAGCTCGACCGGACGCCGTTGAACTAGAAAAAAGTAAATATCTAAGATGAGGTGATCCCGTAATTAAGCCTGGAAATCAGGATTTGGTGATCAAATCTCAGGATGTATAATGGTATATGGCAATTGCGGGCAGCCCCAGCAACATGGGCTAATCGGGTTTCAGGTGAATATCCAATGAAAGCGAAAACCACGGGTAGTTTCCTGCAGCTTCAATCCTTGCTTGGCGGTGTGACATCTCTGGGAATGGAAAAGAAGATTGCACGGACCTAAAGTGAACCGAAAAAGTTCCAAGTCGTCCGTGGGCACAGCGTGTGCGGGTGTTGTTGGAGTGTAATTTCGAGCATAAATTCTAATGGGCAGCTGGATTCCTCAGCTATTACGATCATCCAAGGATCAGATGCTATGCGCGGAGAGTCTGGCTTGACACGGAGCCGTGGCGAGGCCTAACCTCCACGTTGGTCGCCAAAGTGAATCGTGACTGGGGACCATGAACCGAATCGTGACCAGTGTTGCATGTGGGGCAGTTCGGCGAGTGTCCGGCGTATGTCATGCCCGACTTTGTGGCGAACTTTACTATTGAGCTTTTGGGAGAAATTGGATGGGCCAAGAGAAGCCATGGGCTGAGGGCAGGTTGGGCTTGAATAGTATTCTAACCAATCATTTATGCAGGGTTGATTAATCTGCCAAGGCCGATTTTGACTAAGGCGTAGGATATCAGCCGACAAATAGTTACGCTAAATATTCATTGCTCCCAATTTAGAATGAAGCATCCGTCTTCAGTGCAAAATTAAAGCTAGACCCACGTTGCTTCCTTTGCGAAAATACCCTTTTATCAAAATACAAATCTAGCGGAGCCTACGGAAAGACTTTGGGGCAGCGCCTATGCTAAGCAGGCATTTGAAATTACGGTTTGTTGGACAAAACAGCGGGTGAAAGAGGAGGGATGCGAATCGGAGAAAATCTGATTTGCCCAAGTAATCGCTGGTTGCGGTTCACGCGCGATCCGGAAACTGAGATTTACTTAATATAGTGAAGGTTGCATTGAACGCAGCAGAAGTCGTGCTTGTAATGATCATGCCTGATAGATCCGGTTTTAGTTGAACACCTGCAGCGCCTAAAGTCTGCGATTAAGATTTTTGTGGCGGTAACAACGTAAGTAGGGCGGCAAGATCCCAACCTCCAGCAGAACACGAAAGCGAGCGTCTGTGCGCCCTGTCAGCTTAGCCAAAAGCATGGACCCATGTGGTCCGATTGAAAGGCGGTGATCCTTGGGCCTCTTATTGGGCGTAGGACGAGGAAAAATCGGAGTACTTCGATCGAGGCCTTTGGGATCTACACAATTGATCCCAGGAATTACCTCGGCGATTGCTGTTCCGGGCTTCGCTGGATTCCGGTGAACCATAGCGGGGCGTGGCGGAGAGTTTTTGGGTGGTGACGCAACGACTTCGGCGGGTGATCTACCCACGAGATCTTGCTGTTAGGACGGCATACAAAGTACTTGCGACACCGTAGGATTTCCTGGATAAGGGAAGACAATAAAAGCTTCCCGAAATCGAGCTAATTTAGATTAAAAAAGCTGCCGTAGAAAAATTACCAATTGCCAATACGCAAAGTGAAAACTATCCGACCCCCGTGGAGGCCAGGCAGATCACGGCGTTTAGCACTGCTATTATTTCCTCACTAAAAAAGCCCCATAGAAAATCGAGAGTCGAAAGGCTTTCCGAAGCATGCATTATTGGTGAACGTTGCCGTGACGAGAGAGTTTCAGCCCTGGCAGAGATTTGGACCGGGAGGTAGTAAAGTCCCAACCTTTTTGAGGTGTCATTGTCGAATGAGGGACGATTTGAAAATCTCCTCGAAGGTTTCTAACTATCGGTCTTTTCACTTTTATCACGCGTCTTCGATTCGCTGCGAGTCCTAGGGCTTTTTTAAGGAGGCGACATCTACTACAATCGGTCCAGCGGTCCTAGAGACGCAGGCCAACGAAAAAAATCGAGCACCGAATGATGAAATTTTCCGAATATTGAAGAGTACACCCCGCCTGCTTTCCCAAATCTATTGTCTTGATTGCTAGACTCTGATACTTAAAAAATGAACCACCTATAATCCTATCTTTAAAAAGCCAAACCGAGCCTAGAAATCATTTTATTGTCGGAGGAAGGTTTGTGCTACAGAAAAGCTCTGAATTTCCTTTGCTCAATATCCAAGTCGCCTTTGCCCAGAGTGACGTGTTCTTTTCTATATAGTTAGGACTCCGAGAGTTCTTGGGAGATTGCAGAAAAAAGGTCAGATAGCCGGTCCACTTTAATTGAGGATGTTAAGCCATGAAAAGTATTCTGGAGGAAAGCATCTAGCATCGAGCAACGGATGATAAAGCTGTCAATTCGACAAATCCGCGGACGGAGCGCAAAAGCGCTTTATTTCGCTGGTCAATATCGCTGATACGCCCGACTCTGTAGATTTTACTTGGGGGGAATAGTCTCCAAAAGGCAATCTGAAAAATCGCCATTTCAACTAAATGGAAAATCGCCAACAGCAAAGCCAAGCGCCTTCGGCAAACTTTTGGAAGAAGTGCTACCGTGAATGATAGCGAATGACTTGCGGGAAAATCTAAACGCTTATCTGACACCGCAAAAGGAGACCCTTGAATACTACCAAGGTTAAAGCAATGAATGAGGTGACGGAAAGGTGTGGTGAAAAGCATAACTCTGAGAATCCAGAAGTCACCTGAAATACATGAAAGCTTCCCTTACTTTTTCAGCTCTGATCCATCCCCGTCATCTTCAAACAAATGTGTCAATGTAACTGTGAATAAACCTCCAATGGCTTGATTTGATCGAAGACCTCTTTGAGTCTTACAATTCTCGCCTTTTCCGCCTCGCTTGATCCGAGCATACCCTCCCGCTCACCCGCATTTTCCAATAAATCCACCTTTCCGGGGATTGTAGCTACTTCCATAGTCCTGTTGGCGCAATATATAAGGTTGTTGTTCAAAAAGGAGCGAAGTTCCTTTTCTGTTTTCATCCAAGCCAACTTGGTGTAGTATTGGAAGGAATTCCCACCTGCTTTCAACCATTGTCATTTCATTTGGCTTTGCCCAGAGCGAACCAGTCGCCTAGCCGCGATCGCTGCGCAATCATGATGTAAACGTAGTCTCGTCGAGCTCTGGAGAGTCTCATAAAGTCCGGCATCCCAAATGACCCATTCTCCTTCAATCGCCGTTGGCCTGTTCCTTCAATTTTTCTAGAGTCCCAGATGTTATATATAAGGGTTCCCCTTCGAATCTACTGCGTACGCGCTCCATCCTGTCCATGTCTTGCCCAATTCAAACCATGGGAGAAATGAATACAACCGGGAGCAGGAATCAGATAGATGCACTCACAAGATAGTTGCCCCACCGAACATACCGTCCTTTTCACTTTGGCGGAATATATATGTTGCCTCGATGGGCACTCTCGTAAATGCCGGTTCGAAATTAATCTTTTACGGTTAACGATTTTCTTTGTCTCGGAGAAAACTGATTTCAGCCGGGTATCGAGCGAAGATTTTTCGGTACAGGCTACAAAGCCAAAATCCCTCAGCTGTCCATTTGCTCAGTTAGCTCTGGAAGATCCCGATTTCGATGCCATCCTTCCAGTTATACAGCGACGACCAATAGCTCTAGCCAAATTCCGCTTCCTGAGAATCATTACCCATGCTTCTAGCCTGCCAGGTAGAGCGGAACCAAGTGAACATCTGCGATGATCCAGCACAAACGTATAATAATCTCCTTCACTATTTCCACGACTACCCTGGTTTTTGAGAAAAGGACTTCCTTTTCGAGCCAAGCCACACATTCTGTAATCGGTCTTAGCTAAGATGGGCTCTTTGAACAGCGTGATCCACGAAAGCTCAGCATCTCCCTGGGATTCTTTCCAAATCCTAGAAATTGGTGTTCAAGTTCTTCCGCCGCTTGAATTTGCTATAGTTGGGATTCCGGCTGCCCAAAAGTTCCTTGGCGTTACCGTTAGGTTCCGATATTCGCTGTTTATTTAGCAGCAGGGATGGACTGAAGCTCTGTAGAAATTGGGTTCGTCTTTCAGCAGTCAGAGGGAAGCTGGTATTGCCAAAGTCCAAAATGCCGTGGTGTGTCGGCCTTCATGAGCCGGTGACATCCACTTCGCTCAAGTCCAAGCGAGTGTAATAGGCGGATCACGTTCCCGAGGTTCCAGAATAACCGAATGATTGAAAATTCAAACAACCAAGCATTTCTGCTCCAGATTGGCTTGCGTCAGCGATTCGGAGTCACACCTGCTCAGGGGTAAATGACAAACCGACAGTATCTAGACTAAAGAAGTTGCTGGTTTAGCTTTTGAAATTCAGTCCCGGGCCAACGTCCTCTATGAAAAATTAGCCTGGGTAATCTGGTCTCTTCTACTAATAGGAGGAGTTTCAAAAGCTTTCCTACCATTCTTAAAAAGCTTGAAAACCAAAATCCGACTGTATGTACTTTGCTTTGTATTAATTTTCAGTTTGAGAAAGTGGGATTTTGAGGTTTTTTACAGGAACAAAGCTAAGCATGCAAATTAATGCAATTGGAAATAAAGTCATTTATGAGCGACTTCATAGCGGTTGGTAAAGTTGATCAGTGTTTTAAGTAGCATAGTAACTTAGGATCAAAAAGAATAGTTGTTTTCTGAAACCAAAAAAATCCAAATAAAGCTGAACAATACACACTTTTATTTAGAACCGGACTAATAATCTAAACCAACCAAATTTAATTTGGTTTTGCTTGGTTGAGGTGAGTGAAAATTATCTGACATCAGACCATTTTAATAATTATTCAAAAAACTACCTATTTAAATGGGCATGAAATCGCAAGTAAATAATAACAGAAACATGAATAATAGAATTTTTTGAACCTATATGTTAAAAAAAGAAGAACATAAAATGGAGATTTATTTTGAAAATGGGGTCTTGAATAAAGAAAAATAAATTATTTGCAAAAAGATGATTTTGTGGATTTTTTTGAATAAAAAGTAAATAGAATTCAAAAAAATCACCATCATCCCATTTAGTGAGAAATAACACAGCGCATTATAGTATTCCCAGCCTTACTTCGTTTGGCAGTTTCTGCGCATGAATCATACCGAAAACGAATCCGAAGTTTTACTGAACAGGACCGTATCTGCGCTGGGAAGCAAAAAATTTTAAACGCAGGTCAGCTTTGGGAGTTAGGCAAGCTGACAACGGGACTACTAGGAATCCAGAATACCCTCGGAGGCACATATTTATTGGGGTCCGCGGTTGCCGAAGGTAACCATCGTAGAGAGATAAAGAACTGAGCGATAGGACTGCGAACGAGCAAGGAGAAGGGCGAAAATATGGAGACTCGAATTCGCCTGGTAGACTTCAAAATTGGGGACGAATGCACAATCGAAAAAGTTCCTGAACACGGAAATGCCCAGAAGTATGGAGCCTCCTAGGCAGAAACCAAACTGGATCTATCAGCATTTTGCAACTTACGAACGATCTCATATTTACCAACCAAGCGACCCCTTTGGGGAATGTCAGCTATGGCGGAAATCAAATTTCGGTAGTCAGCTGACACTGCTTGGGCTTAATAATAAAACTCCCGGAGCCCAGCGCAAAACTGTCTATATTGGTATAATTGGACGAAGCGACCTATGTAGAAGCACGAAGGACTTAGCTCCAATGCAGGCGTCAACCCAGGTGAATCGCAGGAATGGAGTTGATGATGATGGAAATGGACTAAGTGGAGTACGATGTGAATAAGCTAGCTGAGACTTCGCGGCCTGCCAAAACGAGATGACAGCTTATTGACGAACTGGGAAGAGGACCACGGAAACTCTCAAAACGGTACTGGAGCCGGACCCCTAGGTGGTTTAAGGAAGGAAAACAGAAAAGAGCCGTCGCTGCGATGAGTGTTTGCGGAGAGTCCTGAAACTCATGGGAGCATGAGAATTCCTGAGAGCCCAAGTGGCACTTCAGCTAATGCCAATTAAGGCAGTGGATTACTTCACTGACTTTGAAAACAACATTGGTGATTAATAAATAAGCCCAGTAGCGAACAAATAAATAGCTCTGGGGTGGAGGAGGAATACTCCTTCTTAGAGCGCGAAGGAAATTGTCGATTACGATTCCGAGCCAATGTTTGCAGGATTTTATTTAATAGCCTCGTCGCTCAAGCTGGTAATTCAGGGGACCAAAAACAATGATGTACGCGGAGCTATCCCAATCAAACTACGAATAGTCCGAAATGTGATCGCAGTAGATCGCCGATCCCACAAGCAGCGGGGCATTATCAAGCTTCTCCTCAGTTTGGTGCGAACTGACAGTAGATATGGAGCGTCCAGGTTCGGTATTGTCCAGCAGTATAAGCCAGTGAAAGCAACCCCGTGGAAAAAGGATAAAGAGCACCAGTAAGATCACGTTAAATCCAAGTTAAGTATGGGACATCAAATGGAACGTCCCACTACTGGGGAGCGCTGCGCCCCTTTAATGCTGTTCTCTCAACTCCTAAATCGACTGCTGCTCAATTAAAGCTGCACTTTTGAATTCCGCTACGGCCTACTGCTTGTGACTGGTCAGGGAATAATCGTCTCACAGGCCGGGAAGATCTAACCTGTCCTCCTGGTCTTTTCTAATGCACACTCAATAAAATTGATCAATTCAGAAGAGGATTCTCTCACAAAGCAGGCTCCTTTTTCTTGCGCAACAGAGCACGCCGATTACACAGTGAATACTGGTTCAGTCCGGGAATCGAAGTTTGTGAACCCACCAAAGATTGAATTTAGAAAAGAGGCGAGAGAACCCCAGGAACATTTTACGTATGCTTAGATTTTGAGTTCTCACCCCCGAGTATCCAGTATTTCGGCTTCTTTAAAAACACATTTCTAATGCGTTAGTGGCATATCTAAATGTTACCCCTTGCCCAGAAATGGTCCGTTTCTAGCCAAGAGGCAAGTCCCTCCAGTTGACGAAAAGTCGTCCAGAATGCAACATCTCTGCGTTACATTGCGCTGTAGGTGACAATGCCTGTTTTTAGCCTTTGATCCTTCAATACTCCAAAAAGAGTACGGCGTTGCGAAGACGTTTGTGAATAACTCATCCAACCCCGATCTTGGCGTGCCCGCCCAAGTAATTCTCCTTTAGCAAAGGTGAGGTAAAGAACGTCCAGATCCTATTTACCATTGAACTCCAGAAAATCGCCCGTCGACCGATTGAATTGCGCAGAGGATACGATTAAGGTCGAAAGATCAACCAAAAAGTGAATACAGTTCGAAGACGGGGTGTGCGGCAGAGTTCGACCTTGTGGCATGGAGCTGCTTTCTAAAGCGATTTCTGTGAGGACAATTTGCACATATCAAATCAGGGTGTGATCGTGCAATCCAGAAGAGCAAAGGAAGCCGGAGAATCAGGGGAATGAATGTTTGGCTATGCCGAGCGCAAATGAGACAGATAACTTTACCGCCCATTTGCCACGCGTGTCCGGAGCCTTATCGCAGACTGATACATACCTTTCCCCGGGAATTGCGGTAATGCGGAGAGAAAATTAAAGGATATTGAACCTACCTCAGACGCGGGATTCCACAAAGCACAAGTAATAACGCATCGACGTAAACCACAGCGACGACAATTGCCCAGCGGAAATCGAAGCATATGTGGTTTCCCTACTGCGGCGCAGCCGGCACGATTGAAGTTTTGAAATGAAGGAAAGCGACATGCTCCTAAGATCAACATCAGTATATTATTTCCGGGATTTTGATTCCCCCGCATCCGGCAAGGAGCCCCAACTAAGCCGCCTGAAGCTTTCACCAAGCTTTTCAAACATGAACGTAATATCAAATACCATAACTTCAAATCCTACCGCCTCAGAGGCGAGGAAAGCCGTGTTGTATATCGGTTGGCCGCGATTGTGCGTTTCAGCCGCCGGCGGGTTTGACTGGTAGAAAGATCATTGTGGATACCAAGGGTAA
>Ga0163217_1041021_pt1 | contig 13159 bp, 6 predicted proteins | sample SynspAceP_FD_185933 | JGI IMG/M metagenome (GOLD analysis project Ga0163217, IMG submission 185933) | Saline lake microbial communities from Ace Lake in Antarctica - Synechococcus sp. Ace-P (PacBio error correction) | ecosystem: Environmental > Aquatic > Non-marine Saline and Alkaline > Saline ...
ATCTACTACCTCCTCCAAATTGCCCCATATACCCAATATTGCCGCCAATACTACCCCTACTTCATCGTAAATCGTTAAAAGAATGCCCCCTTGACACCAATTTTCGAACTTCTTGTGCGTATGTAAACGTATTGGCAAAAAGTAGCGCACTGCTATTACAAAAATTTTCATATTTAAGTTGGTTTGGTTATTGTGGTAAAAAATAAACGCTTTTTTAAATTCGAAGATAACTTTGTTGTCAAATAGGTTGAAAAAAGTGGTGCAGTGTATTTTTCAGCCAAATGATACTTTATAATTAAAATTTATCCATCGATCAGGTACTAGCCCCAAAAATCTCATGAATTTACTATTTATTCAGGCTTTAGTATGAATTGACCAAGAGAAAGCTTATGCTATCTTCCCTGTTGACTTTTTTGCTTTTGAGCCAAGTCAGCAGTTCTTAAGTTTTCGACTTTTAAGTCGAACAAAATCTTGAACGCTACCTCGGAAAATCCCCTTAAGCAAACGCCTATCATCTTCAAAATTGAGAGTGACCATACCAATCAATATTGGTAGACCTTCTTCAAGAACATAAACTCTAAAATTCAAACGTCCATTTCTTGATTTGAGTATCTAACTAGTACTAGAATAGACTAGAATTTATCTTATAAAACGCAGAATGAATCTAAAGCTTCAGGATTTTAAATAGTCAATACTTTTCTCTCTATCTATTTCCTCAGCAGATACTATGCATGAATAAATAACTCCTCATCGTGACCAAGTAAATTTCGAATACAATAGCTACTTATTTTAGAATACCCAATAAAATGAATTTTTTAAACACCTTTTACATTACATTTGTTAATATAATAAATGTAGGTAAAATAGTACAAAAGTAGTTTTATTTCTAAAAATAGGAACACAGCCCAAATCTAAAAAGCTAGAAAAAATAGCTGTGAGACTTAAAAATCTACACGCAAATTTAAGTTTTTCAAATATTAGGTGTACGATAAAAAGCCTTCATCTTGAACTCTAAGCGGGCTTATCTCTCAATTAATTTTATTGTTTAATTTAAGCCAATATGCCCATCCAAATTATATCAGATTACATTGCTAAAAAGCAACATACTACCAAACTATAAGTAACGCTATCTCGATATTTTCTTTTCTCATTTCTACACTAAACAAAATGCAAAACTGTCAATAGCCTATATATAAAACCATAATGCACAATAATAAACACTATATGTGAACCATGTCAATAATTTTAAGAGCGTTTCAATAAATAACTGCCAATATTTTTAAACCTCAAAATAAATTTCCTTAATAATTAACTGTTTTTCATTTTTGTTCATTTAATTTTGACAATTTAGCCTGCACTTATATACTTAATGAAGTGTTTTTCGGTAAGTGCCACATTTATAGCTCAAAACATATAAGACCCCTAGTTTATGCCAAATAAACCTTTAATCGATAATTGTTTATGTTATAACAAAGGCTTAATTCAGGGCAAAAAAAACTTAGTACTTAAAACCTCCATCCGCAGAAGTAAACAAATGCCATAGGCCTCTTTAATACATGAATATATTAAAAACGCAATATTTATCTATAATTGTTCAGATTATAAAATTCAATTAATCAAAATACCCCAAAAATTGTAATGATTTATAGACACCTTTAACAAGCACAATCGAAAATAAAATAAACATTCCTATTGCGAATATCCTATTACTTTGACAAGGTGGTGAGTTTCAACTCAAACTCCTCAATTTTTAGTATAGCCTTTAAAACCACTCATTCTAAAGCTTTTTTATAGCTATTACAGTGTTCTCATAAGCCTCATCGGTCTTTTTTGACTTGAAGATTAGTCACATTATTACTCCGAATTTTTTTTAAGATGTGCGTCGGCTTAATTGCCTTAATACTTCGTGGCCCGTTAAAAATAGGGATGTTGAATATTAAATAAATGAGTCAGTATTTTGCTTTGAAAAATCTCCTTGCTGAAACAGAAAACTAAAGCTCTTTCCATTACGAGCCACACCTAATTTCTATTTTAATTACATTCTTCAAAAAGCTTCTAGCTAATAAACATCTCCTCGTTATCTTCTACTAACAAAACATGGCCATTTTGTATTTGGTTTTTCATAGTTTCTCTATTTAGGATTGGTGACAATAAAATAATTGATCCTTTCTCACGCACGGATTCTAACAACATCCGTCGCACCTAAAACTTCAACCATGTCTTATTGTATGTACGCTCCGATTCCTGTACAGAATAACCGCATCTTTATTGTCTAATCTTTGAAAAAATTAGAAATATTTTTCTCATAATTTCGGGCATCTAGTCTATTCCCCATGTCCCTTCAATAGAAAATCCTTCCATTCAGCATCTTGTTTCCTTATAAACTCTGGATTACAATTATCCTGGTGTAAGATCTCTACTTTAGCAAAGTACTCTACAAAGTGCGTTGCAAGTATCAAATTCAAGAAACTATATTGACGTTAAATCAAGCTGCTAAACTACTCAGGTGTTACAACCTATGCAGTAATTATAATTTTGTGCAGCCTCGCCTTCTATTTCTACCTTCATATATTCAAGACTCTAAGTTAATGTATGATACCTACATTTGTAGACGCTGGTCAAATTTAGTCCTACTCTTCTTTTCTCGTTCCGTTGGTATTTACCTTGCTCTCTTCGAATTACAAGATTTATCAGACAAAGATATACAGGATCAAATTTTCTACTCACTCCTTCTATATCTATCAAGCACCAACGTAAGTCGCAAAATAAAAGATATAAAGAGTAATTTTAATCTCATCTAGTTAATCCTATAAGTATTGCCTCAGCTTCTGTATAAGAATTATCATCCCCATGAAACCTTGAAATATCCATTCGCAATGCGCTCTAATGTAAAAAGATTCTACGTGAGGACACCGATACAAAACAGAAATATTTGGCTACACGGTAAATAAATTTCTCTTGTGAGCACGTTTCCAGCTCATAGTATAAAACGGAATGGATTCATAGATTGGAGACAAATCTCCTTGTTTTACTATCTATCCTGAAATGATCTGATGAAAAATACCGATTATAACATTCCTTCTGATCAAAGAATATAAATTATCACGCTCATATAAATAGGATGACTGGTTAATGAAACACTAGAGAGAAAAAGTATAGTGAGACATTAAACATTTCATTTATCGGCACCATGAATACTTTCCTGACACATGTTTGCCTTTATTGATTAGCACGAGTCACTTCGAGTCACTAGATTTCGAGCTATTTCACCCTTTATATCATGACGCAAGATCGAATATGTATCAATGCAATAATATTCTGGCTATATAAACTAATAGCTTCTTCAAGTAGTCCACATGCCCATAGATATAGAGCCTCGGGGGTATTCCAATATTTTACAAACACCATTGCTACTAGCTGCCTGGCCTACGTAACTTCGTAATTAAGCTTTGAACTTATTTTCTTCTTCTGCATTTTTTTACGTATATCCATAATTATCCTACCCTTAATGGCAATAAAATATTAGACTTATATTTACCTTCATACACCGACTGACATCTGATACACACTGATATCATCTGTCGGGAATTAAATACACTGTACATCACTATATCAGATATGGTAAAGAGACAACAAACACAGATATTTCTGCTTTTTATATCGACTTCTCGTCGGAGCATAAAAAGAAGATATCTCTATGTAAAATACACTCTAAAGGTATAGTCTTGTGTGTTTAGTATCATTAGGAGGAGACTATTATTTTTTTTATTTATAGAGTATATGATTTGTGAGAAGCCCAAGATTTCACAGTGGCCTACAACTTTTTAACATAACGGTTACTTAAACATGATAGGGTTTACAGTGAGATCGAAATGTATAAATTTTCGTTCCATAATTCAACTAATGATTCCTAAATTATACTTCTTGTAAAAACACTTCTTCCTATCTTCTAGTTGAGGGAACAATAAAAAATTTTTTTACTACTCCTCGAGATAAAATTATAAAAATAAATTGCGTTTCACCAGTAATAATCCATCAAGCCTGTTCTTGGAATAGCTCTTCAGAAATAAAATTAGCTATCTTTTGCATTCGTAAGACAATTGGATCCCTCTATATATATATTTACACAAAAAGCAGACGATAACCTTTAACTTCTATATTAAACTAATATGGCAGAAATAACTCATGGCTTAATATTCCATTTATAACCGAAATTGACGAGAAATCAATCAAGATTCAAAGGAATATTACGTGACATTTAAGAATGCTCTTAGCGATCTACAAGTATCACTGATGCTACATTACAAAAAAGCCTTACGGCCTTAACTACCACTAACGAGACTACATTTAGAGTCATACACTGATCCTTTCTTGAATACCACCAGTTTCCAATTAACAATACCATTTCTTGGCCGATCCGATTTCATCATACTCAGGCAGAGCTTGATACTCCATTCTCCTTTCCCAACAACTGCTCTCTTAAAAAATTAATTTATTTAAATAACGAGACGATTAGTAATAACGTACTTATTAATTCAGAGAAAAAAGAGTATCTTCTTTTTAACCATTATATAGACAACCACTTTGTACTTTAATCCTCTATCTTTTATTGATCACTTTAAATCATATTCTAACAGTTTCCCCTAAAACCCTACAATTACAATACATGAATACGCATAGCAGTATGCCTGCAAGTATATTTTGAGAGAGGTTTCTGCGAATAATATTCAATTATTCTACTTAAAGATCATTCACTTCTCTACCTAATAAAGCTGCCTAAATATCCAGAACTGCTTGATTATAGAGCCCTTTATCTGCGCGACAACATTAAAGATCACAATCCTCTACGGAACTAAAAGCCAAACGAATTAATTCAGTGTGAATCACCCGAGATTTGTAAATCTTCCGTGTTCATACTTAATATACTTTACAGAAAAATAAACTAAAATTCTGATCTATCACCGACACAGATCAAAGAGTAGGTGTTAAATAGAAATTATGCTCTAAATGTCTGCTCTACAGATGTGCGAAACAGAACACAATATGTAGTACCTTTACATAAATGGATATCTTCCCAACCCCATGATCATCAGTATACATAAATCCAATCTCTCAACTCCAAATGATCGCTACAATTTATTAGCTATTACCCAATTTCAACGGTGCCACAGTCTTTGAGTTCAAAATCTTTTCAATTATATTGTTAGCCAATCCTGTTGTAAATAATACCAGAAAACATCAGTATTGAAAAGTATGAGTATTCCGGCGGCAATCAAGCACAAATCTCGAGTACTTATCACAAAGAAGCGAAGACGTTACCACTGCACAAAGAGCTGTGACGACAACTTTCATCACAATTTAGAATAAGAGCATGATGAGGATATTACCTGAAGGCCGATCCATCTTGGTTATAGAAATTTTGACGTTCGTAAAAGGCGATATACCATGAATAACTACCAACAAATCATATTCTATAAAAAAATATTCAAAATCATGCTCCGCAACAGCGGACGTATCTCCTGTTCTCAAAATAATCTCTAATTAGTGTCTTTAACTATCTATTGTATCGCCAGGCATATAGCCATATTTAGCAAGCTTTAGTAAATCACTACTCTAAAGAGACTGCGTACCATCGAGCATTGATTTAAAAATTAATATGAAAATAAACACTATACGCTTTCAGGTAAATCTCATTTAGACTAAGTAAATCTGCGAGTAATCAGCTAATTTTCTGCTTTCATCAAATACATTTCGGTTACCTTATATCTGAATACTTCCATAGATACGATATGAAGCATTGCATTACAATGTAAATTCTGAGATATTCACTGAGTTCACTGTATTCCTGAGGTCACGTAGTCCAATATATTCATATTTTATAGACTATTAGCGCCTCGGTTATAATACATCAGTTAACAGTCATGCGATATTTAGACAAAGGCAATGCAGCAGTTTTACATGAAATCTTTGGCGCAGAATAATGGTCTGAACTACATTTAACTAAAGTACTCAAATTGAAATCTGAGCATAATCTAAACTATCAAACCTGGTACAACACGTAGAGCGCTTTCAAAAATTCATTTGGCATCGTAAACAATGTATGAGAGATTTTCATATCTTCTCGATTAAGTGGGGATCGACAAGCCATCAAAAAATCAATGTATCCAAGAAAAAGAACTTGTATATTTTATCGGGAAATCACTAAAACAGTATTTACCACAAACTCCCATACTCTATGTCCATTCTTGATCGCACACCTGGCGATCTACATACCTGCGTCCAAAGTACATATTATTTACTTACGCTCACATATGTCTGAGTATTAACGCTGACAATGCTCATTACCTATAAACGCAGAGCAGGTATATACCCCTATCAATACATTAGGAACACAATAACCCAAAGCCTTTTAATCCATTGGCAACCAGAGCCATATAAAGGTAATTTCACACAGCCTAAAATATCTACCATTTCTTCTTCTTGCTCATTATCCTGTGAAAAGAAAACGTAAATGGTGAGAAGATCACGCTTTAGGCCTTGGCTATCATAACAAAAATGCTAGTTAAGCAATATATTTCAATTTAAAAACTGCCAAATGGTAAGAACATCGCAATCATTCGTTATTTTAAGTTAAAATCATACAAAGCACAATATCTAAAACCCAATAACGGCTCTACAGCTGCACTCTCTAATAGAGACAATGACTCTCGCTCACAGGGCCTTACCTAGCTCTATTGATATAATATAGGCACTAACTACGTCACTCTATTGATTTTGACAAACAAGTGCGAATAACCCTCTTTGAACTCAAGCATTTATGTAAAAAAATAATGGAAGTTACCTATGATTGATACTGCTTACATCACTACTAGACCCTCAGTCGTGCGTACACTAGATCAAAGAACCTATATATATAAGTTCACTGACATAATTCATACGATATCATCTAATACACGTAAAAAACTAACAATACATTAAATTTTGGATAGCATATCTGTCCCTTTAAAGAAGCATCCTACAAATACAATATGAACTATTAGACCGCCTTGTTAATTTATCTTCTAAATTAATTAGAGACTTAGATACAGGAACGCTAATCCGATACTTGATCCTCACTCTCGTCTTCTCTATCAATAAACGCCGTGCTCATGTATCTCTCCCTTAGTAATATGAGCGCAAAGATCTTCATCAAAAACATTCACAATAAAAAAAAATTACTTACATAGTGACTGCTACCATATAATAACAAAGCCACATAAGCCAATGACTTGCAACATGCAGCTCTCGTTTGCCGCCGACGGAGAAACAACAAAAATGAAAAGCACCAATTTTATATTTGGACAACTACCATCATTAAAAACAGGTACAAGGATAGTCGTAAGCATATGATCAATAAAAAATTCAGAGAATGAGACACTTATTGCTCAGCAGTAATTGCAACCTTTAACGAAGAGAGACATATGTTAAATAATTACATCAGATCAGACAATTGCATGCAACCACTAGCCAACGCAATAAAATACATTATGCACTCTTCAGTCCACACTGACACAAGCTATTAAAGTATTATTGAAGCACCCAAAGAGAGTCACTGTACATACAATATATTCTAAATCGCGATTAGCAAAGAAAAGTAAATGTTCATGAAATATCGAGCTGCAACACGCAAACTCTCCGTTTATAACAGCCCTATTCGAGTATAATCGCCGGAAGGAAATCTATCCCCAATTACTTCCATTCTGCGCACATAAATCCCATGAAAAGCACACACCTAAATGCTGGAAACTTCTTAACACGACAGAAAAGAGCTAAATTTCTTGTCTGCCTACACGCTAATCGGACGTCCTATATTTTAAAGCATTTATTATGGTTTCAAAGGCTCACATAATAAATTCAATTAATAACCTACATAACACACCATATATTCCTTGCGCTTTGCAGTAAATACCAACAATATGAAAAATCCATTGGTTATAAAAAATATGCCCGATACAATATTTCTTGAGCACTTCTCTACGTAGAGTATAAAAGCGAATGTACTTTTGATGTATCATCTATATATATAACACCCAATGATAATAGACGGTTAGAATTTCAGTCGACACTATGTTCAAGACTTATTCTTCACTATGTCAAAGAGTAAACAAGTAAAAGAAGTAACAAAAAAGCTATTTTAATTTTTAGCTATCGATTACGTGTTCTTTAATAATATCTAATATTTATATATATATTTTTCACTATCATAGGTTTGATCTTATCTATTGCGTAATATCCAATAACGCAACACAACATAAAATTTATTTCACTAAACTAAAAACAAATTATATCATCTAAGTATAATTTATTATTAATTATAAATGCTACACTGTAAAATAGTCTTCAATTAAAATGAAAATCCATCAATACCTAAAACTCAGACATGACACTTATTATCATACTCTAGTGTCATTTACCATACATATCACCTTATATAAATTCTCAAGAATACCTGATTAAAAATGAAGACATTTAGAGACTTCTTTGAAGTAGCTTAACAATTATATTACATAATTATAAACATTGTAACGAATCACATGTATCAGTCTCATAAGTCTATATAACTGCGATATTAAAATATGATCAAGGTATACTTTAATTAAGGAATAGCCCATACTCAATTTATCTTATCCTTATACTCTAGTGAATGAATAAAAGTCTCCACATGCAACTTAAGCAGAGAGAGCATCTATTATTACAAATATTATCACGGCCTTATACGCAGAGCTTGTATCGGAAAGATTCATGTTCTTATACATTTATATACCCCAGATCTAATCAACCTCCGGAGCAGATATTCAAACCTGAACACACTTTTAAATAAGCTAATGCATCAGATTAACCTTTCTATCATATACAAATTCATCCTACTATTCTTTCATCTACATTTATATAGTCTGAATTATAAAACCCTTAATTAATATCAATAGTGATTCTCAAAAGCAACAATGAACACTGTATCCTAAGCCATTATACATATAATTAGAAGTAAATATAGAGCTTACATCCTAGACAATTTCCTGGCTTTTTAATATTCACACTCTATTTGTGTTTTCCGTTCAACTACGATGCAGAAATCATCATTTTAGGATTAAAACGATTTCCGTGTGAGAATAACAAGGTGACAACAAGAGATTTTTTACGCATTGTAATAAGCAGTTTATACTGGTCCGTTTCGACATGACTCAAATCGCCCTTTTTAAAGCAAATGTCGACCTTCTACATATACCTGACAACTTGAACATTAAAGTACTGCTGGGCCGTATTTAATTTTCTTGGTTTAATTTTTCATAATCCTGAAAATCATTCCATAAAATTCTGTGATTAATAAACCATATTGCTGGTATTGCCATCGTTTTCATTAAAAAGAATGATGATTTCTGCACTGCATACCACATAGGGACGGACTTAAATGAAACGTCACTATACCTTTTTTCTGATTTTTTTTTAAATCGAGTATGTACTTCTTCCTCTTTGAATATTATATAACAAAACTTTTATAAAGACTAAAGACGTAAATCATCTTTAAGAAGGTAATCTAAATACCTAAATGCAGTGATCTAATGCTCGAGGGGCATAGTCTGTATAACCTGGTTAAGTAACGACAGGTATCTCTGCGCTAATTGTAAATCATATTGGAAATTAAGTCTTCACACTTTTTATCAGGTAGGCGATAGGTTCCTTAAAAGATTGATATCAAACTTGAGGTCCACTATTAACTAGAATTCCTTTAGCTGTCGTGAACGTACTAGCATTATAATTGTAGGTTCTAAAATGTGCTCTTCTAAATATTTCTTAATAAGGATTTGATCTCCAATATTATCTTCTAGATAAGACTATAAAACTTTATTATCTTTTCCATATGACTCATTTTTTCTGGTATTTAGAATAGATAACTCAAAATGCTTAAAGCCCGTCACGATTATACAAATAGGTTTGTTTTTTCCCATTCATCGCCCTTAATAGCGACATTCGCATAGCACCTTAAACTATTTTATTCTTTCTTTCTTTTTTTGTGTAAATAAAAAGTACTTCCTTACCCTCCCAACTCTAACATATGCTCCCCCCATCCTTCTCAATTCTTGTAATTGCCAAGCCATTCCTGTTTCAGAAATATTGATCTCTATTAATGTAGCTTTGAAATAATAAAAATCTTTTCAAATTAGGAGTCATACTATGCTGATTGTCTTTCACCGAAATTTCCAAAAGTGCTTTTTCTTCTCGAGCATGAAAATATGAATTCTCGCGTTGTCCTGAGCATCGCATATTTTATACTATTGCTAAATCAGGTTTTAGAAAATTTGTCCTAATTGGTGATTTTATGGTGTTTTAATTTATGGTAAATTACCTAGTTGTAATTATTGCCGCGCTGTCTTGAATCTGCTTTTTTATGTAAAATAATTACCTCTTTATTAAGCATCGTTTATTATTTCTTGCAAATTTTTAATAAGTTCCCCACCCTTGAGTATATCGAGTAGTCAATATAATTTTCTCATTCTTGTTGCTCCCGTCCACGGCAAACGAGATGAAAATTGTTGCCTTTTTCCCATACTAACTATTCAGTAATATCTTTTTTCAAGTAAGGTATAGAAACTATAATCATTCTAAGGGCTCCTGAAGGTCATGAGAGCGACGTAAGCCAAATTGTTTCAGTTCGTATTTGAAGTTTCTAATAATTTTAGCCTTACGGTTAAATTCATTGTTAAGCGTTTAAAGATTTTCTCATATTTTTCGATTTGGTGATATCCTGAATGCGCTACTAATTTTATAGTTCCTCTACTTTCCGTATGGATGTGGCACTATCCATGACAATAAGCGTACTTCCCATTTATTTTTTAAACCTATACTCATTTTTAAAAAGGAATGTTTCTATCTTTAAGCGATCTTGTGATTTTTAATCAAAGAAGGCTGCCGGTCTTTTGGGTGAACCAATAACGATACCATGGGTTTCTAAAATTTAATTTGCTTTTTCTGCTATTATTTTTTGTCAAGCGATCTTTAAAACCATCTCCCCAGAAATAAGGTATTTTTTTAGATATCCCCATTCCCATAGCATCTTGGTTGCCAATGGAAATTTCAAAAAGCGCTTCATTTCGAATATTTTCATTTGGTCTAGGTTTCCTTTGCTTTTTGTAATATCGTTACAACAACATAAAAGGTATGATCCTTCTATTCCCAGGGAATAAACCTCCACGAAACCACAATGATTTTTTATCTTTAGTCAAAGATCTTCATTTCCCTATGACTTTTTTGGCGCGTCAACATGATATAAAATTTCATCTACCAAATACCATTTCAGGAATGTACATAGGTCTTGAAGTTAAATTTTAAACAAATCTGCAGCTTCAATTTCAAAAAAATTCATAAAAGGCTGCATTGACGCCCTTTTCAAATATCGCTTATCGTCTAACCTACAAATATACCAGGCGGCATAGTTTATTATTGAATCTTACTCGACCTCTAAACGCTTCTTGACAATTCAACCCCTAAAAATCCCTAATTCGGTAAGTGTTTTCTGAACTGCTCTGATACTAGCATCTAAAGCAATCTTTTACCTAATATTAAGTCCCTCACAATTTTTCTCCGTTGTAAATTAACGGTAAAACTATCACGCTTTTTAAGCCTAATTTTTTAGCGATCTCAACACGGACAAAATTTTTTATTCCGTCTGATTGTTGCCATTGTTTGCTTATGACTTCACTTTTACCATGAAAGGCCAGGTAACTCCTCACCTTTTTCAAAACTTTCAAGTTGAGCCGCTCTTGTAAACCTGCAAACTTGATCTTGTGCTGACTTGCAGCCAACCTAATTTTTATCTCTATTTACATTTAGCAACCAAAGCTCCACATGGTCTGATTGTAATAGGTGCAATTAAAAAGGTTTGATACCTTCGCTTAAAGAAATCATGAAATTAAGTCCTTTACTGAACAACATTAGCAATATTCCTTACCTCTTAAACAGGGCTAAATTCTTCTTTCAGTTAATATCTTTTTTTTGAACAAGATATCCATGCGTGCAATGCCTTTTTCATTCGAACTGGGTGCAATGGAAAGATTTACCCGCAAATTCTTTGCCCATCTTTGTGTAATTAAGATATCTTCATTCAACCGTATTCCAAGACCTTAAATCGTTCCGATTCGTTTTAGAGTTTCTGACTTGAAACTATTCCCTGTAAAACGCGGTGTTTTTTTCCTAGTACCTCTTCTTCTTTAAATTCAGTTATTTTTCAAAAGGAACGTTTACAATAAATTATTTTAGGACCGTTGGGATAATCCAACGGCTCTGCCTCGGTAATGAATGAATCGGATCGGCAGAATGATAATCACAGATTCAAAATAATTTTAATTGTTGTTCCCTTACTTTTTGCTGCGTGAATGTCTGCATAGCTCAATCACCGATGCCTTTGTCGTTAGTGTCTCTTACATAAAGCCTTATCCAATATTAATCTAAAAAGTTTCGTCTGCTTTTTTAAAATCTATATTCCAGATCCCAATTATCTCCAGACTCTCTAATAAAATTTTGAAAGGCTTTTCGGTACCTCAACTTATCTTCTGGTGTATTTTTTCTTCCCAAATAGTAAATGTTTTTCAGATAGGTCCTTCTGAAGGTCACTTCCAAAATTAAGATCGTAATTCTCCCCCAATACAGTTTCATTTTTATATAGATATAATCCCCAATGGTATCTGAGTTGCTTTGTTGCGAATTTAAAAACGCTCATTTATTTCTTTAATTTATTCCTGATTCGTGTAAATTCCGTGTGGTCGAGCACGTTGTGAAATCATAAATATTTTGAGAATACAAAGGAATATTATTTTGGTGCTTCTAATATCCGTTTCTCACGGTTTTCTTTGTAACAATCTCCCTTCGTTTCCAGGTCCATTCTTTCCGAACTCCACTTTGTACATTCTGCCAAGAAATTTTTCTTCATCCTCTTTTTTCTTACGTCAATCTGAAAGTGAATCTTTTTCAAAAATGTATTTAACATCCGTTAATCCTTTGAACTCCATCTCGTATTATTTCGGAAAATTTTTTCGTTCACAATACTCGCCTGACTGTGTACATATCATTTACCGCAATAACGCTGATGGTAAATTCCTCAAGATGACTCAATAAATTCATTTCT
>Ga0163217_1014244_pt1 | contig 13158 bp, 18 predicted proteins | sample SynspAceP_FD_185933 | JGI IMG/M metagenome (GOLD analysis project Ga0163217, IMG submission 185933) | Saline lake microbial communities from Ace Lake in Antarctica - Synechococcus sp. Ace-P (PacBio error correction) | ecosystem: Environmental > Aquatic > Non-marine Saline and Alkaline > Saline ...
CTTTCAACAAAAAAGGAAACGGAGAATTCCCTTGGCGGAAGCCATCCTCGGGTGGAAAATGGAAAAGCGCATTCTCCCCCGACAATCCAGGAATATACGCGGTTTTTTTCCATCGCGGGCCCCGGAGGTTTTTTTGTCGCGATTCTTCCTCCTCGGTTTTTCTTCTTTCAAACGCCGCCAACGCGAACCCCCGGCGCGTTACTGGTTTTCTGAAAATTGGCCTTCGGTTTAGTGTCCGTAAAAATCGTGGCCTCAAAGTCCCTGTCTGGAAAATGCCCATTCGTACTTCGGATTCTGGATCGTGTTTTCTGACGTAATCATGGTATTTTGGGTGTGGGTGGCCAGCCCTTGGTTTCCTCAAGCGCCTTTGAGCCCGACCAGCCTGTTTCGTTTGAACGATATAAATTTCAAGTACACGACCGGTTATTTTCAATATTGCCCGCATTGATCGTTAACTGCTATCCTTGTTTGCGCTGTAATGTTGGGGGATTGGGTGAGCAAGTGGTGTAATTGGTCCTGCGAAAACGCGGGCTTTGAGGCGTTTTGGGCAGGAGGGGTTTGCACCATTGTGAAACAGGCAGGAAACACTCAAAACGTCGCCCTGGGATCATCCCAGCTGGTGTGCTTATGTAGAATCAGGTTTCCACGCCGGCTTCGGCAATGTCCGAAGACCTTTCCATCAAGCGCGCATCGATCATTTCTATGAAGGCGGGCTTCCTCTGGGGCGAGCGTGCGGATAGGTTCTTGGCACACAAGTTCCCGAAGCGGCGATTCGAGGCGATGCAAGCAAGCCCCCGCAAATGGCCGGCAGCACCGGACGCGGGCTTTTCGTCAGCCAAAGGCCGGCTAAGCCAACATCTGCGCGAAGAAGCGTTTATCTCTGCGAGCGTGGAATTACGCGGGCGAGGTGCTGGAAGCTTGTGCAGATGCCAAAAACCGATAAAACGGCCGTGCTGGACATGCTGAAGAAAAGCATGAATCTCAAGCGCTCGCGCGGGATAGGGCGGTAGTGTCTAGAAACTTTCGCATTTTTTGATCATGCGACGGCGGTTTTCCATTGGTTGAAAGTTTCAATGCTCGTGTAGCGGCTGCATGTTTCAATTATCTTCGTGTGCTCCATTCGGCTCAAGGCGCATGCGCAATGTCCGCTCAAAGTTCATCGCCAGTCCACAACTCTGCAACTTCCGAAAGGCGCAATCAACTCCGAACAAGTTCAAAACAGAAACGAGCGTCGCGTTCGCAAGTGCCGCGACCTCCTGTCGCCTGGGATTTCTGGTCTGGCGAATAATGCAGACAGATTCGTATTCGTCTACGCGCCCGCGCAACAGCTCTCAGCACGCGGCAGCCGAAATCGTGCAAGGAGCGACCTGTCCCGGATAAAACTCCCTCTTCTCGGACGCGCATCCGGCGTTTCAACTTGAACGGCCTCATTCGATCTCTACATAGCGCGCAGCAGCAGGGTGAAAGCACGTGGATAAATCATTGAGACAATTGCCCACAGATGCAAGCGCTCCCTTGAAAACACGCATATCGGGGCGTTTTACTCGGACCTATACGCGCCCGGAAGGTACCCGGGCGGCTTTCGTTCGAGGCTTCAAAGCCCTGGCGGGCGTTCGGTCGGGGCACTGACAGCCTCGCTGACTTCGAGAGCGAAACCTTTGCCCCACCCGCCTGGTCAGTTCGATCGAAGCGAGCGTCCAGCCGAATATGGGCTTCGGTATCAATGCCGACCAGCCATTTATCCCTCCATACCAATCTCGGTCGTGCCCCGCCTCGCGCTGAAGCGATAGCCGCTTATGGCAGTCGTTGGGGCCAAACTATTCAAAACCTTGGAGCTCGACCTCGATACCGGAAGCGTTGGCCCGCGCTATGCCCATGTCGAAGACCTCATCTGCGACTGACGGGTGCTGAAGCCGCCCTCGTCGTGACATTGCGCTGCGGCCTGTCCTTGCTCAGCCTGATGGCAACTGCGCAGGGCAAGAAAGTCATCGCGTCACGTGTGAATCTGATCGACAAATGGTGGGCTTTTTCGGCTACTGATGTCATCGAAGAAAGTGGTGCGATCCTCAAGGAAGTCGGCTGCGACAAACAAAACGCGTGCCTCGACTATGAAGCGTGCCCATAAGACAGCGAAACGGCTGTCCTCCTTGAAAAGCCACACGAAGTAATTTCGCATGCGTTCGGATTACGTCTGCGCCCAAGCGGCAAGATATTCGCCTGGCTTTGCGCGCTATTCAAACACCATCCTAAGGAAGACCTGCGCAGCGGTGTCCTGATGACCTCCGCCTATGGTTTGCGCGATGAACCTGTCGTAACTGACACCTGAAAAATCTGGCGTCGATCTTGTCCATGTTTTGGGTGACAAACTGCCGGGCGGACCCCAGTCAGGTAAATCATTTGCCGGCGCGCCGATCTTGTCGCAGGTTGAAGTCTCACCCGCCTCTGCGGGCTGTGCGCATTGACACGCTCTCGCTTGCGGCGCTCGAAGGCAAACACTCCGGCTCTACCGGGAACCTCACAACCCTCTCCAAAGCGCTGCCCGTCTTCGGGCCCCATCGCACAGACGTTGGTGAGGTTCCGCGCCGAGCTGACGCGACTCGCCGATGCGCCTCATGCATAGGTCTCGAAGACGTGACCCGTTGCGAAGAGCGCAGCCTATTCGGCGGAGGGTTCTCCCCCAGCAAAGATCTGGAAAGCTATGCCGTCTCTGTATCTGCACCGTCTTATACTTGCGGATGCGCTCGTTCTGCCCTGCGCTCCACGAAAATTCCAATCATATGGTTCTCATCAGGGGTGACCGCTTCGTGAATGGACGCCGCACCCTCCAAACGATGAAGATCTTGCCCATTGTCATGCATGCGTTTCGCGGTGTCCGCGCACGCCTGAAGACGTGTCCGGGTCATTGTGATAGGGCACCGTCGATCCACGGGAAAACCCTCACTGGTGCGCGCGCTTTTAACGGGCAATGGAAACGACAGTGTTGCGCCTGAGGAAAAGGCACTTTACTGTCCATCACGCCCAGGCTTTGCTACCGGAGTGCGGCGATGTCATGGGTCGAGACATCATCGACGCCGCCCGTCATGAGGAACTTCGTCCTGCCATGGTCTTCCGGCGCGTCTGGTGCCGCCGCAGCGCTGCTTGTCATATCCGCAGCAGATGGCGTCCAGGCACAAACTCTTGGAACACTCAAATTGGTGGAAATCCCCTCGCATCCATGAGGCGATTCGTTGCCGTCACTAAGTCAGATCGGGTTTCCATACTGAACACAGCCTGCCCGGGAAGCCCGACTGCCGCCGCGTTGTTCCAGGCACTCGATATTACGACGCACCATTCATTTTCTGGCTCGTCCAAACGGGTCAGGGATAGGAGCGCTTGCGATCACTGGGCCCACCTTGCCTTCGTCAAAACGGATCCGAACCCGTTTTTTTGCGGCCATTCCTTGCTGTCGACCGCGCTTCGTTGCGCAAGGGCGTGGCACGTTGTTTACGGGACGCTGCATGGTGGATCGATACGGGTAATGATGCCCTTGTCCTTTGCCTCCAACAGCAAACCACTACCATCCGCGGGATACAGGTGCCGCGGTCAGGAATCATCCTCGGCCAATCCCGGCGAGCGCATCGCGGCTGAAACCTGCCGAGGCATCTCTGCCATGAAATCAAGCCCGGTACATTGTGATGCGCCGGATGCAATTCGTACCTTCCATTCAATGTGAATGTTTTCAATCAGCCTGTCCCCCGCGCCACCCCCGTCAGCACTTGCAGCAGGTCCGGGTCTGTATGGCACCGCCCATTCTGTCGGCGAGCCTCCCCTCTTTGAGGCGAGCAATTGAGCCCAGGCGCATCGGATTTGCCCGGCTTTGCTTACCTGCGGCCAATCACCACCTTTGCCGGCCACTATGCAATCAATCCGCTGCCTTTCACCAGCTTGAGACTATCGGCGGAGCGATAATACTCGATCCCTTGACGGCCTCGGAACAAGGCCAGCACAAAGCAACGGCTCGAGACCACTGAAAGCGGCTCAGCTTGGCGACACCCGTGGGATCGCGTCAGCTCTCGCGCCGAGATATGGGGATTGCGCGTACGCCCGGAATCTGCGCCCTTGCGCGCAGTCCTGCTGCAATGTGCGCGGGAGTTTGGGAGCGCTGTTATGGACGTCACGGACACTCTTGTCGCGGTGGTCATCCATGTGAAGAGGTCAAAGAAGGTATATTGCGCGACTTCAAAGCCTATCATGGCGACATGTCCGCTCAAGCCACTCGCACCGCGTGCTCACATCCATGTTCCCGCGCACAGCAACAGGCGCTGATCGAGTTTTGTCGACGGCGATTGCTCGTCTCAGAGGGAAAGCTGTTATTTCCGGTACTGACGGTGGCCTTGCCACATACGCTCCCTCCATTACCTGACAGCGCAAGCACAAAGAAACCATGGCCTGCTGGCCCAAACTGAAGGAATCGGGTCTTGCCCTCCCTGCGCCAGATACATTCATTACAGGCCCTGAGACCGCCGACCTCCTAGCCCCTTGCTCGATGTTCACGAAGGAACGCCATTCGCCCTGAACAACGTCTCACTGCCGGCAATCTCTCGCGTTTCCACTCCGGACGCCATTGCGCGCGCGGCCAGCACACTCAGTTCCGCTTCCGGGGCAAGACCGCCTTTACGACCGCAGGCGCGATCGACCTGAACACAACCGCAGTTTATTGTACCCCAATTCTTGAGCATCTCGATTCACGAGCACTACAATCCGATTGGCGACACGCGATATATGGCTGACGTTTGACGTACGGCTGGCTTGCAGCTACTGTCCTGCTTGTTCATGGAGTACTGGAGTCTGGGCTTCCCTGGCTTTCAAAACATGGACGCGTCGACAACGTGGTGGTGGGTTCGATCCATCCAACCTCCGCCACCCCGGCGTCCACCCCTAGACAAAAACCTGTCTCTCCTCCCCAATATGGCGGAAGCCAATGAGGAGTGACCATGACGAAACCAAAACCGAGTTTCTCTCTGAGTTCTATCCGGCGAACACCTATACGTTTTCCGGGCGACGGGCCCGTCACCTCGTTGTTTCGTTAAGGAAGACTGTGAAACGTGCAACACGGCGCGCCTGTCGTGGAGGCCCTTCACAAGGCGTAAACGGTGAAAAAGCTGCGCGTATGTGAATGCCGGGGCAATCGCGCGTGACAACCGCTGCCCTCAAGGACGGCACGGTCTCTGTTTCCCGATCCTCCGATGACACACCTGTAAGACCTCCTTCGACTGGGAATACGAGATCGTGCGTCCGTATTCTGGATAGACGCCAAATGGTAGGGTGAAGGTCGCATTTCGAGGGTTTCGTTCGTGAAGAATGGGAACGCCTCAGCCCCCAGACCTGGCCCGGAGCCTGGATGTGCCGCAAGCCCAGATCGCTGGGCAAAGCCTCCCCGGCGTGGCGTCCGGATGCGGCTCCAAACATCTTTAAATCCTAAATTTACGACAAGCTCCGCGCAAGCGCAAGAGGGAAGTGTGGATTCAGGCGCGACGTAACGATATTGCCCTGCGGACGACGTAATCGAGTTCCATGTTCGATCAAGGCTTTCCGATGGTCCTGCCGCTCGTGCCCGCACGCCCGAACGGGGTCTGCGAATGCTCGAGGGCACCAGCCGCCCCTGCGCATAGAACCTGTCGCCACCGTCTCCCAATATGGGTGAAGCGACCGTCGAAAAGATTGCCATCAAATGCGGTCATGGCGGAATGCAAGCCGGAATACTATGCCGTCGTCCATCGCCGCACTGGAGCCGTCTGTAACGATGCAATTCCAATATCCATCGGTGTCACGGCCACCACCATGGGCGCGCGCCAGTGAATGCGTGGTCAATGGTCCATCCGTCGACAGGATCGGCATGAAATAAGGGGCTCGGTGCGCTTCGGGTCCGGCAACCGCGCCAAACAGCGACGATCGGCCCGTGCCTTGCGCCTCATCGTCGGCACTGTCGGCGGCGGCAAGCGGGTGGCGTCCGAACGCTCTACCTTGGCAGTCCGATGAATACACGATGTGCTTTGCGGAAAAAACGAAGAACGCTCTCCGTGGCCGCCGCTTCACGTTGAAACGCGGCTTCGAAAGAAAGAGGATTTCGTCGTTACCGGGTCTTCGCCATGCAGCGGCCCCGTCCATGATCGTTGAACCAGGAATCGCGCAAGCCGAACAGCGTCGCCGGTCTATCGAATTGGGGATTTGGAGGGGGTGTTCTGCGAAATTGGAGAAAACCTGCCATATGATCCGACACTTTCGTTGTCCTGCCCGGACAACACGGCACGCTGATGAGTGAAGGAGATACACCAAGGTCGGCTACGCGCCCGATCCAGGAATGACGCCGGCGCCCCCTAGCGAGATGGTTGCCGACGAAAATGTTCCGTGCAGCATCCCATAGGCACCGCCGAAAAAGAAATGGGCGCGGGGAAGCTCAGACTGAATGTGCCGAAATTCGCGGCCCGATATATCATATTTCGTGCGGGATCGATGCAGGCAAGTTCCAGCTCTGCTTTCCATGGGTGGGCGACCGGCGAAATCGGTTCCAATCGGTGTCGCGCAAGATCGATTTTAGGCTAGAGACCAAATCCCAAACAGCTTTATGCCTCAATAAGACAAGCGAGCAGAAAAGAAGGACTGAAAAGACAACAATTCTTGATCCACTGAGAGCGCAAGCAGTCGTACGTCAGATCACGCCGAGAGCGGGGGCGCTCACCGGCACGGTCGGCCTGCTCGACATCGCAAGCCCCGCGGCAATGTCCTTGGCTCGATGAGCTTGAGCGCCAGCTACGACCGCCGTACCCCGGCAATATACGGTGAAGCGCTATCGAAGCCCAACATTCACCAAGCCGTGTCCAGATGACCTCGGCGCGAAATTGCACGGCGAAGGTGGACTATGTAGTCGAAGCACTGGCCGATTGACGGTTCCTGTACGACGTGCAGTCGCACGACACAGTCCTGGTTTGGAAATCCAGGGATCCCATCGGTCTCCATCGCTTCGTCCGAGTTCGAGGAAGCTGCCATTTCAGCGCAGTGCTCTTGGCATGGAAACGCCGCTATGTCCTCGTCCCACATCCTATTCAGGATGCTACGGAGAATGAAATGCCGAACCAAGCAAAGAAGCACTCACCAGCATCATCGGACGCGCTGACAAAAGTAAACAAAGTGGGCTGAACGCACTCTGAAGCGGCATTTTATAGGTGGACTGAGATGGAGGTATTAAATCCAGCGTTTAAACCTCGGCAAATGAAGCAAAAACCCGGTCGCTACTTGATGCTTACTCGCCCGTAATCTGATCGTAGCCAACCAAGGAATTGCACAATGGCAAACGATGAACACGGCTGCGCTGGCAAGTGTCGGGGCAAGACGGCCTTGGGCGCAGGCAGGGGAACGTAGAACTCGAAATGGTCCACGAACCGTTTTCGCGGCATTGTGAGAAGATCGCGTTTCGGTTTGCAAAGTGACTGGTGGATTCATAGGCTTTGCGTTGAACCTGCCTGCGCGACTAGGCCCGTACGCGGAAAGCCCGATCCAGGTCTAGAGAGCGCTTAGGTTCACGTTGCCCTTTCAAAGCGGGACATCTGCTCCTCCCAATGGTGATTACCAAATGACTTGAAGGGCGACGAAACCATTTTTAAATTTGAATAATATTCGCGTTGATAGGAAAAAGGTGTCCTGCGTTTCGGTTGCGACATGAAGTGGTATTCGCTCCAAGAACCGTACAGCAAATTTGCCATCTGTTCTCAGGCGCTGCGAGATGTAGCCCGTGTCAAGCTGTTTGAAAGTAAATTTGCCGGGTAGAGAATATTATTCCGGAGCTTGGCGATCGGGAGAAAACGGTGTAAAAAAGCCGTTTTGTTCTGGTGGTTGCAAGCCAAATGCGCCGCATTTGATATAAGAAAACCTAAGAATACATAGTTAATTGAATTATTAGTTATCTGGCATTTCGGATATCCTGTTTCGCTGAGGAATCGAACAAGAGTTCCAATCAATGAACGATATTAGCTACAGATGTATTCCAGTTGCCTCCGCAAGATAAGCTTGCCAGCCTCACCGGGGCCGCGCCCGTTGGTTTTTTCCGATTCCCGGGACGTCCGCGATCAGGAGCGCGCCGGTCCGGATCAAAAAGGGAAGCCGCCGCGCGAAGAGTCCGATCAGCCTGGGGGACTCCAAACTATGGGACATGATTGCGCATGGGACGGCTCCATTGAGGCCGGCGTATCAATCAGTCTTGAAAAAGCTGGGGTCCGTTCGAACTCACAGCATTTCAGAGTCTTTTTTTAGATGGCACGCGGACCATCGACTGGTGGCTTGCCGTTCAGGTTGTCGGTCTTAGGGCGGAATAGGAAATCTTGTTTCGCAGCTTTCTTGTTTCTGTCGGCGCCGCCTGACAGAGTTGCACACGTATTCTGAAGGCCGCCGCACGAGGTCGACTCTGATCCAACCTGGAATATGAGTAACTGCAGGGTGCCAACGAATGCAGACCCGAGACCGGGACCCGAAACACCAATAATGAAAAGAATCATTGGCCTCACTGGCGCGCCGCCAAAGCGAGGTCCTTTTTTCAGCGCACACTGGAGCATGAACCCCAATGACCTGATTGCTCGCTACCCTTGTTGTCGCCATATGGTATTGTTCTTTGTGCTGGGGCTTTCAGAGCCCTGCTCCGATCACAGATGACAAATTTCCTGAAGCATTTGCAAAAAGGGCTCGGCGATCTACCTAATGATGGCGATTGCCCTCAAAGAGGCGTAAGAGATTCAAGGAGCGACTTCTCTCTTCAGGTTGGGCAGTCCTAGCTGCGGCAATAGTCCTGTCCTTCTGCTTGCCTGTGATGCCTTTGGCGTTTTTGCGCTGGACAGCAAGATGGACCGGATTGAATTGCTGCTGCAGACTGCTCTCATTACGGATCCATTTTTCGATCGTCACGTTTGTCGCGGCGACACAAATTTCAGGTCGGCGGGCGCGAGAGTTCGGGTACATGGTTGCAGTTGCTGCACTCATGGAGGCGCCCGCCCATCACCACAGCGTTGATTTGGCGCAGCGGCGGCCAGAAGAAAGGCGCCTTCGTGGCGGGCTCGGAATCGGCGAGCTTTATCGTGAAAGTCCCTCCCTAATGCAATCGATTGTGGTCTGTTTTGGTGCGCTGGCCATACGGATGGTGACGGGCGAATCGGGGCCATGGAAGCGGATGTTCACCCTTTCTTCGGTTTGATCCCTTCCAGGGCGTTCTCTGCTCTCCTTCTGGACATGGGGCCTGTCCTGCAGGCAGAGGAACTGGCACGGGCTGGCGCCCCAGTTGGATTCAGCGCCGTTGCATCGGTTTGTACATGCCACTCGTGTCGTGCGGCCCTTGGCGGAGCGATTCGCCTGGAGCCTCGGAATACAGGCCCGGCGATACGGCGCTGCTCATGGTGGCTGGCGGCCTCGGCCGTCCTATATCGCGGTTCCGGCCGGCGAATGCGCTTGTGCGAATGCGCCCAAGGCTAAAATCCATCGATTTATCTTACACTGTCGCTTTGGGGTGACCTTTCGTTCAACCTGGGCGGTCGGGATATCGCTCTCCTCTATTTCGCGACGATTCAAAAGGCTGAGGATGACAACGTGCACGAAAAATCCGAACTGGAATGATCATCGAGCGCATGGCGCTGGAAGCGAGCTTGCCGAATTCTCGAACGAGCAGGCGTCTTCTGTTACACTGTGCTTGCAGCGATTTCCGGTTATGGCCGCAGGAAGCCGATGGCAACGCGACGGGAATTTGTCGGCCAGTCAGGACATGGTGGTGATCATTTCCATTTAGCGATGAACGCACCGATCCCGGAATGTCTTGTTGGAACTCCACGAACTGCTCGATCAGCATAATCGCATCCTGAATATATCTCGGGTTGAGGTCCTGAGGCCCTGATCGCTTTTAGTAGGCGTTTCAATGGCTCCGGGTGCGGTTGGACGCAGGCAGTTTTGCGAGCCGAACACGTCTGTCTGGATATAGTAAATTTGTATCGAGCGATCAGATCAATACGTTTGGAAGGATGGCGCCGGTGTCCCCAATTATTGAAACTAACAACAGGCGGCTCGTTCCGCGCTTCATGGGTATTTCCAATGCGAATTTGACATCGTCGTTCGACGTATATGGCGGCGCCGCGAGTTTCCTCGCCGCTTAAGCGGTCGCAGGCTGCAACCACTCCCTCACCGAAGGACGCCGAGGCGTCCCTCAAGCCGGAGGCTGTCTTGTCCGAGATGAATGAGGCGGAGCCAGCAATGGTCATAAAAGACGTCGCGCCTGCAGCGGCGGACCTGTGTCTGGCGTCCAGGGCCGCAAAAACGCCGCGGGATATTGCAAAGCGCTTACGGTCTCAACCCGATCAAGTTCGCAATCGCGCCAGAAGCCTGAGGCACTAACCTCTGTAATATTTCACACGCACACCAAATGCAGAGCACAAAGCTCCGGGCTTTAACGTTTATGCTGGCGATGGACCAACGGGCGGCTACCAGTGCAACGAAACAGACGAGCTCACAGAGGCCTGAACTGGTTGATCCGTGCCAACGGTGACGGAGGCGCTCAAAGGCGTGTAAGCCAGGTGACACGACCTTGAAGTGCATTGGTTTGGTAATTCTTCATGCGATGTGGCTCCAGGCGAGGGAATTGGGGTGTGTCTGAAGCGAGACGGTGCGAGAACCCAACATGCTGCGTGCGAAGCGCAGGCTTTCTCCCGTCGTGCAACGACGCATCGGCAATCGATTTCAATTAAAGACTATGTTATGACAATACGGTCGTTGATGGGTTTCACCAGCCGAAGACCTTGCAGCGGAAACGGGAACTCCGTTGTTTTTCCGGAATCCACGATCGGGTCCAAGCCTACGATCAGTCGACCTGCTTCACCTTGGCACAGTGACCCTGGAGTGTTTCGCCCCCATGTGTGCCCGCGTCGACATCAGTTTCCCTCAAATGAGTGGCATCCAAGGGCAATGTATTTCAATGAGAACCAAAGTCTCCACGGTGGTGCGCTGCGCTTGTGAACCGCACCTGAACTGTTGTCGCAGATCGGTAGTTCGTCGATATTTTTCACGAGCGGCAGGTTCAGTCGACCTGCCCGCACAATTGTTCCTGGAGTTGGGACGCCTGCTGTTCGGGAATCGAAACTTCAGTTTGTCTCGGGTGGGTGGCAACTCTCCGTTTGCCAGTTTTGGGCGCATGGGGATACCGACACGCAGCCCTGCTTCCTGCGCTGCCACCAGGGCCGTTTCCGCGAACCGCAAAGTTTGCTGGTCTGGATTGCGCTCCCATTGAAGGTGCCGCGGTTCAGCGATTGTGCCCAAACGAATAGCCTTGTTAGTTTTGAACGTGCTGACTTGGGACAGTGAACGCGGTGTTGGACGGAAGGGGCCTTTTGGTAAGTGTGGCCAGGAACCATGGGTCCAGCGGTGCGGATCGAGTGGGATGCCTCAGAAGATTGTATCGTAATACGTACGGAGGATCGACAGAATCGGTTCTGCCCAATTCTCTTGTCACACTACCCTTCATGAAATTCTCTCTCAAAAAAGCCGGCAACGGGCCGTGACGGCCTGCCGGAGGGAGAGTGGTGGCGTGGCGGCGCTGCGCCTAGCGACGCAAAACCCGATTGGCTCGCATCCGGTTTTGGGCGAGATGACAGCCCTGCACTGCCTCTGGGGGAGTTTCACCCGCTCGTGATCGCCTTTTTGGGGACGAGCCGAAAACAGCAATCAACAGAAGTCTGCGTCAGACAGCATGGAACCGTCCTTATGCCGCGAGCGGGTTGGGCCAAAAAAATAAAAAACGCGTTGCGAACGGCGCGTCCAGTGACCGACGAAATCCACACGCTTGGGGCGCAATCCTCGCTCCTGAGGGACGCAGCGAGCATAGAGTATTTTTCTCTGTGGTAGCACCTTGCCCGGTGGGGTCGGTGAGGAGGGGCTTTGCTTGTCATTTTCCAATCTCCTTTTTTCGGAACCGTCTATTTCGTTCAGGATTTGAGATAGACCAAAATTCGATATTAGTTCCAATAACCACTATTCGGGTCGAGTTAATAGAGAAAGACTATATTTGTCGCCCATCTCTCAGACAGATGCAGTACCCTGGTTGCGATCGCCGACACGGGTAAGTTTGGGAAGCTGCCAAGCTCACCATGTCAGTCAAGCCGAGCATGTCGGCCCCAGAGTTGCGGAAAATGGAAAGCTCAACTCGCGCTGTGGCTGATAGAGCGCGGTTCGCCAGCGGGCATTTTTTAACACCGATCGGTGAGGAAGTTGTCCGCCGCGCCCGGCTGCCTTTTAAAAGGGACGCCGAGGACCTTAAGTCCGTGGTTCCGCCGTCGCAGGATCTGACGGGGCGCATCCGGCTTGGTGTTCTGCCACAATTTGGCGCCTATCTTTTTGCCATCAGTGACGCGTCATCTCACTCAGAGCATCCCGATTTGCGCTGATCGTGCCGCGAAGAGCAGCACATCGATCTTGAGCCGTCATTTTGCATGAACGGGCGCATTTGATGCGGTATTTCAACGGTTGAGGATCATGCGGACGTCGATCACGAAAATTCCTGTTTCCAGGAAGAATCTGTGGGTTTGTGCTGTCGCCGGCACGATCCATTAGCTCAAAGACGGGTTTTTTTTTTTTTTTTATGTGTCCCTGGCGGATCTTGAAGGGCGCACCTGCTCACGTTGGGTTTATGGGTCATCGTCTCATCCATCTTCAGTCGCTGGCAGAGGTCTTCGGGCGCGCACGTGAAACTCAAGAGTAATTGAGGGACAAGTCTGATGCGATCCGGCAAATGGCTAGAAGATGGGTGTCGGCATCCGCCGTTTTTTCCCCCCAGCCGTAATGCTCTTGACGAAGCGCGCCGGATCCCCGATCTTATCGTCCGGCCGCATATGACGCGCGTGGCCAGCAGCCAAGATTTCTCTGATCTGTGCGCAAGCCCTCGCTCTCTCCCAGCCTGCCTGTGTTTGCTGCCGGGGAGCTTCGGGAGGCGGCCGGGTCGATTCTTCACAAGGTGCCTGCGCGGCGGAGCGTTAGTTGCGGCTCCATTTTCGAGGCTTGGCCTGTGGCGAACCGTTAATGATCGTAAAAAGGTATGTTGCAGATGATATACAATGAGTTTTAAGGCAATGATAACCATGGGCGATCTCTACTCTTGGTATT
>Ga0163217_1099314_pt1 | contig 13158 bp, 12 predicted proteins | sample SynspAceP_FD_185933 | JGI IMG/M metagenome (GOLD analysis project Ga0163217, IMG submission 185933) | Saline lake microbial communities from Ace Lake in Antarctica - Synechococcus sp. Ace-P (PacBio error correction) | ecosystem: Environmental > Aquatic > Non-marine Saline and Alkaline > Saline ...
CTGTCGCATGCTCGGGCGAGTCGCTCTGATGCCGGCAGTGGCAGGGTCTCTGCCGCGGCCGGGTGGTGGCGTGACTCTCCTGCCGTAAGATGGAAAAGTGCCAGCCGGCGCCGTGGCTTTCCAGAACTTATCTCGCTCTGCACGAACATGCGCCCGAGCGCAGCAGGTTGTAGATGCGGCCCTTGTAGGACATCCAGCATCTCCACCGAGCAGCGCACTCACGAAAACTGGGCGTCGTAAAAACTGACCGACCGTCTTGCCTCGCTGAGGCAGGAAAGCGGTGAGGAAGGTATTCGTCACTTCGGCCAGCGATCGAGAGGCAGTGGGATATTATGGGCAGATCAGAGCATCGATGTCGCTGCGGAGGATGAGTTCTCGATCGTGGCGCTCACCACATTGGATCAGGATTCCCCAGGTGCGCTGCTTGTCGAGGCAGCTCTGCGTAATCTTCGCAGCACCCTGCGACCCGTTAAGAGGCGTTTTGTCGACCGTCTGACGCCAATGGATAGATCTAAGAGCTGCCGATGTTGCCTGTTTTGGCATTTAGGGCTGCAGCTGGCTCGCAGAGCGGGCCTCGTGGACCGCACTACATACAACACGAACGTTGTTCTCGGCCTTGTATTGGACACGGCCGGGGGTCCTTCGGTTAGTGCGCCTCTCGTCAGTCGGCCACGCCGGCGGTAGCAGGTCTTGAACGCGGATGCTTATCGGAAGCATGCTGAGAATTTTTTAGAAGATCAGGCACCGGAGCCCACGTGCTTGTTTCGGCGGTCCTGTTTTGGCAGCTTGTCGGCCTAGCAGAGCTTGCTCAAGCAAGGTTGGCGGTGCGTCTGGAGTTTGCCCTGCGGGGCCTGCGGGGCGGCCTGCTGCACACGGCTCGGCGCAGGACACGCTGTCGCTGCGACTCTGGCAGCGGGTGACGATTCCTTGGCCCCAGTCGCTTCACTATCCTCGTAGGGGCTCTCCGCCAAGGGCTGGCGAGAGGTCTGAGTTTGATCGGGACGTGCGGCTTGTGCAGGATTTAGAGAAGCGGTGCGCAGTGCTCTTATCCCTGATCGGGCATGGTACGGAGGCGTTGTGGCGGTCGTTGCAGGGGAGTCTGCCTTGAGGTGGGCGTTTGAGGGTTAGGCGCGCGGTTCATCCGCTTACCGAGGCCTCAGCGAATAGGCTGTGAATCCGAAGTCGACGGATGGCGTTGTGTGTGTCCACCATGCAGTTCGGGTATGCGCATCCGTGAGTGATGTGTTCGATTCTATCCGCGGCTCAGGCGCGAAGATCGCATTCGGAGCTCCGATTTGAGCGGAGGATCTACCACAGCTCTCGTTCAGCGGCACTTGTGGGGTGCTCTACACACCCTTGATAGTAGTCGCTCCCGACTCGGAGGCGTTTCTCGTCAGTACACTTGTTCGGGGTGGGTGCGGATACGTCCTAACCTCCTCTTCAGTGATCTGCAGTCGGCTCGCATCTGCCTTCGATCACGCAAAATCCTGAGGCCAGGCGCGAGCCCTGCACTGGCCCCATCTGAATCGCTCGCGTAGCCGACGCCCACCGTAGCGGGCGATGCCGGTGAGGACGCGTAGTCCGTAGGTAGGCTGTCTGGGAGGATTCCCGGACACGGATTTACAGCCAGCTCGCTGGAGGGCTGCCGGGCAGCGTGCTGAGGTCTGGTGCATCCGAAGCAAATACGAGGCGCTGCCTCGTCGAGGCGGCCATTTGAAGACGAATCCAGCTGGTTGGATCGCGGCGGCGTCGAGCGACCACTGTCGGCGGGCGTTTGTGGCTGTCGCTGCCGTCAAGTTGCGCCAATGAAAGTGGTATTGAGCATGGGTTCAGACCGTCGGTCCGTAGAGGGACTCATTCGGGGTTGGCGGCTCCAAGGGGGAAGTACATGATTAAGCTCGTTTTGCAGGCACCGGCCTCCTTGTTTGTCGGCAGCTGAGGCCTCGATGGTGTAGGTGCACGTCGCGCACGATCGCCAACCTCCCCCCGGGCGGGGCCCGCGGATTGTCTTATCCGGTCGTTATAGGTGAGGCTACGGCCTATCGTGGCACTGTGCAAGCTCAAGGCGGTCGATCACCGTCGTTTTTCGCTCGCCGTTCATACCGCAAGACCATGCGCCGCTCACGGGGCGAATCGGGTGAGATGTAATGGACCCGGTTTTGCTTGCGGGTTTGGAAGCGTGCAAGCTGGTGTGGTTCCCAAGCTGAGGGGCGGTGTAGCCTCGCTAATGGCCAGCTTTTGGGTCATCCGTCGCCCCTTCCCGCGAGCATTTCAGTCGCGGCCATCAAGTCCGTAGGCCCAGCTGGCCCAGAGCATAGAGGCTCACCACGTGCGAATCACGGCCTGCGGTGGATCAAGAGGCCCATTCCCACCAAGCGGTAGGCTTCGAAACTGCGGCACATCTTATCAGCGGCATGGCGCGAGGCCGGCATGTTCCCATCGACAGCTCTTCGCGGTAGTGGTTATGCGAGATGGGGCAGCGGTGATCAGTAATCGGCATCAATGTGTGATAAACGCGGATCCGGGCCCTCGACGCGGCGATGGCGGTGCAAGTTACACTCGGCGCGTGGGGAAGTGCACGTTCGGACAGAATAAGGGTACTCGTGCAGGTTCGGACGAGGCTTTGATCTGGCAAGCACCCGGTGCACGCGATCGCTGAAGGATGCGGCCTGTTGATTTAGGGCCCTGCTAAGCCAGCCATAGCACGCTGGAGACCCATATGAATTCTCACCAGTCGGTCGCGCGTACGCAGGCGCGGGCTTGGCGGGGCGATCTGGCGGCCGGATCACGTGTAGATTCGTCCGCTGGATGTACGAATCTATGAGACGATAGCTCAGTCAAGAGCTGAACGAGCAACACTCGTCATGGTTGATCGGAGGCATCGAAGCGAATGGTGCCGCCACCCCTGGGCCGAAACAGACTATTCCTGCCTCAGGTTGTCGCGCGAGGGGCTTCGTCTTCTTTCAAAGCCACTACGAGAGACGGAAGGGCCACAGAGATCGCTGCCCACAGACCGGAGGTGAGCTGCCTCTTTCTGGTATGGGTTTGGAGGCCAGTTGCGATCCTTGGCCGGGCCGAGCGTCAGCGCAGCCGAATCACTCTCTGCGTGTTCCATTCTGCGTCAGATGTTGAAGCGGCTGAGGGGATGGGTGTAGAAGCAACGTGGATGTCAGCGACTCGGATCTCGACGCAATTGAAGCCCATGAACCGCCGCTTTGCCGGTGGTGAGGTGACTGGCGCCGCCTTGTGGCCTTCGCGTGCTGGTCGAGTTCGATTCTGTCGGTGGGACAGAACGTGCAACGTCGCTTTCGCTATAGGAGACGCCGCGGGGATCAGGCAGGCTCACTCTGGTGGGATTGTTGCCTTGGCATCGAGGTGGCGCTAACATCCGGGCCTGCAGGCTGGATCTCAGATCGCTGCGATTGCGGCAACATCCCTGCCAAACTTGTAGAGAATGGCCGGCTTGGCTGATGCTCTATTCGGGCTTCTCGCTACAATGCCACTTGATCCCAACTGAGTCGCGGACGCAGCATGATCCTTTGCAATAACTCACGTCATGCCCAATTGGTAGGTGTCTTCGGGGTAAAACACGCTGCAGGGAGCTGCTGCTGAATGGCGTACACGTTCCTTAAAAATGGCAGCTGATATTGGCCCCTAGCCCACATCTTCGTTGGGTGGGTGTAGGCGGCTGGTGATGCGCACAGCCCCTGGGTTCGCTAGAAGGGCAAAAACTGGCGCGCGTTCTGCCGTGTCGATCAGTGGGTAGTGCTGCTGCTATACGACTGCAGCTTCACAGCATCGCCATCGTCAAAAGCTGCTGAGTGCCTGATCGAACGGATGCGCTGAGTGGTAGCTGCACGTATCGGGCCGAGTGTTCAAGAAGAAGCTGTAGCTTGCCAATCGACAGTTGAGAACATCGTGAAGACTATCGTAAGAATTGCAATTCCCTGTCTCTTGCGTCAATTCTTGGATCAGCCAAGGTTGGGTGCAAATCCGTTAGTCTCATGAGCGCAATTCCATAACGTGGTGCGCTGAGCTGGGCTGGGACATGGACTCATATCAATACGCTCCAGCAATGGCGCATCGCATCCTCGCGGTGCGTGCGAAAATTAGGGTGCTGACCCTTACCGTGCAACGAACAGGCTGGCAAAATCGCGTTGCGATGGATTGATCCGATGTTCCGGCTGAGGTTTAAGCTGCCAGCGAGATCCTTGTTTCAGGGCAACACTCGTCTGGTCGATCCGCTGGACAATGTCATACAAGAATGGCAGTAATAGACAGCTTGACAGCAGATGTGCGGCAAACTTGAACAACTTGCAGACTTCTCTGGAGAGCAGAGAGTTCGTCAGGCGAATGCACCAAGTATCATCTGTATTAATCTGATAATCCGGTGAAATTGCTTTGATGCCTTTGTTGAACAACTTTCCGATCCGGCATTACTTTTGTTTGGCGCGGATGCGCCAGTCTAATGATCGACGCTTGCGGATGCGGAAGGTGGGGCTTGATTAAATTGTTGAAGGATGGGACAATGTTCAGACGCTCAGGAACCATCTCTGAAGGAATAATAAGATCTTCGCGACAGATATTGAGACTGCCGTATCTAATTTATTGCTAAAGGCAATGTGAAACTTTGGAGACTCCATGGCACCAGGTATATCTTTTCTTGTTCAAGTCAAATGTCTGTGTAGACATCTGTCAAGCAGCCATGGCATGCAAATGTTAGTTGATTCCAAGTAGCTAGCAACGCAATACATGACAGCCTTCACAAGAGCCCTAGTGATATGCGGGCATCAGACACTGTTCGAGAAACCATTGCTAGCCATCTCGTAAAACGCGCTTGATCTGTTTCATCAATTTCGCATCAGGGCCCTTGATTTGTGATAGAGGGGTGTTCATCTTCTGCAAAGCGGAACGCATGAACGAGAATCGTCATCCGTGGTTACTGAATCAGAAGCAATAGCGAAACTTTATTCGCACTGACAAATCGGTTCACTCTCTCTGCGAGACTTTCGAAACCAGAAACGATGTCGAGGAGTTTACCGGTGATCCGCATATCGCCGACTGCGTCGTGCATAGCTTCAAAGTCATAGAGGCGCTCCTCGATGTGTTCTCCCGAGCGTGCATGGCTGCGAGTCGAGCAAAGCATTCTGTGCCAACGATTCGATCCGGCCGGATAGGGAGAGGTGGAAGATTACCTGCACGATGTCTGCGAAAAGGCGGGCAGCGGATGTTGTTCTCATCGGCTCCGCACGATTCCACCCATACACCTTGCAGATTCGCAGCCAAGGAGAGAGGGATTAAGGGCAGGAAGCCTGCCGACCTGTGTCCGTCCGATCTTGCTGTGTTACCAAGTTATCTTGCTGCGACGATCCATCGCCACGTGCGGCGTCCTGCCCTTAATACTCTTGGCTGCGAATCTGCAAATGGCGTGAGTGATCGTGCGGTGAGCCGATTAGACAATCAGCGCTGCCCGGCTTTTCGCACTCGTGCAGGAGTATCTCACCTCTCCCTATTCCGGGCCGCGGTTGATCGTTGGCCAGCGTAGAATGGCTCGACTGCAGCATGCCCGCCGGAGAACACAATGAGAGCGCTCTATGACTTAATGCTATGCACCGACAGCACGGCGAATGCGATCACCGGTGAACTCCTCGACATCGTTTCTGGTTTTCGAGCCTTTCGGCAGAGAGAGTGAACCGTTTGATGCCAGTGCATACAGTTTTTCGCTATTGCCTTTATGATTTTCAGTAACCAGGATAGGACGAGTTCTCGTCATGCGTTTCCCGTTGAGAAGATGACACGCTCTCATCACAATTCAGGACTGATGCGAGACATTTTGTGAACAGACAGGCGTCGTTGTAACGAGATGGGCCTAGCGAAGGTTCTAGAAGCAGTTGCTGCTGACCTGCCAATCACCCTAGGCCTTGTGGAAGGGGTGTTTTCAATGATTAGCCGTTGCTAGCGACTGGATCAACTACATTCATTCATCGCTGTTGAAAGATTGGCTATCACAGACATTGACCTGACCAGAAAAAATATTACCTGGTGCGTCACGAGATCTCAAAGTTTTCCTTTCTTTAGGCAATAATTTATATGGCATCTCAAATTGTGCGAGATCTTGATTGCATTCCGTAGATGGTTCCTGAGTTCGAACATTGTTCCCATAATCACAATTGATCAGCCACCGTTTGCGATCGCAGCGTGCTATTCAGGACTGGCGCACCGCGCACAACAAAGTAAGCGGACGAGTATTGTTCACCCAGAGTCGATCAAGCATTTCACGCATTACAATTAAATACTAGATGGATTGAAGCTGTTTGGGGGGGGGGGGTTTTGATCGCCTGAGAAACTCTTCCTGCCTCCAGAAATGGTTGTCAGAGTTGTTCAAAGTTTTGCGCCATCTGCTCTAGTCAACTGCAATTACGCCCATATCATGACTTTCCAGCGTCGCCAGAGAGTGTGCATGAACAAGGGATCGCTGGCAGATTCAACCTCAGCGCGGAAACATCGGGATAACTCCATCGCAACGCGATTTTGCCATCCTTCGTTGCACGGTAAGGGTCGCGACCCGTAATTTCGCGCACGTCGATGGATGCGTTGCAGCTTGCTGGAGGTGATTGATTGAGGTCATGTCTCCAGCAGATCAGGAGCTCACGTGAATGCCTCATGAACTAACGATTTGTGGACCAACTGGTGCATCCAAGATTAGACCGCAGAGGACAGGAATGCATTAAATAAGTCTTCCGGAGGTTGCACAATTCGATTGCAAGCTACGCGTCTTTCTGAAATCATTCCGGCCGAACGGTTGCAAGCTACCACACTGCCGTTCGATCAGCAATATCAGCTTTTGAAACATGGAGGCGTGAAGGCCGCAGTCGAATAGCAGCAGCCTACCCATTGATCGACCGTGCAGCGCGCCCGTTTTTTGCCACTTCTGAGGATGAACCAGAAGGTGTGGCGATCACAGCACGCCACACCCGCCAACGAAGAGTGGCAATGATCATTGCATTTTTTAAGGGAGGTGAGGTCATTCAGAGCACCCAGCAGCGTGTGCCCAGGATACCGTACCATTGGCTGACGCTGCCGTATGCAAGAATCATTGCCTTCGTCTCGCGCTCAGCTTGCGATCAAGTGCAATGTAGCCGGATAGCCGAATAGAGCATCAAGCCAAAGCAGCGGCATCTCTACAAGTTTGGCCAGGATGTTGGCCGCAGATCGGCAGCGATTCTGAGAATCCAGCCGTCTGCAGGGCTGCGGGTAGGGGCCAACCGCTCGATGCCAGCAACACCGCAAGCACGAGCCCGTGATACCGCGTCCGATAGCGAAGCGATCGTGCAGGCGTCTGTCGCACACGCAAACTCGAACCGAATGAGCAGCGAAGGGCCCCCAGGTCCGGCGCATGGCACTCACACCGGCAAAGCGGCGTTTATGCTTCAAATTGGTTTCGAGGATCGAGGCGACGCGATACGGTGCTCTGCTGCGACACCAGCGCAGCCGGCTTCCGAACGGACGCGAGGGAATAGCTAGTGATTCGCTGCCTGGATCCGCTCGGCCCGGCCAGTGCCACCTGGCGCTCACCCTACAGGGAAAGAGCGCTCACTCGGTGGGCAGCGATCTCGGCTTGCGTTCTCGTAGTGCGTGAGAAGCGAAGCCCGGCGTCAAAGCCTGAGCAACACGGTGCGGGCGCTGGCGCAGCATCGGCTGCTGCCGACACCATGGCGTTGGGCGTTCGGCTCTGAGGCCGGCTGATCGACAGCCGGGGATTGCGTCAGGCCGATCGGCCGCCACGATCGCCCGCTAAGCGCGCTGCGTAAGTTCGGACGCAGCTGGCGGGATCAATGGGGCGGCGGTGCATGGGCGGTTACAGGCCACCAAAGGGCCAGCAGCTTCAGCTGAGCGTTGCCACCGAGGCTGCAGTGCCCCAGGACAAAAGCCATGGCCGAACTGCGCGACCCTTCGTACGACGGGCCTTCCCTCTGCGCGCGAGTGCACTTGCAGGGGCGCGATCCCAGCCGGGGCCCCCCCCCGGGGGCCTGATTCTTGTCGACTGATGCGCGGATTACGATCCGCGCCCTGGCGCATCAGCTTACGCGAGTCGATTGGAAGTCTGCGCGGCCTGGCGCGATGCCGCATGATCAAGGAGCGTGTTCCGAGAGGCTACCGCTTGGTGAGACTAGGAGCGCTGAGCACCCCCGCCTGGCCCGATGATCGGAACGTGGTGATATGCCTCTATGGCGTCTGGGCAGCTGGCGCTACGTGACTGCCGGGGCGACGTGAAATGCTCTGCGGAGGAGCGACGGATCACCCAAATGGCCTAGAGACGACACGCGCCCTCAGCTGGCCACAGCTGCACGTTCCAAACCGCAGGCAAACGTGCCCTAGACTCCACCTGATCGCGTGAGCGCTGCCTGGCGAAGACGCGAGCAGCGAAAACGAGCGAATGCCAGGCCTGCTGCCGATGCAATCGAGGACGCAGGCCAGACCTACGACAGCATCGACGACGCCTCGGGGGAAGTGGCAGTCAAATACGTGCGCGCTGCGACCAGAGCCTCAGCGGCGACAAAAGGAGCTGCTGCTGCGCAAACGCTATCTGGCTCTCCTTGAGCGCAAACCGAGAGTCGCTACGGTGAACGGCAGCCGACAAGCCCAAGCCGCGACATGGTCGACGCCGCCGCGATCCAAAACGCTGGTGATGCTATCAAAGGCCGCCTCGACCGCAGCGCCTGTATTTGCTAGAACGGATCAAGAAACGCACAAGTCAACGCCTACCAGACGCGCTCAAGCGAGGCTGGCTGGAAGAAAATCCGTGGGAGAGCATCCTCGCTCAAAGCGATGCTACCGGCTACGGGCTTTTCTACTTTTTTGAATGGATCACTACGACCGAGCCCCACACACAACGCCGGGACACCAACGGCCCGGCGTTCTGGACAGGGAGCTAGCGGGAGCAGACGATGGAGTGTTGCACAGGCTGAAGGCTGGCCCTAGACAATGATCGAGAGAGGCAGGATCAACTGAGAGGAGGTTGGAGTGAATTCACCGCACCAAGGTTTCTGACCGAAGAGACGCTCGATCGGGAAGCGACTACTGAGATCAATGCAAGCGACTAACACCGCCGCGTAAACGAGAAGCATGCTAGGTTATCGACACTTCCAGATTGTGGGAGCTCAGCGAGAATCTGTACGCTGCTGACGGGCAAAGAGATACGACACATCACTAACCGGATGCGCATACCGATGCTGATATGCACACAAAGACACGCACTAAAAATGCAGCTTCTCCGCACACATGGTAATCTGTGAAGCCCCGCTGTGCGACCTGCAAAACCTGCCCCTCAGGCAGACTCCTCAGCGCGCCAACCGCTCCATCTGGCCGATCAGAGCACTGGACGACTTCCTCGAACCCTGGAAAGCTCGGCGCCGTTAAAACAGCTCTGCCCAGCATTAGGCCATTGGAAGAACCATTAAACGAGAGTGAAGGGCGCAGGTGGCCAAGAAGGAATAGCACCCCGCACCGAGGGTAGCAGTGACGCAGGATCCTGGCCCGGCGCGCCTGAGCGGTGGTGCAGAGGCCGCGCTCCCCAGGCAACCGCAAGGGCAAACTCAGCACGCGACTTGGTTACGAGCAAAGACTCTGCTACAGCTCCGCAAGCTGCGCAAAAGATCACTATTCTATGGTACTGCGCCTCTCTCAAGCTAGAGCTCACCTGAATTTCCTCAATACATAATCAGCAGCGTTGATAAGCAGCGTGACTGCTCGCCCGGCTTATTGAGCGCTACAGGGCGCCAACCGGAAGACCGAGAATACAAGACCGAAAACATGTTCTGGCCGGACCATCCCGCAGGAAGCAGATGCGAGCATAAGCAAAAGGCAGAATGTCAAGCTCGGGGAGCTAATTAGGTGGCGAGACGCGACAACAACCGACGGCCTCAAAGGGTGCCTGCCGAAGGATTACGCCAGAAGCGGCCTCACAACAGGCCAGTGTATACTGATAGTGATGAGACATCTCGAACTCACCGCGCCAGCGAAGGCGAAGCTTGTCTGCGAAGAGCCATCGTCGTTGATCTGCCTGGACGGGTACAGATAACTCCTCATCCTTATATGCAATCAGCGAGGGTACAAAGACGGGCGCCACATTCAACAAGCCAGTATTGTGGTGCGACTGACTGGTGAGATGCTGGAGCTACAGGCGCATATCTACGAACGCTAGCTGCGGACGAAGCGCATGGTAGATGCGAGCGATAAGTTCGTGGAAACCGGCGGCTGGCGAATACCATATAACGCACAAGAAAACGCACAGAACAAAGCCAGGCTTGAGTCATGCTGCCCGCGCGCATCGAGGCCGACTTCGCCCAGCAAATGCCCGAAGTTCCGCGCGACATCAATCCGATCTGCGGGCGATATTAGTGATGCCAATCCGCCCTCAACGCTCGCTGGTTCCGCAGAGAGACGTGGCTGGCAGTAGGCGTCCGCGAAGGGCAACGCCAACTTGCGGGTGCAGCATTCATCCACCCTGTCCGCCCGGCATGCCGCTTGTGCTAGCCCGGATGCATGGCTCCAACCAGAGCGGCGAAGGCGAGATTCGCCCGGCTATCGAGGCGGATCTGGTGACTGCTAATGGTGCGCGCCGGCAGCTCTTTTACAGCACCAGATCGTGTGCTGTCCTGACGAAGAGTCTATGTCTCGGTGAGAGCAATCGAGGCCTTCCGCGATCGGCGCGGCACACTTGTTACAATAAACGAATGCCGCAAGCTCGGCAGCTGACATGGTCTCGGGAGCTGCTTGATGCCGCGCTGGGAAGAAATCCACAACTATCACCATGGCGGGAGTCCAACGCGGAGAACTACGCATGTGCGGGTCTGCAATTCCGCACCACGCGAGAGTTGCGGCCCATGGCCAGTGCTCACCGGGAGGTATGTGGGGGGAGAAGTGAAGACGGGAGCCGTTTGAGGTGAAGAGCGCGGCTGTGGAGCGGAGCTGGAGCTCGTAATGCGATCGGCGAACGAGCAGGCATTAGGCAACTGAGGGTTGGGTAAGTGGGAAGATCTAACTACTCGTATTGAACAGTCCATACGGGAAGACACACTGATGCGATGAGAAGGAAACTTCGAGGTCAGATCATTGTCACCACGACAATGGACGAGAAGGAAGACATCACACACGCACGCCACCTCACTGAATAGGCGCGATCAGTTTAGAGCTCAAAGATCCGCGAGTTCGTTTAATGGTTTCGTGCATCGCTCCGATGAGAAGCGTTATCAGCTGCCGCGATGCTCACAATCAGCATTATAATCAATCGATGTGGACGAACGATTCAGCAGCGAGTTCATAACTACTACACTAAACCAAGCGCAAAATGAGATATACGAACCCAAGCAGCATGCGTTCAGCGCACAATCTGAATAAAGACATTTCTCGCAAGCTTGAATCGCGCTAACACCCTCGCAGAGCCAAGCTGCGGCGGTGCTGGGGGCTGACGACAGATCGAGTGAATCGCGATAAGCGACGCTGAGGAATGGCGGGGCGGTGTTCCAGAGCTGGTTCGTGGATTCGATCCTGTGCGAGCACGCTAGGATGGGCGGAGAACTGTTGGCTCGATCAACCTGCTGCCAGGTACCCCGATCCTTGAGATCCGTCGAGACTTCAAAGGGATTGGAAGTCCAATTCGAGATCACGATTTGCTCTTGAGAAGGTATTGTGATATAAGGCCCACAGGCTACATCGGCGCCCACCAATGCGGAGGAAGCCGTGTATTCTTGGGATAAGACCTTACACGGAACGGTCTTGATCTCAGACGAAAATATAGCATAATCATGATCAGCTGGTAAACATTGGACAAAACCGTAACTAAAGTGCGTGATATTGTAATTCAGTTATGTAAAAAAGCCAGACACTATGAATTCTTTCCTATCCAGGACTGAGAGTTGCTCGGACCAGGCGGCGCTGATTCGGACCAGACAGAAGGCCCCTCACATTTTGTTTACATTCGTTGATTCCCAGTTCGCGCGATATACTATTTACATGATCAATCACGTTCATGACTTGGCGCATATCGTGACGATCCTCTGAGTCAAATTATCTCAGATCTACTTCGTTAATACTCGCCCAGCTTTGAAGAAAACTTAGGGTCTTTGTCCGTGTAGATCCTACTTTGGACATAATTTTCATTTTTATTCTAACTCTATAATGCGCAACGCCTTGGCCTACATCGTAGAGCATTCTACGATGTTTGACTTCAAGCCTTCTGTGAGGGGAGCTGAGGTGGCCATGGTACACTTTGACTTGCCGAAGAGAGCAATCGCACCTTGTTAATTCATTCATAGATGCCAGTGTCAATTATATATTGATCGTTCGGACGCAGCTAGGGATTGCGTGTGCTGGAAGTCGACTATGTGTATTATCGATAAGCGCAGTTTGCCGATTAGTGAGATCTACTGGTGGCGGTGGCTCTATACTGCATACCGAGATAGGATTTGTGGCGAACACGGACGCTTTCTCCGTGACTGAGACCGTTCTAAACTAGGTGTAATAAGTTTGCAGGCGCCTAGAAAGGGCTTTTTTCGCTTCGCTGACTTCACTTACGGGAAATATACTCCGGTGAAATGGGTGTACGTGCGTGCGGGTTTTCTGCACTTCTGTCAGGGGGTTATACTCTTACATTGATAGCGAGTGACCGCATGCGATTAATGCTTCTCATGATTTTTCTAGGGCATTCATATCGATGACATTTATGCCACAGTCACGCTCTTTAGGTTAGGTCCCAACCGTTGTCGTGCAGGGGGTGTGGTCGACAGGGTCGGAGTGGTCACAACCGAACGGTCCAAACTCAACCGCATAGCATACCCTGGCCGACTGACACCCATCAATCGGGGCTACCAGCGGTCGATAGGTGCTTCAAGGCTTTGCAGCCAAGCCGGGATACAGCCTGCGTACGCTGAAAGTGGCGCGATTTCGAGCAGGCGGCGTTAGCGGGCACGGATCGGAGGTATCGCGCACGCGAGCGTCGGACGCTCGATCCGATAGCAGACACCCCAGGCTGTAGACTGACGCACCAGCGCTGCGCGCTCGGGCATGCCAGGGCTCATCGGTGCCCTCTCCACGTTGGGTCGCTGCAGAGAGGAGGGGCCTGGTCATGGGAGACTGAAAGAACTGACCAAACGGTCT
>Ga0163217_1051850_pt1 | contig 13156 bp, 18 predicted proteins | sample SynspAceP_FD_185933 | JGI IMG/M metagenome (GOLD analysis project Ga0163217, IMG submission 185933) | Saline lake microbial communities from Ace Lake in Antarctica - Synechococcus sp. Ace-P (PacBio error correction) | ecosystem: Environmental > Aquatic > Non-marine Saline and Alkaline > Saline ...
ACACCCGAAAAGCCCCAGAAAAAAAATTGGCGGGGATCGTAAAGGCAAAAAAGGGGGGGTGGAGGCCAAAGGAAAAAAATGCCCGGCGCTTTGCCCCAAACCAACCGCAACCAAGCTCGACGCTGCGGGGGGAGATCAAAAAACCAAAAAACGGCGGCCCCCCAAGGGGCGAGGCGGAATTGCTTCAAAGGTAAGCGCTTCCCGCTTTCACCATCTGCTGCTCCGCCCGCCGGGCCACTGCGGCCACATCACTCTCCTGCCGCACAGCAACCCGGAGAGGGCCCGCGCTGGCGGCTGGGTCACCCAGGGCCTGCAAGCTGGGCCCGCGCAGGATGAGGGATTGGAAGACCGGGGTTGGAGCCGGCCAAGCGCCAGGGCCGCCCGCCGGGCCGCCTCCACCTGGCGCTGCTGGCGGTCCACCACGGCCCTTTTTCGCCGGTTTTCCGAGGGCGGGTGCGGTCTTGATCCAGCGACTGGCGCGAAGCGGCAACCCTGCTGCACCAACGAAGTCCGTGCGCCCGCAGGGTGACCTTGGCCAGCCCCGTTGCTGGGCCTGGGCCTGGCCAGCCTTGGGCGTTTTCGGCGCTGCCAGGTAGCTTGGCCTGCCACGCCACCCCGGCCCAAGGTTGTCCTGCTCGTCTGGCCACGGTCAGGCGTGATTCGCGGATCTGGCCCTGTCGATCCATCATCGATCTGAGAGCGTCCTGCTCAACTGCTGGCGGGAGGAAGCCAGCCGCGCCTGGGCGCCGCGCAAAGGCGGCGGCGCACCTCCTCGTCATCGAGGCCGAACCAGCAGCTGCCCGGCCCTTGAGCGCTCCCCCCTCTCCGAACCGTGGGACCTCAGCCACACTGCGCCGATCTGGCCCCGAGATCCGTTTCGTAGCCCTCGATGCGTCCACTTCAGCTTCAAGGGCCGCCCGCTGGATCGCCCCAGCCACAGAGCCCGCCAGTCCAGCCACTCGCGAGGATCACCCCACCACCAAATCAGCAGCTCAGCCGCATCCTTTGGACCGCCCACCGGCAGGCGGAGCGTCCACCAAGGCAGGCGCGCTGAGCAATCGGCAGCGGTCCCAGATCGGCGTTGCGCAGGTTTGGTGCCGTAGAGAACAATCTTCGCGCAAGCTAGACCCGCGCACACCTGCCGAGGACCTGCTCCACCCGCTTCTTCTGCCTCCATCGAGAATCGGGAGGCGGCCATGCAACGACCCAACAACGCCAGCGCCCGGCTTCGAGGCGGTGCTCAACCGAATAATGGAGAGCGAATTCAACCGCGTCCACTTTGGATCGCAAAGGTCCCCTGAACCGTCTCCAAGACCTCACCCCGAGGAGACGCAGGCTCGACGAGAACACTCTGGTGAGCTCCTGCGTGTCGCAGTCTCGGGCTTCCTGCTGTTCAAGAACTCCCCAGGCGTCTGTTCAGCAGCAGCGCCCGACACTCGGACGGTTGTTGGGCCCCAAGAAAGGCAAGCGCACGGTATTCAGGCGCTCCACGCCACCTGGTAATTGGCGATGCGGGCGAAGCTGGCCTGGCTTCCAGCGAGGCGGCCACCCACCAGCACCCCGTCGATGTCGGATGGCCATCAGCAAAGGTCGATGTTGTCGGGTTTACCGATCCGCGTAGCTGCCACGACCACCTCGGGATGGCCCACCACGCAGCCCGCGGATCAGGCCCGCAAAGATGCGGGTTGGCCTCCTCGGCGCCCAGGTCTTGCCGGTGCCGACTCGCCCAGATCGGCTCGTAGCGCCCCACCAGATGGGTGGCATCGAGATCCTCCAGGGCTTTTGCTCCATCCTGGCGCGAAATCACCCGCTTCGGTTTTCGCTGGCTTCTCGCTGGCCTCGTTTCGCCCACGCGAGACGATCGGAATCAGGCCGTGCGGCCTGGGCATTGCGGGCCTGCATAGGTTGATCTGTCGTCGCTTTCCGCAGTGGATTTGCGGGGTTCGCTGTGGCCCACGATCGCGTAGGACACGCCGAAGGCTTTCCAGAGCCATTTCAGCTGAAATTTCAGCGGTGTAGCACCGCCGCTGTCCCATGTGAAGCGTTCTGGCTGGAGAGCTTCACCCCCACTTGCCGGAGAGCGCCTGGGCTGAGCCGCCTCGATTCGCGGTGAACGGGGCGGGCCACACCCACGTCCGGTCGCCGGGGATGTGTGCCACCAGAGGTGGCGAACGCCTTCGGGCGTAAGGCCCGGGCCCTGCGCGGCAGGTCATGTGCAACATCTCCAGTTGCGGCGTCACCGCTTTAATGCACAGGAACCTTTACCATGGAGCCGATGGCAACTTAAGGTGGAGGCAGGAACTCCAGGTTGGTGGCGCCGAACGTCACCACTGTCGCCGGGGTGAAGCTGGCGGCCCCGCGCAGCTCCACGTCCCCATTGACCTGACCCCCCTGTTGCAATCCGAAACTTCGCCTCGCCGCCTGTGCCACGAGAGCCCTTTGCCATTGAGGAATTGATCCAGGCGCATGGGTCAGCCGCAGGCGCGGCGCACTGAAACAGCGGCTGATAAGTCTATGCCGATGAATCCGCACCCTCCCCGGCCGGCTTCGTGGTCTGTTGCCTGCTTGCTGAAGCCCCATCGCCGCCGGCTCTGGGCCGAGGGGTTTGCATGCTGGTGTTTGTGCCTGCTGGCCCCTGCTGGCCAGGCTGGCCGGTCCAAACTTGATCCCGGCGATCGGTGCCGGCGATGTTTTTCACCCCACCGTGCTGCGGTGATCCTGCGGCCCTGGCCGGTGTTTCTGCTGCAGAAACTTGGCCCAGTTCGGCCAGGAACTCCTGCTGGCTCCCCGGCCCTGCTGTCAGCCAGGCCCTGCAGCAAGCCGTTGTTCGCCCCGCCCTGCAGAAGCTGAATTCGGCCGCGCTCTGAGAAGCTCTCGCCCGCGATCTCACTATCGCCCTTCAACCGAGGACGCCGACCGGGTCGGTGAAGTGATCTAATACCAAAACCATCCAAGACAGCACCTCCCCGACCTGCTGCAGCTTGGTGGTGGTTCTTCTGGCACATGGTCCTTGCCTGGATTTGGAAGCTGTCGATGGCCGACCTTGCTGCTGGCCCCGGCGTGGCGGTCTTGGTGGAAGTGTCCTGTCCGTGCCCGGTAGGCCGCTGCCGAACGCAGAAGCCAGACACAGGTGAGTGAACTGGCGGGGCTTGCTGGGCGAAGCTGATCAGCGGTTCTGCCGCTGGTGCGGGCGCCTACCTCCGCTAATCCCTGGTTGCAGCAACGCTTCGAGCAAGGAGATTGACCTGCACCGCCGTGCCCGCTACCGCACCCTCAAAGCTGCTGGCCCTGCAACACCCCGTGTGGGCTTCATCGAAGCGGCCCGGCATCCTCTCGGTGCTGCTGATCGGCGCCTCGCGGATCCAGGCCGGGAAGGCCTCGACATGCCAGGGGTTCAGACAGTTATGTGGCGGCCCTGCGTGAGCTGATCGATCATCTCCCACCTCACCACCACTACAACGAGTTTCAGGCAGGGTCAGCCTGCTGCGGCGCGTACGGGCGATTGAAGCGATGGCGTGGAACTCCCGATCCGATCGAGGATGCAGGAGCCGCTGGGCTCGGGCGTGGGAGCTTCGCCTGGAAGGGCGTCTGGTTCGGCTACGACCGACCACAAACCGGTGTTGCGCACACCTCCAGCTCACAGCGGCCCCTGCCAGCCTCGTCGCCCTTGTGGCCGTCGGGAGCCGGCATAGAAGCACCCTCTTATTCCCTGTGCTGCGCTCAACACCGCCCCGGCGCGGTCGGTGCGTGATCGACGCCAGGACCTGGCCCGGCCTGCGCGCCGCCGATCTGCGCCGTGCCATCGCCCTGGTTGCCCCAGCAGAGCTCCGTGTTCTCCGGAACGGTGGCAGAAGGCGATCCGCTTCGGACTCCAGCCAGCAGCGGGCAGGTGCGCCAGGCAGCAAACGCCTGGCCAATGCCGCTGACTTCATCGAAGCCCTAGCCGGGTGCTACGCGGCCCCCGGATCGAGGAGCGGGGCAGCATTTTTCCCGGCGGTCAACTGTCAACGGCTGGCGATTGCCCGGGCCGTGCTTCGGCAACCCGGCCGTGCTGCTGCTCGATAGCCACCAGCGCCTCGATGACCTGAAGTCCGAGCAGGCGGTGCAACAGGGCCTGGAGCAAGCGATGGCTGTCGCACCGTGCTGGTGGATTGCCCATACGCCTCGCCACCGTGCAGGGAGCCCGACCAGATCCTGGGTGGCTCGAGGCCGGTGGCATCGTTGAGCAGGGCAAGCCACGACCAGTGATGGCCCGCGACGGCCGTTAACCCGTGAACTCTGCACTCGACAGCTGATCCGGTCCGCGGCCTGAGGGCCAGGCGGGCCGTAATTCACTCACCTCTGCTGCTACTGCCCTTGACCAATCCTGCTTCCTCTCCCGCCCGGTTGCTCACCTTCGCCGGGCAAGCGCTAACGACCTCAACCCTTCCTAGACAATGTAAGGAACTGGTGCGTGGCATGCAGGTGGCGGATGCCAGTTGCCGGTTTCCACGAAGACACCCTCGAAGGTGCTGGCGGTTGGGCGGCTAGTCGATGGAGTTCGCAGCTCAAACGAAACGCCTCAAAGGGCATCACGGCTCGCTTCCGAAGGCGCTGAATGCGCTTGAAGCTAATTCAGCCACCTTTCGTGAAGCAACCGTTTGGGGATTCAAGCCAGCGGTCTCGAATTTTTTGGGCCGTGGAGCTCTTCGAAAACGGAAGGTCTGACGGCTGGCCGGCTGGCTTCCACCATCCGGCTCCGCGTGATAAGTCTCGGTGGGATCACTCCGTTCTGCTCGCACCCAGGGCCTGGCCGCCCGATGGCACGAAGGTGTCCAGGTGAAGCTAGCCTTGCCACTGGCCGCGCCGCTGGCGGGGTCCGGTGTAGAGGCTGCTGTATGGTGTGGCTTTGAGGTAGCCGCACCAAGTGTCGGTGGTGCTGCCCGGTGTAGGATCGTCACCCCGTGCCGTGGATGTGGGCGGTGGCACGCATCGTCCACCACATCGTTAGCGATGCGAAATAGCCGCGCCGCTTGTTTCTGCCGCCACGAATCAGCCTCACACGCCCACCTCATTGGTGTCACCTGGCGTGAAGGTGTTGGCGGCCCGTTGGGTCTGCTCGAAGCTGCGGGCGCACCCGGTGTGATGCAGACCTCCCAGAAGCCTGGGAGCCCACCGTTTGCTGATGGTCTCGTCCGTCGATGCCCTTCCACTTCGCCTTGAGGTTCGGCGCCCACCATGAACGGCCTCGGCGCGCTGGCCCTCCTGCTCCCAAGACGCAACGGCCCGCCGTAGCCGCCAAAGCCCGGTTCCCAGGTGTAGCGGTTCTGGTAGGCCGCCTGGAAGACTCGCGCAGGTCGGTGCCTGGGGCGGTGCTGGCGGGGGCGGAGATGGTCAAAACAATCGAATCAGAAGATGGCTGCGTATCTTAGGATCCTGGAGGCTTTGGCTACTGTGTTTCCGCCAGTCCCAGAGCCGGATGGATGTCTCTCGCAGCGGCCGAGAGGCGTTGAAGCCGGCTCGCTTCTGGCAGGGTGGCAACGCTTCGACTGCCGCCCGAGCACCGGCCAGGTGGTCACGTCGGTAAACGTGCCATACGTCGATGGGCCGGCGCGGGCAGGTACCGTCGTCGAAGGCCTGCTTGGCCGCCCATCGGGGTGTTTGATGATCAAGCTGATGCGGGCCGAAGCGAATCGCATCTACAATGTTCGGCTCGCCCCCTCATGAACCTTGAAGGGATGGTGCTCCACCTCTCAGCCCCGCTTTCCTGCAAGGGCCAGGGACGTGCGCTGGTGGCGATCAAAGGGCGAAGCCCAGCTCAGCGAGGCGGCGGGCCACCGGCAACAGCGAAGGCCTTGTCGCGGTCGTGGGTAGGAGAAAGAAACCACGTGGCCAGTGGTGGGCAGCCCAATCCGCCGGCGGCGATCTCGCCTTGGCATAGGTCCATGCCGAAGCCGGCGCGTGCCCATCACTCGTCCGGTGGATGCGCATCTCCGGCCCAGCAGGTTTGTCAGCGCCGGGGAAACGCGCTTGAACGGCAGCACCGCCTCCTTGACGTTCTGCGCAGCGGCGGCCTTGGGCTCCTCGGTAGCCCAGCTCGAGCGACGGCGTGTGGCCGGCCATCAGCAGGCCTGGACGTCTTGGCCAGCGGCACGCGGTGGCCTTGGCCAGAACGGCACCGTCCGTGAGGCGCCGGGGAATTGGCCTCGATGATGAAAACCTGCTCTGCGCCCCTCGCATCGAGCTGGACCGCAAATTGCAGGTTGATCAGGCCGGTTACCTGGAGGCCGAGGGCCAGCTCCCTGGACCACTGCCGTATCGTGGCCCAGCGCTCCGGCACCGAGCGACACCTGCCGGCAAAGGCAAGCAGGCCGAATCGCGGAATGGAGCCTGCGGCTCGATGTGCTCCAATCAGCTCGCCGATCACCACCCGGCCTCCCGGTCGCGAGGCATCACATCCACCTCGTCGCGTTTTCTGCAGGTACTGGTCAGTCAGCCCACCGGATGGTCGTGGCTCCACCGACTGATTCGGCCTCGCTACGATGGTAAGCGGTTGAGTTCCCGTTTTTCATCGAAAACCACTTCCATGGCGCGGCCGCCCAGCACGTAGCTGGGACGCACGACAACTGGGTAGCCCACGCCGCGCACAACCGCCCCTGGCTTCCGTCAGCGGTTCTGGCCAGGCCGTGCGGGGCTGGCGGATCTCCAGCCCGGCGAGGATCGCCTCGACTGCTCCGCGTCTTCGCCTGGTCGATCCTGATTCAGGTGAGGTGCCCCACAGCCGGTGCCGGTGGCCAGCCCCTCCGGCGTGGCCCAGCCAGCGCAGCAGGGGCAGGGGCGAGCTTGAGCGGTTGTCCTGGCCCGCCGAACTGACGATCACCCCTTCCAGGTTCGCTCACGCTTCGATGACATTGAGCACGTCTCAGGGTTGAGCGGCTCGAAGTAGAAAGGCGTGTCCGCTGGGTGCGTAGTCGGTGAGACGGTTTCGGGTTGCTGGTTCACCATCACCGTGGCGAAGCCGTCGCCGGCAGGGCAAAACGAGGCGGTGGCGCAACAGTAGTCGAACTCAATCCCCTGGCCGATCCGGTTGGGACCGTGTCCGCCGAGGATCATCACCTTGCCGCCGTTTTCCTGCCGTCCCTTCGTCCTTGCGCTGGCAGCTGCTCGATCTGACCAGCGCCCGTCAGCGTTCCGGGTCGCTCATAGGGTGGCGTAGTTGATACGGGTGTGCTTGGATTCGAACTCGGCGGCGCAAGGTTGTGCACCGTCTGAACACGGCGTTCACAACCCGAGGCCTGGGGGCGGGGGGTGGGGGGGGCCCCGGGATAATAAAAAAAAAATCCGCACGCTTCAGCTCGTCGCTGCTGGTGGCCCAGGCGATCTGGCGATCGGAGAAAGGCCCAGTTGCTTCACGCTCCAGCACCTCCGCTGCTGCGAGCTGCTTCCACGGGTCCGTCCGTGCAGCAGGCGGTTTTCGGCCTCGATCAAGCGCCTGAAGCTATGGCGAGGAACCAGGATCAATGGCGTCTCCGGTGGATGTCGGCGTCGCTGCGGCCGGCCACAAATTCGCGGCGCGCACCGCGATAGATGCGATCCGGGGCAGGGGTGCGCAGCATTCCGCCTCCAAGGTCGCTGGGCCCAGGGGTTCATCGGGGCGGTTCACAGCCCAGCCGGCATGGCCGGTTTCGGACGAGCGCACGGCTTTCCCTGGAACGATCCTCGAAGCACGCGGCCGATGGCCATCGCCTCCCCCACCGACTTCAAATCGAGGTGCTCAGCACCCGCAGCGACCCGCGGAACTTCTCGAAGGCGAAGCGCGGAATCTGGGACACATAGTCGATCGTGGCTCGAAGCATGGCCCGGGGTGGCGGCCGGTGATGTCGTTGAGGTTTTTCGTCGAGGGGTGTAACCCCACCGCCAGGCGGGCGGCCGATCTTGTCGAGGAAGCCAGTGCCTATTGAGGCCACCCGAGGAGCGGCTCACCCGAGGGTTCATCTTCGATCACCACCACATCGCCGCATTGGCGGGGTTGATCGCGAACTGGATGTTGCTGAGCCGCCGGTTTCACGCGGATCTCGACTGCGGATGATCGCGATCGACTGGTCACGCAGGCGCTGGTATTCGCGGTCGGTGGAGGGTCTGGGGCCGGCGCCCACGGGTGATCGAATCGCTCCGTGTGTACCCCATACGGATCGGATTCTCGATGCTGCAGATGATCACCAACGTTGTCGCGAGATCACGCATCAACCTCCAGCTCGAACTCCTTCCAGCCGATCAGCGAGCCTCGATCAGGACTGGCTGACCGGGCTGGCCTCTAAAGGCTCTGCAGAAGGCTGAATTCCTCGGGTTGTAGGCGAATGCCCGCCACCGAGCCGCCGAGGGTGAGGCCGGCCGATGATGCGGGGGTAGGTGCCGATCTCTCGCCCACCCCGCCTCGCTTCCTTCCAGCGAGAGGCGATGCCGACGGACACTCCGCCACGCCGATCGCGCTCCATCGCTCCTTGGAAACCAGGCGCCGGTCTTCCGCCTTCTGGATCTGCCTGCAGGTTGGCGCCGATCAGCTCGACACCGAAGCGGCTCAAGGGTTGCCGTCTTCGGCCAGGGCCACCGCCAGGTTCAGGGGGTCTGGCCGCCCATGGTGGGCAGGCAGGCATCGGGGGCGCTCAGTTTTCGGATCACTGCCGCCACCACGTCGGGGTGACGGTTCGATGTAGGTGCGATCCCGCCATCTCCGGATCGGTCATGATCGAAGCGCGGGTTTGGAGTTTCACCACCCAACCCTCGAAAACCCTCTCCGCAGTGCCTTGGCAGGCCTGGGTGCCGGAGATACTCGAATTCGCAGCCCGGCCGATCACGATCGGCCCCTGAACTCCAGCAGCAGATGCGACGCAGATCCGACCGTCGGGGCAGTGGGATGGGTGAGGTGGCCAAACGCGGCTTGAGCCTCTCACCGCACGCCCGATGGTTCCTGCTGCCCTTCGCTGGCGGCCGATCTGTCGCTAATATGCCAGGATCGGAAACGATTGTCGCCGGTTTCATGAAGCGAACTCCAGCGCCTTGAAGGGCCCTCCTCCGGAGATGCAGAGCTGGTGGTTTTTGTGGAAGCCGCCGCCCGCTGCCGATCCTGCCTTGATCTCGATCGAAGAGATTTGGTAGCGATGAGTGCAGATCCAGGTGGATCTCGATCAGTGGATCAGCTGGCCCTCGATCACGCAACCTGCCTTCTGGCACGAGGTGGGCCTGGGTGGCAGAACCGATGCCGGTGACCCCGGTGACGGTTGGGAGATGGCCTCGCCTGGCGATCGGCCTGGCGGTGCGATCGGTGAGCTCTGGGTGCAAGGACGGCCCTGTTGCTGATATGGCCATGGCCTCTTCGGATTTGCCGGCTACCGGCTTGTATCTCAGAACAACTCGAGAAGCGCTTGCAGACGCCATTGCCGCCGACGAGCGGGCATTTTCCCTGGCCCACCCGCTCGCTACAGCCTGCCCAACGCCTTCAGAGCCTGGGTGGCGCCCTGAAAGCGGGTGGAACAGACCCGCAAGAATCGCAAACGCTCCTTCCTACGAAGCACGCGGCCCTCGAAGCCCTGCGCAAGAGTGCGGGAAAAGCCGGCGTGCCGAAATGGCCCAACAGCAGGGAAGTCGCCCAGTTCCGTCACGCAGTGAGACAACGTCTAAATGGATGTGATCAGCTGCGCCCGGCTGGCTGCCGAGTGCCTGCGACGACCGCAGGCGTGGATATTGCCTGATCCGGGTGGATGAGGTGTCCCGTCACTGGCCGACTGGTTCGTGAATCTGCTCCGGCCTCTCCGATGTTCGGTGCAGGGCCGATTGCCCGCTCGGTCGAGACCGTCTGGAGCTTGAAGCCACCGCCTGCCCCGCTGCAAGGGAGGGTCAGCGTGAAGGCCACTGGGTTCTGCTCGACTACGGCGGAATTGATCGTCCATTGTGCTCAGCGCCCGACGAATCGTGAGTATTGACGCACCTCGAAAAGCCGTTTCTGGGGGCACGGGCGAACAGGTTGCGTTCTTAAGCTGCAAGCTCCTTCCCGCCCGACGAGATTCCGCCCGTTGCGCCGCCCCATGGATCATGGCCTGCCCGTCCCCACCCTGTCCGGTGCCGACGAACCAGCGGCCCCTTACGAGGAGTACCTGCAACTCTGGCGTCCTGGTTTTTCACCTGGCCGCAAGTCAAGGCTCTGGCCTGATCCGCCCCCTGGCCTGGTGTTGGCTGATCAGCCTGCCGCTACTCTCTGTTGAATTGCCAGTGGCAGCTGGCCCCTGGCGTCACAACCTTCCCTACGGCTCGTTTTGGTGGCTGCCGTCCCTTCGCCGTGCTGCGGCGGGTGTTTTTGTTGCTTGCGTCAATGGCTGGTTGGAGCTACGTGCACAGGCGCCTGCGATCTAGCGGGTGAGTACGAAGAACTCTCGGTTGGTATGACGGCCAGGTGTTGGGAGAAAGCCCCTGGCGTGGCGCCAGCAGAGAGTCTGCTGGGGCCTCTTGCAGAAGTCCGTCCCGTTGCTGGCGCGGCTTGAACTGGTGACTGGGGCTGGCCGCGGGCTTAATTCTGCTCGGTACCAGGGCTCTGCCAGGCCTCTTGAAAAGCACTGACGATGTGCGCGATGACCCTGCCCTCCAGCTTCAGCTCACCTAACCGCCCTGGGTTCCTCCCTGGAGGTGCTGCTGCTTCTAGGAACGGCAAATTGCCGATCGGTGCACACACACCCGCCACACACCCACACCCCCACCGACGGTGCTACCACCCACCCCAACACCCCTCCGCGGTGGTCCTGACAGACCACGCGGGGCGGGTATTAATCACGTGCCGGCGTCGAACCAGCAGCTGACTTCCACTGCCGCGTCGGCCCCCTTACGCCCTTCCAGGGCCCAGATGTTCGTGACGCACAGCCCCCCGCAGGCGCCGCCGACCAGGACCGGCAGCGGTGATCGGGGCCTGGCCGATCGCCTGCTCTCCCATACCGGCAAGCCCCCGCCCAGAGCCCGCGAACCTTCAAGATTCTCTGAGAAGTGCCGGCAGGTGGTAGAAAGGCCGCATGTTTTCCCGCAGCAGTTGTGCCTCCAGGTGGGCTGCTGGCCTGTCGGGGCGGTGGGCACCTGCTAAGCCCGTTCAGCCTCAGATCGGCACTTCGCAGAGAATCTTGAAGGCTTCGCGGGCCTGGGTCGGGGGTGCCGGTTATGGGAGTGAGCATGGCGATCGCTCATGGCCCCGATCACCGCTGCCGGTTCTGGTCGGCGCGCCGCTGCTCACGAAACAGTCTGGTGCCTGGAAGGGCTTAAGGGCCGAGCGCAACAGCTCAGCTGCTGGGGGTCACCCGCCCGCATTAATTTACCCCCCGCGCTGGTCGCAGACCACCGCATGCACCCGGTGCACCGACTCGGCAATGCCTTCCCTGAGCAGCAGCAACCTCCAGGGAGGAAACCCCAGGGCGTTGGGGTGAGCTGAAAGCTGGAGGGCAGGTCATCGCCAGCATTCGCATGCTCTTTTTTCAAAAGAGCCTGGCAGAGCCCAGGTACCGAGCAAATTAAGCCCGCGGCCAATGCCCCCAGTCCCATTCAAGCCGCGCCAGCCCACGGGATCGGACTCATGCAGGGGCCACTCAGCAGATCCGCCTGGCGCATCGCCAGGCTTCTCCCACACCTGGCCCGGTCATACCATACCGATTCTTCCGTACTCCAACCCTGCTCAATCGCAGCCCTGTGCACGTAGCCCTCCAACGCCAGCCATTGAACGCAGCAGACAAAAACACCGCCGCAGCACGGCGGAAGACGGCAGCCACCAAAACGAGCGGGGAAAGGTTGTGACGCAGGCCAGCTGCCACTGGAATCAACTAGAGAGAGCCGGCATTGCTGTCAGCCAACACCAGGCAGGGGGGCAGGAATTCAAGCCAGAGCCTGTGACTGCCGCCAGGTGAAAAACCAGGACGCACATGAGTTTGGCGTACTCCTCAAGGGGCCGCTGGTTCGTCGGCACCGGACGGGTGGGGACGGGCAGGCCTGTCCATGGTGGGCGCAAACGGCGGAAATCTCGTCGGCCGGGAAGGAAGCTTGAGCTTAAGAACTGGCACCTGTTCCGTGCCCCCAGAAACGCTTCGAGGTCGAAATAGCTCACGCATTCGCGGCGCTGAGCACATGGAACGAATCAATTCCCGTAGTCCGAGCAGATACCCCAGTGGCCTATGCACGCTGACCCTCCTTGCCGCGGGGCAGGCGGGTGGCTTCAAGCTCCAGAACGGTCCCTTCGACGAGCGGGCATATCACGCACCCGCACCGTCTGAAACATCGAGAGCCGTGAGCAGATCACGACCAGTCGGCCAGTGACGACACCTCCCACCGGGATCAGTGCAAATATCCACGGCCTTGCCGGTCGTCGCAGGCCTCGGCAGCCACCGGGCGAGCTGATCACTATCCATAGACGTTGTCACTGGTGACGGACTGGCGATTCCTGCTGTTTGGGCCATTTCGGCACGCGCTTTCTCCGCACTCTTGCCAGGGCTTCGAGGCGGTCCTTCGTCAGAAGGACGTTTCGTTTCTTGCGGGTCTTGTTCCACTCCGCCTCTTTCAGGGCGCACCAGGCTCTTGTAAGCGTTGGCAGGCGTAAAGCCGAAACGGGTGGCCAGGAAAATGGCCCTGCTCGTCGCGGTCAATGGCCGTCCTGCAAGCGTCTTCTCAGAGTTTGTTCTTGAGATACAGCCGGTATGCCGGCAAATCCCGAGAGGCCCATGCCATCATCAGCCAACAGCCGTCCTGCACCCAGAGCTCACCGATCGCACCGCCCGGCCGATCGCCAGGGCGGGCCATCTCCAACCGTCACGGGGCATCCGCAAGTGTTTTCTGCACACCCGGCCCACCTCGTGCCAGAAGAAGCAAGGTGCGGTGATCGAGGCCCAGCTGATCCCCACTGGAATCGAGTCCACCTGATCTCCACCTCATCGCGACCAATATTCTCGATCGAGAATCAAGGCAAGTGATCGGCAGAGGCGCGGCTCCAACAACACCCAGCTTTGCATCTCCCGGAGGGAGGAGCCCCTCAGGCGCTGGAGTTCGTCTGCAACCGGCGGCACATCGTTTCGATCCTGCCATAATTAGCGAGATCGGCCGCCAGCGAAGGGCAGTCAAACCATCGGGGTGCGTGAGAGGCTAAGCCGTTGGCCCCGCC
>Ga0163217_1092314_pt1 | contig 13155 bp, 12 predicted proteins | sample SynspAceP_FD_185933 | JGI IMG/M metagenome (GOLD analysis project Ga0163217, IMG submission 185933) | Saline lake microbial communities from Ace Lake in Antarctica - Synechococcus sp. Ace-P (PacBio error correction) | ecosystem: Environmental > Aquatic > Non-marine Saline and Alkaline > Saline ...
ATCTCAAAATCCTTTCCACCACTTATACCACTTGATAAATAACGACAGCGCCACTGGAATTGGTGCTAGGCAATATTAAACTGAAGCTTAGCCTAGCAGAAAATCAAATATCGATCGCTGCTTAAAGTACTCTACCTATTTTTCCAATCATCCAGCTCCAGGGATGAATAAAATGACGAAGAAGCAGAAAGTCTTCGGTAAAGCAGCCAGTTTTGCGGCTCAGATCAAAGGATAGTAAACTCCGAGGGACAGTTCATTTAAAGCTTGCTGGAGCAACATTTGACTTTAAATCGCTTTGAAGCAGCTATCCTGAATACCCCACGGCACCTAGATAACTTTTGAATCTAAAGATTCGGTCTTGATGCGCTGATTTCCTACTTTTTTCAGGGTCAGGCCTATGACACCATGGGCAAAGCTTTGATTCTGGCGATAAGGACTATCAAACCGCAAAATGAGATCTATGTAAAAAGCTGGGTGAAAAAGATTATCAAAAATTTTACTTTGGGGGGCATTTGCGATATGTACAGGCAAATTCAGCCCTCTACGATGAAGCTCGGACAATTCGAAATCAACTTCAGGAATATTATGCGAGAGTCTGGATCTCGTATGGAACTTGCGAATCCAGCAAATATAAGTCAGGCTGAAGACTAATCGAAAAATGGACATGGATCTCAGGAAAAAGCGAAACACTTCTTGCTATCGATCAACCAAATTTCCCCTGGAGGAGCGATACTTTATATTTTTTGAAAGCGATCGTAACACTTAAAGTTAGCCATCATTTTTGCTCAAGAGGGGACCGAGCTAAGTGGATTTTTTATCTCCAAAAGGCGAAAAATTAATCGCTTAGAGCCTGACATTACGAAGTGAAAATGTTAGTTTACCTTGCTTGCCAATATGGGATAATCTTTTGAAGCTGATTTCAATGAAGCAAATCGGATTGCGAAGCCAAAACTTTAGTCACTGCATAAAAGCCTCTAATGAGATGAACTTCATCATATTGGCCTATAAAAAATCTTATTCATTCTTTGAAAGAAAACTTGGATTATCAAAATGCATTTAACAATCTTCAATGCATAAAAACATACCAGGAATCAATATTTTGTAAGCTAATGAGGGCCAAGTAACTTTTCTTACTAATCAGAAACTCGCGTTGAATACAGAGAAAAAAAGAAAGAGCACTTGCTTTACAAGCGTTTGAAATCGAACGAATCAAATCCCGAAAGCCAAGCTCGGTCCGCGGCTTCTCTTCCTTATACTGATTATCAATCGGGCAAGGAATGGCAATTTTTTTCTTTTGGTAAAAACCTGAATAAGAAATGCTAAAAAAAGCGGCGATGCAATCCAAGTTCGCACAAGAGGCTCCTGAAAAAGTCAAAGGAGCAGAGCGTATTTCGGATTTCCAAAAGATTTTACATGATGGATTGGGTCAAAGTCTAACTTTTAATCAAAACAATAGTCCGGCTCAATCAAGAATATCCCTACAGGGGAATTTTATTAAATACCGCCATCAGTGAGCCTTCGAAGTATTTGCGAGATCACCTTCACCCGATGTCAAGCTAGAAAAATTGGGACTGGAGAAAGCATCCAAATTCTCTCGATCAAGTAGATAGAGAATACTGAAACTTTTGTCAGTTCCGAACTGAGGATCTAGGTAAAATTTTGACTAAGAAAAAGATTAAATATTTACGAAGTTTTTCAGGAAATCTTTAAATAACGTATTAAGCAAGCTGAAGCGTCCTGCAATGAAGGTTTCTTTGACTAAAGAAGGAAATTCCCATCAGCGCTTTCTATCTCAGATAATGGGAAGGATTTGAATTTTCGAAAAATACAATGACTTTAAAAGTCCTAGGACTAAAAACACACTTAAGAAAAAGAATCGGTTCCATTCAAGGAACTATGAAAGTATCAAAGTGAAAAAGAAAAGGCCAGCAACCTCAGTTTATCGTTTAAATGCCATCTAATTGACCCAAAGATTTCTGATAGCTGATGAATCACCCATTTTTGCTAAAAAGGATTATATGAATTTTCCTGAAGATCTCGATTCCAGAACCATAACTGCAAAAGCGAGTAAGTGAACGGATGCTTGAGCAAAATTTCGAATCCAACCCCCTGACTTGGGCAATCTTAGATCTTGAGATGCTGGTATGACTGGAAATTGAAATCGCTTGCGCACTGCAAAATCTGCAAGCAATCCCAACAAAAAATATTATTAACTGACGCTTCACAAGGAAAGTCTAAACCTTTATGCAGCAAGGCGAATGGAACCTAAACCCTCCGATAATTCTCAAGATTTTGCATTGGATGATTTATCAATGCAATTTTACGCGAAGCGCGTGCTACCTGGCCAAAACAATTTTTTTAGTGAGCAGCTCTTCAAGGACATGAAATTCTAATCAGTCCTGAAGTCGCTGATTACAATCTTAACCTTCGGAAAAATCAAAATTACTAAGATTGATTTCTCAGGATTATCGACTAAAGGAGATCGCCTGCCAAACTTTTCATCTCGGAAACGAAACAAGTAAGAAAAACACCGAGCAATATGATTACCAATTAACAGCTGGAGAAAAACACAATTCAACTAAGTAAATCCTGGGCTCACAGAAATAAAGTTTTAGCAAATCGAATAAGAACTCAAATTTCACAGATTTTTTTTGAAGAAAATAACGTATTTCTACGTATTGATCTCCACTGACAAGATCGGGTAATTTGAATCTAAGTTTTTATAAAAAGTCCATGAAAACCTCACTTGTTCAAAGGAAATTTTTAAAGATTAAAATCCAAAACGAAGATGAAACCCAAGATGAATTTTAACTCGTTTGATCTGTCAGATATCGTCACGACATTTTGGGGAGTAATACCCGTGTGTTTTTAATTAATCGAGAAGAGTCCACTATTTGGAATCTATTGTCTGCAAGCAAGAATGTGCAGAATTTAATGTCCAAACTTATTCAAGATATGGATTCCAACAAATTGGGAAGACTTTACAATGGATTTCCGCGATCAAGAAATTTAACAAAATTGTCCTGCATTAAAGAAAAGGGTGATTTTTTTCACATACATCTTCAGAAGCTTGCCGTGATGCTTTTTGCTACGGTTTTTTTTCAGCCTTTTATCAATTCTGAAGTCCACCCGATTTGCCACAATCGCAAATTTAAATTAACATTTTGTGGCCCAAGGAGTTCACCAACCCATAATAATTCCAAGCCGTTTCCATTTCGAAAATTAGTGAGTCCTTCCCCTGTGAAGCTCAACTTGCCAGCCTTATCCTCATTCCGCCATTCGAGGCTTTAAATAACCGGACTACTCTTCCTGCGGAGCAAAAAACCCCCGGTGCGGTAATGCACGGCCTTGCAGAAAATGCTTTAAGGACAACTGATCTATAAATCCTTAGCGGTCATTGGCCTCATAAGGCCTTAATGCTAACCAAATAGCTTGAACTTCAATAAGCAAAGGTTGAATCCCCTAAAATAAAGATCTGATAAAATTGGGAATAGGCCTGTCCAAGCCAATCGCTTCTTCGAAGCGATCAGTGAACAACCGGGATGTCAGCCTGCAAAGCTCCAGAGAGTACCAATCGGATGACTTTGAAGGCTTTTTTTTTATTTCTTTCTCTTGTCGATGTTGACAAATCTATCTCACCAAAGCATCCAGCTCAGTCATCAGAACTTTCCTATTATTATCTGTTCCCCATCCAGTACTCAATGACAGAACTCGCTTTTGCCTACAAAGCCAGTGTGAGTCACAAACTCTCGCTTGGCGGTCCTAAAATTCAATAGAAGCAAAAAGGTCTAGATAACTAAAGGCACTTCGATCTGGATCGCCTACCGTAAAAACAGTTAAGCCAGAATTGTTCCGGCTTGCAAATGCCAAATGATAAACAGACCCGTCCGAATTAAGAATTAGTTCTGTTTCAAGGAATAATTTTATCACGAGCTACTTGATTAAAAATTTCTAACTTATCTTTTTTAACGATGGAAGCGCATTGTAAAGATTGTATCCTTGAAGGTTTTTCTGAATAATATCCAGAGCCATCGTAAGCCCGCCTTTCTGGACTCTCCTTGCAGACTTCTGAGCACGCTCCTTCCATTTTTCCATCCACAATTTCGCAGATCGCCACGTGAGCATTACAAAGTTGAATTGAGCAATTGACCATACCTGTCCGAATTGCGTGCCGCAGACATAACAAGTGAAAAATCACACTTGGATCTCACCGTATTTACTTCCACTGGCGATTCGGTTATCAAGACATAGGCAACTTGCCTTGCAAAATCTTCCCCTCCTGCTTCCATACCGTACTTTGATAATGTCCGCATGCAAATTGATACACGTCCTTCAAAAACCTGGCTCTAATAGAAAATGCAGAAGCTTTTTTCGCATTTGATACCAACAAGTACAATAGTTATTACTTTTTAATTTTTGGAGATACTCAAGGGACCTTTACTTTCTCCGGAAAGTTCTGAAATTATGCAATATCGAGTGGAATTGCATTTTCTGAAATGTCCAAGTTCATGCTCATAAATTTGAGCGCTACATCCAGAATCACAACAATCTTCCTGATCTTTACTTCTTGAATCCTCAGGCTCGAAAAGATGCTTTCCCTTGTTTTTCCACAATAGGATCCAAATGACGAAGAGCTGAAGCACAATTTCCGGCTTATACCGCACATGAATTTTGGTGAAAGCATGGGCATTCGAAACTCTCAATGTTGGAATTCTGTCTTCGCAAATCGGTGGTCGGGGCAATGGATATAATCCATGTAATTTTTCACATCCTCAAGTAGGTCCTGAGACTGTTCCATTTAGGCCTTCATCAGAAATGATAAATCCGCCTCGCAATGTGTATTTTCTAACACAGAAAAAGTGATGTTCATTCCCAGATTATTTGCTTCCGGGTTATCAATCTTAGCCATAAGCAATAAAATAGAGTAGAATTTGATAGTCCTTTTTGTTTTTCCATAACCCTAAGCCTGTTTCGGCAGGGTGTTTAGAATTTAAGATGTTATGATACCTGATATCAGCTTTACTTTTTCGAATAAATCTAGCTCACGCTTAATTTAGTCCATTCGTGAAATTCGTTATCCTATTTTTATTTCACCTTGGCCGCAGGGTTCCAAATACTGTCTCCCATTAACTCACTGTAGAAATCACCACAGATCCATCTCCTACTTCGGCATTTTTTTCCGAATCGTATCCCAGAAATAATGGTAACAAACCATAACCGAAAAAGCCCCTCATCAATAGTCACCTCCGCATAAATGATAGATCCTGACCCACCTGAACAAAAATCTCCCAAGAGTAGCATGATGATAAATAATTGGCGACCAGAGTGTAAGATACAAGACTACCAATGTAGCAGCATCCCAACATAACTTAGCATTGATAAAGTTTCCATGACCAAATTACTAGCGTCTGTTGAAATATAGGCTTGGTCCTGGTGAATCGCAAATTTAACAGCTGAACCCTTACGGCGCCTTTGAAGCAATTTCCAACCAAGAATTTACGATACTTGGTAATCATCCACTGCTACAAAAGATTGCCTCTGCTTCTGACCAATCAACTTAAGGAAACCCGTCATCCTCAGTAATTCCCCAATACAGTGAACTGTGTTGATCTCTGTCCCGTGAAAGTTTCTCATTCTTTCCTCCAAAAACCACCATACACCACTACATTAATTACTATTAAAAGATCTCTAATGCAGGATGTGCAATTCCTTTAGCGCCTCGAAGATGATACTGGCTTTCCATAATTATTTAGGTGATTTCGAGGCAAAAATACGGCTTTACTGGGCTTAGCCAATAATAGTGCTTGGAATCGAACTTGATGAGGCCATTTGGGCAATTTTACATTGCAGGCATTTTTTGGGTTGGCAGTAATTCTTAAACTGCCCGATCATCCCTAGGGGGGGGGGGGGTGAAGAATCAAAAGCCATTTCAGCATTCCACCCGTGTACTCAAACTTTCGCGGAATGAATAAAATTAGAATTCCGAAGAAAAGCTCTTGAATAAAGTCAACAGCGGCTCCCTGCCAGTCCTGGCTGCCTGAAAAAATCTCCCATAGGCTAAACCAAAGTGGGGATCAACAAAATTGGATAATCAAAAGCTGCAACCACTGTCTCTGGAAACACCCTTGGCCAATAGCTTTCTCACTTGGCTTGCAAAGCTATAATGTGCTTCCAATAGTCTCTCCAGACTTATTTGAAGTAATTTCCTGAAACTGAAAATCTTCGAATCTTCCATCACGCTTGCAACAAGCTTGGTGCTTGAGCTTAGAATACCCAACGAGTTTGGGCAATTCTAGCTCGAAAATTAGTGGACGGACTCCCATAAAGGTCCAATGTTCGTTTCATAGAATCTTCCAGCTGTACTTTTCTGATAAAATTCATAATTCTCACAATCAAAATTGGACGTAAGTTCATCTGACTGCTCTGGCAATAAGCCAGCCCTGTCCAAACAGAATTGGCTTCCAGCATCCGTGGGTTGATTGCGATGTTTGAGGAGTATTTTTATATGGAATCCGCTCGGCAAGCTCAAGCATGGGTTGGGAATCTTGTCTTAAATACCAAAGCGGAAAAAGCCAACGGATGAAGCAGTTTCTTCTTCCCATCCCCTTGGTTTGGTCCAAGATCTGAGAATTAATTTCCGATTTTTTCTGCAATCGCTCCACCAAAGGCTTTTCCAAGGTAGAAAATCGAACAATCTCTGGGACATCTTTTCACCCCAGCGCACAGGGCAAGTCAGCTTATAGTCCAACATTCGCTCATAATTTCTCCAAATTTCCAGAAAAAATCTTTCCCTTTAAATTCTAGAAGTAGCATTGAGTACAATCATTACGCATAGACCACCTGATCATTTTCCCAAACCACATGAGAAACTAACAGGAATTGTAGGCTGGAATCACCTCCGTTGGGCCAGCTGCTTCCAGTCAGAGGCCAATCGTGTAATCTCCCACATGACCATGGAAATATCTCCCCATCAATTTTCGATCGCAGAATCCCTGAAATCAGGACGCTTCATCTGAGGTTGTGAAATCCATTGAAAGATCCGAATGGCCTCGCCATTTGTTCCTTGAAGCTCCTTTTTGTCGAAGTATTGATACTTCCAACGAGTTTGTAAAAAATCCTCTCTAAACCCATAAGCAAATTGTAGAGCAAAAGTTTAATGAAATATAAAAGAATTAGTTAATATTTAAAGAAAATCCTAAAAAAGTTAGAAGATGGAAAACACAAATAAGTGAATCTCACTTTACAAAAGAATCACTGGAAAAATTGCTGAAGTTAGATAAAAACCTTGAAAGTGTTACTCACTCTGCCCTTCAATTTCCTTCCGAAAGAATCCCTAAAAATAAATTCACTCAAAGGATAGATTGGCGGACGGCTAGAAAATCATTTTTACTACAATAATTTACAAAACCCTCGAAGTTGAGAAACCTTAAAGTTACTTTGTGCTCTTTGCGAAACCTTCGTGCCCCTTTGTGGTAAAACAATTTTGTCAATTCACAAACCTTCCGAGGTCTGCAGTTTTTTGCATAAAGCTGAGTTAGAATTAACGACTCAAAGTTAAACCAAATACTTTTCCAAAGACTCTTCATCTCCTCCGCACGCTTTTGAGCTTCTATTCGAGCAGCTTTGCGCAATAGTCTTTTCCCCGCCGAAGCATAGATAATTCCACGCTAGATTGACCAAAAGTCCCACAAGTCAATTTTCATTCCGTAATTTGGCGACTTCAGCGAGACTTCAACCCTGTGGCTCCTACCTCCGGCACCAAAAAGAATGTTCAGGAGCTATTTTTTTTCGACTTCCCCAAATTCACCCCGGGTTAGCAACCCTACCACATACATCAGTTTTCCGGGACTTCCCAATCCTACTTTTTTCTAAAACTGATTGTAAAGCGGCTTCCCATGAGCGTCAGAAATCAATTGAAAATCAGCAGAGCCAGCAATTCGAAGTCAAGGCGAAGAAGAAATCACACCATTTTATTCTGAAACTGCCAAGAAGGGCGAAACAGAATGCTGGCTCCCATTAAGGAGCCACCGTGATCGAATAAAAATTCATGGTTCCAAAAAAATGCCTTTGCATATAAGCTTGAGGTAATTCCCGATATCGCCCAGCTTTTGGCATCAAGCAATAGTGAAAAATTATCAGTTTGGAATGATCTCTATACTTTCTCGCAAACTTTCCCACCCTCTCGGGTACCTAGCGCTTCAAAGAAAGGCAATTTTGGCTTGTAGGCTACAGCAAATCTGCTGTCTCTTCTATAATTGCCTTGCAAAAGCTAAATATCGGAACAGGCTCCGAAAGCAATGAAGTAGGAATCTTATCCAAATCAGGATCTAAGCCTAACACAAAGAGCAAGGAAGATTTTTGCTGGATTTGGGGAAAAGCTCGGCTCGGGTCATGATCAGAATTTTGTGTTTATGGCAAAATAGGGAATGAAAAATAGAAAAATTATGACTCAAACTAGTGGTCATGCTAAGGAAAGGTCTCAACAGCCTTTACGAAGTTTTTATGATTAATTCGCCGAAGTCTATAGCGAAGTATTTTCGTTCTGTTGGTTTAGGCTTTCAAGCTCTTCAAAATCAAACAATCTTACAAAAAACTCCGACAGTGACGTCACTGCTGAATCAAGAAAAATAAGAAGGCTAAACGCAAACAGCGGAAGCTCTTCAAATCCCCTGCATACGTATGGGCAAGACGAAAAAACTAATTCCCCCCCGAGCTCACCACTCCACCAATGGTCAGAGGCAAAACTGCCACTGATAGAGGAAAGTAGAAAGACGGCAATTGATAAGCGCTAGATATAATTTTCCTGTAAACTCCAAAGCCTCCGCAAATATAAACCAAGCGCAGACTAACTGGAAGAAGCTGTCGCTGCCATCGACCAGCCATTTTGCTGACCAAAAGGAAGGTAGGAAATCCAAACGATTTTTGAAACCACCCAAAATCCAGGAATCGTCAAAGAATCAACCCTGGCGATCATCAAGCCATTCCAGACCTGAGTTCCAAGAAATCTATCTTAACATCTACTAAAAGAAAAATCCGAAAAGCAAAAAGCCAATCGCCACAAACCACCAAGTTCGACCAAAAAGCGCTGATTGCAACCAGCTTTTTCACTGGAGTTTTAAAGTGCTATTCAAAAGATATACTTTGTAGCCATCCCCGGCCGATTCCCCCGGAAGGAAAAAGTTGTAAAACATCCCGATGAGGTAAGCTTGAGATTTGAGTTTTTCGGAATTACAGGCTGATATTTTTAAAATATTGATTGAGGCGAAAAGCGGTAAACACTTTACGACCAAAAAAAAGTAAACGCAGGAAATCAACCAAAACATTGAATGTTTTGACTATTTCCAAAACTGTTCCGTATCAATCTTCCGAAAAACAGTAAAGAGCAACCCCTGTCAACCCTAGCTTTTAAGGTTGTTTGATTTCTTTAACAAATGGCTTTGAAAATTGGCTCACATCCGATTTCTCCTTTCCGCCTCCTGCTGACTCATGCCTGAAACTGCCCCCGTCCCTGCTATTGCCCACTGCCCACTACAATTTGCCCTCTCCCACAAACACCATACTTCAAGGTGTAGGTCTTCTTATTTGAGATTCGAATAAGTTCTGCACGATAATCTTGCAGCAATGATCCTGTAGTGACAAACCTGAATTCCCCAATAACCAAAAATGAATCCCAAAAATCATAAATTGGATGGACGCCCAGATATCTTCACCCAATATTCAAGATCAAGTAAAAGTAAAATTATGGGAGAATCCCATCAAAAAAACGCAATCAGGCCAATCCCCCCCAAAAGGTGAATCCGGTCGCTGGGAATACTTTTGAAAAAGAGCATTAGGACAGTCAGCCATACTTTGAAAGTCCCGGCTTAGACCATATTTGATTCGCCATGGATTCGTGATGATTGCTTTACGTCCACTTCTGTCATTCGAGCTTTCCTTGCCTGCTTGGCCAATACCGGGATGAATCGGTGCAACTCGCCATAAAGCCCTTCCCTGGGCATTTTCAGCTTTGTACACCCTTAAGGTACAGCCGTAATCGTTCAGGTAAACTTTGTGGTATTTCGAATTACGCTCAGTTTGCGATTTTTGCTAGGAATTTTCTCTCAGCACAAAACCATCTTTCCCGAATTTTGCACGCGACCTGCTACCTACATCCCAATCTTCAGCATCGCTTTTATTCAGCATCATCGGCAGATCTGTAGGAATCATTCTGCAAGTCTCCACCATAGTCCCGCGATAAAAGTGCCTGTAGCCATATCTATTTTCCGCAGCCAAATGCGTGGCCTGTCATAGTTACATTAAAAAATAATGAGCTTGTACGCTCATCGCATATTTTTTCACCTGCAACGTACGGTTCCGTCCCGTAGATCCATCCTCAAGTCAAAATCACCTCATAATCGATCGTGGCTAAGGCTGCGTAGGTTTGATCTAAAAGAGGTTTGATGTTTTCTTCCCTCGTTGTAACGGTTGATTCAACGGAAGTGTGCTTGCCCATATGCTGAAATTTGTTAAAAAAGTAGGGCTTTTTTACTCCTGCGGCAAAATTAGCGATGAAAAACTTACCCGCAAGCAGCAATAAAATTTGGGGACTCTTATCCTTTCGCCTTATCTGACGCATGTCCAAAAAGCCTACGAAATCAATCCTTGGGTAGTCATGGCTGTATTTACAGTATTTGTAGGACCCTTTGGCATTGAGTTTTTCATATGCACCTACCCGGATGAAAATGACTACATTCCGATGCAGCAAGTGAAAAATGCTTCAAAACGTGCGATTATCTTACCACTTTATCTAGGGAGTGGGAAGCCTGCGGTTTAAAAAAACCTATTTTAACTTATTGGGCTGTTTTAGCAGGATTCAAACTTTTTGGGTTACACCTTTTGCTTCGCGGCTTTTCCTTCTTATGCCGGTGCCGCGGACTGTAGGTCTTAACTTATTTGCTATCAAAACTCTTTTTGCCAATCGTCGAATTGCGGAATTTCAGCTTGATTATGCTGCCTAATCCAGATTGATATTTTCTGCAAAACCCGCTCTATTCCGGGCATGTGTACTTGTATGACGATGAACTGCAAGCGCCGTGGTTTGGGGGGTCCCTGATTCGTTTTGGCAATGAAAGCGCCAAAAAAGTATCTCTGGACTACTCTATTTAGTGTTGGGCTTTGGCTTTTGAAGTCAAAGGCCTTCCGGCTGCAAGCAACTAGGTGCTTTGGATTTGGAGTTTTACTTTTTAATCTTGGCAGAGATACCATTGGAAAAACGATTCTTATTATCCTGCAATTCTTGCAAGCATATTTATTGGCCTTTTTGGTTGGTGCCATGTGGGAAAATCCCATGGCCCCTACTTTTTGGAATGGCTCCTACAGTCGATCAAGTGGGCCACTACGTGGTTCACTTGCCAGATTTCTTTTGGATCCTCCAAATGGGACTTTTAGCATTTTCTACTACTGAATGTAATGTTTCTCACATGGATGCCTTCTTGGCTTGAAAAAAGCAAAGAGACACTTCAAAGCTTTGAATCAAAACCCGACCTTTTTTCATTTTTGCATTATTATGGACTTTGGCCATTTTGGGGGAATGGGAGCACTGACGAGTAAATTTTATGAACGATATCTTACTTCCTGTGGCACCAGTCCATTGCCGTTTGGATCGGCTGGTTTTTTGATTGAGGCTAAATTCGAAATTCGAAAAATGACTGAAATCGCCTTAGCGACTTTATTGATTTTTAATTTCACAATTATCCCTTTTTGTTTTTGGCTGAAATTCAAATGACTTTTGAAACCCTGATTTGGGTTCAGATGCTTTTGGGATTTTGGTACTAAGCCTATTTGATCAGACTATTTTTCTTGAGTGAAAAAACTCCCCAAAGCTATTCTTATAGTATTTAAAACTTCCTTTTATAGGATAAAGCGCTCATTTTGGCCTCTAACAGCTACCTTCAGATTCCTACCCGATCAAGGACAGCAAGAATTAAATCAATTCCGTAAACTGAAAATCAGATCTTAGAAGATCAACCGATTGCTTGTCGGCAATCTCCATGTAGCAAGCAAAATCAAATAGGGCTTGGGCCCAAATTATGATTTGGATTGTCTACCAAGGAAGGTTGGGAAGAACAGTTAAATCAATTTTTTCAATAATTTGGATTTATCGAGGATAAACTTTACAAAAGGTAACACATCTCAATACAAATATTACCTAAAACGGTGAATTGGGAATTTCTAAAGGCCCCGATTCCTGACTTACTCTTGGCAGCCGGAAAGTCTTGAGTTTGAAAGTTGCTTTGAAAAATGGAAAAAAATCTATTTTTGGTTGGAGAAAAATAACTTAAAAGGCATCCGAACGGACAGGGGTATAACCTAAAAGATTTTCAAAAACTTGATTTTTAGCAGTTCAATTGATTCACCTCGAAATTTCACTTCAAGTTTTTCTTCGTTAAAAAGCAGTTGCTCAAATTGAGTCACCTCGTCGGGCGAAATCTAAATTCAGCTAACAAAAATCGCTTTCTGGGCACACATTTATACTTCTCTACTTCGCCTCCCAGACAATTGAATTTTTTCCGAGCCCCTACAATTGAGGGTAATCTAGGATGATTCTTCGAGATAAAAGCAAGCTCTGGAGCCATATGAATAAGTTTCTGAAAATATAATCGGTTGCTCAATAGCAAGGCTATCTCCAGGAAGTCAATTCTTTTACCCCAAGTTCGAAGGTAAGCCAGCAAGCTTTTAAATGAGTTGCGCTCATAGTTTTTATGAGTTCAAGGTTTTTTAAAGGAAAAACTCCAAGAAGAAAAAAAATTAGCGGGTAGAACTTAGGCTAATATGGCAATTCCTATCATTTCCTCACTTTTTCCGCATCTAAACGATTGCTCCTGAAATCCATTTACTCATGAAAGATCGGTAAAGTCACATATGCAAAAAGCTGGCCAATTAAGCTTTCTACATCACTGAACAAATTGTCAGGAACCCTAAACCCAAGCAAGAGAAAAAAAACTGGTAAAAGAATAAAGGTTGTTTTTGAATCCATAGCCGACTTCAGCTTTGGAGTACAAAAGAAAAAAAATTGGGAGTAAGAAGAATATGATCATTACTAGTTGACCTGCTAGATAACACAAACCTATCTATCCGTCCATTTAAGGAACTGGAAGCATCCCTGAGCCTGACACT
>Ga0163217_1013990_pt1 | contig 13154 bp, 8 predicted proteins | sample SynspAceP_FD_185933 | JGI IMG/M metagenome (GOLD analysis project Ga0163217, IMG submission 185933) | Saline lake microbial communities from Ace Lake in Antarctica - Synechococcus sp. Ace-P (PacBio error correction) | ecosystem: Environmental > Aquatic > Non-marine Saline and Alkaline > Saline ...
CAAACAACCAGAAGGAAAAAGGAGATAATCAGGTTTGGGGAGCCAGAAAGGAAAAAAAAATGAATTCCCCTTAAATACAATTTGGCCCTCCATATCTTTTCAATTTTTTTTTTTGAATCACTTGGGATTAAATTTTTTTTTTTTTGAAACAGCCAATTTAAATTTTTGATTTTCTCCGCTTTAACTCCGCCGGGACCTGCTTCAGCTGGAAATCGGATCTTCCCCCTGGCCCAATTCCATGCCTTTTTTTGGATATCTTCTCCTTCAATTCCTTTCCCCCTTAACCTCAAATAGCCATTACTCAAAAGCTTTCAAATTCCTGTGTAAAAGCTGAACGGGTTTATATCCTGGAGAAAAGCTCTCATCAATAAGGAGACTTTTTAACCATTCATTGACTTTCGGAGTTTCCAATAGGCCAAAAAGCTCCTGAATGTCGAACGGAAAGAAGGGAGTACACCTTGAGAACGATATTCGTTTTTATTTTACTGCCTGAGGCGAACAGCTATATTTGTCCGCAGGTGGCCAAAGTCATCCAATTGCTTCTGCTGCTCCAAATCAAAGACTGTATAAAGTATCTGACTTAGGATTTCAATTCTCTTAAAAATCTTCATTCTTGGTAATTCCAGAAAGGGTAAAGGTTCGAGCCAAGTTTCAGGATTTTCGCAAAGTCAACGCAACCCGACAAATTAGGCAATTTTTGAATTGGATTCAACTTTTTAAGACTTTGCCCGACTCGAATATCACTGCTCCGTTTCTTTCATTAAATTCAGAAGATGTTCACTTCTTCTCGGATTGCCGCCAAGATTGCCTGCGTGGCAATCGCCTTTTCGGACTTTTAAGCCAAAGGCCCCTAAACTTCCAAGATAAATGGCACCAATACGGGAACTTCAGTCACAAGCAACTAGACCTCCTTTTTTACGATCCCACACGAGATCACTTCCTTGGTTTTGATCATTGCAAAATCAGATCTTTTAGGATCTTAGTGGCGCTGCCAATCCAGAAATTTTCCCCATACTTCTCGAGCATCGAGAATGTGCGCGCCAGCCAAAGATTCATGGGGCCAAAATATCCCGAATGTCCCGATTGCAGCGATCTTCCCATTTGCCAGTTGAAAACTGACGCATCTATTTCCCCGGGCGAGCTGCCGCAATCCGTTCGGGATAGGCATAGGCAAAGCAATCCGTTGCCAAGGATCAACAGGAGAGTTTTCAAGCTTCGACTTTGGAACATGCGCCGGTACGATGGGAATGCCACTTTTTCCGATCTTTTTGATTCTGGGCATATTGGCCTCCTCACTGCGAAATCTTCGCAAAGCTTCATCTTAAATTCAAATCAAACCCCTGAATCCTGAGGAAGTGGGTCTCTTTTTCTTTCCAAAATTGCTGCAAACTCAGTTTTGCCCAATCCAAGCTGATCATGTTTTGCTTTGGCAAAAAGTAAGGCATGTGGGCTATCGGATGACAAGGCAATGCATGATCTGTCTTTTCCATGCCGAAGTCAGTTCGCCTTCCGGAAAATAGCCTCAAACGAACTCCAACGTCTTTCTGCCCAAACCTAATGTTTCCGGCAGGTAGGAGGAGTTAACCAAAGTCATGGATTCGAATGTCCTGTTTTTCCCAGGCCTTTCATATCCAAACCAAAGCACGTCAAATCTGCTCCCATAATAATTCTGGAGTCCGATAGTCATTCAGGTTGGTTTTGAATCGCTTTTTGTCCAAAGCCGATAGCTATGACCAGCAGTCAATCTTCCAGCTCTTCCACTTCGCCTGATCAGCAGAATCATTGCTGATGTCGATGCCAAAACCAATTTAGATAATCCTGTTTCTCGGGTCAAATTTAAGGACTTTGCAAAGCCGGAAGTCAACGACTACTTTGATCCCTCGATGGTCAAGGGAGGTCTCGCGCATACTGTAGAAGCAGCATTTTTCCGTTTACCGTCCATCTGGTCGGATCGCACGATTCTGGCTCTCCCCGGGAAAGCTGTCCGTAAAGGGGTACTATAATATCCGCTTGGAAGTGCCTTTTTCCTGAGGATCTCCTATGCCTTTTAATTCACAACCTTGGCCAGGTAAAAAACCAGAAAATCTTCCTTTATTGAACTTTTGGTCAATGGGATGGCGCTGGTCTAGCCGTATCTTCTCCGATCGCATACTCATCGACAACACTGGCAAATTAACTTCACAGGAATATTGCCTTCCCTTACTTTCAATGATTTTTGGAATTCAGCAAACCGGAAAGTCTTTGGCATCGATCGTCCGCCGACATCAATAAGATTTTTAAGTCTGGCCGGAGGATTTGCTGTACTTTCCCGACAAAGGGCCAAAGCTTTACTTCAGAATGTAGATTACGCCTCGGAAACTCATCAAAGATCACCATTCCCACAAATCTTCAAAGCGTTGTCTGAATGGAGCAATCCGAATTAAAAATCCTTTCGGTAAATCCACTTTCCAAGCGCGTATTTTTAGAAATAGCCGATTCAAATCGAATTCGAACAATCAACATCTCCGACTTGGTGTATTAAGTCATACTGGGCCATCCGCTGTGCAATACTCCTTAGTAGCCAATCCTCTTGATCCAGCAATAATGATTTTCTTTTCGTCATGCCATGGCTGATCCCAAAAAGGTAAGTGGAAGGAGGGTAACTTTTTCCAGCAACCCTAGGAGGCGCCTTGAAATGATAAAGAAATTAATGAGAAGAAAAATGTGTCTGGACTTGGGGGATGATTTTCCGCTACCGGAAGAGTCGAAGGAGTTATAAATCGAAGTTTTCAACACATGAGTGGACAAAAGTAAAAAAGCCACAAGGATTTGTCCCTGGTGGCTTTCCTGATAATATCTAAAAAGAATTACATCCCTAGCTTAGCCGCTGCTTGCCATATTCCCAACGGATTTTCAAAACCCCTGTGGCTTACTTCAATAAACCAGTCGCTCTTTCCATTGAGGAAGTCTGCGGAAGGTACGAAACTCTCAGCGCAGTCTTCTTTTGCCAATAATAGTTCATAGATCCCGCCTGCTTAGCCACTTTATTAAAGATCAACGTAGACTCATTATTCTCCAGGGATAAAATAAAGAAGCCATATAGTAACCTGCTGCCAGTGTTTTTGCCTTTCATCATAATATCCCTTAGTTTGTAGTGAAAGTGTTCGCCTCATTCCGCACCTGCACGCAACTTCGCCCATTGGCACCAAATCTCCCCAAACTGTACGACCTTTCACTGGCAGGAGAAGGAATAGTTGAATGGTCTCACTTTAGCATCACCTACCATTCCTTCGGCAGTTTAGCTGGACTTTGTTTTCTTGAGCGAAAGCCTCCAATGCTTACAAATGCCATTAAAGCGAAAGCAGTAAAGTTTTTTGTGATTTTCATGTTTTTCATTGTTGGATAATTTTAGGAAACTTAAAAATAAAGTTTATTCTTTCAGATCTTAAAATCTAATACTAGAACTTTTAAACAAGATTTAATATTCTAAACTGTCACCCAATGCCTGTTTTGTTATTGCTTTCGATAATTCGCTCGCCATGATCAATTCACACGCAATCCATCTGCAAAGGTTGGAAAAGATGCCTTTCCGGTTGTTTTCCTTCACGGAATTGCAGCAATAGACCTCTTTAAACATCTGCTTGGGAGTTGTCCTGGAAACCCCTCATTGTGACCTCCTGGAAAACTACCAAGCCGAAGCCTTCAGGATGAGTAGCGCTGGTCCTTTCATCAAACCGCTATTTGCAGTTTCTCGCTTTTCCGATCCATAGCTTCATTGGACGGCTCTGTATTGAATTCAAAGTTGGAAGCTTTGAACCTGAAATCTCAACATTTAGACGATTTTTTTTCGAACGTTCTGCATTGACCTGAGAAACGTAATGAACCTGTCTACCATTGGTCAAACCGAAGGTAAGGACAGTAAAGCAATATCTTCTGAGGTCACTGGGTAATTCTTTATACTCAGCCGCATCAAAGCGTTTTTTCCATGTGAAAGTCTCTATAGCTTTCAATGGCTTCAAAGCGCGTTTTGTGACGGTATACGAAATCAGCCATTACAGGCAGTAATTTTCAGTCCATCACATATTCAGTCATATCTAATAGGTGCGAAAGACCAATATCAGCTATCGCTCTTTTGATCCTCCAGATTGATCTGGCTCAAGTCTCCAGTTTGGTAGTCAGTTTAAAAAATAGCCAATCCTGAAAGGTAGGAGCCCATCACAGAATAGCTTCTCCCAATTCGCCTTTTTCTCGTCATGGTTTTCATCTGAACGAACCATTCGGAATAGTAGCGAGAATTGAAATGACCGGCCTTGACCAAGCCTTTCTCAGCTGCCAAAGCAACCAATTCTTCAGCTTATCAATTTTAACACGCCAGAGGCTTTTCGCAAGATCACATGCTTTTCGCAGCTAGGTAAAACAGCTTTTCGCTGCGCAAAATGAAGAAAATTTTTGAGTATCAGATACTGGATCTACACTATATCTGATTGCTTCAGCAATATCATCGAATGTGTATGCGGTTGGGTATTCCCAGGAGCCTTTTGCTTTTTTCGTCGGCTAGTTCTTGATTGACTTCTACAAAGAGCCGTTCTTCTACATAAAGAAGTCTCTGAGCGCTTCAAAGAGAGCTGGACCAATAAATCCAGTCCCTACTATCGCTGCTTTCAATTATTTGAGGCTAGGTTTGAGACTATGGGTTAATGTGTATTTAAAAGATCAAATTAGGCCAATTTTTGACTCAAAAATGAGCTTTTGGGAAACGAGAATCGAAACTCCCATAAATTTTCTAATAAAAAAATTCAACCATAGACAGAATTATCCTGAAATAAAATTCGCTCTGAAGATTGGTGATTAACAGTATCCTCAAGGTTTATCACCAATGCTTCTTTGTCACCCAGGGAATCTTTTAGATTATAAATTCCCACGATTTTTGGAAGCAAAAGGGGTTTGATTTATCTCTTTTGCTTTTTTTGTCAGTTACTCCGCATCTAACAGGATCTGTCCAAGTGTGCATGGCCAAGGTAAAAGCACGCCCAATGTATTGGCATAAATAACTCTTGGCTTTGACGTTCCTGACAGCCTAGTGCTGTTCTCTGGCTATCATATGGATTTTTTCAATTCTCAATTGTATGACCACACTCCATCATCGCAAAGTCAAATGGAGACGCGTAATTTATCACCAGATCTCTTTGGAAATGAGGACCATATCCGCCATCTCCACTGAAATAGATACTGTCATTCTGCCCTTTGATCACCAAGAACCCAAAGTGTTGAAGAATCGATTGGTTTGGGCCGCGATCCCCCCCCCCCCCCCCCACCGGGAAAAGTGTCTAGAGGAGTGAAATGCTAATGAAGTCCCTCTAACTTCAGCTTCTTTCTTTCCACCATTGCACTCATGAATCTTGAAAAATCGGGAGATACTCCCCAACGCTCAAAATGGGCTTCCTACACAAGCGGCACATAAAATTTCGCTTCTTTTTCCTTTTAGCTTTGGATCGACGCCATAAATCCAAATGATCGTATGGATCATGTGATATGCTATCAGATCGATTTGAAAGGTTAATTTTTGCGATTTCCCGATTGGAAGATCTTTTGAAGAACCGTTTCTTCCCAGCAGTGATTTGGCGCTGAACTTTTCCCCAAGCATCGATCAATCAAAATATTTTTGCCGTCGGATTTTGAAGCAAATGCAGAAATGTCCAAACCAAACCAAGCGGGTAAGAAGACTGTCTTCTACTAGTTCTAATGAATCACGTGTGACAATGGGTAGTTTAATGAAGGAATCCGGGAAGGGTCATTTTGAAAAATCTGGCAGCATTTGAGTGCTTTCCCAAAATCCATGTCCATCGTCCGTAGGGAATCAGGCTTGGTAAATTTTACCTTTCGAAAAATATTCCAGCTGTTCATATTTGCTTTCTTGCTTCGGAAGGCGTAACCACCAAAACTCAGGGCTTAAATTGACAAAAGAACTCCGGAATTAAGGAATATAACAGGCAATTGCTATAAAGGAAATCATCAGGATTTTGAGTGATTTAGGAACATCTTAATAAAATTTATACAATGAAAGTGGGTGTAAGACTTCAAAGCTCGATAAAACCAGCATCACTTGAAAAAAGTGGCGCAATTGATACATTAATTTCAAAAAAGCACTTAAACACACCTTATTGTTTTATCTCATTATCCACTATGCGGCAATTCCATCAAAAAGATGGATTAATCAAATAATAATCTGTGGGTTAGTTCTGATATTCTTTATTTAATGCTGAAAATTTTAAAAATTATACCATGGCAAAATTTAATTTTAAAGATTAACGGCAGTCCGAGGAGGTACTTGTCGAGGAGGTACCCCGCTTTTGTGGTGCTTCGTGACCACTTTGGATTGGTAGTAACAAAATATTCTGCGGTATCGCACAATGTGCGCATGTACAAGTTCATAAAAACGGAGAAAGCAATTTTTTTCCTGCATTACTCAGGCCTGCCAGTCTGACAGAAGATGAGATCAGCTACTATAGAAGGACTTTCCGAAGAAGGAGATCAACCCTGTGCAAAAAGCAATGGCAGAAAGTAAGATGTGGCGCAATGCGGCTATCTGCCAAGCTGGCCAATCATGAATGCAGCAGCGCTTTTAAATAAAAATTCTGCTCAAGTTATGGATGAAATCGATGACGCACATGAAATCGAATACTCTGTCCGGTGTGGAAACTTATCAATAAATCAGAGAGGCCGTGCAAATGGCTGCTAAAACTTTAACTATTCATGTCAACACCAACAAAGCAACTCGAAGAGAACCTTCTCAAAATCGCTGGAAACTACAGCTGGAGGATTATTTATAGGATTTTAATTGGGAATTGAGTTGCGACTCACCAAAAGTAGAAGTCCTGAGTACGGAAGCAATTTTTGGCACAAGCTTCCACGATTCCAATGGCTACTTTCTATTTGCTCCAACTGGGAGATATACGTTATAATTTCGGCCGAACCCCGGAATTAGGTCAAAATATCAAGACCTCGATTTCCTATGGTCGTAAGCTGAAGAGCTTGGATGCGATTGGGAAAAAAAGTGCGCGTCCTCCAAGCAAATCTGGATACTGAAGTTAATTGATCGACAATTGACCGGTGGACTCAGGTTGCAATGCTCATAGCTGGGAGCGGCTTTGCGGAAGCAGAGCTACAGCAAGATTTGTGTTGGTCCGGCCCAGCAAGCTAAATTTGGATGTAACCTGCAAGAAGAAATCACTGTAGAAAACGGAATTCATTTCAAACACAAAGCCTCTAAAAAATCAAGGTCACTTTGGAGAATTTGTCACCGGAAGCTTCTACCATGACCGCCCCAGAAACGTAACTCTGAAAAGATCCAAAGGATTTTTAAAAATCATTGGTACACGCCGTTAAAAAAACGTAGATAATGTGAAATTTTTTCACGTGGAAAACCACTTTTCGGTTTAGACTTCTATCGGGGAGGGAATAGCTTCATGCCATGGTGCAACGAACCCGCCTTTGGAATGGAAAATCAAAATCTGTGGATGAAAACACGCTGCAAAAGCAATTTGCTTGGTGTGCAGAATGTAATGATCCTATGAATAATGTAGCTATTGTCGGACAAAGTACTGTGGCCGCTGAATGAAAGCCAAAAAGGTTTGAAAGTGACTTATGAACCCAGATGGCACCGTAGAAAGTACAGAAGATCATAATCGTAATCTCAAAGATATGAATTTGTTCCAATCAAAAAGGAGAGGTCAGACGAGAAGACGGAAATGTAACTCAAGCTTTTCAAAAAAAATGCCCGCGAAGGTAGTAGTCGCTGAATTACCAGTGTCCATTCTGTCTCAACCTCCAATGGAGCCGATGAATTTTACTTTGCAACATGCTCAAAGGTGACAAAGCAGAGCTCATCGGACCTACGCAGACTCCAGACCGAGCGCGAACAGACAGCCGCTGAGATCTTTGGGATTCTCCGGGAAATATAAACCGTAGAAATTACTTCGACTAGGCGGTGGTTTTTTGGTAGACAGACTATTCGCTGCAGATTATTGCTGAGGCAGTTGCCAAATCTCAAAATTGACCAATGCTCCGTAAAGTGACTTTGGAATCGAGAAGATGATCTTAGCGAGGTTATATCGTTCCCGGCAGTTTCGATAACCGCTTTGGGGAAGCGGCATGGATAGTCCAGGAAATATGATTGGTTTAAATTGAAAGGCAGCTGGATCAATTCCGGAAAAGCACTCCGACAGGATAATTTCCAATCCGGAGCAAGTAGCCAAATCTTAAGATCGAAAAGTGTAGAACTAATCTCCACATTACTACCAATGCTTGGCGAGCCGCCAATTACCAATTTTCTTGGCTTAATGCAGAGCAATCCTTTTTGGATGAAGTAAAAGCGCCTAGAAGCCGGCAAAGGATCCGGTTCAATTCCCGTTAGCACTGTTAGATAAAAGCCGAAAACTCACCACTGGTGAGATCAATACGATGTGGATCGATGATTGGCAGTGATTCAACAAACCGCTGCTGATAAATCAAATTGGTTGGTAAAGACCCTGCTGTCAAGCAAGGATTATGTGGGTATTTCTCACATCGGAACATTTACGTGGCCCAATAGCGGATATTGGTCCAAAGAAGCGTGGAACACCAGTATTAAAGAAATTACCGAGCCACTGATTGGGGAATCGTGTCAACCAACTGGAGCAAATCATCAAGTAGAGGTGAATCGTTGATGGAATGGGTCATGCGATTGTATGGAACTTGGACTTCAAAGACGGGTGCCTACACAGAAGAAATTTTGATACCTATAACTCATCCGAATGAAGGAAGTGCCTGAAATTGAATGTGCATTATGTGGATTGCAGGATTTGATCCTACAGGATTGGGGTGAGCCAGCGCTTCCGCCTAACCGGTTGGGGGCTATTGCCAACGCAATTTTGTGCGACAGGCAGGAGATTGAGAAAGCCAGCCTTTTAATGAGCAAGGGAGGAATTCTCTGATTTGAATCTGGTGATAAAAAGAGCCTAAGGCGCTTAAAATCAAAAAAGCTTCTGAGCGTAATTTTCCAGAAGGCTTTTTTTTAGTTTAAATTTCACTCCATTCCTCTTACTGGCCAGTATTCACCTTTTAAACTCCAGCTTTTGATTATGAGAATCAAATTTCAAAGGTAATTTCCATTTCTCTTTTCTTGCTCATTAATAGCCCAGCAAGCATTGAAAGAAAACTAATTCAAAATGCCAACTTAGTTTACCTGATTTGGTTTCTGTAACAACGTTGGATCTCTTTTAATTCTAGCTTTTTTTCTGCAACTGCCCTTCTTTCTTATAGTAGTACGAAAGAAAGATTCCAATTCTTTTGACTTTGGTTTTTAAGAAAAGTCTGGAAAAAGAGCTTCCGAAATCATCGAGAAGAATAATCAAATGTCCAAGTTTTTCGCTGCATGTGAAATGCCCTTTTCCCCAAAGATACAAATCTCCGAACCTAGAAAGACGAGCAATATCCACTATTTTAACCCTATTGAAATTAACCCGATTTAACCCTAGACTACAATTCTACAACACCTTGCCATCCAGAGGTGATCAAGAGCAATGCTTCCATTCTTTGGAACTCACTTTGGAATGCCGCCAGTAATCACATCCATACGGCTGGATGACAGAAAATTGCCGTGGAAAAAGCCAGGAACAGATTGCATTTGATTTGAGCAAATCCCAAGGAAATCATTTTCAACTTCGGTGCACTGAATCCATCAACCTTTTCTTGAAAGGTATTCATGATTCTTTTTCCCAAAGAGCAATGTTCATATTATCAGCCTGTAGAGCGAGCACAAGCAGTTTTTTGGATCCTTGGATTCGATGGAAAAGAAAGGGAGCCGAGATCACTTATTTGAAATGGTGGATTCTGAAGGAAAGATTGATCTGAAAGAATTAAAGAATTTCAATTCGGCCAGAACCACACAAAATGAATTGATTTAATGTGGGCCACATAATGAAACTGGGGTAATTCACCCAATCGTGCCCAATCGCCAAAATAGCTGAAGAACATCAGGTGAATGCTTTTTTGTGATGGTGTGCAGCTGTAGGTAATAATCTCCTATTCACTTACGAGAGTTTCATCCTAATGGCGATTCAGTCCCCTAAAACTTTATGGCCGAAAAGGGGTAGGGGCACTTTTACATCCGGCATAATCATAATCTATCCGAAAACCAACTTGCACAGCAATCGGAGGAGGGTCATGAGAAAGGTTTTTCGATCAAGGCACATCCTTAATGTCCCCGGGGATTGTGGGCAATGGGTAAAAGGCCCGCAGAATGCCGCTTTTTATCGAGATGGAAAGATGAAGCCAAAAAGATTAAGAGAATTACGTGATTTGCTGGAAAATAAGCTTTTTGCAGATTCCCAACACTTTTTTGAATGGAAGTCAAGGCAGGTAGATTAATCGCATGTTTCCAATATTGCTTTTTTGCAGAGTAGAAGGGGAGGAAGTTACCTTTCGAAAGGTCTGCTTGAAAGTAGCAGTAAGCTCTGGCTCCGCTTGTACAAGTAATCTCCACCAAAACCAAGTCATGTTGCTGAAAGCGATGGGTTTGGATTCCAGATTTGGGAGAGCATCGCTACGTTCAGCTTAAGAAGTCACACCACACGGCGCAGAAATATTCTAGCTACGGCAGATTGGGGTGAATGAAAAGTGGTAAGGCGGAGTTTGAGAGAAGGAATGATTGTTAAGTCAAAAAGCTAAGTTGAGAATCTAAAAATTTTGGACAAATCTGAAAAATAACTGAAGCTGATAAGAATTGGTAAAATCAATTGCTCGCTGCGACGCCGGCCGCAGCGAGATTGATCCTTAAAGATCAAGTCCTCGTAAATCCTCCCTCTGTAATCTCACATCTACTTTGCCCATTGGGAATTTGACTAAGGCCGCATCATCTTCATGTGCTTGTGCCACTTTTTTTAGCTCCTTCGTCACCAGTAAGAGTTTTCAACCCTCCTTGAAATAAGCTTTTGTAACAAAGAATTGGTCCCGCCAAATGGTATCCTGGAATATTCACAGGCAACCGGATTCCCTTTTCCTGTCTTTTTTTGTGCAGCGAATCAGTTTCTTCAATAACTTGGAATCAACCGAAAGGCATATCGCAAAAGTCATGATAATCACCTGATCGGGAAAGATCAAACTTCAATAATAAATCTAAGCCTTTCTGCATAGAAGAAGCCCATTCTTTTCTCCCAATACTGATTCGGAATATTAGGAATAGCAATCTCCTCTAAAAGTCTTTTTAATCTCGTCTTTATTCGCATTCCTAAACCAAAACCTGCTTTTCTACCTTTGGCTCCCAAAGCTGAATCAATCGAAATACTGAACGTAATGTTATGCCTTGTATTGGGCTATTTGTTTTGGAATATCCCAATCGTGAAGATTCCGCCAGCCCAGCTGAGGATGATGATTCCGGTTTTAGCTTTTCCATGTAATATTTAATGAATTGGTCCTTGTTATCGCGCAGAAGGTCCCATTTTTTCGCCAGCGAGAACTGCTTTTATTTGGACAAAGCCGATGAATGCGTTTTCTTACCGATTCTCAGCACCTAGATCCAAGCCGATCGGCTGTATACATTACTCCAGTCAAATGAAGTCCTTTTGGACGTCCAAGCGCTCATTAATTTCTCCGATTTTTTCTTTGGAACCCAAAATACCCAATAGGAAAGTTTTTTGACAGTAAGGTCTCGAGAAACTATAGCTTCATATTCCAAAATTAATGCGTCATCAGCAAATGCAACTTGTCCGAGCATCTAATTCAATTCCTTCTAAAGCAGTTCTTCGCTGGAGAAACTTTTTATTTTGAAACTGTCGAAAACGGGGATTCAGTGCCTGATTAGCTCTTCCATCAATCAAAAATCACTTCTATACCAAGTAACATTAGCCATTTTTGTTAAACTTGGAAAATGGTATCATTCCAGCACGAAAAAGTAACAGTTTTGAATCGCGGATGAATCACTTCAAGGAATATGGATGAGCCTCATCAAGCATTAAAATTTGATTTTTGCTAAGACGAAAACTGGGCTAATTCCGCTCAATTTTTTCCAACAATGGGGAAATTCTATCCCACTAATTTTCTTTTTGGAAATTGGACTCTTCCTCAAAATCGAGTTCCATTTGAGATGATCTGGCCATTTTTTTACTGAAAACAGTAGCTAAAATCCTAGCTCACCGGTCTGAAACAGCCTGTTTTCAAGGAGTGCAATTGGATTTAAATTCATTCCTGAAAATCAATCGGCTCGATCATACATGAATAATTCCCCATTACACCCAACCCGATCCCGAATTTCTGATCAATCCCTCATACCGTCGTATCGTAAGTCACAGCATGGATTCCGCTGAAAAATAACCGTTGTGCTTTCCGAAGGGGCCATCTCCTTCTAAGGCACCCGCCAACTTAATAGCACCGGTAATTCCGCAGCCTCGGTGATCAGCATTCGCGCTCCAGGTCGGCGGTTAGCGGAGCCATCCACTTGAACAACAGTTGCTAATGCAACCTTAAGTTGCTTTACCTTTGCGGATTCGTAGGCTTTAAAAATGATGGATTTCTTGTTCGTTCATTTAAGAATCTTTTGATTATCGAATGGGAACCACTTCTGCCATAAAAAATAGAGATACAACCGAATGCCAAGAAGAAAATCTGTATAATCGGGCATTAATCTTTATAGAATGAACAAAGCTTTTATCCGCCGTTTTTACTCCTGTTTTTTGTTTGAACGCTACAGTCAAATGCGCAATAAGTTAAATCCGGAGATAATCGAAGCATAAGAAGCTGAGCTACGCAAATTCTTCTTGATTTCGGCGAATTATCTAGGTATTCCCAACAATGGGAAAGTGCCTTCTGATCCCAATTAAAACCTTGAATGGACCAAGGCCGCTTTGGAAAAGCGAAGGATTTAAAACCCAAATTTTGACGTTCAACGAAACGTTCCTACACCTCTTCGCTCAAGGAGAAATCGCGATCCCAAAAGAAGAGATATCTGGTTATAATGCAGGGCAGGTGGGATGGACAACAGTGGACCTCTTCAGCTTTGGATCCCGGAAGTCATACATTCTGAAAATTGATGGAAGAAATCAAATGGGAGTTTGGGAGATAATCAAATGGAATTTTTATCGATGGAAAAATCGATCAGAATGGAAAATTTTGCTAGATCTGCTTCAGTCTAAAGGTCAACG
>Ga0163217_1013069_pt1 | contig 13153 bp, 16 predicted proteins | sample SynspAceP_FD_185933 | JGI IMG/M metagenome (GOLD analysis project Ga0163217, IMG submission 185933) | Saline lake microbial communities from Ace Lake in Antarctica - Synechococcus sp. Ace-P (PacBio error correction) | ecosystem: Environmental > Aquatic > Non-marine Saline and Alkaline > Saline ...
AAAAAGAAAGTCCTGCTCAGAAACACTTCCACATTCGGGACCACACTCGCCGATCCCATCGACACCCTCAGCTGCGGCCCCACCGAAATCGCCACAACCGCGCGGCGTGGGAACCAGTTGCCCGGTTGCGCGACTTTCGATACAAATGCCCGCGCACCCGTCAATGGGTGGGCCCAGATCCTCGGGGCCGAACAATCCCACGAGGATAGCACCCTTGTCGAGCCGACCCCCGCGCTCACGGGGATGCCGCGCCCGCCCGGCAAATCCCAAATCCGCCACAGACGCCAAATTGTCGCTCCAGTTTCCTGGACGCGCTCCAACACGCCGGGGGCTGCTGGCCGAGTCCGAGAAGAACAGCGGGGAGACTTCCATCCCACCGGCCAAGGAAACGTTGCCACCCGCAAGTTGTTTACCGCGGGGCGCTCAGCGGCTCACCACGCCGCCAGCCACGCCGTAGGGCAACTGCGGAAACCACCCCTCCTGAACGAATATGGTCATCCGGCCCACGCTGCAAAAGCAGACCTGCGACCTTCCAAAGAGCAGGGCCCGATCCGCTCGCTCGGGCCCCAACGGAATGAGCGCGCACCGGCCACGCAAGTCGGGGGATCGGTTCGGCATCAGGACCGCTCGCGCTCACTTCCTCGCGGCACGGACTTCAATTTCAGCAGCACCAGGCGCGCATCTCCGCGGTAACGTCCCGGCCGAAACGTCGACCGCATTGGGGGGAGTGAAGTACCACACCCATCCAGCGGCACCACGCACGCACGCCCCGCACACGCCCCCCCCCGCCCACCGCGCCACCGCGCCCCCATCACGGGAATCGGCGCACCAGCCCACCTCAAACGCGCCGAGTCGCGGTTTGGGGGCAGCAACCGCAAGGGTATGGCCGTGGCAATGCCGGAGGGTGCCTCGCTGCCTGATAACACACCCCGCAAAACCAGTCTCCGGATCCTCAGCACACGACGGTGATCCGGAGCATCGGCAGGACCGACGCAGCAAGCACGTGGTTGCGGCCCCCAGACCCCGGGGTACTTGAGGCAAGCCACCCCACCGCTCCTCAGCCCTCTGCCGCCGATGCTCGCAGACCCACTGGCTGGGATCGGGGCGTAATAAAAAGCCGGGGCCGCTCACCGGCCGGGTCACCAGCGTGACACCCGGGCTCAACGGTAGCGTGGATCTCCAAATCGAGAGCCAGCACCGGGGGAGCGCTGCGCTGTCACCACCAGCCAGGCTTCCCGTTCCACCCACGCTCACGCCGGAGAGGCCGGCCACTGCCCCGGCCCACGACGGCATCCCAGCTCATGGCAGCAGCCAAAGGCGGCCACTTGCTCGGTTGTCCGGCAGCCCACCACGGGGCTCATGCCGGTGCAGGGTAACCGTCGCTGCATAGTGAGCAGCCCCGCGCTTCGCCACGAGGCCCGCGCTGCCAGATCCTCGCAGACTTGCTCAAATTCGCTTCAGGGAAGGCAACAAGTCCTGCGTATCCACCAAGAAAGCAGGTTCACCATCGACTTAACTGAGCAAGGCGCCAGCTCAGCAAATCGCCCGTTGTGCTAGGTGGGAAATCGGTTTCGCACTGAGGCTGTCTTGGCCGCTTTCATGCCGGAGCCACCTCCTACCTCTGCGGAATTCAGCTTTGACTAACGGGCCCCCGTAATCGCCTCCTGCCCTGAACACCGACCGGTCCCAGGAACTGTTCAACGCCGCCTCAAGCTGATGCGCCTGAGTTCCCCGTGCGGTCTTTTCGCTCCGGGTCGGTCCAGCCGACGTCTTTGGACCGCGTCAAAGGGCCTGTACGCCTGGGATTGGATGTGCAACCGCTACATCGCATACATCGGCAGCTGGGGCCGCGATCTGCGGCCGACCCCATCCCCGAGTTATCGCCGCCCTGCATCAGCCCTCTGCCAAGGCACCACCTTGCGCCACCCTGCCCCTGAGACCGTGTTCGCGGAACTGGTGAGCGAGCGGTCCCACGGGGGAGATGGTCGCTTCGTCAACTCCGCATTACCGAAGCCTGCATGCTCCGTGTGCTGCGGCTGAGCGTCCTTTCACTGGCCGCGAGAAGCTGATCAAGTTCGAAGCTGGTACCACGCCACCCGACTATGTCCTGTCAAGCCGGCTTCCGGCCGGTACGCGACTCGCCTGCCCGATCCCCCGCGTGCCCCGCAGCACCACCGCAACACCACTCACACGCCCCGTAACACGACCTGGAAAGCCGTTAAAAAGGCCTCGCCGAAATATCCGCGAAAATCGGGCCGGGTATCACCTGATCCGGTGTAGGCAAGCCACACAAGCCGAACGGCTTCTGAAAGAGCGCGCGAACTCACGCGCGACCACGACGGGCGCCTCTCACCTTCGATAGGTCGATGACCGCTTTCGCATCGGGCCTACCGGCGCCAGGCCTAATACGGTCACCCCGCCTCACCACCCGGGCAAGGTATATGCCGGTGGTCCGTCCGCTGGGCAGACGCGGCCTCCGGAGCCGACATCATGGACCTGTTGCGTCCGGGGCCGTCCGATGTACAGCCGCACCTACTTAGCGGCTAAATCCCTGGCGATGCAACCGCCGGAATCAAAACCCCGACCTGCCCAACAACCCGGCCCACGAGCGCCCTGACACGAACAACCTAGGCCAGCGTCTCTTGCGCAAGCATCCTGGCCGGCGGGCAAGGAAGCGGGCGCCGAATCACGGGCGCCCACTCACCGCCAAAGTTCCGGCTCTTACCTCTGTGATGCCCGGTGCCGCAACTTCGAGGAGGCAAGCGCCGAAGCCAAATCGGCCACTGCAACCGGCGCGCATCCTTACGGCGGCGTGTATCTGCCCCAGCGCTCGAGGCGGCTCACGTCCCTGCCCACAGCCCGCTCCGCATCGGCACGCCACCTTCCACCGGCAGGGCCTGCACTTCCGCCGCGATCGCCTGAGCGGTGCGGCTGCAGGCAAGCAAGGCCGAGTCTGCGGGCTTGCAGCGAACACTTTCAGGCACTGCGGCGAAAGCGATTTCAGCCCGTGGGCAAGCTTCAGCCCACATCAGCCGCCCGTCCAGCGCAGATACCCTGCCAACTGCGCAGTCAAAACGGCTCTTCAGCTCACAACGCATTCCCGCCCAAGCAAGGCGAAGCCGCGCCCAGGGCCCTGCCAACCCTTCCCACCCAACTCTGCCGAGCTCCAGCCCTTCACCCTGACCTGAACTTGATTTGGTACTCGAATCTGACTGGCTCGCTGACTGGATCAACGCCGGATCGGCCCCCACGGCCCCTGAGCCCCCCACCATGGGAAATGCTGGCGGGCTTGCGGCTGAGTCATAGCCGCCGCTGCGGCTCCGCCGCGCCTCCGACCAACCCCCGCGCGCGCAGCAAGCAACAGCGACCTCCAGCATCGGGTCGGCACTCGGCTGAAGCCAATCGGCCCTGAACGCCAGCGTCGCGGGCTCCAACCGCACAAGCCCGCAAAGTCCTGATACGTCCTTGCACACGCGCGACGCTTGATTATACTTCGCAGACGGGCGAGCGACAACCTGCTCAAACTAGCCACAAGGAATTTTCTATTAGCAACAAATGATTCGTCTGCAATAAATGCAGAAACGAAAAACCCTTTCCGGAACTGCTCCAAACTGCTGGTGCTGGACAAGCTTGCTACTCTGAGACGGAGTGCTTACCTAGAAAAATATAATACAGGAATCGCGATCGGCGGCCCCATTACAAACTTACGACTAAACTTTCATTTTCAGAGTCAGCGTCTTGTAACAATTGAGCAGCTCATCACGGGAAAGCCGAGATACTAGAAGCGCTCAAAAATCTTAAAATCTCAAGTGAATATCCATGAAGACATAAAATATTCAAAGACGAGCTGAGACCGATAATCTAAATTAATATTTGATAAAGAACTCGCACCTTGACTCTTCTAAACATTGCATACAACTGGCTACTGCTATGCTGTTCAAGGCCTTTGTCGACTTTCAATGTAGATTTTATGATAACTTATAAAGTAGATAATACTTGATGCCAAATTGAGAGAAAGACTACAGTCCATTCCTGTCAATCTCAACAAAGAAATGCGTGCCGCTGTTCATATATTTAGACTAGAAACTCAACAAATGAAAAAACGCAAAAATCTATATCACGAACACACGACATTCTTTGCAACTATTCCAGCAATCTACAAGAAACCATGTGTAGCCGAGTATAATAGACGAAGCTTGTAAGGCTGGAAGCAGCAACAGCAAAATGATCAGAAACGAGATCTTACGAACTATCGTTATTCAAACAGGATTCGACGAATATTGTCCTCGACTTTACGAGCATATTCCAACACACAGAAAAGCACTAGAAAGAGTGCTACCTGCTGCATAAGCCCTGGTGGGTCCCAATAATTTATAGTGCATGCTTTGAGCTTGCTTCAAAAAGATATAATGCGTACTTACTGTGTCAGCAGGAGGCTGGTCATCAGCGCCCCCACGAATATACCGCGATCCATAATCCTAGATGTCTTGCTTTATCATTTTGGCTGGATATTCTCGATACTAGAGAGGTGGGATTATGACGCCAAGCCCTTCTTTAATTGTCTAAAAGAATTGGGTATTTAGGCGGTGAACAATTAATACTTGTGGCACAAAAAAAATGATAAATATATATCTGCCTTAGGAAGTGCAAATCGACCCTAGGCAGCGCGGCCGCCAGCCGTTCGAGACAGCGCAAAGCGTGTAAACCAAATAGCACGGTCGGGATCGCAGGCACGATCTCTCGCCAGGCCCAATTCGCCCAGCGCCCATAGAGAGGCCCTCCAGCCGCCGGCGGCTGAGCGGTTCGCGCCCAGGCGTGGCGCTTCTCCGGACCTGACTTGTGGTGGCGTCGAGCGCCAGCCGCCGCCCAGGCCCACCCCCTCGCTGGCGAAATTAAGTGAATCGAAACGGGTTCCTCAACACCGAACAATTCCCCGCGGGATCCACCCTTGGCGCTGATCGCCCCAGATCATACCTGGCCGGGGATCACGAGTTGATGGCGTTGCGGTCGACCACCACCACGAACTTGTGTAGGTGAACTGGGCAAGGGCGCTCCAGAGCCATGCGCCCGCCCGCTTGGCCTGCGGCTCTGGGTAGGCCTTGTTCGACTGGCGATCACGCCACGCTTGTAGCTCAAGCCCTTCCATCGGCAGAAGAAGAGAGCGGACGATCTCCGGGATCTGCTGGCCCAGGATCGCGTATAAGATCCGGTTCAGGGATCGCGCAGCACGCCTCGCTCTTCGGCGGCCGGCCGCTGAAGTGTTGAGAAACAGCCCGTTACGCCCCGCGGGTGACGCACCTGAAAGCGCCCAAAGGTGAAGCTCTCCACACCGCCTGTAAGAAGCCTCCATGTGTCGCCGAACGACCACACTCGGGCAGCCCTCTCCGGGTGATGGCGTGCCCTCCAGCAACGCCACCTCGCTGGGGACGGCACTTCCCAGGTCAACGTTTGGCACTTGGCCAGCCGCAACCCCTTCACCGGCATAGATGCCGCGAACAGCCTGGAGAGCTGTCACCGAAATCGCCGCTGCGCCGCCATCAACTTCAGCAGGGTGGGAACGCCGAATGGCCAACCGCCAACTCCAGGCTTGCCCATGGCAGCGCCTTGCGCAAGCTGCCGGGCGCCGCCGCCGCAACCTCAGCCATGCACCGCATCGGTTCACCGACTGGCGCGCATGCCGTAACGCCCCATCATTTGTACGCCGGTTCGGATCCTTGGTGATCACCAGGCCCAGGGTACTCACCCCCGCCGGCATGCCGGCAGGGCCGCCAGCAGGGCACGCGTCAAGTCACGTCTCGTCCCTTGAACACCGCTGGGCAGGGGGAATCAGGTCCGGTCGGGGGCGGGCCTTGACCCACATCCAGAGCCACGCCACCGAAGCGCACGCCTCCCTTGAGCCCTTTGGGGGCCAGGCTCTGCAGCAGGGCAAGCCGCTCGGCCGAGTCTCGGCGCGCGGCGTGTTCCATCCCCATGCCCCAACCACCGCTGGACGGTGCCGAGCAAGGTTCCACCCGCCCAGCATCGGGCGCCGATCAACATTTTTCAAACAGCAGGCCCGGGCCCGCGGGCCAGCACCCGTCGGCGATCGCGCGAAGCCCAATCGGGAACCTCACCGGGCGGTGATTCGCCGCAGTGTCCCGCCGCCCTTCGAGCAGGGGCGAAAGAAAGCCCGACGTCGCGTGTCTGCGACTCTCTTGGCAAACGCCACCGCATAGGCCAGATCAGGTGCTGCTTACTGTGACGCCACCTCCCCCTTCGGCCGCGCCGTGCAGATCCTCAAAACCTTCCAAACCCAGCTCTGGTAATCCGTGCCGCTCGCCTGGGCCCGAAGCAGCGGCAACCCAGCGCTGATCAGCCCCGAGCCGCCGTGGTGATCGACGTGTTTGCGCGCCACAACCACAATCGCCTGGGCCCTGCAAAGAACGGTGCAGAAGCGTCAGGCCTTCGCCGATCTGCAGCGCTGGAAGGCGGCAGCCTGGCCTGGCACTGAAGAAACGGCTTGCGGCCGCGAGCGAGGGCGCAACTTGCGGTTCAGGGGTTTGATCTGGTAATTCCCCCCTGGCTGTTCACGGCCGCGGTTGGTGGGTGCAAACGGGCATCTTTCTAGCACCACCAATCGCACCGTCACTTCGACGGTCAGCGGCGGGCCTCCTGTCCGCCTTGTAACAGCCTTCTGCCTAACCGCAATGCGTGCCCACTGCTGCTCGAGCAAAGGGCCAGCACGGTCTGGATCGTGGGCAGTTCGGCCTTGGGAAGGGCCTACCCTGGAGACACCCTGGCCGCGGGCTGTCACCGCCCCGCCAACGAAAGCGGGGCCCTGAAAAAAGGGGCGGACGGTGATGTCAGGCAATGACGAAACGATGGCCGCCCTGGCGCTCTGGCAAGCAGTGGAAGCACGAACCGCTAAAGCCTGCCTGCGACTGGCCAGCCATGGCAACGACTGGAGGCCTTGGGGAACCACGAGCCGATTCGCGCTGCGCGGCTCTGGACAATCTCAAAAATCGTGCCAACCAACCACACCGGCGGCTCAGAGGCCACTGACGCATAGCCGCGGGGCCTGCCTGAGCCCGTGAGCTCCCTCCCTACATTCCGCCGACCTGCCCTTCTTCTCGGTGTCGAGCTCCTTCACTGCCTGCAAATGTATATACCAGTTCTATCTCCGATCCGAGGCGAATTCACCGCCGCTGAGGAACGATCGAGCTGGTCCGCCAGGCGCGGCGCCGAACTGGTTGGTTTGCCGAGAATTCGCTCATGCGATGACTCCCGCCGCCTAGTTGACTCCCAGCCGCCGAAACGCCTGCAGCTTTCTGGTCTCACTATGGCTCCGGGCGTTACCATCACCCTGCTGGGGTGGATCCCTGTGCCGCCGGCGAGCGCGTCACCTTCAAACCGTGCCGAGTTGTGGGCAAGGACGGCCCAGCTGCTGGCCCAGCTAAGGAAAAATTCCACGCTCTCGATGTGGTATCTCTGCCGGACGGCAACACCTACCGCGAATCGGAAATCGGTTCAGCCCGGCACCGCCCTAACGCCGGTGCGAAGTGCCCGGGCTCTGCAGTGGGCTTGTCAATCTTGCTACGACCTGCGCTCCCGGACTGCTACCGCCATCTGGCTGAGCTGAGCAGAGCTTGGTGATGATTCCAGCCGCCCTGCAACGCGCCTCACCGCAAGATCATGGCAGGTCTGCTGCAGTGCAAGGGCGATTGAAGAACACCGCCTACGTGCTGGCCGCACGCGCAGACCGGCTTGCAACTTAGGCGCAGGCAAACCCTATGGGCACGCTGCTGTGAATCGATCCCTGGGGACCTGTGCTGGCTGACGCTGGGAGTTCGGTTGGGCTGCCGTGGCACCGATCATACCAGCCCTATTGCCCAAAGGGTCCTGGCCCAGATGCCGAGTCCTGAACCCACGGTCCCTCGCGTTCCTGAGTCTGAGGATGTTATCGACCACTTGGCGGGGCCACTGAGCCGCGTTCGCTTGGCGGTAGTACCCCCTTGCACCTCCTGCTTGGCTCCCTGCCGGCAGAAGCCGCGAGCGCCCTGGCGCTGGCGGACCCGTGATGGGGCGCTGAGCTGCGTACCTCACCGTCCCTCTCGCTCACGCTTCTAATGAAGTCCGGCAAGGTGGCTGTCGGACTCGCGCATCTGATCGATCTGCCTGGTGCCCCCAGCCGCACCCCAGCATTGCCGGCAACGGGCCCTCCAAGCGAGACCGGATCGTGCAAACCCGATCCCAACACCACCAGGCTCTGTCTGGAATTTACCTGGCACCCGCTTGAACCGCCGCCAAATATGGTCGGCGGTCGGAACAGCCGTGACCGGCGAGGTGGAGCTCAAGGCCTCCGCCCGGCAAGCATCGCCTCGCGGGCGAGGCAGCCTCGAAGCCCCAACCTGGCCCTGGTCACGCCGGTCCAGCACGGGCCCGCGCCGTCCGTTGCCAGAGTGGCCGTTTACCGTGTCATTCGACCCGCCATGGCGGCCTCCGCACCGGGTGCGATTGCATCGCCGGATCTGCTGAAGCAACCCGATGTGGTGCTCGACATCAGTCCTGCAAGCAGGCCAGATGCGCAGAACCGGGCCGTGCGGGTTGGTGATGACAACGCACTCAAGAGTGAGTCGTACTAACCGCCGCGCGTCTCGTTGGCTATACAGCAGCCCGCGCCCGTACGCCTTGTGACATTCACGCCGATATTTTGCCTCTGAGCAGCGGGGCTGATGTTCCAACGGCATCGAAACTCTAACTTCAGAGTGTCCGCTCTCCAAGCTTCGGCCAGCTCTGTACAGAAGAGGTGGTTGGCGTGGTCCACCTGCATCCCGAATCGGGGCGTCAAACCAGGTCGCTTCGTCGTGATCCCCCGAATCTCCGGAGCCGCCGCCCTGGTGAGAACCGCTCCTGACCGTAAATCTGACCTCCCCCGCTGGCCACGGCCTCGCAACGCAGCCAGCTGGCCAACGCGATCGCCCGGGCTATAATCTCATTACCTGGGGGAGGCTGAATGGCGGCCCGTATCGGCTGACTGGCATAGCGGCTGGGTGGGCGGTTTTAACAGTGGCGTATTCGGCGGTGACGAATGCCACTCCAATCAGCCCTCCTTACCTGGGGACACGAGGGGCGCGGGAGCCCATGGACAGCGATCAAGCGCCCGAAATCCCGCTTTGAATTGGCCCAGGAAATCGCGTACTGGATCGACAGAACCAGGTGGACATGGTGGTGATGGCCTGCAACAACCACTAATGCCCTGGCCTTCGACCTGGCGAAGCCGTAGGCGGGCGTGCCGGTTCTTGGCTGATCGACAGTGTTGGCCCAGCCATCTCGTTTCGGCCGATCGGGTGGGGTTCCGGTCACCACGGCCACTGCGGCCAGTGGCGCCTTAAAGGCCGTGCCCTTGCCGTGAGCTGACGCCCCTGACACGACGGTGGTGATAGTGGGCTGTCCGCGGCCCGTGTTTTCGTCCACCACTATCGAGGTCCGGCAACTTCGATGATCCGCTCGCCCCTCAGAAGCGCAAGGCCTATCTCAAAGCCCTTGCGAACGCGCGGGTGGAACGATTGGCTCGGGCTGTACCACTACCCCCTCTGGAGACTGCTGCGTGAACCTGCCTCCCCGCCGAATCAACCCTGGTGAACCCAGCGGTGGCCACCGCGAGCGGCCCTTTGCGCTCTCCCAGCCAAGCCCCGTGGTCCGGCCAGTTCGCGCTGCGGACTCCACCCAAGCAAGTGTGACAACCCACGCTCGCCGTTCTGCGTCACCGGGCGACCCCGACGATCCTTCGCTCTGCCGCCACCCCCTTGGCTGGTTTGGCAGCTCCCCAGGTGGAGAAGGTTGGCCTTACAATCGCCGTGAGCTGTCTCCTAGGATCAACCAGACGGCGAGGACATGGCAACGTGCGGAATTGCTCCAGCCAGTTGAAAACGATCTAGAAGTTCTGACTCAGATGATCTCCCAGCTTGATCGGCGCCGGCATCCGATCCGCAGGCGCAGCTGAACACCTTTCATGCAAGGCGGCAAGCGCATCCGCCGGGATCGTGCTTCTGCTCTCTGCGGGCCCTCTCGCCGATTGGCAGCTCGTCAGCCGCCATCGCCGCTGCAGAAGATCACTCGAGATGATTCAATACCGCCTCCCTGGCCACGAACGTACTCGTGGATGAAGCCTCACAACCCGCGCGGTGTCGACACGTTTCATAGCCGCTTCAACAATTCGTCTGGCGTGCCGCCGGTGAACTTTCTCTTCGCCCAGCGAGCTGGCACCGTGGCCAACCTGGAACGATCTGGCCGCGTCAAGCTGCTCCCCGCGTGATCATGGATTGGCTGAGTGGCGAGTGCGCCAATGCCTCTATCGCTATCGGACAGCCCAGGTTCGAAACCTATCCGAGAAACGAGCTACGCAAAAACGCCTCGGCGATGTGGGCGCCAATCAGTGCCAAGGCCGCTCGGGTGCTCACGGCCTGAGGTGGGGCCAGCTCGAACCCAGCTTCAATCGCTTCGCCGTCAGTTGGGCCGCCCTTCCAGTGGGTCCATGACCAAATCTCGACTTCACCCGGCAGTGATCAGCAACGCGGGCAAAACCGGTCCGCCAGCCGACCATGCCGGCCGGCTACCTCACCTGCCCGTGGCCCTCTATGCCCCGAAGAGCGTCCCGCCTGACCGGCCTGATCGGAGCGGGAAATCTGAGCCCGACGATCTCTCCCCCAAGCCCTTGAAACTGGTGGGGCTGCGAGGGGCGATTCCCCGCCCAGCCCTGGCCGAGGCCTTTGCACAGGAACCGAGAGGCCCTCGATTGGCGCCGATCGAACCGGATACCGCCCTGCTGTCTCTACCCGATTTGTGTCAGCCGCCTCAACTTGATCACCCGGCTCGCCTGAGGGCTGTTGGGCCACCAACAGCACCCACCGATAATCGCCATTTCCTGAGCAACTGATCCCGCGTCGCGTCGCCATCCGACACCTGTCCGCCGTGGAAGATCAGGCTGGTGACAGAAAGATCAAGCACAGCAGGCACTCAACTCGGCTTGTGCCAACCACATTCATTTCCAGCAAAGGAAACCCACCGCCAAACAGCACATGGGCCAGCGACAACAGCAAGAGCGAAGGGGAGTCTTTGGGCACTGATTGCGGCGGAAACGCCAGCGAAGCCGTCACCTTGCCGAGCAGGGCAATCAGAAAACAAGCCCAAGTCGAACTGCGGCCCGATGGGCATCGACGAGGCGGTGGGTCGCCATGGGCAGGCCCAAGGATCTTGCCGGGAATCACGGGCGACCAGTCTGGGGCAGAGCTGGGGAACCACATGAGCGAACCGCCTGCTCACGGCGCGGCAAGAGCGCCAAAGCAAGACGAAGGCGACGACCCCTCTTACGCCGAGCCCCCTTCGTGCACCATCCGATGCCGGGCTTCGCCAGCGGCTCACGGCCTGTCCAGCAACGTCTGCCGCAGGGTGCGGTGCGCGATCTGAGATGGCAGTTGGGCTCAGCGGCACCTTACCCAGTCAGGCCACTACGTGGCGAGGTGATTCGCCATGGCCCTCAACGGGCGCGGATTGGCCTGCAACCCGAGGCTGGATCGTCCACTTGTCAGAACTCAACAAATCTCAGACCTCGCCGCTGGCCTCGCACGCCGATGCGTCTTGTTGGCCCGGCTGGCAAACCTGGCAACACCTTCCGAGGCGACGCCGCCGCGAACTGGCCGTGGTGCGCCGCGAAGGGAGGTAGCGTTTGGCGTTCAGCAACCGCAATTTGCCAAAAGCCCCCGTCGCTGCTGGAATCGAGCATACCTGTACGACCTCACCCTGGGGGCCAGTTGTTGTGCAGGCCGGTTGGAAGCAGTCGACGCCGCTTATCGCCGAAGACACCCTCCGCCAGTGACCCCCTCGGCTGTTGGGGGCAAGGCATCCATGTTCGCCGTGTTCGCCAAGCCTGATCTCTAGGCGATCTCCCGTAGGATCGAGTTCAGCAGGAAAGGCTTGCCTTCCTTCTGTCCGCGCAGTTTGTCAGGCGATCCTGTGCCCTTGTTTCGGCGCCACCCTTCTGCTTGTGCTTTGAATCGTGGGTTCTGCGGCACCAGCGGTCCGGTCCAGCACCGCGACCTGTCTGGACGAAAGAGAGCGCGCTCAGCGGGCAATCGACAATCCCGGCTGGGGCGGGTCGTCGGCACCACCAACGGAAAAGCGCTCCGTGGAAATCGGCAACACCCTACATAGGTGCACGAATACACCCCTTCGGCAACAAGGCAAAACGAAGCGCCTCCCAAGCAACGTGACGAAACCCGTGGGATCGCTTTGATCGAAACACATTTTCAAAGCTCCCTCGATGATCTCTTCGAACTCCAAGCCAGCTGATCCAGAGCCTCGCCAGCCTTCGATCTACCAGCTGAAGCCCTGGGGCGACTGCCGCTGTCCAGCGTCACGTCGAGCTGATTGAGACTCACATCAGCGTGATTGCCATAACAGCGCGCGTTGCTGACAAGCCAAGAAGCCTCCTACGCTTTTGGGATCTGCCGACTACAGCAGCCCCTGGAGCTTCGCCGTACTACTTGCGAAAAGAGTGCGGCGAACCTGCCGTCTGGCTCCCGATCTTATCTGGTCACCGAACTGGCCACCCCTTTCCGCCCGAAGCATCGGTGTGATGCCCGCTTCGATCCAGCCACCAGCCTATGTCCACTGGAAGGCGTGCCGGAGCGCCGAAGCTGCAGGCCGTGGGCAACGAATAGCCGCTTTCCATGGCGAATCACCCCCTGGTGCCCGCAAGTCCGGCCGCTCTGCTGATGAGCTTTGCGCGTTTGTACACAGCACTGCGCGCAACCCGCCTGTAGGCGAATCCCTGATTCCTGAGGCGTGCATTCCGGCTGCCGACCCGCCTGGCCAGGCCCGCGGCGCAACGGCGTTTACTGCCAGTCCGAACTGAGGGTGGCGTGGCTGTCCCGATGGCCATGGGACTGCGCCTGGAAATTTGCAGGACGGCCGATCGCCGTGCCGACTGCGTTGATTTCAATGCCGGGAGCTCTCCACATCGATGGGCTCCGATCCTCGCCTCCTTGGGATGACTGCGAGCCAACGCAGGCGGACCCTGAGTTCGCCACCCTTGCTGAAGTCTACAGCAGAAACGACGAGCCCGCCGTTCTCGGCCCTTCACTCTCAGCAACAACAAACGGAAGTGAGAGAAAAT
>Ga0163217_1051772_pt1 | contig 13153 bp, 18 predicted proteins | sample SynspAceP_FD_185933 | JGI IMG/M metagenome (GOLD analysis project Ga0163217, IMG submission 185933) | Saline lake microbial communities from Ace Lake in Antarctica - Synechococcus sp. Ace-P (PacBio error correction) | ecosystem: Environmental > Aquatic > Non-marine Saline and Alkaline > Saline ...
AAAAAAAAAAAAAAAAAAAAAAACACACAAAAACAACCCAAAAAACACACGCAAACCGTATAAAAACGGTTGAAACAACCAAAGCCCAAACTTTTGTGTACTCAAACAAAAAACCAACCTCCATCCCAACCCCATATCACACCCACATTTAACACCTCCACCACCACACTCCGCTTACCCCAAAACCCGACCTTCCACGACCCAATACAACGCCGAACCAACCCTAAAACACAACAACCTTCTTAACATGCAAACAACAACACCCCACAAATTCAACGATATAAACCACCTACGGTCAGTTCGTACAATAGCAAACCCCAGGCCGCTCAACAAGCAAACTTCACACCAAGAACCCTTCCAACACTGTACCACGAACCAAGCATGAGCGGTCAACGTGCCACATCAACAAAAACCAAACCACCAATCAAACCGTCCACCCCAAATGTTCCCACCCGTTCAACGGCCACAAAACACCCATCACCGAACAACAACAAACACCACTCCACAGAAGCACCGCACCCCCAACCTCCATCTATGCAACCAAAACACAGAAACCCAACTCAACACTCCCAACAAAATCAAACCCTTAAAATACCCCAACAACCCCAAACCCACAAACAGCCTAAAACAAACAACAACGTATACGCCAGACGCACACACCACTCCAACGCCAAACTCACCAATTCCACCACACGAAAGATAACCCGACCACCACATCCTGGCCGCACTACTATCTTACAGACGGCCCACAACTCCACACCGACCTATATATAACAAACCACCGGCTACCACTTAAACTAGACAACAGAACATGCCCAAACAATCAAAAAATACGGCGTACATCTCAGTCCATACCCTCGAGTGCACACATCCGCTACACACCCCACACCTTCCCCATACCACCACTCACCCCCGAACCGAACATTCTCTCACCTCCCCCGACACGACCACACCATCCAAAGCAAAAACTACGACAGAACCCCACCTCAACAACTTTGCAGCCACTCACACCTCACAAACAACCCAGACAAAACGAATGCGAACTCACCGAAGAAAGCAACACTGCTCTACCACACCCAGCACCACCCTTCAAATATAAACACATACTCCACTCACATGCTCAGAACCAATCGCCCGAAAAAACGCAATCACCCACCAATACCCAAGCCTAGGCCTACAATCACAAACCTCCACCACCAACGAATCCCTGACAACAGGCGTCCCTCAACAGCTCGAGGGCCGACCTCACCCGCCGCAAAGCCCACGATCTCATTTACTAATTACACTCCCCAAACAACACACACCTCGACCAATACCCCCCACCGCACGCAATCGCAAAAAACCCTCTATCCACACCCTAAGAAAATTTGACCACCACACCACAATTATCACCCATCCAAATCCACGAAACACAGCGGTCATTACGTACTGCATTTCCCAGAGCCCCACAGAAATTCAACCGGACCACAAACAAAATAGCCACCGACCGCAAACTGAAACCCAGAACACCCTACAAACTGACCCCCACAACCCATCGCACCACACGACCTGTGGACTTTAGGTTAAACCTACACACCCTGGCACTAAAGCCATTCTCCCCAGATCAACTACACCACACATTCCAACACCACTCAACGCCTGACCCACAATGACGGTTCCTGAACCTCAAAGCTAACACTACAAAATCCGAATTACAAAAACCCAAATCAGAAACCCCACTACAAAACCATACATTTCGCGACACACACGGTTTATTATCTACATAACATGAACACGCTCACATTGGCCAACACCAACCACGACATAACACACACTCACAAGGGAACGTTGCAAAGCAGACCACAACCGTTTACAACCACGTACCCAAACCGCATTTCCACCCTCAAACAACTCACCGCATCCAACACCGCATCGCCCAAGCTATAATAACGCCTTAACTACCAAGAAATTCACCAGACCAGCCCAAACGGCTAAACTACCAATAATCGGCTAAGCGGCCACATACAACCACTCCACCCCCACCAACACACCCAGGCCTAACCTAACGACCAACACAACCACGCACCACACACAACACCACTACAACACGCCGAACAAACATACCCAGATCTTCACTCACCATAAACAACCAATCCAACCACACAAACCACTCCATAACCAACATCACAAAACACCCACCACCCAATCACATCAATTTATCAACGTCACTCATACCCCATACCCAACAACAGCACAAAACATCATACACGATCCATAGAAAACTCAACAAAACTATCACATCATCCCACCTACACCACTACATTGAACCATGAACCATAATCACACCACCCACTAAAACCTAACCCACGCTCACAAATCCACAGAGACGCTACATCAACAAAACCCCCGAACATTCCAAGTGCACTCCATTCAACTATCCCGATAACTTCCACCAGGCACATCTTCAGCTGCCACACAATCACAATCCATGGCAGCACCGTCCAGCATCTTAGTCCATAATATCATAAAGCCATCAATAAAACCCTAACCCTCAAACATTTACCAAAAACCTCACTGAACAACCCACAACAAACAGCCATAAAATCACAGAAATACAAAGCTCTACCATATTCCGCAGCCACATTACAAAATACCACAATACATCCGACCTAGCTCCACAAATGTCCAGTACGACAAGCAACTATTCAGTACGAATCAGACGCCCGCACAAAGTCCCCCCGAGTTGACGATCACCCACTATCCCATGCCCCACCGTACCCGTCTCCAGACGCATCGACCACCAAACTTCGCTAAACCCCTCCCGCCCTCTTTGCAAAGAAGAACCCTTAACGCGGCACGGCCCCAGTCCCCCCGAACCGACCGCGCATTCGCCCGTTACCCACCACACCTCGCCAAGGCCCTGACCCAAATCCGCGCACATCAACAACATCGTCCCAGCACCCCCCGCAACCGAAGACCAGCCGGATGCACGGTCGCTCACCACATCTCAAGCAAGGAAACCCGTAACCAAAAACCCTCCGCCCCCCCGCGCCATCGATCCCCACACTCAACGGCCGGCAACCCAGCCGCCAACCACCACCGCTAATCGACCTGGCAAAACCCCCACTGGCAAGCACACACAACCGCGCGCCCACCCATCCCCTCCACTCTGCCCAACAGCTCCACAAGCCAGGACCCAACACCAAGCCTCGCCAAACATTCGACCACACCCGCCACGCAAACCCATCGGCGCCCAAAAAACGCCCGAAAACGCTCCGCAGCCTGCTAACCACACACGACCTCGACCGCTAGCCCCCCGACCCCCCACCCCCCCTCCCACACACCCCCACCCAAACCCTCTCACGACCTGCCCGCCCAGCTGACCACGGGCTTCATATGCAAAACCACCGCTAAGCCACCTGTGCATCCGGCGAGAAATGCGATCAGCGACCTTCAACCGGGCCGATCCTGGGAAGCCTGACAAACAGGTCCAACGCACCCCCCTCCTCCAACCCACGCCCATCACAAGCCCCCCCTGACAGCCCCGCTCCCTCAAGCGCTACACCCCCAATCGTCCGGATGACCCAACAACGACCATCCACAAAACCCGACCCTGCCCAACGAGCCTGCCTTCACGTAACCCCACACATGTCGGCTATCCGGTTAGCGGCATTGCCCTTCCAATTCAACCTTGCCACCATTTCCCCCCCCGTTCCCCACAACCCCCCCAAACCCTCAGACCCGTCACCCGCCACGCCCGCCTCCAAAAGCCAAATAGCCCGGCAGCACCTCTCCGCCGGCTATCCTGGCTCGCCGCCGATAACCTCTACCCCTTGCATACACTGCCACAGCTTGCGTCTTTCCAAACCACCGGGCCCCCCAGCTTCCCCTGAACCGTCGCATCACCACCACTGCCTCCAGCAAGAGCTTACGGCCCTCCCCTGGCCCGGCCAGCTAGCCGTGAAAACCAGGCCTACGACCCAGCCGCGCCACGGGCCGGAGCCGGAAAAACCCACCTCCCCCCTCCCCCACCCCAAACCCTTCCCTCGGATGCGGTTCACCCAATTCAGGCATGAGCAACCCGGCCACCCACCGGCAGGGAACCAACGAAGGATCGGATCTTCGCCCACCCATCTCCGGAACCTCACCCCAACCCTCTAGCCCGTCGTGCGGGGACGGTCCCATGGTAAGCGCGGCCGAACGAAATCACTGCTGACTCGCTCAACACACTCACCCACCACTCACCCTCATCACACCCCCCCAAAAGCCCTGTTTCCCACACACGCCCGGGCCACCTTTGGAAATTATACACCACGCTTTATTGCTGGAACGAAACGATGCGCCTGCCTTCACGCCATATTTGGATGGCTGATCCTCCGATTCGGCCGCAAGCCGGCTTTATCGAAGCCTGTGAATGTTCTCATCCCTTAACAAAAAATCATCGCTAAGAACCTTAAAAACAAATCATAAGATTCTACCCTAACCACCGACAAACCTCGGGTCGGAATAATTAAGCCAATAGCATCAGTGGCTGCACGACCACAGAATAAATAGTACCCATACAATCTTTCACCACCCGCTTCCTCCCCCCTGCCCCGCAAAGCAAAAACAAACCCAGAAACTTCTCCAACCCCGCCGATCAAAAACGCAAAAGACAAGTGCTACCGACGTGAGACATAACGACTTTCAACACATAGACACGCAAACCCGCCCAACAGAACCACCCGGATACAACAAAACCCTGACAATTGCTCATACCCGAATACCAACATCGGCTGGCCATCAACCACAATTTAAACCCATAAAGCCCACGGCCCTACAAAGCTCAATCATCAATACGCAACCTGCCCCGTAATCGCCGGGCAAAAAGCCCTGGCCTGGCCTATCCCATTATGCTCGGGAAACCCAGTTTCCCCAGGAGCCCTGAAAACACCACACGCTGCCCTTTGCAACGCCCGGCCCAAGCCCTCAAGCTCCCCCAGCTCCCGAAACCTAACCAAACACGCGTTTCGGACCCAATCATCCACAGCCCAGTCGCATCCCCCTGCAGCGCGCAACAGCCACAAGCCCAGCACCAAAAGGCTTCCCAAAGGCGATTTAAAAAAAAAAAAAAAGAAAAAAAAATTTTTCAAAAAAACAAAAGGGGGGCCACAGCGGTCGTCAGCGGCTTGTTGACCTGGCACCGGCACGCAGCGACCCGCAACCACCGATCCGCCCGAAACAACAACGCCACCCCCAAAGCCACCCACTGCATGCAACGCTAGGCACAGCCGCCAGCGCAGCAGCCCATACCCAATCGCCGGGCCAAACCTCCCACACCCCGAACGCTCCAGCATCCCACCCATCCCTTGACCGCACATCGGATGCCAGCCAGCCCAGACGCTGCCCCCACCCACCCAAAGCAGAAACCGCCACGCCACCCAGCCCCAACAAATAGTGGACACAAACAAGCAGCCATCAGCCAAGCGCCGAAGCCCAAAGCCAAACGACCCAACGACGCATGCACCCCCAAAAAACCGCATAAACCACGAACAACAAATCCTGCTCCCAACATCGCCACACCAACACACCCGGAACAAGCCCCCCCAACAACATCCCCTAACCCCAGAGGAGCAGCAACTGAACCGAACCGAGCGCGCCACCCAAACCCCTTCACAACCCCCCCGCCTCCCCCAGCCACACGCACTGACACCAAAACAGCACGCAGCAAAACAAGCTACACTATCCAACCGCCCCAACGAAAACACCCCGTCACACCTTGCGATCCAGTGCCCCATCACCACTCAAACCCAACGGATCACGGCTACCAAACCCCTGACAAGTCCTCAGCAAACGCAACTCACCCAGCAACAACACGGCACCACAAACCCCACAACAACGCCCAAGACCCAGCCAACAACAACACAGTACTACCACTACAATAGCCCGACCGCCCCCGTAGCAACCAAACAGCTCAACACTGGCTGGAGACCGCAACACCTCATCAACCATCAGGGCACCACAGCCAACGAGGCATAGCTCAGACCCCCCGAACCACTTGCCCAACAGGACAAAGCATACATCGGCTAAGTGAAACGCCCTGAAGCCGACGGCCTCTACATTCTCGCCATACAAAAAAAAACCGCATCAATCACCGCACCCTCCATCTGGAATTTTCCTGCAATTAGTATTATAAAACGATACACTGTCCACATAACCACTTACCCCGGAATGCCTGCTCCACCTCAACAAGCTGCTTGACAAGCTCTTCAACTTATCAACAAAGCCCTTAATTAGCTATCGCAAATGTACACACCACCTAAAGCCACCACGAACACATCTGGATAATCAAGATCAGGGATCTATGCAAACGTACAGGGGATCTTCACTCAACGACTACTCAGCCGGAACGGTTACTTACATACCACAATCGCCGCCAGCAGCAATTCGACATAACACAAAAAACTGCTCTATTTAGTCATATAAACAAAACATTACATATTTTACACGTTGCACAAAGATCGGGGATGGACAAAAGACACCGACTCAGGGGATCCAATGGCAATCAATTGCATTGCCAAAAGCAAAAATAACAAACACCTCGGATCCAGTCGGACATACAACTCCCAACAAAACTAATCGTCATCTCAACTCACCAACTTCCAAGCGGATGCTTCCCACACACTGCAGTTCGCGACAACACAACTTCATCCGCGACGGAAAGCGAGCCCGCCACGCCGGCCAACTCCTCGCGCCCCAAACAACTCCACGAATGCCATCACCTGCCTAAAACCCAACAAAACTGTACACTCGTGGAACGCCCCCCACCCTCAAAGGGCAATGGGCCCCCCTCACATGGGCCACCAAAAATAAAAGGCTGGCAGATCAACAACAAAGCATAAGACCGGAACCCGGATTCGACGGGGGGTGTGCTGGGCCACCCCGAGTTCACGAGAAACCAAGTCCACCAAGAATTCACGGCGCAGGCCACCACCATCTCGCACACCGAACCAAACAGTCTCCATGGCAGGGACCTCAGATAAGGAACAAACAACTATCGGCCGCGCACTTGCGCCCCGCGGAACAACCTCCACCACTACACCGACCGGACACAACCCGAAAACCAGCGCGGCACCGGTCAAAAACCGGGGCCACCACTGCCCATCCCGGGCTCCGATCAGCACCCCACCCACACACACCGACCACTCCGCCTCCAGTGGGCCCACTTCGGAGCCACCAGCTGAATCACACACGGGCCACTGCCAGCCGCAAACGGCAAACCGGCCAGCACACCAGGCCGGCATACCGAACCTCCACCCACCCCAAGCCGAACAACCCACCAACACCCCTCACGCCACGTCCGCCGCGTCCCCTCGAGTATTCGATCACCAAATCTCCCCCACCTACACCAGACACCACCCCAAGCAAGATCCCCAGCGGCACCGATCGAATCATCGGGCCCCCCCCTTGACCAGCCCGCCGGGATCCAGCTTCCCGCCAATGCGCACCGCCAACACCACGCCGACCACCTGCCACCAGAGACCGTTCCCGCCAACACAAACACAACAAACAAAAAATCTCCTGCCTCAGCCGCACCCTGATCACAGAACAACCAAACGACCACCACCCACCACCGCCACAAACCGATCAGCCCGGCCCGAGATTCAACACACGTGGGAGGAAACCCTCACCTCGGTCCAGCATGCACAACAGCCCACGCAAACCGACGACCCCGCCAAAACAACCACCCCCACGAACCAGCACCAACCCAATCCGGTGCCCAACCCTGAGAATCACACCAAAGCACCACGCCCCCGCCCCAATCTCACCTGCCATACACCAATAGCCCGCTCTTGTGATCCCAACCCCGCCTCGCCACTCGACCCCACTAAAGCACAGGGTCCCCGCCCAACAGCTACGCCATCCCTTCGCCCCTCCCTCGGCAAACCAACACAATGTCCTCGGGAGAGGTGCGCCCACCAAAATTCGGCGGCCCACATCCCCGGAATCAACCGCCCACTCACTGACCACGGTCGCCAAACGGTCAGCCACTCGGTGAGTACAGCTCTGTCAAGGCAGTGTCGGGAGCCGTGTGGAAAACTCCGGCCAATTTAAGACATTCCTGCCACCACCATACCCCGCAATTCCACCTGGGAACGTCACTGACTAGACGGTCCCCAAGCCAACACGCCCGAGCAAGGCACCACGACGGTACCGGACTCAGCTCCCCTCCATCCGGCAAGATACACAGGCGCCGGCGAGCGAACCACACCAACGAACATCCCGCCGACGGCACATCCACCACCAGCCGCCTCGCCCAGGCTGCACCCAGCCCCGCACCCGCAGCCCGATAAACGCCGGGAACCTGCCCAGAGGCACCCTCCGGCCTTAAATCCTCGCGGGTTGCCGTGAACCAGAGGCCGGTCAGGCGAATGCGAGCGTGGTGGCAATTTCACTCCCATGGTAGACACGAAAACCGTTCTTGCCCGCCACCGAGCGGCGTGACGCCCTCTCCCACCACCATACGCCTTCCCCGTGTAGTCTGCCGGAAAAGCACAGACCCCAACAAATCCCCGTGACACGTAAGAGCCCCCGACGGAATCCACCCGCACCCCCCACCACAGGGCCGCACAGAAGCCATAGCTGGCCGCAGTACAAAGCTAACAGCCATTGTCCCGTTCCGGCACCTCCAGTCCCCTCCCGACCACCCTACACCGGCGACAGGCACTCACGTCCGGCCCACCTGGCCCAAACCATGCCCTGCCTCGCGTTGCATCAGCCCACTGCCCAGCACCGGTGTCGGCGTGTCAGGTGTTCGAGGGCAGCCAGCACCCTGCCACATCGCGGATAAGAGAGATCGGGCCCCGTACGGCCAAAACGTAATCGATCACAACCCTGCCTGCTACATCGGCACTAAGGTATGAAGCCGCCGGGCGCTCACAAGAGCGAGCGGAAGAGGCAGGGCTGACCACCGGGGCTCACGCCAGCAGGGCGGCAGGACCCTGGAGCCGAGCAAACGGGAGCCATGGGCCAAGAAGAACGGCACTGCATCACATAACCGATAAAAGACTTAAAAGCGTTTTTTTTATGACGGCATGGGGATTAGGCCCAGGTTGAATTTTTTTTGCAAATGCTTACGTCAAAAGGACCATTTCAATGGCCGGCCGGCGGATCCATCCCAACCCCCACCCCGGACAAACTTCAGCGTCTTCGGCTCCCTAATAAACCGGCACTCCGCGCAGTGCCTGGCCACCAACAACGGGGCAAGCCAGATGACCCCCACGAAGCCCACGCTTCAGCCATTCCGCAACAACACCGTCAACTCGCCAACACAGCGGCCGGGCCTGAACCTTTCGAACGTATGCACCGCCTATTACACGTGGCCGACCCTGAGAGAACCGCACCCTGTTCAGGCCCCGGGAAGGCACCTTGAGAAACAAACTTCGCAACTCACAGTCTGACAACCGCTGATCACCGCTCCGGGATGCCCACCCTCAGCCACCGTCACACAGCCCAACGCATAAACGAACTTTCGAAGCAAACGATCCCTCAGTACCCGGATTCCCATACACCCAAGAACACCCTGTTCACCACCACATCTCCCAACCGCCTTGTTATCCACGAAAGGGAGCTGAACCGTCTACTGGTATCAATTCCGCCATCACACACGCGGGCCAAAACCGGGTATCAAGCGCAGCCATACCCGTACTGCCGGTAGGGACAAGCATCACTGGCCACAAGTTGCCACCACACCGCGCCTGGCCACGATCGGCCAGCTCTTGAGTGGCCAGACGAGCCACATCAACGGCGAACACATCGGCCAAAGCGCTTTCTGGCAAGGTGACCTGATTACACGTCCAACCCACCACCGTCCTTTGATGGCCAGACGGCGCCATCCACATCAGGCCGACACGGCCACACATCAAAGTCGAATGACGGCCCTCTCGGGCGGCTTACCCTCCTACTGACCTCTGGAAGACCCAAAGCTTTCCCGCCAGGCGCCACCTCACAAATTTGCACGGTCCGGGATCCCCCCCCGCCCAACACGACCCAACCGTGGCGTGTAGCCTCCACAACCCGGATAATGCCCAGGGCCGGTCAGAAGATACACCCCCGTGCGACGCCCGACACCGGCTGGTCCTGAGATTCACAGCCAATACACACCTCTGGAGCACCGGCCATTTATCGGTGCAATGCTAAAACAGCCGGTACCACCCTGAAAGCCGGGACCTCCCATCGCATGGTGGGCGCGTGATAGTGCGATAGCCGTAGCTCCATGCCCGCAGCCCTTGATCTAACCCAATTACTGGACCCATGCCAACCACCACAACTCGTACCTAGGGCTCGCCGCGGCCGGGTATCACCCCGCGCCTGGGGCAAAAACGCGGGGCCGCCCTAATCCAACAGCCCCACCGGGATCAACCTGGCCTCGGAACGGGTTCTGCTTCGAGCGCCAAACAACCAGCTCCAGCCGGATCCACCGAGCGAACTGTACTCGGACGCGCGGCTCAGATGCCAGATCCAATAGCCGGCCGACCCGCAGCAACTGTCCGCGACGGATGACCCCCGACGCCACCACAATCAAAACCTGAATGCCCTTGCCGGAACCATTCACCCATCTCTCCATCCGACCGCCTTCCCGTACTCTAACCCCGCCGCCGTCGCCATTCACATCTGATGACGTTGTAGGCAAAGCGGGTAAAACCAACCCTCGCACACGGGCGAAGAACCCAACAGCCCACCACGAATCTTGGCAACTAGAATGCTAGCCTTAGCGTTAGAGCCAATAATTGCCTAACGGGTGAGCTTCGCGATCAATGGTCTCGCATCCGCGCTGCTGATGCGTCTGGAACGTCGCCACCCTGCGCGGAATACCTGGTCGCTACAAGCGATCACGGGCCCATCGGCCCTCAGCGCCCAGGTCTTTAGCAGCCTCCCGAGACCCCTCTGTCCCCATCCGCTCAACCCCTGCATGCCAAAACAACCCGAATCACGGGAAACCATCGGTCTGAGCGGATCGGGCTGGGCAGGAATGAACCTGGCCCAATCCGCACGAAAACGTCCCTAGCGACTCAATTTCCCCGATCGCCCAGTTTCACTCGATCTGATGCCTACGCTCTAACCCCTCCTCCTCCACTCGCCTTCCAGCGAGGCCAGGTTCTTGACTCAACCTCAGCCCCGACAGGTCTGGGAACTCCACCGATGGATCGGGGTTCAGCGGCGCAGCACCTGACCTGACAACACCGAAGCAGGGGGAAGCCCACTCAGACCTGCCAGCCAACTGGGCCTGATCAACTCGATGGACTGATCCGCTTCATGCCAATTTTCGCGATGTGCATCCACACTTCGCCATTCCCACCAACGAAACCAGGCGGAAACCCTTGACACAATCAAAGCCCTGCAGCTGAGCCATCACGCGAGGCCATGCCGCCCGAACCTAGCAAATACACAAACGAACTCGGGACGTGCTAACGGCATCAAATGCCGTTCCAATCCTGACCGAAATTGATTCTCTCGCAGGGAGTGAACCAACCTCAACCTACCGCTGAATACAACACGATAACCATAGAATTCCAAGCTCGAATCAGCTCTCAGCTGAACCGACCGGATCGCATAAAAATTTGCGCAAGATCAAGTTTGGACCAACAGCTGTTACTAATTGGGTGGAATTCCACTGGTGGAATGTTGCAAACTGTGTTGCAGCCCGCCCGGTTAGCCCATGGCATTGGATGCTTCCAACCAACAAATAAAAGCATCAATACAACGCCAAAAAACCTACGATCGAACCCCAGATCTGGTGAACATGTTCAATTGCGCACCTCAGCAACTTTTGAACATTGCGAAGCCAATAAAGCCTGCCACGGATTCCAGCACACCGGGCCCCCACCTCCCGTCCAGCACGGGTTAACAACGTTAAGCGAACATCGGGACTAGCAGGTCGGGACGACCGCAAAAGCCGCCTCCACCCGATTCGGCTGAACCACAAAATCCATCCTGAAATTCGCAGCGATCTGAACCCCTCCTGCCAGCCGCAATCGTCGTACTCTGCCGGTGCCAAAAGGGCCAAATAACTTCCCTGCGCCGAATCCCAACACGACCACCCAGTGGGTCGGGATGGCGTTGGTGCGGGGGTAACCTTGATGCATCGCCGCCTAATGCTTTGAGGCCAGCCAGCGCCGTAATTGCTACCGCCGCCGTCGCGGACATCAACTCCCACCCGGGCCGTCCGCCGAACGGGCGAATGAAAACCGGCCGTGATTCAAAAATAGTGGTCGACCACCTGAAAACCACCACAGCCAAAAACTACAAATGAACTGAAGACAAAGCCCCTCCTAACCCACAGAACTCCCCCCTCCGCTCTACTGGCGATCCAGCCGCTAACAGCGCTACAAAAGTGATCCTGGGAACTGGCAGCCAGGCTCCGGCCGTTGACGAAATTCTGCGTACCACCCACACCTCCACAAAGGAAAGCTGTCCCGCGCACCGCGCCTGAGGCAGCCCGCTGGTAACCGTTTCGCGGGGGCGCGGGACTTCAGCAGTGTCCATTCAGAGCCGCACAGATCATGGCCCGCCCAATCGCTCCACTTGCGTGGCTCCCAGGCCGATCTGTTGACTGCTCCTGCCCACGCGGGGCCAGACTACCAAGGAAGCTGGATGCTGTGCGAGCACACCTTTTCAGGTCCAATCGATCCATCCCGCGCAGGCCTACCTAACACGACTCAAACGGAACGCCAAGCAGCCTGCCCCTCGTCTCCAAGCCGCAAACGCCCCCCCTCATGACCCGCAGACTCCGCCAATGCCAGTCTGTTCGTCCTCAACATCTGAAGCCGCCCAAAGGATCCGTGCCCCCAGCCCGTAGGATCCTGGTCTTCCTGGCGAAAACCGGGATGGGGTCGACGCCCGCGGATGGAAACGCAGGCGCCGAGCTCACCGGACCTCCGCAGCCGCCCCGATAACAGCCCACGGAAAAGGGCCCCGCACCCCTCCCCAGATTAATAACAACGAATCACGATAAAGACATAGAATACTCCATAGTGAAGCCACATCACCGCACACCCGCTTCGATATTGGCCCGGTACCGCCTGCGGACGTGAACTCACTACTTACGCCGGGTACGAAATCCAGGCACATCACGATCACTGCTGAAACGACAGTCACCCTGCCACCTACCCGTACATGGGAACTTGGGCGTGCG
>Ga0163217_1066378_pt1 | contig 13153 bp, 10 predicted proteins | sample SynspAceP_FD_185933 | JGI IMG/M metagenome (GOLD analysis project Ga0163217, IMG submission 185933) | Saline lake microbial communities from Ace Lake in Antarctica - Synechococcus sp. Ace-P (PacBio error correction) | ecosystem: Environmental > Aquatic > Non-marine Saline and Alkaline > Saline ...
AAAAAAGAGGAATGGAGATGACTCGATATCATCACAATGACCCGCTAGGCTTCCCAAATCTATTGAAGGTTTTTTTTAATCGAAACAAAGCCCCTTCGGACAACCACATGTTGAAATGAAAAAGACAGTTGGGGGGGCCCCCAAATCCGTCCTTGGGGGTGGGGGGGGGGGGGGGGTCCCACCAATATAACAAATTTCCCCAGTCCCTTTTTTTTTTTCTTACTGCGTCGAGACCTTTTTAAGTAAAAAACCTAATACTCGACCGCGTTTATAATGTTAAAGATCCCTGAAACCATGCCGATGTTCTCCTGTTAAAGCTCAAATTCCTCTGGCTTAATTCCAAACCTTTCGGCAAAAATTTTCGCCATCAGGGCGTTTCCCACAGCTTGTTAAGAGCTAACTATTTAACCATGTTCCACGGAAAACTTTCCGTAACTTACGCCTGTCAAGACCAACATTTTTCTTCTCTGTGCCGTCAACACAGGTAAATAAAGATCTGACAGCCTAGCTTCTGTACAGCAGGCCGCAACTAGAATCCGTATCCTGTCCTAGCTCAGAGGCAGGTCGTCGATCAAGTAGACGCCTTTTCCTCAGTTTAAGGGCATAGAGGAGTGGCTCTGAGCGACCTTCATCGCGCTAACCCAATAACTCTGCTGTCCCGTCGACCATACAATCCGCAGCGGCATTACAACCAAATCTGATTGAAAATATCAGCGCGCTGAGGCCAACTGGGGGCACGTAGCGCACATCTCGCTCTAAAAACATTTAAAGCAACGCAAGTTCGCGTATTCTGCGGTCCCCAACTCTTCGTAACTACACCCCTGTAATACAATTAAACCGGGAAGGCGGTATTCATATCGTAGGTATTGTTCGAGTATAGCGTCCTTCGCAACTTATCGATCTGCGTTCCTAGTTCCCTACCTCGTGTCCCACGCCTCACGTTCTTTATCGAGAACGCCGTGCTTAGCCAGCAAAATTACCTGGTTAGACACAGTCGCTACCGCCACACGACGCAAACTCAATGTTCCACGTGAACACTCCCCGAATCCAAAAACCGTCTTCCGACGTAGGGCTCCTCAAGAAGCGAGAAGCTATCAGAGTTGATGATCCTGCACTCGGAAGATGGCGCAGTCTCACCCAACCTCGAACGCCACCCAAAAGCGAGAACCGCCTTGCTTACGACTTTTGTTAAACAATTAACAATCGCCGGCTTCGAGTCCGCAAAATACACACAACTTCACCTCCAGTATCCGATTCACTGGCTCTAAGCTTAAGGAACGAAAGGACGCGCCCGAACCGAGCATATAGATGGATTCAAGAAGCTAAGTCTTACCACTGCCATCTGCATAATGAATGACCCATCCGCGGGTCCGAAATCTGTAACTTCAGAAAGATTCCCTGACCCGAAAAAACCAAACCGGCGGATAAGTAGCCAGACTAGTTTGTATCAAACCGATCTTAAAGACGCAATTGGCATAACAACGTAACTGCTTCACCAGCGCCGTCCGCCGACTCAAAAGCACTAAGTTAAATCTAACCAAAGTCATCTTCACTTTTCCGAAAGAGACACCGTAATACATCGACAAGAAACTAACGCTTGAAAGCCACCTAAAGATCGCCTGATAGTCGACGGACAGATTCTCCGCCTCTTCTTGGTCAGGGGTATTAGACAAAATTCGCATTTCCCGCAATAGTCAGTAAGTACTCGAATCCGCGATATTTTCTCGTAAAGATAGAATAGAGGTACGCGCGAATGGCCTGTTTTAAGCTCCACGCGATCGCCATAACGAGCTTGTCGCCGCCTTTGGAAACACTCGGTTATAGTCAGGGAAACTACCAAAACACAAGTTAGATGTGAAAGTAGTGTCTTCGTCGTCCAACGAACATATTGCTGACGAACACGATTGATATATCGCCCGTCACGTCAATAACGCGACCCCAACCTCACAAACCCCTTTCGAGGAGAATGAGTTGAACGGGCCTAGCGACGTCCCCGTTATTCATCCGAAACTGTTTTGCATACGCGAGAACGAGACCCCAGTAGCGACAACCCGAAGATAACAGCGGCCAACTCAAATAACATGCCGTTAGATAGTACAGTCTCCTGTTGCGCCATGCGAAACCGACGTCCGCCCCCAAAAAGATTTTTCCCCAAAAAATGCCTAACTGAAAGGCCCCCAGCCCCAAGCACTAACTCAATAGTACCCGCGGGCCCATCTTCGTATTGGAAAACTCCTCCAAGCAAAAGGCCCCAAGGTAGCCAACTGACAGCGGCTAACGGCCAGAACTTGAGGATCATTTAATTGTCATCAACAGTTAACTCTTAATACGCATCGTCTGAAAAGCGACTTGCAAATATCTAACAACTTTAACGTGCCGGTACGGTGAATTTCACCTGGCTTTTGGTATTCGCCTCTAACCTGCAACACGACCGCAGCCTCCCGAACCTCCCAAAATCCCGTTACCTGGAATTAAGCTCACCCCAAGTCCAAAGACCAGCCAACAACAATTGAAGTACTGCAATGTTTGTCGTCGCTCTACGACCCCAGATACCAATTGCAAAGGTTTTAAGAATGGCTCTCTAAGATTACAAAATTACATAGCTATGTCCACGCAGTCAGTGTTTATTTATTGGCAAGCCGTTTTGATTATCGCCACGAAGCGCCCAACTCAGGTAAGCTAACGCTCTAAGCAAATGTTGTACAATCTTCCGAAAAATCCGAGATGTCGACCTAAAATGCTTACCGCTTACAGCCAGCCAACACGTCGTAGAGCTCACCCACCAATAGGCCGTCGCAAATTTCAGGCAAGCTACGATTTTAAGCTCTTAGAAAGACTCATCGCCAAATTGAACGTGGCCTTGCTACTGATCGATACGAACGCCTGTTGACAGCATGTCCGACATTTAATCTTAATAGTATTTCAGGCCAACATTCCTCTGAATATTACGATGTCACCAATTTTATCGTGCAGGGGCAATAAGTCCTTCAGGCTTTCTTTGACTAGCTCCAGATCCGATAGGCGGCCCACCAAAGTTAACGCCGGGTGCACAATAACCTCTTCAACGCGCCCTCAAAGTCACGTACATGAGACCTTAAGTCCCTGCGCAATAAACATGGCGGCAATCCCCTGGCCAGTTCAACATACTCCTGTTCCTGCTATTGATCAGAATTGCTGCACAGAGTCTCTAAACTCGGTTGGGTTTCAAAACCAACCCACAAAGAACAAAACCCCATCCGAAATTCTAGACTGAGGCGCTCCTCTAAGCCATTGATTCCTAAATGAATGCGTCGCTTGTTAGGATAATCTGCTGACCAACCTTCTCAACAAGGCGTTAAACGTGTGGAAGAACTCGTCTGGTATTTGGCTCCTTGCCCGAGCCGGGAAAAAAACTGGATACAATCCCCATCCCCCAGAAAGCGCCAGTCCCGACCAACCACAAAATAACGCTTAAAAAACTTCGTTTAATGCGCGCTTTGAGTTTGTGAGAAAGCGGTCACCGAATAAAGAAAAAAAAAAAAAAGAAGTCGCCACCCAAAGTGCTTCCGGGAGTGGAGAATAGAACGAGCTTAGCGTCAGCTTTCCTGGCTACTAGGTAAAGGCCAATCGCGTGCAATAGCAGGAGTTTACCTAGACGGCACCGCCCGCCGTAATAAGAAGAGGGTTATAAGCACCTCGGGGTTTCCGTGCCACGTGCAGTGGGCTGGGCCGCACGGCGCCCAGCGGTCGATTCGCTTCAATGAAAGTTATCGAGAGGTGTGTTGTCGGATTAGGGCTACCTTAAGAACGTAGCTCCCATCGATAATCCCTCCATGGTTTGTCTGGAGCTGCGCTTGAGTGAGTGCTATGTTCCGCGCGGAGCTGTATGATGGGCAAACAGCGACTGGTGGTCTCAAGCACATATGCGCACAGCATTACGAGAGAGGCGTGCTCCGATTTTAGTGACAGCCTCTGGAGTGTTCCTGCCTACCTCAACCTACGCTCTTTGACTCTGGCGAGCCGATCGCAAAGAAGCCATGAAAAATCCACATGTCATGTACAAGGTTCTTAAGGATTCGCGATCTGCCCAGAATTCTCTTTTACCCAGAATCTAATACGAACGCGATTTGGGGCATACAAGGCGCATTTCATGGGGAGCAGTTTCAGGCATGCAGGGTTCTAGCCAAGTATTAAACTGGGGAGGGCAATGTCACTTTTTAGACTACTTAACCACTAATGCCAGTTCAGCGAGTCACATCTCTTATTACCTCGATATCATTGAGTGTATGAGAAGGGATTTAGCGGTGGTGACAATAGTGAGCCAACACCATACATGCAAAAAGCATAAAATTAAACACTTTTAATTTGTTGTATTCAAGACACGAAACTTCAATGATACCCCCCATGTAAAACCACGGCACTAACGAACGCAATAAAACATTAAAGCTCATAAAACATAAGCTGTGGATACATGGTTACTAACACCGTATAAGTCGTGAACTTGCTGTAGTTTGTAAAAATACTGGTTCTAAACTAATTCAATGTTTCTTCCGAATCAATTGCACTAAGCGCTGGAAACATCTAGAATCGCGCTCGGTTTAAAGCCGGCAAATAACACTTTAAGTAACACTGCTGACATCATCATGAAAAGAACTTTCCAGCCAAGCAGTATCAAGCCGGCTGCGTAACACACGTTTCCGTGCAACGTATGCCACTAAAGCGGCGCTTGTAATAAGCGTCGCGGGCATGGCGGGTCGAGCAAAGTTGCAGCCTAAGGCTCTCTCTCCCATCTGCGGTACTCAGAAAAGAGAACCTGTGTCTGACTTTCAGCCTAACAAAAGCTGCGTCTACTGGGTGCCGCAGATTTCCAACCTGTCTTGAAGCACAAAAGAACCAGCCGTTACAAGAAGTCCCTGTCAGCAAGCTTCTGTACTTCTAAACGCGACAGTGGCACCCCCGGTTCCCTCGCCTCGGCCTGATGCAAAAAGAACATCCGCGAAGGCTGTGCAAAGCAAAATCGTGTTAAAGACGTCCTCTTGCGCGAGTACGTCAGACACATCAAAAGTTTGCCGCCTACACTAGACATCGTATTCTAGCTCGTAGTGGCGTAGGCAACACTAACATTGAGCAGATAAGGAAGGAAAGGATTGAACGGCACTGGGGTTGTGATCTCATCCAAGAAATTCACGCAAAAAATCCGAGCCCACCGAGAATCCGAGCAATGCGATAAACTTGCAATTGGGACTAATCACTACTATCAGCACCTTAAAGTCGCTGATTGGCCAACAAATGCCGGTTTTTATTACCGACCTGCTCGACATAGCAGACCCAAAGGAAGCTATTGGAAAAACAGCGGGGTCCGATAATCTAGGGTCCTGGTATGGTCTGTACTGAAACGAATCTTGCCGCTGCACCGTGGCATCCCGGGGGAGTCGATTGTAGTGCCCAGAGCCAAAATCTCCATTGAACCCTCCAAAGTCATCAACATCTGGTAGAGATAAACAGGGACGTGACAATTAAATAACCGTTATTTTGGTGCTTGGCCGCTGCGTTCATCGGCATGCGCTCCTTGCTTGCTTGGCAGGAAGATACCCGCAAGTTGCCCCGTTGCAGCACCGTGCAGGCAAGTTCATCGCGCCACTGATTGATGGAACCAGGTGCAAAGGTGATTGCCCCACGTATCTGCTGTGAATAACTCTCGTCTGAGTGTTCCTTGTCCGTAAGCGGAGTATCCAACCGGCTTTCAAATTTTCTCAAAGCAGTAGCACTCAGATGACAGTGCGTACCGGGAGTTCCCTCAATGTGATTTAGAATCGCATGCGGTGATATCGTGTGAAGTCTCTGGTCGTTTGCCTCAGTTCAAAAAGATACATCGAGGTGAGGATGACGCTTTGTATGCTTGCAGAACAATGCAACAATGCGCTTGTAATGTCGCCAAAGAGCGCTTAGTAGGGCGCACGGGATGCGATTCAGCACGCAGAGCCTTGATACGAGACTCAAGCCACTACGTATACAGCATTGAGCAAAGACGGCCGATACATTTAGAAGTGGCCATGGCGCTTCCACCGATGGCCGCAGTGGGCTGCCGATCACCAAAGACGTTTTTCGTTTTGGCGTGGCAGAGTGATCGAATGCGATATTACTTATGGATCAACATACACGACGAAATGCGGCGGGAGTGCGAATGCGTTTGTTGCCAAATCAGTCGCACGAACGGACGGCAGGATCCCAAGTGTGGCTGGCGGGCATTTGGTGCGATCATCTTTCTTAGGGCTTCGCGAAATCGACTGCTGTAAGGAACGAATCCGCGAGGCTAAAGGGCTTCGAATGATGTTGATGATGGGTTTAGACCCATACCCAAAGTGAACCCAGGTGCTAGAATTGCCCATGAAGCCAACATATTTCGCTTCAAGCCTGGATTCCTAGGCTGAAAGACTGCAAAATAACCTTTCTCAAGCTGCGCCAAAAACCGCACAGAACAGCAATGAGTACATTGTGGTTTTACTGGCAGCGAATGTCACAGGGCCCGCAGGCCAGAGCAGCACTCAGAATCGTGATATTCAGCCGGCCTAAAGGACCAATATTTCATAAGAGAAGTCTCGTCCAAGACTGATCTTACAATCGATATGGTTGGGCTTTATTTCGGCAGCCTTCTCCAATCTATTGGTTGCCTACGCGCCAATCAAATTCAAAGAGTCGTGGCAACTAATGTTGGTCCATCTTATTGTTGACGCCCTGTTGTTAACGGTTAAAATGGATCTGTCTATAAGCTTCTGGCAACAGGTATGCGCTAAAGTGGCGAATATGCGTCGGAGTCATGCCTAAAAATGCACAGCTAAAAGAGCGTTAGGCGTGACCGGAGCAGATGAGCGAAACAAGCCACGATGGATCTATAAGAAAAGAAAAAAATAATCCCTTCGGTGGTTGTCCTACCGAGGTTAGTGCAGATGCCTGTCTTTATCGCTCCTGTATTGGTGTTAATGGAAAGGTGTAGAATTACGTCAGGCACCTTCATTTATGGGAATACACGATCTATCAATAAGGATCCTACTGTATTGCATTATAATGGTGCATCAAACTGTATGCGCAATCATATTAAGCCCCTGCACGCTGCAGACCCAATGCAAGCCAAAAGGTCAGCGGGCTTATGCCTGTTAGATGAACAGTCTTTTTCCTCTGGTTCCCAGCAGGACTTGTTCTTACGGTTACTAACAGCGGTCGCAGTATGTGCTAGGCAGTACTAAGTATTACGAAGAAGATCGAGAAAGAGTACAAGTCAAAAAGGCGCTTAATCGGAAAGCGCCCTGCGCGGCAATATATGTCTTATATACCGACAGCGATACTGATCATGCGCAATCGCGACAAAGCCACGCTGGACGGGTGGTGTCGGCGTCGTAACGAATATTTCAGGCCCCACGTCGCGACACACGTTGGCTAGCAACTGCTCTGCATTCTCCTCCAAGTCCAGCCACGTCCCATTACAGTAAATTCTATACGCTAATCTGGAGCTTATAACCAAGGCATCGTCATCTATCCTTTCCAGGCCACTCATTCAATTTACGGTCGAAGAGTGGGTTAGAACTACAGAGGTCATGGCGGCTCTATATTCCTCGATGCGTTACCCTCAAAGAGTGCTGCTATTAGGTCCGCGCCTGGCTCGCGGCACAGGTGAGTTCGCTGGAACGCGCTTCATAACGGGCAAGATGGACTTAACCAACCCAAGCGGAAGCCATTGCTGACCTTATTGGAATCCATAGTGATGGAACTGCACGCAGTGCATGCCGCAACCTTGCGGTTGATTTCATCAAAACAACTCATGGGCAGCGCATAAGCGATCGATCATAACCGCTCAGAGTGTATATCGAGAGTGCCGCTATGATTTACAGAGGGAAAAAATAAACTTTCTGACAGGAAGGTAAAACTTCTGAACCCCGTCGATAAAAATTTGGCCGATACCAACTCTATCTCGGCGCAAGCCCCCAAAGCAGGGGGCGCCCATCCTAAAGGAGAAGGATGTCTGTCGTTGATGCAGGGCAAACCCAATGCGGGCACGTCAAGTTTAACTAATGCGCTGCCGGAAAAGACAGCAGCCCATCGTCACCGACATAGCAGAACAACCCGTGACACCCTTGTAGAAGCAAATACATTGATGGAAATGCAGTAACACATCACGTCGACACGAGCAGGCCTTGAGCCAGAGCCAGGACGTTGTAGAGAAAGAGGGAATACGGAGAGCAATTAAAGCCATTCATTGTTGTGACGCCGGACCGGCGTAAATGCTTGTGGTGGAAACATCGAAGACGAACGTACAAGTGAACAACTTGATCTGACGGTCTATAAAAACCCTGGGGCTAGATGAATTTGGCGCGAGCGGGGAAACCGCCAATATCAACACGGCGAGCAGTCGGTAAGAGAACAGAATCGATGCTAATTGGTAACAATGCATGCCGTCGAACTCGGCAGTTCGAATCCATTATCGGCACTGGAAAAGTAGCGCTCTCAAAGCAAAAGCTCAAGAAGGCAATAGAAACTCCTTCGTCAACAGACCGGTTAAGACTGTAATGGGCTTCGCTCCAAGGCGGAGAAGGGGGGCTTATAGCCAGACGACGACTCCTTCGAGTGCTTTACTAAAACGAGACAAAAGCTTCTATTTTATTTTTTTTTTTAGAACAAGCCAAAACTCCAACGCGGAAAGGAAGCCGAGAAGGCGGAAATGTCGCTGAGAGAATCTCAAAACTAAGGCACAACACCGCCTGATGCTTTGGCGCTAAATCACCGAGAATTCAACCACAGACGACTTAGTAAGGGCAAGATTTGCCTCTACGTTTTTGCGTCGGTAAATAATTATTGGCTCTGTATAACCGGTTGTAGGAGTCTGAATAAGCCATTGTAAAAACACTAACAAACAATGGAATGAAATTTAGGGCTGCGGTAGAATAAGATTGGTTATATTATTTTTTTTTTTTTTTCGGTGGGCCTAGTGTATAAGTCGGTGCTTTCTCCACGATACCGACAAGTCCTTGTGAATAGCCATAAACATGATTCGCAACACGACTTATGGTAGGGCTAGAGCTAAGTTGTAATTAGTAATAAATAATGGCTCTCCCACATGAAAACGGCGTTACGCAATCATTAACATCCAGTATTGTACTTTTAAGGGTTTTAAATAAGGGCTATTATAACTAACTAATAATTATTCCTTGTAAAACCGGATTACGTTTTCCTGCATTAAATTTAATTACTTCAAATCGATCTAAGGCTTATACTGTACGCCCTCTGGTAATTTTGGCCTGCAGGTGTTTCATGGATTTTCAAAAAAGTACGATGTTTCGTCGTTGCGGGAGGCCTGCTGGCACCGAAGCGGCGTTGGCAGCAGCCCCGTAGGGCCGAGTCGCTTTTGGATACGCACATGATCGAAACACGCGTCAAATGTCGTGGTAAGTCCAGACGAGTTGGCGCATGTTAAAGACCCACCTCGTCAAAGAAATTGAACGCTTGGCGGCTATGGCACGAAGCTACGATCAGGCGGCAATCCAATTTCGTTGTTTTGAAAAGCAGCAAAAGGCCTGCCGTAAAGCGGGCTACAGAGCACAAGCTGATCGCGTTTTGTACAGAAGCGGCTATTGCGGAAAAAATACCCGAAAACCAAGAAAGAATCTAGACCGTATTCCAGCAAGGAGTCGATTAACCGGATGCTCATCGTGAGCGGAACCGTTACTGGCGTTGTCACCATGCAAATGGGACTATCGCTTTTGCCTTCGACGGTCGTGTTAAACCACAGGACCTTCCTCGGTGGCAAAATTGCATATCGAAATGGAAAGTAGCGCCGCGCATAGGGAGCAAGGGGATTCCTGCCCTCGACCATATTGGCCCAGCGCGTTACGAGCCCTCCTGTCGAGTAGAGGCGCCTAAAAACAGGGACGCCTCGTCGAATTGATGCACAGGCTCAGCGTTGATTGTCAGTGATGCAAAGCACAGGCTGGCCGACAGCGGCCTATTCCTGTGAGTCGTACATCGGGCATGCAGCATGCACTCCCAGAGCGAAGTTAATTGCTATAGTCACCTCCGACAAACGAGGAAATGCAACCGAAGTAATTCGCGAGCGGCTTTTAGATGCGCTCCCCCATGGGTAACCGGTTATTGAGGGCTAGGTCCAACCGCTATTGGTCTCTTCGATCGAAGACAGAAGCAGGCGTTTGCGGATAACAAACCTCGGCATCAAATCTTGTGTGAGACCTGAAAGGGTTTAAATACGCACTGAACTCTACCCTAACGGTATTCCACGAGGTCTGGCCTTTGATCGTGCAGAATCGAGCTGTTCGGTAAAAATCCAAGGCTGTCGAAAACGCGCACGATTCCCGTCCAGCTAGTGCCATTGAGTAATGATTTCTTGATCGCAGCGGAGATCGTAAAGCTACTCGTTGAGAACGGCAAATTTATGCCAAAAGGCTTTATTGCAGTTGCCAAATCAACGGCAACTATAACCTGGCTATGAAGTAGGCGTCGGCACAAAGGCTTTGCTCGCTGGCCTTGAATGCGGGCGTTATCTGGCAACATTGGTGGCAAGCTCGAGTTGGTGTCCTCGCGCCGTGACTAGGTCGTTACATCGTTGTGTTTTGGGTAGATCGATCTAATCACGTCTTGTTACAATTGAGCCTACCTGTTATATGTTCTACTGCAGTCGCGGCTGAGTATTCGATTGTTGCTACGTGAGGACAACAGTCTGATTACGCCTTACGCCATTGGTCGTTGTAGCTATGGTCCTGGTGGATCGTGTTCGTTTGGTGTCGTTGTTCTGCGATAAAGAAGTCCAAAAAATTAGACGCTGAAAGGCGAGACTGGGATAGAAGGTGTGGATCATGGCCGATCTGAAGAAAGCCGAAAAAGTGAACGCGTTTGCTAAAGAAAAGCCGATTTCCTCGCGAAATATAGCTTAGCGGATCTGCCTGACTTCGTCACCCCGGATCACCTTATGACGCTTGCAGTTAGCTTGGCGGATGAAAACAAACCGACATGAACCTGTTGCCGGCGCCGTGCGCGAAACAAGTTGAGATCCAATAAAGTACAAAGGGTATATCGACAGACAAGAAGAGATATTCAGAAAGTTTGCCGCCGTCAGGAGAATACTCCTTGCCCGTAGATTTCGATTATCAACAAATGCAGGGCTCTCACAATGACTTAAACAGATTAGAGAGGTGGCGGCCTGATAATATTGCCTCTGGGCCTCAACGTGCTTCCTGGAATGACGCCCTGCCGCGATTTCCCCTGATTTGATTTTACCTGAAGAAGTATCAAAAAGCCGTGCGTGCAAAATATCCGCATGATAAAAGGCAAAGGAAGAACTGTATCACCGCGCCATACGAAAGCCAACTAAGCCCCGGGTTAAAAGAGTTGGTCTTCTTGTTCCGCAGAGCAGCCACCGGAAATTGCCGATACCTTGCGCTGCTAATGAAGTGAATAAGGCGTTCAATCTTTCAGGAGTCCGTGACGCAGAAGCAAATGCTGTCTCGACACATTCGGGATAGCCTGACCTAGAAGTTATATGCAAAGGCAAACGCGAAAATACTGGAGGTAGTACGGCCTGGGCTTACCCAGGCATTCCTTAGCCTATTTGTATCCCGATAAAACAGTTGGCTTTGCTCGATAAGCAACGGAAAAAAGTCTCGATTCGTGTTTCCAAGCTAAGCTGCAATGAAAGGGCTTAAGTAATTCGGAAGCCATTAAACTGCTAGAGTAGAAAGCTCCAAGCGATCAGCCTTGACATTATTGTCAGTAGGGCGTTGCCAATTGGAAGACCTGATTACGTCCACGACATCTCGTCGTTCCGGGACATACGCGTCTCGTGCATGAAGGCCTGTAATCCTAGTGAGGAGCTTCCGCATCCCTGAAATGCTTGTGAGACAAAAGCAGAGCGGGTGTCTGTCCAGGCTCTAAACAACACGGTGAAAAGGCCCACATCATAGAATAGAAGCCAAAAAGGCGGAGTAAAGTAACCGTGTCCTAGAGTACCCTTAGCAATCGCGAAATCCGAAAGGCGGAGTCGGTAAAACGACTACCTGTCCGTCAATTAGCTGCTCATTGCAGGCCACTAAAAAAAAAAAAACGCCTGGGGGGCTATAATCGACTTAGACCCCTCAAGGGCAATGCCCACGAATGGGGATTGTGTCGACAAATCAGATTTAGAGCTTTTCAATCACGATGTGGCTTGATGAAAGAGTGCACGGCAACATGACGCCATGTCTGAGACGGCCTAGCGGAATGTCATCTATTCCTGTGCGAATGCGATCTTACCACTGCGCCGAGAATTTGCATTATTGAATGTGGTGCTCGTGAGCAACGCTAAAAGAAGTGAATTGCCCAGCATTGGGGACAGTAACGAAACTACATGTTATAGACTGCCCACCTCCGTTAAACATGTTAAGGATCAATGCCTAGTAGCCGCTGAATGGTGTCATTATCTCCGATGCAGTGTGAGTACTATGGCCTTGAAGGACTTCAGCCCTATGGACACCATTGGGGCTAATTAGCGCGACGGCGAATCCGAATTACAGGTAGAGGGCATACTTAGAACGATGTTCGATCCTCGTAGCAAGTGACTCTAGAAGTATCAGGAAAATTATTCACAACATCGGTGAACAGTTTACGCTACAGTGGGTTCCCCGCAAATATTTCGTTTAGCAGAAGCGCCTAGTTATGGATGCCGGTATTGCAGTACGATAAAGCAATCTAGAGGGCTGTGCCTATCTGGCGCTGCAGTGAAATGTTACGCCGAATGACACAATTGCTAGCGAAGCAACAAGCTAACGCTTGCGGCTCAAATCAAATACGGAAAAACGAGACGTCGAAGAAAAAACTGGAGAGCTTAGATGCGCTATTTTTGGGGGGGCGGCAACAAGCCCAAGACTACGGCTAGCCTAGCTGATATTCGCATTAAAGAACGCAAGCTAAACACAAAGATGGCGAGCTACCGCAATATTCCCAGTGGATTGATTCAACGTGTAAGTACCAGGCCGCGCACCGATATGCAGAAGAGGCGCTAACAGAAAAAAAAAAAAAAAATCTTGCTGCCTCTAAATTTTTTTTTAAAAGGGCCCAAAAAAAAACAAGGCGTCATGCCAGCCAATTCGTATGCGTCCTATATCTGACACTCGCTATGAAATTATCGCCGGTGAGC
>Ga0163217_1102859_pt1 | contig 13153 bp, 11 predicted proteins | sample SynspAceP_FD_185933 | JGI IMG/M metagenome (GOLD analysis project Ga0163217, IMG submission 185933) | Saline lake microbial communities from Ace Lake in Antarctica - Synechococcus sp. Ace-P (PacBio error correction) | ecosystem: Environmental > Aquatic > Non-marine Saline and Alkaline > Saline ...
AAACGGAGTAATAAGGGGGGGGAAAGGGGGAGAATACCGGCTTTTCCCCCCACGGCCCCCTTCCGAACCCCCGTTTCCCCGGCCCGATGCCCGACCCGGGTGGGAACCGGCCCCCGCCCGAGATGATGGGGCGGGTTTCCGAATAACCCTGATAATCACACTGTCCCCGCCCTTTCCGGAAAAATGGGATGCCTCCTTTCGAAGCAACACCTTGAAATGTTCCTTTTGCGGAATCGGTTTTCGGGGGCTCCGTGGTCGATCACACCGGCGGGGTGTTCGTCCCCGGAATTTTTCCTCTGAGAAATCCTGCTGCCGGTTTTGGTCGTGTCCGATCGCTTATGACGGGATGTGCCGAGCAACGGACCGTGGGATCGTGACGAATAAGTCGCATCCGCCCGTACGAATTTGTTGGAGGAGCACGATTTTGGCTGACGAATCCGCAACAAACATCCTGACCGAATCGTGTCCCGCCGGTTGGCCCCGTGCCCTCGAATGCGCAGCGTTCGGTTGCGTGGCCAAGATTTCCTTCGCCGTGAACGTTGATGCGAGCGGTTTTTTCGCGTGCCTATTTGAAACGCAACCCAAGAAAACCGCCAACCGCGTTCCGCCTGTTCCTTCAGCGCGATCCTGTTCCAGCGAAAGAACGCCGGGTTCCCTGAGCGTCAACTCGCGAGAGAAACCAAGTACTGATCGCGAAGTACTCAATGCGCGGAAAACCAGCTCCGAAGGCAATGCGGAGTCCCTGCAATATTGCGGTTCCATTCGAAAGGGTCGTCACAAGTGAGATTCGGTCACCCCCACACGTCTCTCTGGAACGGCTGAAGTTTGACGAAAGTCCTCAGAGAGACTCGTCTCTACGTGAGGGTTACGCGTTCGCGGAGCCGCCCCGAAGTGGCACGGTGGGTTGAGGAGGTCGGGTCGGATTTGGGGATGTTGGTCGGGGGAGATCCAGCGGAGGAATCGAGGATGATTTTCGTTTTCGATGAACGCGCCAACAGCTTTGCCGGCGCGGCCTTGGAAGACGTTCGGCCACGCGATTGTGTTGGTTCGGGGGCGGAGAGCTGTGATTCGCGATTTGCCCGTGACGGGATGTGTCCGATTCGGGAGAATGAGGCGGGTGCTCGGGTGGATGCGGGTCGAGTGCGAATCCTTCTTCGAGCGCGGTGAGCTGCTGGCCAGTCGGGTTGGGCCTCGGTCCTTGTGAGTTTTTGCTCGGAGACTTCCTGGCGAGTTTGTTGGACGGGAAAGGTGCCGGTCGATTTGCCAGGCGGACGGGATGGTGGCGACGGATGGCTGTCCATCGCGGGCAGGGATTGTGGCGAGGGAGTATCGCGGTATTGTTGCATGCTCCGTGCCCATCGCGTCTTTTGCGTCCGACCAATGAGGGCTGAGGGCCGGGCGTGGCGCAAGTGGGGCCGCCCGCGGCGGACGACAATGTCGGCGCCGGATTGGCGTAGGTTTAGCGATGGATGAACCTGTCGGCGGCGAAGGTTGTCGCCGCGGGGGAACACGGTGGCGGCGGGGAGCACGACGAGTCGTCTCAACGGAGGCCTTCGGCGGCGGGATTCGGGGTGGCCGTCGGCCTGCGTTTGCCGAGCCCGTGACTGATGGTGTGGCGTCCGGGGGGCGTTTATTCTGCGGGCCTGATTCGCGGGTGGGACGAATCCGTGGTGACGCAAAAGTGGGCGGGAGCGGAAGAGATCGCTGCCGTCGATGCGTCGAATTCTGCGACGGATCGCTTTGGCGGGCGTCTGGTAGCGTCGACCGAGAATGGTCCGTCGTTTTCATATGCCGTTGGTTTCCGGTCGGTGGGCGCGGTGAGGTTCGTCCGGTGGCTGCTGGTTTCGTCGGTGCGGCTGGGCGGCAACGACACGTGGCGCCAGGATCTCTGGCAACGTGCAGGCATCCGCTCTCGCCGTCCGAGTGTGTTCGTATCAAGGGCGAGCGAGGCCCGTCTGAAGTGAATCGGTGAGACGATTCGCTGGCGAGTGCGTGCTCGTCTTTCCGCCGACGTTGCTTTGTGACGAGAAAATGACGTGGCAATTTCCTGACAGATTACGTCTTGGTTGATCTGCCGGGGGACGTGGGATCATCGCCGTGCGAGGATAGGGCAAGGGCGGCGCGAGGCGATTCGGCCGGCAAAATCCCGAACGCCGCTGCCGCGTGGGTCCCGAGCAGATCGCTCGGTGGCCGTTAATGATTCCGGGTGGGGCGAGAGGCGATTTCGCCGCCGCCCACAGCACGCCGCTTGCCAACGACGTCTTGATCGGTCGGGCCGCTCTGCTTCGCGTGGCGTAGGATTCGAGTCGGACTTCCTCGCTGGGCCGCTTGGGCAACTGCGTCGACCGTAGACGGTGTGGCTTTGGTACTTTTGAGCGAGGTGGCGGTTTCGTTGTCATGACTTGGGCGAGCTCAAGTCGGTCGACGCTCGCGGCGGAGAAGTTCAACGGTCCAGGGGGGTGGAGTGCCATGACATTTTTTGTTGCAAAAGGGGACAATGACCGTGTGGGGCATCTCGCATAGTCGGTTGCTGTCGGTGGGCGATCATCAATGCCCAATGGGTTAATTGGTTGTTGAAATAGCTCGCCTGTCTGCGACGGCAGCGGGGGGCCATATTGAAACAATTCGTCCCTACAAAAAAAATCTCGGAGTCGAGTTTCCTTTGAGGAAGAGAAACTCGAATCCCTGGTTCCGGTTTCGTTGACGTCCAAAATTCTGAGACTGGTGATTCCCCGTGGAATCCGCCGCCGGCTGCTCGTATGTTCGTTGATTTGGCCGTGCGGTAGCAACGGTCTGGTCGAGAATTTTCGTGGTGGGTAAACTATGCCAGTGGGGTGATAAGCGTTCCATTTTCACTTTCTAATTTTCAAAATCCGTGAGGATTCTGATTAGCATCCGCAGCGGTTGCGGCGTCGCATGCAGACCGTGATGCGGCTGGGCGGGCTGAACAGCTTGTTGAATCAACCTTGCGGCATCGACTTTGCGGAAGGTGTCATCAAGCAGGAGTCTGACATCTCGCTGGCGTCATCCGCAGGGCCTGGAGCTGTCAACGCACCTACAATGCCCCTGGGGCGCATCTGCAACCACAATTCTGAAGCCCACCCGGCAAAGAGTCTATCATTCCGCTCGCAAGCGGAGCTGGCAGCAAACTGGAGCTGGGCAGCAAACGGTGACGGAAACTTGACGGCAAACCACTCGTGGACGCAACGAGTTCACGGTGTAAGGCTCAGGCAAATTGGCTGACACTTAGCAACGCGGATCGTTTCTTGGTAGTCATTCTTGATCTGGCACTACGGTGTGGCAGACAGTCTTGGTTATGGCATTCTGGAACCATTGTTGCAGACTCTGTAGGTGCATAACTTTGGTACGGCATTCCGGAAACCAATCGTGCAAACGGTGGTATGTTGCAATGTCCCTTTTGACGGTTTTCGCAAACCATTCCGGCCAAATCGGTGTAATTGCAAACCCTTTCGTGCGGCACAATTTCTGGAACCTATTTTGTCAGGTTTGTAGTTCCCAACTGGTCCTTGGTGCGTGGTTTCGCAAACTCATTCTGCAGACGGTGTAATGTTTCACTAACTTTGGTGCGTGCAATTCTGGACCATCCGGCAGACGGTTGTAGTTCAATCGTCTTGTAATTACGGCATTCTGCCAACCATCCGGCACCTTGGTATTCGCAAAACCTTGGTACGGGCACGTTCGGCGACACGACGGCACTACGGTGTAGGAATTATCGCGGTGCGGCATTCGTTTTACGTATGCGGGGCAGGTGACTATCGCGCTGTTCGCATAGGTAGGGAACCCAAACTTTCTTGCAGATTCGTCCTTCGGGCATACCTGGAATCTTATCACTCGACGTCGGCCAACTTGCCGGGGCAGTAACATCGGGTCTTTGCAGAGTGCAAGGATGAAGTAGCTCGTGCCGGGCTCATCGCACGGTATCGTCGATCATTCGGTCAGGGAATGGTTTTCCTGAAACTGTGTTCCCCATGTCCACCGTTGCCGGTGATTGGTTCTTGGTTGTACGTTTCAGGACGCGGACAGTGGTAGTTCTCTGGTAACGAATCTTTTTTTCTCTTGCACGTGTGTTGAGACTCGTGTAGTTGATGTTCCCCGTTGCGAGTTTTTCCGTGAACGGGGACCATCACAGTGTAAGTTGGTCGTCCCTTTTGCGGTCTCCGTACACTGGTTTGGTTAACGTGTATATTGAAATCGTCTTGACGCGTCTCAGGTCACGGGTCGTTTGACCCGTGGTATTGAATCACCTTTGGGAGTGCTGTTCGAAACAGGTTTCATGACGGTGTAGTTGGTCGTTCCTTTTGACGAGTCTCGTACACTGGTTTTGTTTTGACCGTGGAAGTTGCATGCACTCGTGGCGCCGAGTTTCATACAACAGGTTTGTTGACGCGTGTAGTTGATCGTCCCCTTTTCGCGTGTTCGTACGTCCGGCACCATGAAACGTGTCACTTGAACTTCGCGTTGCACGGTATTCAGGAAACCATCCCGCGTGCGGTTGACACTTTGTCCTTCGTATACGTTTCGTGCGAGTGCGAAGTTGCGATCTCTTGGGCTTGCTCCAGTCACAGTTTTTCGCGGACCGTCCGCATCAAACGGTGTCGATCCACGGCCCCGCAGCCGATCCTTCGCTGAATGATCGAAGCTTCGGGTGCAGCGGTCATGACGGAATCGTCGAGATGACGGTCCCGCCGCCGTTACCACGAGCTGCAACCCTTGGTAGCTTATCGCGCTGTTAAGCAGCGTAACAAGAGTCGCAAACCCCGATACGATCGCAATGACGTGAAGGGCTGGCATAACACAACTTTTCATATCAAAATCCTCTTTCAATTTGAACAAAAGCTTTCGCGTTGCCAAGACATAGCTTTCCCACTGGCCCGCCGAACCCCCCGGCATCGCCCTTAGTCTCGATCAGAATCCTTCTTTCACCAAACCCGCACCTCGGTTGCCGATGGCGGCAGACGTTGGGGCCGTGTCGCGTCCGCCGATCATATCCCTTGTCCCAAGGTCCCGTCGACCAACACTGAACCGGTCCGTTGGTTGACAAAGCGGGAGGGTGCGAGTAGCGATTACGTCGCCGCTGTCACAATCCACAAGGTTTGCGATATAAAAATGTTCCGAGCGAGAGAGAGAGCGCGAGCGCGAGCTCATCACCGTGCACACGAGTAAAACGGGAGCGACCTGGCGAAATAGAAACGGCTTGGGGGTGCATGGTTGTATCGACCATTTCGTGCTGATTTGTACCGATTAAGCCGCCTCACGCGAAATCGGAAATCGACCGATGACGAACATTCGATCCGCCCGCCGCTGGAAAACCCCTCCGTGATGACGATCCGGACGCCTGACGGGGAGTGGTGCCGAGAGAGAAGGTGCGTGGTGATTTGTCCACGCCCTCGGTGGGACCGGCTGAGTTTGTAATTCGCAGAGTGCAATCGGTTGCTCGAATGCTGGACCAAACGTCCGACCAATAGCCACGACATTTTGGCCGGCGAATGGTGAACGTCTCCGCCGCGGTGGTGCGGCGCGACCTCCAGCCTTCGAATCGGGTCGGTGGGCGAGCCGCGGCGTCGGTTATGACGTGGCGATCTTTGGCGATCACATCGGCAAAATGGCTCGGCAGCGGCGTGAAGATGAACCGGTGATGATCGGCGTCGGCCTTCTCGCAACGCGTTGTTCTTGCAGATACCGAGGATTTGGAGCGACTCGGGTTCACGTCTGCGCGGCGGCGGTTCGACCAAACGATCCGGCGAAGATTGATCGACGTCGTGGCCGAACCCGGATCTTGGCGATGATCGGGCCCTCGAGCCTGAGCTACGCGACTCGGCCGGAAGCTGGCGATCCTGGCCGTGCCGAGCGAGCAGGCCGATGGAGGTGGCCAACCGCGGGTAAGTGGGGGCTGGCATTCAAGGAATCTTAATTCGCGCCGACGACGTTACAGTGTCCTCCGCCGTGGCGGTGATTCAACGTGAACCTCGCCCAGCGAGCTGCAACAGCCTGTCGGCGTTCCGGAATTCAGAATTGATGGTCGTTCGGCTCTCCGAGCCGACAACGTTCCACCCACCGCTCGGAACGCATTCGGTTCGGAGAACCGAGCGACAATGGCTCTGCGACCAATGGTTCTGGCGAGCTGGTGATCCCCCCTGGACTCGCGCGGCGGTTTGCAAATGCCCCGGCAACAATCACCTTTTCGCTCAAATCGGTGCCCATCGGACCGCGAAAATTGTTTCGCTGCCAAAAAGCCGAGTAATGCCCACGCGTTACATCATTTCCATCACAAATCGGGAATTTATTTCAGGACCGTTCCCAATTAAAAGAACAGCTCTGCCAGAACCAGCGTCCCTCATCGCGGCCGGAGAAAGACCGTTGCTTGGGATTGATTCGCCTTCGATTGGCTTATTCATGGGAGCTTCAAATCGCCTTTTCTTTCATCCAACCGCTGTCGCCGCACTTCGGCGAGGATTCGATCGATCGGTTTCCCAAAAGCGACGGTGTTCGCGGTTCGGTTTTGCCCGCCGTGGATTGTTGTGAAACGCCCGAGAAGAGTTGCCGTTGTCATTGCGGTCGATCAAAGAGTCGCTGCAAGAACGATCGACGTCGACCGGCAGCCGATCGTAGGTTCCCCCCATTTCACACCCCCTTTCGCCCGCCGTTTTCCGGAAACAGCCTCGCTCGCCGCCTCTTCGAGCCGGCTCAACTTGGCTTCGCACCGTGCGGTGATCGGCGTCGAAGTACCCAAACCCAAGACCGAACGTGTCAGTGCGATAACCATTTCAAAACGAACCCAACCCGACGTGCAGCAATCGGTCCAACGCGTCGGCCGTCGACGATGGAAGTTCAAGCAGGCGTGAGCGTCGTCGTCCCGATCGCCACGGCGTCCCATTGCGGCGGGGCGGCGGACCCAGGAAACCCCCACGTCACCTTCATCAGGACCACGATCGCGGATCGAACTCCGGAGCGCTCGTCGGATACGTTGGCACCGGACATATGTCGGATACGCGGCGAATGCGTGCGCGCCGGTTTCCGGAACCGTGCGAGGCCGTCCGCGATCTGCCGTGGTGCGCCCAAAGGCGTTTTCAACGTCACGGATTCGTGTATATCTCTAATCTGCCCCGAAGGCGCGAAACGAATTTTTCAACTGAGAATAAATTCAACGTCCCGCGAGGCTGGCGACAAACATCATCAACCCCCAACACCAATGATCCGATGGCGAGTCCGCTGACCTTCGATCCAATTAACCTCATCCACAACGCTTGCAATCCAGCGTCCCGCTGAGATGCCGATTCACCACAATCGACGACCGACCATCCGGAGCAACACCGGATCTGTGATCGTCGATTGGACTTGTTAAATAAAAAATCGACGCCCGCGGTCGCGCTGGCGCGTTCGGCAGTTGACGACAAGAATGACGACGAGAGCGAAACCACATTCGGGTCGAGCGCACACGACGACGCCACGTCATGCGTGGCAACCCATCGAATAGCAACTCGATTGCTTGCCCGCCAGAGCGAGCGCGGACGCGGTCGCGCCGCGAAACACATTCCTCGGAGATTGTCGCTGCGGGGTTTGTCGAGCGCGGCGACCATCGCCGTGTCACCACTTGGAGCAAACCGTGCGGCGTTAGAGCATTTAGCGCCGCGAGCGGGACGGGCGCTGAAGATACTCACATTGCGCAGAATGCCGCGGCAAACAATCTGATTGCACCGGCGAGATTTCACCGAGTTGTCCGTCGCGGGATCAACTCCATCGTCGCCGCGACGCTGGCCAAAAGGCGAACGCAAATCGTGAGCGGTTTGGCTGATCAATCCAACCGGCGGCCTCGACGGGGTGGGGCGAAGTCGATCGCCCCGGTGGCGCACAGCTTGCTCACGGAAACCGGAAGCGGGGAAAAACGTGCGGCGTCGTTGGTTGATCGCGGCACTCCAACGGCGACGCGGTCGGACGACCGGGGAAAGACTTGGGCGTGCGATTCGAAAGAACGTCGGGGGAGGATTTGACGAGGTCTGCGTGCGGATACCTTGGTCGGAATCAAGAAACGGACAACAACCGTGACCGCTCCCCCGGTTTCGGAGACTATCCGTCTGCCAGAATCGATCGGCACCCAAGGCCGCAGCGGGGAACGGCCGATTCAATTCCCGTTTTGCCTAGCAAACCAGACTCCGCCCTGCCGGGAAATTCGGGCTTGGGGAGAAGCGTGTCCGTTTCATTTTCGACTGCGTGGTTTTTCAAAGGCCAAAGTCGGTCCATCGCGTCGCTTTCTGGGGGAGCAGAAAGGTAGTAGCCGACGTGACCCGGCACCTTTGGCATGTCGCCGTCCAATTTTTTGCAGACCGCCCTCGAAACGCTTGCTCGGTTGCTTGGGTGTAAGTCGAGTGGTTTCGAACAGTACGACGGTTTTGATCGTGCCGCGACTTCGTTGGAATCTTGGGACTGCGACTAACGAACCCGTCATGACCTGTCCAGGGACAAAACCCAGGTGCCCGACGATCGCCCGATGGCGGTCTCGTTAGGGGATTCGACGTTATTTTTGACGTTATCGAGGTCTTAGTCCTTCACGGATGCGGCAGCAAAAAGGAGGGGGACGTTGCTGTTGCTGTTGCTTTTGGCTGTTGGCTCTGTTTTGGATTGTTTAGTTCCTGTGGGCTTGTGTGGCTGTGTGCGCTTTGGCTGTTGGCGTTGGCTGTTGGCTGTTGGCTGTTGGCTGGTGGCTGTTTGGCTGTTTGGCTGTGTGGCTGTTTTGGGCTGTTTTGGCTTGTCTGGCTTGTTGGCGTGGGCTGGAGCGAGAGAGGGCGGCGAGTCGCCAGTCGCCCAGTCGCCCAGTCGCCAGAGAAACCGCCAATTCGCTCAAACGCCCAAAACGCCAACGCGCGCGAGAGCGCCAAACGCCAAAACGTCAAATCGCCCCAAACGCCAAACGCCAAACCCAAGGCCGCCAACCGCCAACCGCAAAACGCAACCCGCCAAGAGAGCGCCAACCGCCACCGCCAACCCGCCAACCGCCAACCGCCAATCGCAAACGCCAAACGCCAAAGCCAATCGCCCAAATCGCCCAACCCAAACCCAAACGCCAATCGCCAATCGCCAAACGCCGAACAGCCAATCCGCCAAACCGCCAATCGGCGGCCGCGTAGGTAACGCCTATTGAACCTTGCGGAAACGCGTAGGAACCATGACGCGAGTACCCGTGACGATGCCAACCGAGCCGGCAGGATCGCAATGATCAGTTTCGGTTGAGCCGTCACGACGACGACCGAAACCAACACCGAAGCACGGCCAAACCGGGCGGCAACCGAACGGGCGGGCCGGCGGAAGTGGAATCCCACGCGCAGCCAGAGTTGCGGCGAACACCAATGCCGATTTGCGAGTCAAATCGCGGACACCAGGAAAACGCTAGGTCGATTCCGATCGCGGTCCAATTCGGCGACCTAGCCGGTCCAGTGAGCCGCGACAGCCGATCGAGAGCAGAACCGCCGCGGACGCCGCCCGCACCAACGCCGCCGCGACCACCCCCCCGTTGCTCTCGACCGGTTTGGGAGCTGCGACTGCGATCCCCTCGCTTGGGGAGAATCGATCGACGAACCGATCCGCCGAATTTCCTTTCGGAATTTCCGCATCCGCGCCTTGAAAGGATCATTTTCAAAATAGCTTTCTGATATTTCGGCATTGCCGCCTCGCAGGCTGTTTCAGGAACGACGGTGCAAGTGGATTAATAACTAAGCCCGCACTGCATGCTACCCACCAGACCAAGTTTTCACGTTCGTAGTTCTATGAATTTTCCGTTTCCGCATCTTTTCCCATCACTTCGGGTTGGAAGTAACCCCACCGGGATCGCCAGACACAGGCGATTGCGACGCTCGTCGCGGCGGCTTTGTTTGTCGCAAGGTTTTTCTCGTCGCCGACCACCGTGTGGCGACACCCACCATCGCGCCGGTCGGTGATCGGAGGCCCGAAAAACCTCCCTGCCGGCGGACCGGAGCAATCGGAGCCGTAAAACCGGAAACAAAACCCGCGCCCCCAACGGCCCGTTCCCTCTCTTTGACCGGCAAATCGCTCGCCGGTGGACCAAAATTCCCTACGAATGGGGCAAAGTCAAGGTGGTTGAGGGCGAAGTGCATTTGACCGGCGATCGCCCAAAGTTTCTTCTCTTCAGTCACCTACGAAAAAGTCTTCACGATTTATGGTTCGAGGCGAAATTAAATTGCCGCGGGAATTCCAACAGCGGGTTTTCATGGCTCGCGGCCAAAGTCCAACCGAACCTGGTGTTCGGATATCAACCAGAAGCGGACCCGACCGAGCGTCGTTGCGTCCCGGGTGGTCTGTTACACAATCGCGACGGCAATGGTTGAACACGCTGTGGAAAACAACCTCGCCGCTCAATAGCTCGCGTTCGAAGCCGAAAACCGTGGAACCGCTATCGCATCAAATGCGTGGGCAACCGGTTGCAGTTAATTTCGTCAAACGAGTGTACCGACGACCGGATTACTTCGACCCGGCCAACTTGAGCGGCCGGATCGGGTTTGCAACAGCCACGGCGAAGAAAGGCCAAACCTAAGCCGGTTCGAAATTTTGATTCATCCCGTGAAATCGAACAGCACGAGTGGGACAGCCGTTATTCAACGCGGCACATCGCCAGAACCAAGAAGTCCCCGAGGGCGGAAGTCCATCCCGGGTTGGAAAACGATCGCGGCGGGCGTGGACAGTGGCGGACGGATTATCTGCAAGGCCGCCGCGAAGCCTCGAAGCGAACGAGCCGAACGGTTTTTGTACTCGAAGCGAAGCAATACGCCAACGCGACGTTTCCGGATCGTATACCGTTTCACGAAGGCGATAGCGGTTCCTCGTCCAGCAAAATCAAGCGGCAAAGGCCCATCGCTTCGTCGCGGTGTGCAAATGCGAAGTCGAGATTCGATTCGGTCGGCGGGGTTGTCCAAACCGTTGGCAAGGGATGGCTCGCACAAACCGCTGCACTACTTGCGACGACCGGTTTCCCGCCGGACCGCCGCCGATTAATTCGGTTTCCGGTGGGATCCAAGCCCAGTCGGGCGTGGCATCTCGATGTACATCAAAACGAAATCACCGGCGAGTGAAACCTGCGCAACCGAGTCGAGCGAACCGCCCTGGCAGAAACGATGGTGGATCAACGTCGAAGGCAAACGGGTCGTTGACCACACCTCAACGATTGCTTTAGCCCGCAGTATTACGTGGCTCGATGATTTTACCCGCATCCGGTGTGAATCGCGTTGCAACAATGCACGGCCAACCAAAATTTAACAAAATCGATTTCCAGAGCCATCGAGATCCTCCGTCCGATTGGGATTTGTAAAAGGAACCATTGTCCTCCAATTGGTCCCCCGCAGCCGCCTAAGGCTGCGCGACGATAAGCGAGTCATTTCACCAACGTGGCAGCGTCCTCTCCGAGAACGCTGAAAGTGTGCGAGTCCTCAGAGAAGACCGCCTACGTGAGGTTCCTGCCGAGACGAAACGATCAGCCAAACCGGATGACGTTCCTTCGTGCGGACTTCGGCTTTCTTGCTTCGCTCGCGTCTAGCTGGGCTTTTTTCGTGTCGGCTTTCTTTTTTGGTGTTTGATTTCGGTGGCAGCACTTTCGTTTTTCTTGGAACGCGTTTCCTGCCTGTCTTCTTGACTGCTTTGGTTTTTCTTGACTGCCTGCCTTCTTTGACGTGCTGTCTTCCTTGACTCACCTTCTTTTCGCTGCTTCTTCTTAGCCGCTTTTCTTTTAACAGCGGCTTCTCTTCACCACTTTTTCTTCGCGACCCGCTGTCACCGACGATCGGATTCGCCCGCCATTTCGAATACCGAACTTGGCCCCGAAGGTCCTCCACCGACGAAATCGCAACCCCCACGCCAACCATCGAGACCCATGCCGAGGTCGCATTCTCAGCCGTGATGGCCTTGGGAGATCAAATTTCGTTCTGATGACGCCGCGGAAGTCAAGAACAGCAACTCCGGGGCGGTGTCGAGTGGTGGCCCCCGACCTCCGTACAGCGTCGCGGCGAGGATGGTTTGCAGAGGTACGCAACCGTCGGGGGCAACTGCATCGTAAGTTTGATCTCTTATGCCCCGAAGGGAAACATGCCCGGACGTGGGTTCCGTGATCCGGCGGACTGACCCTCGTCGCGAGTTTGCCTCGCATCAAGGTCCATGAGCGAGTGATCGAGGTGCTGCAAATCGCGGCAGAATTGATTTCCACGGCTTGCCGCAGGCAAGGGCAATCGATCGTGATCGTGATGTCATACAACGGCGATCCACAAACCAATCGCGTGATCCTTCCCTCATCGGCCAGGGGATCCCTTGTGATCCGCAGGTCCGCGTGCTGCCATTGGAGCGTAGGTGCACCGGCGAAAGGCAAACGGTTTCGCGTAAGTTCGCTGTATTTTTCTAAATGCTGGCACCACTGTTTCCCGACCCAAAACGTGGTCCGTGATCTTGCGGGCTTTGGATCTCGGATCCTTTGCAGCGATTCACCCTACTCCATAACGCTTGGAAGAGCCTTCTTCTGCCATTCGCACGCCCGCCCTGGCAACCGGTACGTAAGAGCGAAACCGTAACTCGACCCAAAAGCGCATAGGAAGGAACAACAAGTGAGTGGGATACGAAAGAACAAGCAAGAGTCGTTACCTACCCTTTCGCATGTCATCACAACAATCGCGACGATTGTCGACCGGTTCTGCGAACCAGTTGTCGCTCGGTTCTGCTCGAACCGATTGCGTACGGAGTGGGCGCGTGGAACGTTGTCGCTCGGAAGAGCCGAACGACATTCTCAGGAACCGATTTGCGCATGTGAGCGGGTGGTTGGCTTTACCGGGGGCGAGGGCTCGATCTAATCCTTCGCCTTCGTCCAGATCGATCGAAACAAAATCAATCAATTGAAATCGTTGGTCATCTCGGTCAGTTTGGACTTCAATTTCCGTCGCCTCCGACCAACTCGCGCCTGAGTTTCTTCTTATCGCGGATCATGTCCATCGATCTTCTTCTCCAAGGTGCCGCGACAGAACGAACTTTATGCACGAGCACGTTGCGTTTCTTGTCCGATTCGGAACGCCCGGTCCGTCGCTTGATCCTCCACGCCGGGTTCCACCAGCGGTCGAAATGGACGTCGTGCGATCGCCCTCGGTGAGAT
>Ga0163217_1085559_pt1 | contig 13152 bp, 4 predicted proteins | sample SynspAceP_FD_185933 | JGI IMG/M metagenome (GOLD analysis project Ga0163217, IMG submission 185933) | Saline lake microbial communities from Ace Lake in Antarctica - Synechococcus sp. Ace-P (PacBio error correction) | ecosystem: Environmental > Aquatic > Non-marine Saline and Alkaline > Saline ...
AAATCCGAGGAGTGGAAGCCGCGGTATGATTGTTCGTCCCAAAAACAAATGGACTTGAAAAAGAAAAAATTGGCTTTTTCGGTGAAATGGTAACCAAAGCTGGGAGATCCAGAATTGGTTCATATTGATCGTCTGCAAGCTAGAAAAATGCAACCACAAAGCACTCATGATTTGCCCGATCCCAAAAGGGGTGGAATTACGGAGTAGTATTTTGTGGTGAAACAAAATTAGAGTGGGTTATCCAGAGTGGAAAAAACTTTTTGGATTTGCAGCCTCCATGTTTCAATATTGCGCGACTAAGACGGAGATCAATATCCATGTGGGACATGATGTGTTTTTTTAATTACAACTTGTGTAGTTTCTCTAGATGTCTCTATAACAAAGTGACTTCTGGGGGCGAACCTCGGGTTTTGTTGCCATCCAAACCGTTCCAACATTCTTGCTGGGCGCGCACGACATCCGGATTCGGCGGCGAGGCATAAGCCAAGATGAGAGACATTTTTTGGGAGTTTTGGAAAATCGATCACTTATTGAGATGATGTATGTATCGGAGGTTCCAGCGGTGGAATCTTGTCTCCGCGGCAGTGACTATTGGAAAATCGAGTAGTTCTCGTGCAGGCTCGCCAGTGGTAACCACAAGCTTTCACACACAAGAATGTTTAGGAGTTCAATTGCAGGTAATTCTTGCCAAAATTTCCCGATATTTCTAGGGATTAACCAACGTAATACATGCACCCAAAATTTCTATTTCACGAACGAGTCTTGGGATTTTCAACTTTTTGAAAAATCTGGAACTGCGCCTTAACCAGAATCCGCTTTTAGCGCAGATTCATAACGAAGAGACCTTCAACTGATTTTTAGGATGTCTAGCGATAGATCGGCACCCCATATAAAAGCCTACTATCCCAACACTTACCGTAAATGGACGGAAAGAACCCACTTCTGGAAGCAGGAAACGATAAAAATCCCATCAGAAAATTGAAAAGCTAATCGTAAGGCAGTTTTAGTGAGGAAGATGGAATCTAATGCGGACTATTCATTTATTACGCTCGACGTCCCTTCCGAAGGAGGCTAAGCAACTCCCTATGGACAATCCAATTTATGCCGCGTGGTTTTAATCCTTCAACGACATAAACATAACTGACGAGTTGTATTTTGTCTCCTATTTTTGACATAACAGGCGCGCCAAAATCTGATGCCGTGGGACACATTTGGCTCGAAAGCTTTTGGTAGAACAAATTTCACTCCTAAAATGTATTCCGGAGAATGGCAGGAACAAGGCGTTTGGATCACCGAACCCGAGCGGGAAGTTCGCTTTCTGACCTTGAAGTAACAAGTGCCCCCGAGAAATTCTACGACGTAGTCTAAAAGAAGGAGTTTTTATTTTAATCAAGTAGGCCAGAAAAATTTATTATTTCCTGTGGGCGGACCACGGCGCAGTAGATATGTAATTACCCTCATGCACGCAAGGAACTCTCAGGACACCGCTGGGCAATTCGCATATTTGGAGGTACGATTTGGATAGATGCGTTATTCGTAGTGCCAATATCTAACCACAGATAAGAACGTCGGGTTAGAGAAAATTCATCGGAGAGAAATGCGACCGCACACGTTTCTTATCGTGATATACGAACCGGTCGGAGTGTCCTTCAACAGGATTTATCAAATGAAGAATATGGAGCTATCAAGGGTGCCATCCGTATTGCACCATTTGACTGAGATCGGTTCCTAATGGATGTCTGAAGCGAAGGTCAGAACCTTCGGTTGGAGAGCCCATCAGGTCTAGTGTCAATATATGAACTTATGCATAAGATGTATGAAATGAAGCGTCTGGAGTGGGAATGACATGCAGTAGCCATTGCTACGGGCAGCATATCCAAGCTTCGCGTTCGCCTCTGCGAAGGAATCTGATCTCCAAGGCAGAAAGATTGAATGAAAAAGATCTCAGCAAACCTCAAGTCCCGATCAAAATTGCTCAGCAGAATGTAAAAAGGATGTTAATTTTTTCAAAAAAAAGCATCACTGAAGGCTCCATGGCACTCTTAACTCTACTAGCACCATGCCCTGACCGGATGAGAATCAGCCAGGCAAGGATCATGGGAACCGAGATACAAAGCCAGTCGTAAGAAATGCACTTTTAGATCTTTTGACGCCAATCGCAAAAAAGCAACCCCCTGCGGAAATGGGGCTTCATAAGTACCTCGGCCAGCTGTTTCAAGTTTGGGCGGAGCTGTTTATACGACAGATTTCCGGTAAGAGCAATATTACCGCTGACAGCGAGAAATCCGCCGACACACGAAGGAACTCACAGGAATTTCTACGGAATGGTGATTTAATTTATGCGGCAAGAAAAACGTCCTAATTCATTGATGTTGTGGTTGGGAAAATGTTCAATCATAGAAACTAAAAAGCTGCTTCCAAGGCAAATTGACTGGGTTGGTTTGGTGAAGCTTGGGGCGCACACGCTTAAGAAGCTAATCTTTAGCCACTACTATTGCTAGCGCGGGCTGTCGCAAAACATTGTAGGGCATTTCATGGAATATCAAAACGAAGGCGCGAGTCATTAATCCTTGGGCAGATGCAACGTCTGTTTTTTCTTTAAGAACTTTGCCGAGCTGTTTTAGCGTATGGGTTGGATGTGGTTGAATCAAGCGCCGATCAAGCTAGAGAAAAGAATGGGGCTATGCTAAGTCCGGGATCACGAATTTAGTATCTGGGGAAAATGGAAAATCAGCCTATACTTACTTTCATGGATATGAAACTGGTAAAAAAAATCAAATAACTAGCTTGTATGCGATTGAATTCAAGTAAATTAACCGACACAATAGACATGAAAGAAGGTATTTAGTTTTTAATCTTAACTAGAATTATGGAACCCTTCTTTATGAAAACACAATTCCCTATTATTTTGATGAGTGTATTTTTATACAGATCGATTGAACAATGAAAGCAATATTAGTAAGCGGAGGAAGGAGGTTTTTTTTAGGACAGTCATCTTGCGACCCGTCTTTTAAAATGAAGGAAATGAAAGGGCTTTTTTGTTGTTGAGAATTTAATTTTCGACCGGTATAGCGCGAACGATAACATCCATCATCCTTCTTGGAATTAAAGAAGCAAAGGGGAAAAAACAAAATATAAAATAACTTTTTGTTGATTGAAAAAAAAGCAGTTTATCTTCGACGATGATGTCACTCCATCCCTCTTTATAATTGAAAGTAAGATGAGATTTAACAATCTCCCGCGCTTGCCACATCTCAGCAGTCCATTATCATTTGATGGCAGTTACTAAACGACACTAAAAAAACTTCGGTAATATGGGATGCACGAATGAAGTTGCTACTGTTAGCTAAATAAAGGGATTAAAAAATGCGAAATTCTTTACCAGTGCCAGTACTTCAAGAAAAATCTACGGTGATTCCTGAAGTGCATCCGTCACAGCCTAGAAACTATAAAGGTAAGTGTCCAATAACCTTGGGAACCGAAAAGAGCTTGCTATGACGAGGGAAAGCGATGGGTGCAGAAAACCCTTGTTTTTTCGACTATCATCGCCACACAATAATGTGGCGATCAAGGTGATCGCGATATCTTCAATACTGATATCTGGACCGTCGCATTCTACTCTCCAAACGATGAGTCCGAGTAATGTTAGTAATTTTCGTGCAGGCTTTGAACAGGTCAGGACAAATTAACCACATGATTAGGGCGATGGAAAGCAAGCTCGTCATTCTGCTAATGTAGTGATCAATATCGAATGGAATAGTACCCTTGATGAACAGCAGAGACGGATGTGTACTGGACCCAGATAAAATATTGTACAATCCGGTGAGAATTCAGCCAAAATGCTTGAATTGGGCAGAGAATGGTCATCAGTGAACTTACAGAATAATGTAAGAAGAAAAGTATGATTTTTTCCTATGCCGCTATCCTCTGACAGGATTAGAATTCCCACTGGCGTCGCAGGACCGCGTGACTTTAGATCTAGCTAAAAAAGAGACTGAGGATATTGGGAGCACTAAAATTGCGCTTCGCTCGTATTCTGAAGTTCTTGATAAAGACCATTTCTCATATTAATTGTTGAGGAAGTGAATTTAAGGATATCGCCCCAGATCCACTTGAATAAATGTAAATCACTGGTATCATACACCAGTCTCTTAATACTTGGACCTTTTTTTATTTCACCAAATTAAATTAAAAGATATGAAAAGTTCTGTTTAGCGCTGATATTTTGCCTATTGGTAGGACTGCATATGCTCAAAAAAGAGCCAGTCCGAATAAAGTTTTTTTAATTGGCGGAGTGAGCATTAAAAAGCTAGAATGTACCTTAAGTGATCTATTTTTCTTTCGAACTTATACCATGACATTGAAGGTTTTACCATTGCTAAGATCAAATCTCCTCGCTATTTGGGGCTTGATTTAAATACTTATACCAAGTGATTGCAACAAGATTGATAATAAATTCTTAAGACTTTTGTTTATGAGTTGGAATAAAAATCAAAAGTCTTGGGGAATGAAAAAGATTAGGTTCCAATGCGCTGGTCCAATTGATAATCCTTATTTCCTTTCGAAGTGATTTAATATACGTTGGAGTTTTCTATGGTATCATTATAATTTACCAATTGTAAAAAAACTAAACTTGTAGCTGGATCTGTTAAATCCAGAATTATTGATTAATAAATAAAAGGAATACTTAATGTCTATTGCTCAAGTATTAGATGACACCAGGATTAGAATAGCTGAAATGCCTTATGAAAACTTTGCTATTTAACAGTCTTACTCTTATTTTCCAAGTAACAGTGTAATTATAAACTTTATGAATTATGGTGAGAGATAACAACCAATGTCTAATGGGTTGGTTCCGAACCCCATAGGCTACTCACCTAACCTTATAGCTTTTGGCTTAAAATTCTGGGGGTGTTTGAATCGAGATTTGCTGACTAAGCGGGTTAAAAGCTTTCGATTTGGTTTCAATAAGTTGAGACGTTTTGGTACTTATATAGGTGAGCTAGTTCAAGTCCGGTGAAAAAGCAAAAGTCTGAAGACTATAGCGGCTATTGTTTGTAAAAACAGTAAAAAGGTCCGAATCGAATTAGAGTCGGGACATTATTTTATTTTTGGGAATTGTGTTATAGCCCCTATCTTTTCGATATGAGCTCCTTGATTTTTCGCCTCAAGATTTTTACCCTTCTATCATATAGATTTGGAGCACGCTCATCGATGAAATACTCCTTTGGCGCCAACATTTATAGATTTGTCAATGATTTCGTGACAATGGGCGATTATCACTTTGTCCTGTAAGTGTTTGTATCGTTTGGATATCTCACTTACATTAAATGCTTACTACTTTTTCAGTAGAGATCTTGTGGGGGTCAGGCTAATCGCACGATCAGACTCACCGAGCTGGGTAGTTTCCAAGGACTTCGCCCGCGACAAGAGGCGATTCACATTACTCCACTCATTTTGATAGACAATTGAAGGCCGACAACACCAAAATGCTATTTCTTTCTTCTCGTCCACGATTTGGGGGTAATAACCACATTCATCATTTTGAAAATAGTTACTCGGCAGACACGAATATTACGCCTGTTGAACATTAAACCATTTGCCTCGAAGTCCGAGCATTACCCCAAGGGATGTTCTTCAGTCCAGGTTATGCGGCAGGTGTGCTTAAATTCCAATAACCCTTTATGAACTTGGCCGGACCGTTGGATGCAGAATCTTCATTCTCTGATCGTTGCGTCCCATGTTGGGGCAGATAATATTGGCACCTGCATCAAATCAATTACATTCTATAATGGAATCATTTCCAGTATGTTAAGAGAGAAAAGTGTGTATATAACTCCAATAGTAACCCATCGTTCTGTTCCAGTCAATTGATTACAGGAAGCCCTACCGGGAGAAAGTTTTTTGCATGTTCTAATGTCCGTTATAAGAAGCCATTCCGGGCACACCTGGAGTGACCAGTTATATCTTTCCTCCAATATTTTTCTATGGCAGTTAGCTATTCTGAACCTGCATTCCCCAAGCCGTACGATACCTGTGATTTTCAATCCACTGAAATCCGCAAGCTTTGAAAATCATCCTGATTCATATGAAAACCATTAAATAAATAGGAGTATTTAACTCCTGTGATAATACAGTGAGAATATATAGTCGTGAGAAAGCTCCTTTTATGAAAAGCCAGGCATATCTCACGGGGATTGTGGTGATGTCCAGGAAAATAGATTGTAGTGCTCCGATTTTCACACAGTCGCTAGGCGCCAGTTTAACCGTCCAATGCAAAAATATGGTAAGACGTGGGTAGTGCGGTAACTACGACTCCTTTCGCTCTTCCAGCTTGGCTTCATCCAAAGAAGAGATCTGCGCATGTTTTGCAATAATATCCCATGGGTAAGTTCAGCTCCTTTTGAAACTCCTGTAGTTCGCCTGTATATTGTCTAAAGAAAGATGTATCTGCCAGTGTGAGTTTACTCTGTAATAAATTTGCAATTAAAAGGGCTTTGTACTCCATTGTGCTAATGCTATGGGTTGGACTGATGTTAAAAGAAACTGGCCTTTGGGAATCGGAAAAGCAGGTACCCATTTTTTCACACCATGACTTTTAACTAGACACAAATTGGACAATTGTATACCTCCTTGTGTTTTGAAGCCCACTCTCAGTAAATCTCCAAGTTCGTGACTATAAGAGGTTGCTTTGCCTTTGGATTTCGGCAGGAGATAAATTCTCTTCTAGTATTCGAAATTGGCTACAATCAGCCACTAAACATCTTGCTCCTGAGTCATTGAATTGATGCTTCATGCCTCCGCGGACGTGGTTAGAGCCGGGATTTGTATTGACTACAATCATTCTCGGCTCCTCACAGCACCAAAACTCATAGCCACGGGAATAATTGAGCAGAGACACGAGTCAATTTGAAATAGCGATTTCGAGGGAGCCTTTTCTTTCATATTGGAGGTCTAATCTATACGGTCAATATAAGTCGCAAATAAATATTTGCACTTAACCCGGGCCACAATCTTCAAATGAAATGGTGGTTTACCCATGCATTCATAGGCAACAGCAGACCCATAATTTCGTTTACGCATTCCATCGAAGTTCAGGATGTTTGAATAGCTGTGACATTTACATTTTTATCAACAGTCGGCAGGATAATATTTGAACCATGGGAAGTCCGGCATAGAGCGTGTCTTGGTCAGTAATTGATTCGGTGTAAACATTTTTCTTGAATTATGTAAAGAGAAAAATCTTCAGGTTAAGATTATCAAACTTTTAGCTCATACATTCAGAATTTTTTTCTTGCAATCAATTCTTTCATGAATCTCATTTAGTACCTGCATTAGATTTCGCTGAACTCCTCGCATCTGCCAATTATGGCTTCGTTTTGCTCAACACTCATATTCGCTTACATATATGCCCATGAGTCGTCCATCACAAGCTTGCATCACACTACTTTATCGGCAACTTTACATTTGGAGTTCTGTCCAATATATTTGGCAGCGGAAGCCCCATTGCCGGATCCACTTTTTTGACGTATCGATTAGATTTGTGAAATGCAGCACTTAAGAACCAAGGAAGTCTCATTTTGTTAGATTCTTTCCTCTGTCTTTTTGAAATGATATTCAAATTGCAAGCGGTTCTATCTTTTCTTGGCCAATTTTTGATTTCGGGTATTTGTGAAATTCAGAAAGGCTGCCTCTTTCTTGAATTGCCTTTTTGACACGGAGAGGCTGCTTTCACATAGTTCCAAGCACGTATTGCTTGGAAAAGCTAATATATTTCCCGCTTATGAAAGAGCCTACCAGCTGCCAATGCCACCACTAGTCGCTCTTGGGCCAGCTCCTGCATTAAGTTTGAAATCCTCCGCCCTCTTTTCCTAGTATGGTTTACTAAGGAATCCTTTCAGCATCCTTAAAAGAAAAAAGTTCACAGGTAATGTATCTTGTGCTGTGAAGTCAAACTTTTGGAGAAAGGGAATCCTTATTCGTATATGCCTCCATTCGGAATATCCATACTCACCATTAGAACAATCCTTTTGCTCTATGCTGGGATCCTTGTTTTTGACAAGCTGACCACAACCCTAACATTCGGAGATAAATATCCATCTCGTGAAAATTCAATACTGATAAAATTGTGATTTTTGAACAAAAAGTGTAATTTAGAATATCATTTAAAGGGAGAGAGTTATTTTTTTTTACTTCGGGGAAACCATTCACTTAATGTTTATTGGATAATTTCTTCCTTGATCTTATTTGGGTCGGATGTCTTGCGCCTATTCAGCAAATCTGATCCCACTGCATACCTATGGTTATTTCGGGAGGTGTCATTGCTTATCGGTCTGCGATTAGTCGGGGCTCTAGACAACATTTGGGGAAATAATTAAATTTTGCACATTGTGAACTGCCTGGATCTGCCAAATAAGTGATGCCACCATAATGTATGGGCATTCAACATTATTCGAATATGTAAGGGTATATCCAATGGTTTTGGGAAGCCTAGCAGCAGCACTTAGACCCAATTCCTCAATCAAAATCGGCAATTAAAGAGTGGAAATCAAATTGTCTCAATTATCCTCCTAAATTCTCAAGAGTCCTTCGAAGTGCAAAAGAAATCTGACATTTCACCTGTTTCTTAATCAAAATCTATCGGGTAAAATACCCAATTTATCCCTGATTACTCCACTCATGATTATTCGTCGTGAATTATTCTTTTTTGCTATAAAAAATTCCCTTTAACAGGCTGCCCTAAAAATGTTCATGATTCTTCTATGTAAAGTAATCTGTTCGTGGTTAGTAACAACAAACATAGATTTTTTAAGTCGGGGTTTAAATTCTTCTCCAAAAAGTAGGCAATAATTTATCCCAAAGGAGCTTGCCCCGTGCACCGGTTTGTAGCACGCTTTTACCCGAGCTATTTCCAAAATTAGGAATTTTCTCACTTCATAAAAATAAGAAAAATTGACACTATTCGCACGGGATGAAAAGGATTAGTAGCTAAATCCACAACATCACAAAAAAAACGGACATTGAATAAAATGACTCGATTTATCTGAAAATAGTAACGGTAGAAACTTTAGCAAAATCTTCCAATATGGATTAGGGCAGAAAAGCCAACTAAGGTGGAATAGCTGGAAGAAAAAGTAATATGAAAATCTAGTCCTGGAGAATCACTACTAATGCATCAGAAATCATCTTAAAGCATCTAATCCTACGTTTCGGAAATTTTCCACAAATATCCCTGGCGCGGGCCGATCGATAGAATTATGGGTAGATAAAGGTAGTTTTTATTACTAATGGAATCTGATACCGATATTAGCTTTCTTTGCACCGACAAAGTTTATCAAAAACGTTTTGATCTCAGAGATGAAATTATAATTCTTTTGAACAGAGGAGTTCTTGGCAGGCAATTTGATTTTATGGAAATCTACAGCAAAGGATTTTCCGCTTTCAGAAATCAATCATTGTTCAACTAGCAGCGATATCTGTAATTTCGCTTCATAGCTTACAAGTCCTCAAAGCTTTCCCAAGAAAAAGTCTGGAAATGAAGAACACTCAAACTCATATCCATATTTTACGAATCTTCCCATTTCAAGAGATAATGGCTTTGATTTGGACGGACAAGTTTCAGCCTGGTGTTTGCAAGCATTTAAGTTTAACATACAAGGTCGAATAAGATGAATTGAAAAAAAATCAATCTATTCAAAACTTGGCAAAGCCATATATTTACGCTGACTGGGTAAAATGAACCTTGGTTCATGGTGACTTCTACCCTACATAGTACATTTCATGGCTTCCAAGTCCGTGTGAAAGAAATTAGAATCAATTGATGCCAGAAGTTTGGGTTTATGGGCGATCCAGTAATTTGACCTTGGGGTACTTTTTGTAGCCCCATTTTCAAATTGAGTTTTTAGACAAGCAGATTCCTTAAAATCAAGACTTTGTTGTGGGGAAAAAGTAATCAAACAGCTATTCAGAAGCAAAAAAATCAACCAATATGAAGCCTATCGAATCATGCCGGAATTTAATTGGGTATAGCTCAACTACCCGTAAAGCTTAGCTCTTATCAGAGAAGAACAACTTCTATTTGCCGCATTCCAGTCAATTGCTTAGCTGATGAGAAAAAATTAACTATTATCCTTATTTTCATGCTAGCTTTGTTTCTTCATAGTAGTGGAAAAGGAAGACCCGCACTAGCAGACAAAACTTGAAATCAAGCGGACTCACAGAAAGGCGACATTCGCATGATAAAAATCTTGGGGCATGACTAGCAATGCTCGTAGGCTCGCTATCGGTGATGCGATGGGTTGCCCCTACATGAAATGTGGGCTCAAGATGATAATTTGTCACGAATATGGATTTTGTTGACAAGCGCGCTTCGACTCCATGGTTACTGAGGAAGTCTCGCCACCCGTGGGGATGGAATTTGGGTTTCCCTAATCTATTCCGTCTCGAAGGTTGAGTAACAGAACGATACACCGATTGGAAAGGTATTCGACGTAGCCTAAAAATCTTTTTACTGACGCAGAATCTTCATCCCCAAACTGATATGCAAGGGATTTTGCAATGCATATCAATGTTCATCTAATGATGCACTTAAAACTATTACGTGAGACACGAAGTTTCGCACCGCATTAAAGACACCTTTTCCAGAGGTATCCTTTGAATCAAAGTAAAAATCATCAAAGCTTGGATTTGGCTTAGTTCAGGAATGGGCAAGAGTCACAAGCCAGTTCCCTTTTTGCGGGAGAAATAAGCCATAAGTTTGGCTAATCAGAATTCTTTGGGGAAATGTTACGAGGACGTAGAAAATGGTTTGCGAGCAGGTCCTGCTTTTTATGCCACCATCGATAGGCACATAATTTCCACGGCCCGCTGCACCACCGAGGAGCATAGGCTTATCCGACCCGGATATATGGCAGGCATTCTCGCACACGTACGGTCCGACAATGTTGGATGAGCAATAGGTTGGCTATTGCTGAAATAGCTACCTTGCCGTCGCACAGGTCAGCAGCTAAGGAATCTGAGCGATGAGCCGAATAGGGAAAACAGTGGGGGAACCACAGGCCTGAAACATTGCATGTTGGCTTTGCACTGCTAAAAATTCCGAGATTCTCTGCGAAATTTATGCAAAAGAGATCAGAGTAGCACCTCGTGGGTCGTACTGGCATAATAATTGGCAAATACAGCTCCCGCACATTGCCGAAGCCATCAGTCTAATCTTCAAACAAAACTGGATATGTTTGAATGCAGCTGAGGAGGCGCCTTCAGCAAGAGAGTCCAGCGCTTATGCAGCGCTTGAAGGTATGAGGATACCAGCGTGATCGATTTCTGCCCTATAGCAGTGTCTCTTTGTTGTATCACGATTGCAGAGAAGAAAAAGTGGCGGACTTCACTAAACAAAGCTCTACGCGACTATGATTTTATACAAGATTTTTCGAAATTTATGGAGTACTTGGAATTTTTTGTTCAGTCAATATGGGTTAGGGCAGACAATGATACGACACGCCGCAGTGGGGTATTTGGAGCATAGATGGATTTGAGCAATTGCTTCGCCAGAGCAGGGTAAATATTATTCGAGGTTATTCTTGGGAAAGTCAAGTAATTAAGTCAAATTTAGTGAATTGGCATTTAGAAACATGTAAGCCTCATGAGAGCTTACCGCTCATTAGTGTTTGCAAAAAAAATACGCCTATCGCATAGTTCCTGTAGAAATTATGGCAAAAGATAGTCCTCCAAATTCTAAGATAAGAACCATCCAAGCTTCTTCATCTGAGACCTGGTTTTATTTTTTTTGGATAGGTCTAAGATTTGAAATGGATGATTCGAGTTCTTCCTTGTGCCCATCCTTCATATTTCGAGAATAGATTACTTCATTGATAAAATTTAATATTCACCATTTTATAAAATTAAAAGTCTTTCTAATATCGTCTCTGCCTGCACTGAATCTGATTGCACTCTTGAATAAAAGAATCTTAATCATTCCTCTTCTCCACAAATCTTATTTTCCTACATTCGACCTCCTGGCTCATTAACCGATCACAGCAAAGATTGATCCGGTGTTATCAGATTATTTACGCGCCATAAGTCCCACAATGGTAGCTTACGGGACTTCCGGAAATTCTTTCCGAAAAGTTTTCCCACGGTGTTTAATAACTCACACCTCAGACTCGTGTCTAACTGAGTAAGGTAAATGCATTACATGATATTCCCTACAGGAAGATTCGCATCCTATTAGTATATAAGGGCACCATTCGCGAATCAACTCCATGAACTTTTATCTTACTTTGAGAAGCATTTTTCCATATCTCATCCATAAATGTGCAATCCTTTTAGCCTACCAGATACCCTCTCTTACAGGATACGTTTACTTTTTGGAAATTTGCCATTGACACTTACAGTGCCAATCAAGTCTTCGTTTTCATTGGCAGCAATAACTTGCTGGTGCTAAAAGTCCTGCACAGTTGTGAAACGTGAATAGCGTTTTCATAAATAGTGTTGGTTGTATAGTATTTTGTTGGTTATACGTTATGGCCTCCCTTCCTCTTGCGAAAGGGCCATAACCATCCCATTACCAAGTTCCTACTTTAATATAGCTTTTCTAGCCCTAAACTTTCTAAAAAAAAACATACTATTTGGACCGAATTTAAATTTGGTGTCATGCTGGAGTTCTTAACAAACCTGCTTGAAAAAAGCGGCACAGTTCTTCGTTCGAAATTGTCACAACGCAAGTCCCGAACAGTTTTTTGCCAATTCAGACCTGATTTGCAGGGTTGCATGAAAATGTCTTGAAATCAATAAATTAATTTTTTTAAATTAATTTTAAATCCTCTGGAAAAGAATGCAAACTAAGTTTAATGAAATAATATAAGACCTGTAACGGGTGTATGTATACAAGGTTTTTTTTGTCCGGATTGGACACATGCAATTTGAATTGCATTAACTCAATTATTCTTTGATGTTCTTGGAGTCCATTATTGCGCCCTTGAACTCGATCCTTCAGAGTAGAAAGAAAAATAAGTTAGGATAATCCAGATTTCCGGGGAAGGTAAGAACTTTCACATAAATATGCTTTTAACTACGCTCCGAGTATGATGCGTTGTCGATTTTCTGGTTACCTTCTGCAAGAGTTTACGTTAATCGGGCATGGGGTGGATCCAA
>Ga0163217_1080069_pt1 | contig 13151 bp, 13 predicted proteins | sample SynspAceP_FD_185933 | JGI IMG/M metagenome (GOLD analysis project Ga0163217, IMG submission 185933) | Saline lake microbial communities from Ace Lake in Antarctica - Synechococcus sp. Ace-P (PacBio error correction) | ecosystem: Environmental > Aquatic > Non-marine Saline and Alkaline > Saline ...
AGGAGAGATCCGGTTTGTTGGATGCCTTGCCCCCAAAAAAAAAAAAAAAAAAAAAAAAAAAAAAAAAAAAAAAAAAATGGGCGGGCGCCCCCCCTGATCCGCCACACGGGCCTTGGGAATTCAAACTTTCCCGCAAAAAATGCGGGCCGATGGTTTTTGAAGGTCCCGGTTGCCACCCCTACCAAGCCTTGTGGCCCCTGCCCTGGCCGGCGAAAGAGCGGCCCTGGCATTTTCTGGCCCGCCCTGTTTTCGTCGACTTACCGCAACACGGCAATCCCAACTGGAGCCAAGTTGCCAGATTGCAAGTCCGGCACAAACGGGCATCAACACGAATCCCGCCTCTACAAACCCAATTCAAACAGGGCCAGGATACCGATTTCCCCCGCGCCAACTTCATTCCCGCCAATGGGCTAGCCTGAAACTGCCGTCCATACCGGCCTGTTGGCAACCTGCATTGAACCCGTGGACGAATGCGCCCTCCACCCAGGAGCGGGCGGTTCGGCTGTGTGCCTCGGGGTGGCATTAAACCCATTCCCAATCGTTTGACCAACCATCGCCTGCCTCGGGAAGCCCGCGAAAAAGATCTGGGCTTTCGGCGGCAAGGAGTTGGGCTTTTGCGGAGCTGGCCCGAATGCGATTCAGAGAAGCACGTCACGCCCGCTCTGGCCTGGCAAGCCGAGTGGGGGTCAACCGGCGGCGCCGTCCCCGTGGCTGGAAGCACCAAACAATCACATTGGGGCGAAATCTAGGCCTAAGCCTTGACCCAAGACAACTGACATTTGACAGGTAAGAGCGAGACCGACAGCTCTTGCGACAGGATCAGGCTGATCTGGTGCAAGGCCAAGTCCCCCCTGTTTCTTACTTCCCCAGCTCTCACAATGGCTTTTTTGAGTAGCCTTGCAAGAGGATCTGCTGATGCTTGAGCGAACGATGGCAGACGAAACCATGCTCGGCGGCAGAGAATCGCATTGGTCGTCATCGGCGGCGGATGGGCTGGCTGGGGTGCCGCGAAAATCACTGCTGCGAAGCCGTGTTCGCGTGACCCTGATTCGATGGATGGTCGATCCCAACCGGCAGTCAACCAATCACAACCAAAAGCGGTAAACCATTTGAGGCGGGCACCAGAGGATTTTGAAGGACTATCCCAAACTCAATGCCCTCAGGCGAAGATCTCAACATTGGCCCCTATTTTCACTGACTTCACAACAGTGCTTTTTGGTCACCCGATGGAATTGGAAGCGGATGCTCCTGTTTTTTTGGAGAGCAGCCCCAGTGGCCAAGCCCCTTGGTCAAGCGATGGCAACAGTGAACAACTTCAAGCAACTTCCATCAAGATCGACTCGCATCGCCAGGACTTCTCTATGCCATGCCTCGACTCTAATCGCAGCGAAGAGGTATTCCAGAAATACGAACAAGCTTAGCCTCACAATCACTTTTGGAACAACTTGGCATCAGCGATCCGGCTGATTCAATGATTTTCCTGCGGCCGATCATGCTTGGTTGGTTTGGTTCAGCCTCCCGAAGAACTTTCGGCCGCTGTGACCAATGGAGCTCCTCTATTACTACGCCCTGGCCGCATCAAGACTCGTTTGATGTGCGTTGGATTCCGCGTCAAAAGTAATTGCGGAGGCATCTTTTTGCCCCTCTCAGTCGAAGGCTGATTCCACACCAATCATCATCTGCAGGTGCTTTGGGACCCTAGCGACACGGTTTGAATCCTGTCACGTGGAAAAGCCAAAAGCATCACATCGGTTTGAATCAAGAGCCATCAAAACAAAAGAAGTCACGGTGATTGGATGATGCAGATGCGGGTTGGTTTTGGCGGTGGGTGCGAAAAGGGCTCAAATCTCTGGATGTTCCTCAATCACCAGAATGCAGCCAATGCGGCACCAGAGCTGGTTGCCGCTGCTCTCTCCGTTCAATCGATGTCGTTTTCAAAGACGCGTCTGTGGCTGGATGCGCAATATCCCCCAATGGCTTACCCGCAAGTTTTCTCCCGCTTCCGAATCGCTGAAGGGCGCGGGAAGGCAACATTTTTCATGCTGGATCAACTGCAAAAAAAGATTCAGAGGCGGCGGGCTATGGGTGATGAGCAACGCAGGATTTCGGTGAATTGCCAGCGACTTTTACAACGCCTCGTGCCATTGCAGTGATGAAAGGATCAAGAGATATTGATCCTTCTCATCCATGAGCTTGCTTCCGCATTGCTCACTGCGCCGAATTCAAAACGCAAAGGTGGTTGATTATGAGGTGCGGCGTTATCCGGTTCCTGTGTCTCTTGTTCTCTCCAGGAGTTTCCAGAAGCGACCAACCCTTGAAACCTCTGTAGAAAACGATTGTTTTGTTGCTGGTGGACTGGGTGGCGGATGGGCGACGAAGAACATGGTGCCAAAGGCCTGTGCCAGGAAAAGAGCCTATGTGTGTGGTCTGGAAAGCCGGAACTCCCTGATCCAGGCGCAAACCATTGTTAAGAGGCCCGAATCCACCGAGAGCAGCCCAACATCCCGTGATCCAATTCCGTGGCCGACGCAACCACAAGTTGTTCCTAGGCCCGTGCTCTCAACAAAAATCCGGTAATGGCATCCAATCGAGGCTTTGGCTGAAACTACCCTTGGTTTTGAACTCCTACGTCCATCACAATCGCTGGACGCGGCGCATCATCACCACTGCTCTGATGTCCTTTTGCTCAAATGTGGAGGGCAGGGCGTGACCGTGAAGTCATTCAGGGGGCTCCCTTTGCGTGCTCCACGTATTGCTCGATGGCTCAATAAACAACTAGTTGCCTATATTATTCAAAGTTTCAAATACTGCTTCGAACAGTGCTCGGATCCTTCTGAAGCTCTGCCCTCTATGACTTTTTTTTACGCCGCCTAACCCCCAAGAGCAGGTGCGGGCAGTGCTTAAAGTGATGAAGCATTTAGGCCAACTAATTCATCTTCTAAGTCTGGATGTTAGCCAGGCCCATTACGCACAAACATATCCCTGTAAAACTCTGCAGACTTTAAGAGAGTCACTTCAGGGAGAAACGCCGAGTCCGTTGACTAACCGCTCTCCTATCGACAGTCCGCAACTGATCAGCAACGATAGACCATTCTTGCCTTGAAAGGTGCAAGCAATACGGAAATGGGTGGGATGACCTCCAGTCGTCAGCGGTGCAAAACGAATAAAAGTACTCATAATGGGTATTCAGTTTCATTGGTGACACATTATGCAGGCCCTTGTCTTTCTGATTGCTTGCCCTCGCGTTGGGTCAAGAACCAGGAAAATATCCTCCTCGGGAAAACGGGCGAGGTCAGTCACCACTCCCCATTCCCTCATCGTCGAACCCTTAGGTAGAGATGGTGTTCATCAAGAAGTAACCTCCGGGGCAAAGGCAGCTGCCGCCTTCAGCCCAGCCCAGCCCCCTGTTGCTTTTGCAATGGTGTGATGGTGAAGAAACCCCTGGAGAGGCGTGGATCTCCAACCTCCATCCGCAATCCAGCCTCTTCCAGCAGAGGCCTTCGCAAGGCGTAGGCCCCGTGAGTTTCCAATCCTGACCAGTTTTTTCGGCCCTCACAACCATCCACGCAACAATGTGATCACATTTGTAAGCCACGCTTCTGGCTTTGGCGGTGTTCTCTTCGGCTCTGGTTAACGCTCAAGAATCAGCGGCGGGCGAGGCTAATAAATAAAGTCCCATCTCAGCTCCCCCGTTTCCGATGGATCTTGATGTTAGGACTAACTGGGCAGGCCGCCCCACTGTTTTGATCCAGCAAAATACTTTCTCGATGCCGCGGCGGGCAATTGATTGATTTGGCGTAGCCCTCATGGCGTGCAGTGGCGGCCATGCGATGGCGGAACCCAACCAGGGCGGCTGGTGGTTCTGAAGCGACGTGCGGCGTCAGCCGGCAATGCGGCGCATCTCGGCGACAAAACCCTGGGTGTCGTAGTCTTGTCGGCACAAGGTTTTCTGGTGGGCACCGGGGATGTAGCCGCCATCGCCTGGCGGCATCCCGATCTCCAGTGCCCGTGGCTTGGGTTGACGCGACAGTCCACGAATCAGGGCATGGCGGTTTCCATTGAGCAACTGTGCCCCCTGTAGCTCGGTTTGGGCGGTGGGCGTTGGACTTGCGGCCATGCAAGGCGTCCTTGGATCGACGCTGCGAGCGATGGTCTTGTTGCTGGCTTGATGCTGCGGAAAATCCCCCTTGGCCCGCTTCTTTGGCCGGCCTTTGGAGTGGCCAAAGCCCTCGCCAGGACTGAATGGCGGTGGCGGTGGTCCCTCCTGCCGCGTCGATCCCGCTCCAGCGAGGCTAAAATGGGAATGGCACAGGCCTGCAGCAGGGGTGGCCATCCACTGAAAAGTGCTCGTCGCTGAGCCAGCGGTTTGACCTCTGGAGCGCCCATCAGCTTCTCCAGGAAGCGCCCCAATGAACGTCGTCCATTGAGAAGCCGCTGCGCGTTCTTGACGTGGTGGGGTGCCAGGAATCGGATCATCCCGGGCTCGCCCTAGCAAACCAGCGAAATAAGCGAAATAGAAGGTTGTAGTGGAGCTGCCTCCAAAAGCAGCCGCTCCGATCGAATCCCGTAGAAACGCCTGCAGCACGGAGGCCAGCAGCAGTTGCTCGGCGGCAACCGAGGGCGGCCTTGCCGCGGCATAAACAGGTCACAGAAGGTGGGATTGAGGCGATCGAGGGCCCTGATCCGCCCAGCTTTCCCGGATCCGCCGCAAGCGGATGGCTGGCCGGGATCCCGCTCCTTCGATCGACACGTAAGGAGAACAAGGGAGCCACTGCGCTCCTGGTGACCTCGCAAATCTGGGCTGGGCAGTTTTGATCCATTTTTTCCGCGCAGGCCTGGTTTTTCAGCAAACTCCTTAGCAGCAGCAGGCAAGAAAGAACAATTGTCAAAAAACTTCGTACTAGAGTAAACATCATAATTACATTCCTTGGCGTTATCATTGGGATGCTAAAAAAACCTCGATATTATTTCCATTGTTTAAGATTATTTAAAAAAAATTGATTATGATTAACGGCAAGACATCAGCCTGAAATGCAATTGCTCCTGCCTGCTGGCAAGCCAGTGCAAATTGCTTCCCCTCCCCCGCTTTCTCAAGAATCCCCCCCCCCCCCCCCCCCCCCGGCCCCCCCCCCCCCCCTTTAAGAAAACGGCGCCAATCGCACCCGCAATCCCAGAACTTGCGTGCCCCAATTCCATACCGACATTTCAGCAAGTGAGATGATTATGACTGGCATTACCTGCGAATGGACTTGTCAAGAAGCAGGATCGTCCTCGCGGAATTTCAGTTAATACATATGGGACTGGCCGTTTAAGCGAACGTAGGACAATCCCCGCGTTTTTTGCCTAACCCTAGGAACTTAGGCTCAAATTAGTCGACCGCAGAACCCCAGGGGACAGTTCGAATCAGCACTTGCCCAAGCGCGAAGAAGATGATATTAGGCTTCGGGGTGCGTCCTACGGCGGACGACAGGCAAGATACCTTGGTTGCCGATTTTGGCCCACAAGGTGGTTTTCTCGCAGCGAATGCGCCAGTTTAATCCCTAACGTTAGCCAGATCACCAGAACGCAAATAAGACTAAGAAATCGAACCGAAAACCTTCCGGTGGCTTGCTCTGGTGTATGGCGTTTGTTAGCTGGTCAGCGGCCTTCACCCGACGGCGATGGTGCGCCAACGAAGAAGGCCCTTCCACGCTCAAGATCCTCAATCAAATAATCCCGGCCAGTGGATCAAAAGCCAGCCCCAGCAATCTCCCATTCTCGCGCTCCGAGGGGTGGCATGTAAAAGCCGCGGATACAAGCCAGAGGTGCAGAGATAGAGCGGCCTCTGCGAGTCAACAATCAGCTTTGTCCTCTGTGCAGGCAAACATCCTGTGACCCGTTCGCGCAGGGTTAGCATGAAACTCCTCCCACGCTCTCGACAGGATAGCTCTGCTTTCATGCCTGACCAGCGTTCAATCTCACGAAGCTCTTTGGCCCTAAAGCCAAGGGCTTAGGAAGTGCCAACTGGCGTGAGCCAAAACTTTGCATGAAGCCTGATCTCGGTCAACATGAAATATGAGGAGGTCGTTTGGCTCTGTGACTGTAGAAGTAGAACGATACGAGGCCGGCTTTATTACTGAGAATTCGTCGGCATCCGTGATCGCCATCATCACTCAAGCATAGCCAGCACGGGGTTCCCTGTACAGCTAACCGCCCAAGATCACCCTGGCACGCCAGGAAGTCATGAGAATATCAGGGCTTCCTCAGGAGGTCGTGAAGGTGGATCTTGGTATAGAAGGTGTCACCATTCAGGCCTCTTCGGAGGACTTCTTGACAAATGCATGCCATCACTCCACCATCTTCCGCATCTTTAAGTCTGCCTGCCTTCCAATAATGATGCCGAAGCATCGCCAAGTAAACAACTTTTACGCTGCGTACAAAGCTCTCCGCCTAAGCCCGCTTCGGCAAAAGTGCACTTCCCAAAAGGGGAATCGCGGAGTCTATCCGCGTAGGCTTTGCTCGTAAATCTGACAAGGATGAAGTCTGCCATTCCAACGTCTGCAATGATCAAGGCAGGTCTTCGCTTGGGATTGGGACAGGTCTGAATAGGGGAATGGAATTAAAACTACGTCTCTTATTGAAGGTGGGCCCATGGCAGGCTTCCCCCTTCTGAGTTCAGCCAGTCCTGCAGACAGAGGACTTTTCGCTTAAGGAAAACTCCGCTGATGACAGAGTCAGGCTCTTCAGTGGGGAACAGAAACAAACACCTCGCCCCCTTTGCCAGACGAACATGGGCTACTTATCTTGGATGCGTCATCTGTTTCACATTGCCTCCAAATAACATTTTCATAGATCGAGTCACTGGTATGTGCCTCGAGTTTCCTTTCAGCAATAGCCCCAATGTTGTCGTTGTGAAGGCAGGCTTGACAACGCAAGACGTAGGCATTGGCAATGGCCAACACTCATCCTTCCAGACGCTTGCCCCTGAGTGGCAAGGCAGATTTTTAAATGCTAATCAAACGAATTCGTTGCAGCCCTGTCCACTCCAGGGGCATGTTCGAAGGTGTCGCAATGCACCACAGGCCATCTTTCTCGACTAACCCCGCCAGCAGAGTTCAAGTCACCTCCGCTCACTTCTCAGACCGGCGCTCAACTTCAGTCCAAGAGCCGTGATTCGACCTTTCAGGATGGTGTCAAAGCTCCGGGCTCGCTCCACCAGACAGGGCCTTGTAGAGACTCTCCCTGGAAAGAACCCGAATGCTTCGTTGCCACCTGGGTCATCCCCTGGGCACGTGCGATGTCGCCCAGAGCCTTTGCAATGAAGGCAAGCAATCACCATCAGCCTCCTCGATGCAGGCTTCCCAGATAGGCCGCCATATCCTCGCGGTGTTTGGAGATGCTCGGCAAACGTCGTAACAGGCTGGTGCGTAGTTTTCATCTGGTCGCCTCCGTCAGGTTGTCTGCCAAAAGAAGGGCCTTCATCAATGTCCTTGCCTTGTGAGCTCTTTGTCTCCGGCGCAGCCAAAAGGATGATCAAGGTGGTTCCCCTCTTCAGGTGTAGCCCTTATCCAGGGCCATAGTTGATCCCGCAACTCCGACACGCCGGACCCGACGGGCTGGAACGTCACCAGGACTTGCCCGCCGATGAGGCGCTCGATCCTGGCCAGAACGCTTCGCCCGTCCTTCTCAGAATGCACGGAGACCCACAAGCCTAACGCACGAACCGCTCTGTCTGGCGGACTTCACCATCCGTCAACTGTAGCTTCCCTGGCTACGGCAATTGGAACCCTTCTTGCGAGCCACAGCGTCAAAGGTCGACACATCTTCGAACGCTGGTTTCCTGAGTGGGCAGGCAGTTAGTGCCAATCTGTAGCAAGAGGTCTTATGGAGGCCTGTCCACTCCAGGAGCTTGTTCGAAGTGTCATATTTACTAGCTTAATTTTCGGCAAATATCTGCATTCACCGAGTAGTTTTCCCAAGAGAATAAATGACTCCAGCTCTAGGACCGGGATTTTAAATCCTGAAGTGATGCGAATACGCAATGCTGATAACCTTATTTTCACCTTGCTACTTCTGAGTCACAACGGGTTTGGTAATTAAACTCAAAGCCAGTCAAACGGCGTGGAATGGGATCCTGTACACTCACAACCAAAAATTGGTGCGATGACCAGCACAGGTTCGTGTCGAGGGGCAAACCTACGCTGAAAGTAACAAAGCTCCAGATTATTCGGGCAGGTACTGAGGCAGCGCGGGGCGTACTGGTAGGCCGATTGCTGAGTCCTCTGGTCTCACCGTTCAATGAGGTCAACGCCAATTTCTTTACGGCGAAGGGAAAAGGCGCTTCGGCTTAATGGAATCCAACTGCGGTGGTATCCAGGCAGAGCACATGAACTTGATGCCCAGTAACCGGGCAACAGAACCAGCATAATCAAAGGATCATAGCCAGGTGGTCGTAACAGACAGAAGCGTATGCGCGATCTGTCGAGATGAGCATTACAAATGCCGCGACAGCTGAAGATTCGTACTCTTTCACTTAAAACCTTGTTGAGTTTGCATTTGGTGAAGATGGAATATCGCAGCTTTGGACTAACGGCTGCAAGCTGAGTTGATTAATTCAGGAAGAAGACCCTGGAATCCGCTTCCAAAGAAAGTTCAGGTGGTCAAGGCATGTTCAAGTCGTTGGGCCGTGGGTCATTATTGTCGTTCTTTTGGAGTTTGGGGTGCTGACGTTTGCTGAGGCAAATCAGAAACCAGCCAGGAAACCAGATAATCTGCAGCAAGTCAGGTGAAGCTTGAGCGGGTGGGTTTGCCTGGGGCAGTAAGGAAGTGAGTTCCGAGCAATGCAACAATAGAGCCGACAACGCAAGAAAAGTAAAGGGACGAGATATAAATCTCGCCGACCCTTCGACGCTCCAGATACAGAAGGCGGGAGCAGAAAGGAATTGGCTGAGGCTATGAACAAATGCCCGCTTTCTGATCCTGGAGCGTTGAAGGGGTCGGCGAGGATTTATTCTCTCGTCCCTTTATCTTTCTTGTTGTGGCTTCTATGTTTGCCATTGCGGAAGCTCACTTCTTACTGCCGCAAGGCAACACCCGCTCAGCTTCACCTGACTGCTGCAGATTATTCTGGTTATCTGCCTGGTTTCTGAATTGGCTCAGCAACGTCAGCACCCAAACTCCAAGAACGACAAATATGACCCACGCCCAACGACTTGACCCATTGGGCCTGAACCACCTGAACTTCTTTGGAGGCTGAATTCCCAGGGTCCTTCTTCCCTGATTATCAACTCAGCTTGCAAGCCGTTAGTCCAAAGCTGGATATTCAATCTTCACCAAATTGCAAGCTCAACAAGTTGTAAAGTGAAAGAGTACGAATCTTTCAAGTTGGTCCGCATTTGTAAATGCTCATTCTCGACAGAATCGGCGCAATACGCTTTCTGTCTGTTCGACCACTGGATGATCCCTGATATGCTGGTTCTGTTGCGCCGGTTACTGGCAATCCAGGTTATGTGCTTCTGCCCTGGATACCAACCGCCAGTTGGATTCCATTAAGCCGAAGCGCCTTTTCGCCTCGCCGTAAGAAATGCGTTGACTCCTTGAGGTGAGACCAAGGAGACTCAGCAATGCCTGCCTACCAGTACGCCCCCGGCTGCCTCAGTACTGCCCGAATAATCTTGGAGCTTTGTACTTGTCAGCGTAGGTTGCGCCCTCGACCACGACCTGTGCTGGTCATCGCAACCAAGTTTTTTTGGGTGAGTGTACAGGATCCCCATTCACGCCGTCTTTGACTGGCTTGAGTTAATACCAAACCCGTTGTGACTCAGAAGGTAGCAGAGGTGAATAAGTTTTTATCAGCAATTGCGTATGTCGCATCACTTCCAAGGATTTAAAATCCCGGTCCTAGAGCTGGAGTCATTTATTCTCTTGGAAAACTACTCGTGAAATGCCGATATTTTTGCGGAATTAAGCTAGTAAATATGACACTTCGAACAAGCTTGCCTGGAGTTGGACAGGCCTCCATAAGACCTCTGCTACAGAGTTGGCACTAACTGCCTGCCAGCTCAGGAGCAGCGTCGACGGATGTGTCGAAGCCTGATGTGGCTCGCAGAAGGGTTCCATTGCCGTAGCCAGAAAAGCTACAGTTTAATAAAAAATGAAAAAAAATACGACGGATGGGTTGAAGTCCGCCAGACAGAGCGGGCTTCGTGCGTTGCTTGTGGGTCTCCGTGATCTGAGAGGACGGGCGAAGGTTTCTTGGCCAGGATGGCGCCTCAAATCGGCGGCAATCCTGGTGACGTCAAGCTCCCGTCGGGTTCCGCGGTGTCGAGTTGGCGGATGCACTAGGCCCTGGATACAGGGTCCTACTACCTGAAGAGGGGAAACCACCTTGATCATCCTTTTGGCTGGCGGAGAGCAAGAGCTCAATAAGCCAAGGACATTGATGAAGCCCTTCTTTTGGCAGAAACCTGACGGAGGCGACCTGATGAAACTGACGACCAGCCTGTTACGGAACGTTTGCCGAAAGCATCTCCAAACACGGAAGATATGGCGGCTATCTGGAAGCCTGCATCGAGGAGGCTGATGGGTGATGCTGCTCATTGCAAAGGCTTCTGGGACATCGCACGTGCCCCAGGGGATGACCCAGGTGGCACGAGATTCGGGTCTTTCCAGGGAGAGTCTCTACAAGGCCCTGTCTGGTGAGCGCAGCCCGAGCTTTGAACACATCCTGAAAGTCTCCACGGCTCTTGGACTGAAGTTGAAGCGGCCGGCGTGAAGAAGTGAAGGCGGAGGTGACTTGGAACTCTGCTGGCGGGGTATAGGTCCCGAGAAAGATGCCTGTGGTGATGCCGACACCTTTCGAACATGCCCCTGGAGTGGACAGGCTGCCAACGAATTCAGTTTTTGATAGCATTAAAATTCTGCCTGCCACTCAGGGGCGCGTTGGAGGGATGAGTGTGGCCCATGCAATGCTACGTCTGCGTTGTCAAGCCTGCCTTCACAACGACAACATTGGGCTATGTGAAAGAACTCAAGGCACATACCAGTGACTCCGATGCTATGGAAAATGTATTTTTGAGGCAATTGTTTGAAACAGATGGACGCATTCAAGATAAGTAAGGCCATGTTCGTCTGCAAAGGGGGCGGGGTGGGTTTGTTTCTGTTCAACACTGAAGAGCCTGACTCTGTCATCAGCGAGTTTTTTCCTTAAAGCGAAAGGTCTCTGTCTGCGACTGGCTTGACTCAGAAGAGGAAGCTGCATGGGCCCCACCTTCAATAAGAAGACGTAGTTTATTCCATTCCCTATTCAGACTGTCCCAATCCAAGCGAAGACCTGCCTTGATCATTGCAGACGTTGGATGGCAGAACTTCCATCCTTTGTCAAGATTACGAGGCGAAAAAGCGTACGCGATAGACTCGCGATTCCTCTTTTGGGAAGTGACTTTGCCGAAGGCGGGCTTAGGCGGGAGAGCTTTGTACGCATCGTAAAGTTGTTTACTGCGAAATGGCTTCGATCATTATTGGAAAGGCAGGCCCAGACTTTAAAGATGCGAAAAGATGGTTGGAGTGATGGATGCATGGTCAAGATCCTCCGAAGAGGCGCTGAATGGTGACAGCCTTCTAATACCAACGATCCACTGTCCGCCCTCCTAAGGAAGCCCTGATATTTCTCCATGAAGCTTTCCTGCGTGGCAGGTGATCTTGGCGCGTTAGCTGTACAGGAACCCCGTGCTGGTTGCTTTGAGTGATGATGGGCGATCAACGGATGCCGACAATTCTCAGAAAGCGGCCCGTTATCGGTTCTACTTCTACAGTCAACGAGCCAAAGAAACCTCCTCATATTCAATGTTGACCGAGATCAAGGCCTTCATGCAAAGTTTTGGCTCGAACGCCAGTGGCACTTTCTCAAGCCTTGGCTTTAGGGCCAAAGAGCTTCGTGAGATGAAACGGCTGGTCAGCATGAAAGAGCTATCCTGTAGAGAGCGTGGGAGGAGTTTCCATGGCTAACCCTGGCGAACGGGTCACAGATGTTGCCTGCACAGAGGACAAGCTGATTTGTTGACCTCGCAGACGGCCGCTCTATCCTCTTGCACCTCTGGCTTGGTATCCGCGGCTTTTACATGCCACCGATCCTCGGGAGCGCGAAGAGATTGGAGATGCTGGGGCTGGCTTTGGAATCGCACTTGGCCGGATATTGATGAGATCTGAGCGTGGAGGGCCTTCTTCGTGCGCACCATCCCGCGCGCGGGTGAAGGCGCTGACCAGCTAACAACGCCATACACCCCAGAGCAGCCACCGAAGGTTCGGTTCGATTTTTTCTTAGTCTTAATTGCGGTTTCTGGTGATGGGCTAACGTTTTAGGATTAACTGGCGCATTCGCTGCGGGAACGCCCTTGGGGTCCAAATCGGCCACCAAAGGTACTTGCCTTCGTAACGCCGCTAGGACGCACCCCGAGCCTAATATCATCTTCTTCGCGCTGGGCAAAAGTGCTGATTCGACCTGTCCCCTGGGTTCTGGCGTCGACTTATTTGAGCTAAGTTCCTTAGGGTTAGTGGCAAAAAACGCGGGATTGTCCTAGTTTCCGCTAAAGCGGCAGCAGTCCATATGTATTGAACTGAAATTCCGCGAGGACGAAATCCTGCTTCTTGACTAGTCCATGTCGGCAGTACATGCCAGTTCATAATCATCTCACTTGCTGAAATGTCCGTATGGATTGGGCACGCCAGAGTTCTGGGATGCGGCTGTTTTGATTGGCGCGTCTAGGCGAATTCTTGAGAAAGAGCCGGGGGGAAGCAATTGCACTGGTTTGCCAGCAGCAGGAGAATTGCATTTCAGCTGATGTTCCTTGCCGTTTTAATCATAATCAATTTTTTTTAAATATCTTAACAATGAAATTAATATCGAGGTTTTTTTTGCATCCATGATAAGCGCCAAAATGTATATATGATGTTACTCTAGTCCGAAGTTTTTTTGACATCGTCTTTTCTTGCCTGCTGCTGCTAAGAAGTTTGCTGAAACCAGCCTGCGCGAAAAATGGACTCAACTGCCCAGCCGCAGATGCGAGGTCACCAGGAAGGCGCAGTGGCTCCCCTGTTTCTGCCTACGTGTCGATCGGAGGAGCGGATCCCCGGCCAGCCATCCGCTGCGGCGGATTCCGGAAGCTGGCGGATCA